>Ga0247824_10000162_pt1 | contig 28789 bp, 36 predicted proteins | sample 13C_PalmiticAcid_FD_194412 | JGI IMG/M metagenome (GOLD analysis project Ga0247824, IMG submission 194412) | Soil microbial communities from agricultural site in Penn Yan, New York, United States - 13C_PalmiticAcid_Day48 | ecosystem: Environmental > Terrestrial > Soil > Agricultural land...
GGGGAGGTGGGCTCGAGGAGAGAGAGAGAGAGAGAAAAGAGAAGAAAAGAGAAGGGAGAGGAAGGAAGGAAAGAAAAAAAGGGCAGCGGGAAGGTGAGTGTGAAAAAAAAAGTAAGCGCAACCAAGTGAGTGAGAAACAGAGTGGGACGAATGGAAACGAGTCGAGCCAGAGCCACGGAGGTCTGCCTTAATCTCACCAGAATAATTTTTAGCCATGGTTACACTGGGCACCGTCCTAGTCTATTGCACGCCTTCCTGTAGTGCTTGCTAGCGTCTTCATCCTTTGTGAGCGGAAGGGTCGTGAACGGTCGTTCCTCTCCTCCGTCCTCACTCCCGAGTGTGCATTGTTGGATACTTTGGGTGTTCAAGCCCGCTCCACCTCCCGCCCGATTCAAATGGAGTGGGTCGTCTGGAAGGTTGTTGATGGATCCTCAAAGGTCGCTCCGAGATTTGACAAACACACTGTACGTACAGAAAAAGAATAAGGACTGAGCACACTTGTCTGGCGAAAAAAAAAGAGCGCACTGGCTGGCTGACTAGCTGGCTGACTAGCTGGCTGACCGATACTGATTGACTGGCAAGTGGAGAGTTCCCTCCCCCCTTCTGAATGTCCCGTCCGCCCATGCAGCAAGCCGATCGTTGAGTTCTTCTAGACCGTTTTGTTTTGTCGAGTGTTTTTTTATTCCACCACACTTAGACACGACGCTAAATATAATCTCTGCATGTGAGCTCTCAAGTCGCGCTTGTTCCCATCCAGCATTCCAGCAGGATGTCGTCCTCCGGAAGGATACGAACTGGTTGGAGACAATGGATGACGACGATGGTAAGGTGCCGATGACGGCGATTGTTGCTTCAAGGTGGGACTTTAAAAAGAGCCTTCCTGGCTACATCTTTCTCTTTCTCTCTCTCTCTTTCTCTGGTGAGTTGTGGTGGGTACATTGTGGCAACATACTCTGCGGGCACTATTGAATCCAGTTCCTCTGGGAGCAATACATCGACTATCCTGGCCTTGGTGGGACTTTCTCCTCCTCTTCCATTCTCCTCGGGTGCGATCCAGATGCGGCGTGGTATGGAGTGTATACAATGCATACAACGTTGTTACTGGCGTCCCATCATGTCATCGCTCTCTGGCATTAGCCTCTCGTGGTGTGTATATCGCCTAGAAAGCTCCATCAATGCTCAACTCTAGCGAGATGCCGCCGGGAGGAGAAACGCCATCGCAACTGGGCTGCACCATCTCCCTGTTCAACTTGTGATTGGTTTCCGGTTTCAGGGAGCCATGTCTCTCACCTTGTCATTTTCAGCCTCAATGTTCGCTGTTGTCATCTTGAATGATGCGGGACGTAGATCCTCCTATTCTAGAGACGCTCATGGACTTTGTTTCAATTAGGTGAGAGACCTTCTCCTCTACTTCTTCCGTCCCTCTTTTTTTTTTTTTTTCGGGATTCATATATATTGAGAGGAACAATGATAACGAGGAACTTACCTTTGCCTCTCCTCTCCTCATTGTCCAGACCGGGATAATCATACTCTGTTACCTTCCAGCTAGGACGCAAAAGAGGACACTGTATATTTTGTCCCTGCAATCCTGTGTTTGGGTCATTCGCAAGTGTCGTTTAGATTGGTCGTTAGGGTCAACGGTAGGCGATTTATCTTTCTTCACTTTCTTGACCCTCGCCAAGGGCTCTCAACCACCCAATGGACCCTAAAAGCGTGCTCGTCTAAAAAAAGAGCAGTGTACGTGAGTATAGTTGTCCTATCTGATTTTTGATAGCGGGGGGACAGGGGGAAGGGGGAAGGGCAGGCACATCGTTTGCCTTGAGGCGGGCCATTTGCTTGACCGTTAATCTGAGCACCCAAGAGTCCCAATAAACCAACATCCCACAACTCAACAACCAAAGTGAGCGCTCAGCTCATTTACCATTGTCCGCACTCCGCCACACCGCCATCATTGACTCGAACGCATAGTCATCGGCATTCTGTGTAGTTTTATCAAGTATCGGTCTCATGGTCGTGCCTCATACCGCTCTATTCGGACGACGGGCGGGATATAGAGACTTGCACCATACTATTGTACGGCGCCATTTGTTCCGTCGATCATGGTGCTGTTTATTCGGCTTGCATGACAGACCTCACTATTGATGTCTTTTTGTTTGAGCCAAAGAGATGAAAGGCAGGTACGATGTCCATGATCAATAGGTCATGGTGGCTCCGCCGGTCTAGAGTGAGTAAGAGAATGGGAGAGAAAGAGCAATAAAGGTGAGTATTTGGTCCCTTGAGCACGTTGTCCTGCCTGCTCTGATCTGTTTGACGCGTTTTATATTGAGCTCCAATGCTGGTTGTCCCTGGTCATCATTGACTACTGTCCAGTTATCCTTGATGAACGCGTTCCATGGTAAGAGTAAAGCCATATCACGATATCAACAATGATCGGGATCCGTCCCGCTACCAGTGACACTCTCTTCCACAATGTCATACCTCTACAGCCTCAATCTCAGCCTCAGTCAGTTGAGGATGGCGGTAGCGAGTAGGGAGGTCTTGATAGTCCAAAATCTGCTTTGGGCCGCCCTTGGAAGGTTTTGATGATGCTGCTGATGAAGCTTTGGTAGGTGTTGCTGTCTGGAGAGGGTATGCAGCGTCCTTGGGTGCAGCAGGGTGACGAGCTGGTTCGTGGTGTGCTAGAGGAGCCCGGGTATATAGAAGACATAAAGTAGGTGAGATTTCAAAGCCGGAAGGGTAGGATTCGTGTTGTTTGGCTGACGCGTTATGTCGACAAGCCGTGGTGGACAATCACCGTGTTCCTGTCATTCTCCTTCCAGTTTGAGCCGCAATAGTAGGATAGTAGAAGGAAAATAGGCGCCTTTCAATGAGAGAGAGGATGGTTTGCTATACTGACAAAACTTGGCTCCTATGATGTCGTCATAACGGTACGAAAGGAAGCACTCCCCTTATTCCTTTGGAGATGATCGCTCTTTTCTGTCTGTAGTCCTGTCCGTTTATCATCTGCTAGGTTAATGGAGGTGTTTGGTCCATGGATAAACAATCCTGTTGCTTGCGTGGTCCATAGCTGTCCTTGTCCTATGATGTTACGCGTTCTCTTCGTGGGGTGTGTCTAAAGTTACCTTCTGGCAAGGCACTACGGGGTCCGAGGAACTTGATGAGAGGCGTGCGCGTCTGAGCAGCAGCAGCCAGGCGAATAACTGAGGGTCGCATTATGAAACACAGGAGAGTTGAAGTGGAATGATGTTAAAGCAAGGATTCGGCCCAAGCTGATCAACCCGAGTGGAAAAGTCTCCCGCCCGGGATGCCTGTTTGAGCCACAAAGCCACCTTTATTGCATTTAGATAAGGCCCTGGCGCTTGAGATCCTCATACGTCTTCTTGTTGAACACGTTTCCTTCAGTGTCTTCAAACTCTTCGATCTGGTCCTTCTTGCTGCCTTCAGGTTTGCTGCCTTTGAGCTTTTTCCAGACTGTTGTGGTGGAGCATAAAAGAAAGGGCAGAATGGCGTATGGCGTCAGTGTCATCTGAGGTTGCAGCTTGCTTCCTGGACATCAAGGGTCACCCATAGCCACGCTTTGACTTACGTGCAAGTGCATCTTCAATACCGACAATCTCATGGAACTGCCGGGTGTTAGGAATACCAAGACAGCGCATGCCATGAGCATGGCGCCACTCCTGAAAGTGCTTGTCAAATGCCTTGCGCCCCTTGTATACATAGTTACCACAGATCTCGCAGTTATACTCGACGCCTAGTCCATGCAACTTGTACAGCCAGTATGGGATAGGCTTGCCATCCCATCCAAGTGGTAGCTTCAAAGGGTTGTACACCTTGTCCTCGTCGTCAGAGTCCGATTCATCAAGTTCGATTTGTTCCGACTCCACCTCAAGCTAATCGAAAAAGTATCCAAAGGTATTAGGCAGTGAAGATCATATTGCATATTGCATATTGCATATTGCTCTTTGGCTGTCTGTCCTTCAAGCAACTTACATCACGTTCACGTCCAGTGAGAGTCTGGCGACGCTCCACGTTCTCTTTGGTATCATCGATCTGTTGTTTAAGGATTTCTGTGTACTTTTGGATCAAGATCTCAGTCCATGCCATCTCCTGCTCCGGCTTTTGCTTCTCTGCCAGTACTTTTGCCTGTTCTTCTGCAATGGCGTCCTTGTCATTGGATACAGTTCCATTAGCTGCCTCGCTAGCCAATTGGGCGGCTGCTTTGATGTGTTTCTTACTCGTCAAATGGCTGTTGTATACCGTGTCCTTTGCGTACTGTTTCTTACAGGCAATGCAGAATAGGTCTGTTGGCGGCGCGCCCTCTTGTTCCAGTTTGGGCCATCCTGGTACCGTGCCATCCTGCCACTTTTCGTCAAACTCTCTCCGAGCATCTTCCTTGACCTCTGGGATATTAGTCAATGGTTTAACCCTCTTCAAAAAGCCCTCCAGATACTGGCATAGTGAATTCAGGTATCTAGACAAAAGATGAAGAACGAAATACTCTGATTGTTAACAACGAAAAGCGTTCATGTTCTCTGCATTTCGAGATCGAGCCGATCCCACTCCCACGCCTCCCTCGCCCTCTCCCAGTATGTGAACGCGCCTGTCGCCGTGAATAGATCGTGTCCTTACGATTGATAGTTGGTATCTTTGTCCTTCCTTTGGATCTCACTGAATAGTGTGAACTCGGAAAGATATCCTAGGTAGTTTGTCCGTTTCAAACTCTTGAGGTTCATATATTGATCATGAACCTCATGAAGATCCAAGTACCGTCCTCCTGCTTCCTCGCCCGAAAACATGTCGTCAAAAGTGGCCATCTTGGATTCTGAAGGCTGTTGATCCAAAAACTCTAGCTCCATGGGTTCTACTGCTTCATTGGGGTATTTCCTGTGGTAGTCCTTGATCTTCTTTAGACGGTTGTAAAACTCTCCAAACTCATTTGCGCCAGAAATGGTTTCCATCTCCCTCGCTCGACTCCTACAGCATCCGGTGTGAGAGCGGGGTGATCAGTCAGAAAGTACAACGTTTTCCCCCCATCAGGTTTTCAGCAGGCGACGCGTTCCATCAATGGATTATTACCCGTCCTCATCCTTGTAAAGCACTTGCAGATCCTTGCTTCTGGCTGTGATCCGATCCAAATAACCATCCACGGTATGCTCTTGTAGCAAGCGCTCCTTGTGCTGGCAAAGTTTTTTTTTTTTTTTTTTTTGTTGAGCAGAGGTTCGCTTTAGTATCGATGATTTCTTTCCAGCCCATTCGATCGAAACAAATACTCCTGGTGTCTCCTGAGGTACCTACGTTCTTTGGGTTGAGCATAAACTGGTCGACAACAGCCTGTTCCAGACGATCGATCTCCTCGTGGAGCCTCCGCTGAGTTTCTGCATCAAATCACGAATCAGAAAGTGGAATTCAGTCCTGTTAGATATTCAGTCGATAGCAATGGTCTGTTCAGCGCCAGTAGCCGTTCTGTTGAGCGTCCAGGCTTCCTACCAAGTATACTGTCCATGCTGTTGGTCAAGGTTGAAGGTTGGAGTGGAGAGACAAGATCGTTTGAGCGCAACAAAGTACGACAAAGTTCAGCCCAGTACGTCACAGAAAAAAAAAATTCGAAAGCCAACTGCACCATGCCAATTGGACATGTCCATCTTCACAATAATGTCTCTGGCTGGAATTGAATAGCAACACAGACGCAGTGATAGTTCCTGGATCATTTGGCAAGTTCCTGTCTGATCGGAAAGGTCTTTTTACTTTGGCAAAACTTCATGACCTCTATGCTGGAACTCTCTAAATTGCCTCGGATCAAACAAGTCCGTTGCCTCCAATCAGAGACCAACTCGCGTTCACACTGTTGTAGCGCACTTCTTCATGTGCGTGGGACATGAGCTCCATGATTCTCTGTTTGACTCCAATCTCCTGCAGGAACCTAGAGTGATCAAGGTAAATCAAAATGTCAATAAAAGAGCTACAATAAAAGCTTTGGTCTTGGCTTCATGGTTCTGCTATATGCGCTCTTACTTTTTGCTGCTTGGGTCTCGCTTCACATAGTGTCCAATGTCACTAGCAGCAACAGATAACACGAGAGGATCGACAGCTGTACTAAGCAGACGGGCCAAGATTCTAAAAAATGGAAGCTCCATGAGTACAAGAGATATCGAGATGTCACGGAACCAAAGCTGGGAATAATAGTACGAAGATCATGATTTTCGATACCTCAGCAATTTGTAGTTGTCCTTCTTGAGCTCACGCCAGTTCTTTGTCCAGAAGAGGTCCGACCGATGAGGGGGCGACCAAGTGAGCCTTCCTGACATCAACTCTGCCTGGTAGACCTCGAAAGTACTAAATTGGACACAGCACACTATGTTAACACACGGACGACTACTGAGGCGGTGATAGTCATAATCGACGTTCCTGTGAACTCACGTTAATGTCTGGAAGTTCTCTTCAAGTTCCGCTTTCAGATAGTTGACGTCTTCCAGAATGTCTCCATCTGACCACTTTCGTGCGGAGAGGTTCTCCGTAAAGGCCAACAACTTTGCTGCAGCCATGGCAGCCAAGTTCGCCTCCGGCGCATTCTCCACTAGGTTCTTTTTACAATCAGATGTTTGATTAGCTGAGGTGTAACTGAGAGGAGAGGGATACGCTCAGTCGTTGATACCCACTGTGATTGAAACGCTGAGGAGTATGTCAAGTCAACATGCTTACTCGTAGGGTGGAGATGATGACGCGGATGACCTTCTCTTTGATCGATGACTTGGCAATCTCAACAAGCGTAGGGATGACCTCGTATTTCCTTATTGTTCGAAAAAGAGGTTGACAATATGGCTCGTCAATATCAATTGCGCAATGGAGGTTCCCGTCCAAGCAGGGTTCATCAGCATTTGTACCTGTTGAGATCCTGTGCAACCTCAGTGTTAAATGTCAGGATCCAAAAGCAGTAGATGACTTGATATTGCATCTGAGGTGTCTGTGATTCATTCTTGAGAATCTTGACGAGTGCATCCATGGCATGAGGTGTGTGCCAGTAAATGGGTCGAAGATCCCGCTGTCTGAGCACGGATTCCAGTACCTGAACAGCCAGATCCACGACGGCAGGATTATGGCTCTGAAGCTGGGTGGTCGTCCAGCGGAAGAGGTCCTGCGCGGCATCAGTGCTTGGTTTGGGACTGGCACAAAGAAGGGTTGTCAAGATCTTGCTGGCCTTGAGTGGTAAGAACTCATCCTCGTTTCGCAGACACCTTTGAAGAACAAGTAAAGCAGCGAAGGTGAGTCGCCGTTGTACACATGGTGGTGACGGAGTCATCCTACTAACTCAGAGAGCATCACGAGTCCTTACTTTATCAGAGGGGCGTAGGGGAGGGTGGGGTCATTCCTTGCCAAGTCGAGGAAATAGGTCGCACGCTCCTCATGATCTATAACACATGCGACGTTAGAGGGCGCTAATGCATGCATGCTAGTACACACAAGGACATCCACCCGGACGAGACGATAGCCTTACCCACAAGCAGATCGTCGATCAGGATGAGGATCGACTGGATGGTGTCAAGGCGGACCAACTTTTGGATCAAACTGATGAAGAGCTCTGCGTATTCTGCCTCTTCCTATGTAAAAGATAAAAAATGGTCCCCCATTGCTCTTGTTCAGTGCTTGATATTTTGGTAGAGCAGTGATTGACCCGACTCTTAAAGTGCCAATCTACCTTGTCGACCGCTCGCGAGAGGTCCTCCCCTGTCTTCTTGTCTACTGCTTTGATGTAGGTCAACTCTCGCTGGGTGATGAGTGTCGCCCTTTGATAGCCCTAGGAGGGTGGAATGGCCATGTTCATTCAGGGGTTAGCAACCATGTCCCTGACTGCAAACACCGGTTGTCTCTACGACGAGCTGTGAGGTGTCCGTGTCCTATCGCTTTACCTCCCACGGAATAGGACGTATTCTCAAGCTGGCCGTCAAGTCGTCGAGGAAGTTGTTCGAGACCATGGCCAGAGACCCTTCTGTCGCGCTGCTGCTGTTGTTTCTGCTAAGAGCCATGACTGACAAGAGCGATGTCTGAGTGAAGGATTTGAGGGAGGGGGGAGGGGAGAAGGGAATGAAGTAAATGATTTCACGACGAGGGTGCGCGTGAGCAGAAGGAAAGGGGAAATTGGTTCGACTTGCGAGGCAGTCACGTTCATTTTTTGATGGGCTACCTAAGCTTTGGCCTTGGTCGCTTTGACCAGACCCTCCAGACGGAATGCACGTCCAGGGTTGTCCCTGAGGTAGTAAAGCTTCGCCCTCCTGAATCCCTCGCCCTTCTTCATCACTCGGATAGACTTGATCAATGGCGAGTACAACATGTACTTCATCTCGACGCCGACCTTGAGGATCACATTCCGTACTGTGAGGCTGCTATGGAGTCCGCGTCGATCCATTGCAATGAGAACCCCGATAAAGGTGCTGGTCTTATCCGTTGACATAGAGTTGAGGGTCTCTACCAGGACAACGTCGCCAGGACGGAGGCAGTCCGAGTGAGATTTGTTGAAGAGGTTGGATCGTCCATCTGCACCATAACGCTTGACCTCCTCCTTGCTAATAAGCTGCATCAATCCCTGTCCGCGAGTATTGGCTTTGAATTGGGTGGGTACTGATACGGACGCTGGGGTCTTGTATGTTGGCTTCGCCGCTGATATGGTCCAGTGGCAAGTAAGAAGGAACGAGGGTATCAGTTTAAAGTAGATCAGTCTTGATCGGATCAAGAAAAGTGTGTCTTATTTCGTAGGGGCTGTTTACCGTTTGCAGCGGTGGATACATATCTAGCCGTGAGGCCCGACAAGCGAGCACCAAGACTCCTTGTGAATGAGAACATGTGTGTGAAGTGAAAGAAGACGATCGTTGATCCGGGAGGGAGTGGGAGTAACAACAGGTGGCTTCGCAGGAACTCGGATATGCATGAACTCTGCGGCCAGTGTTGCGTTTCTTTTCTTTCCACTTTTAACTCCCCAATACACTCATCACAACCATGGCCACCTCTACGCGCGGACACTTGCTCTCCAAGGGTAACGATCTCTGAACACAACGACTCGGTCACGAAACCGTTCCTGAATCTACGCCAACACCTGCCTCTCTTTTTCACGTCTCGTAGGGATAAGAGGCCTTCTTCAAGGAGCCCATCTAGAGCACAAGTGTACAAACCCGCAAGTCCGCTATAGGCACATCACAAGTGCAGGGTGCACCGTTCAGGAAGACTCCAAAACACGACCGGAAACATTTAGGAGCGGCCATTTTCGGGGAGAAGTCGACAGGTCAACGAGTATGCATCCGTTCTTCGCAACCCCTTCCCACCATACCCATCTTTCCAGGACGCTCGACAGTTGTCAGTCATTGATCTTTAGACGGACGATTATAACCAACCATCATTTCAATACCAACAAGACTGTCTCAAAACTGGAGGAGAAGGGCTTTCAGCGTGGACAAGCCGAGGGTATCATGCGTGCAATGAAGGCATTCATTAGACAACAGTACGTATCCTGCAATTGGAACGACCCACCCCACCTTCTCGCATCTTTTTAATCGAGCGCAGACAAGTATCCATAATGACCTTGTCACTCACTCACACCACGCTCGCCTCATTCATGTTCGTTCATAGTACGAATCGAATCAGGAAGAACATGTTGACCAAAAGCGACCTTGAGAACGAAACCTATCTGTTCAAGGCAGCGTTGACAGAACTCCGGACAGAGCTCCAAATTCTGCGAAAGAATGATGCTGCAGCTCTCGCCATCAGGACTGAGATCATTTCACGCGAGATCGACTCGTTGAACCAAAAACTGCGCGAAGACATTGCCAATGTCAAGAGCGATATCGCCATCGACATGAACAGCCGTAAAAGTGACGTGCGAGAGGAGCAGAAGGCACTCGAGATCCGGATCCTGTCCATGAGCAATCATTACATGGCGCAGCTTGGAGGCGTGAGGACCCAGATGGAGGCTGCCAAGTGGGAGACGATACGCAAGGGCATGAGTAAGAGATCTATGAAAAGATGGACGAAAGCTAATTGGAGAACGAGACGGAAGAGCGTTTCATTTGAGCTAACTATTGTCATGATTGATTCCATGGTGGATAGTGTCGATCTTTGGAGCGGCAACGTTTGTGCTGCTGACGACCAGGCTATTCATGAAAGATGAAGACGTGTCGGAGGACTACATCGATCCCTATGTGAACCACTCGAATGCCCAGCACAACAACGATGGCATGGTACCGGACTCGTTCGTTGTCTCGCACCGGTCATGATCCTCTGCTGGATCTAAGGACACAAAGATGAGAGTGGGCATGTCCGGCAAATAAACGGCGGCGAACGGACCTCTTTTTCATGCAAAGAATCTCTCGTGACCCTACCCACTCTATTGCTGCACAAGGCCCCTATTGTTCACCTCTCTTTTTTTTCCCATCATACGATCGATATATATCGTCTCCTCTCACTCTCCTTTCTTCTGTTCTCTTCTCCACCCCCTCCACTTCCGGATACCAACCTACGCATACTTGCTTCATCGGTCTGCATTATATACACTTCTACAATGTTACGACAAGTACTTCGGAGAAGTATTCCGAGGACTGGAGCGTGGCAACCTCTTCTCACTCGAAACCAGGTATATACATAGCTTCCACTGTTCCTCTTTTTGACACAATTCGTGCCGGGAGCATGCGGCCTTTGCATTGTATACTCACCAGGATGAATCAAAAGATTCCAGCATTGCCTATCAAGGCGTTGGTGGCAAGCCAAATCCGACACCTAAACCTGCACGAATATCAAGCCAAACAGCTTATGGCCAAGCACCATGTCAATGTTCAGCGCTTCGCGATTGCGGAAACGATCGAGCAAGCTCAGAATGCTGCCCATGGACTAAGTAAGAAGACACACCTATCTCAATCAGAGCCTCTCTCTTAATTTCTAAGGTCTTTTTTTTTTTGTGGTCAAAACAGGATACTAAACACATGGGGGGAGCACAACTGACGTGAACACAAACAACCTTACATTCTGTCATCCCCCATTGTTTAGAGGCTGACGAAATTGTGATCAAAGCGCAGATTCATGCTGGTGGGCGAGGAAAAGGCGAGTTTTCGAGTGGCCTCAAAAGCGGTGTCCATTTGACCAAAGAGTAAGTGAACGGTATTACAGAAGGAGCGAGTGAAAGGAAAGAGGGGACGAGGCAAGAAAAGCAATTGACAGCGATCATTTGAATGAATAGTCCTGCAAAGGTCCCAGAGCTGGTGAAACAGATGCTTGGATACAAACTCAAGACAAAGCAGACATCAGAGGATGGAGTCCTCGTCAGTAAGGTCATGATCGCTGAAGCTTTAGACATAGACAAGGAGACCTACTTTGCTATCTTGATGGACCGCGACAGTGGTGGGCCTGTGATGGTTGGAAGCCCAGATGGAGGAGTTGACATTGAACAAGTAGCGGCTACGAATCCTAGCCACATTTACACGGTAGGGTCAAAATGGGCTTAATGCTGATGAAAAGCAATATCCATCGTGATTGTTATAAAGTACTGATTTCGTGTCCTATCCCACTCAACACCGCTAGATTCCTGTTGATATCGAAACAGGACCTACAGTGAAACAGGCACTTGACATGGCCATGAAGCTAGGATTCACAGGCAAGGCCCTTACCGAGGCATCTGAGCAAATGCAGAACCTCTATGAACTCTTCTTGGACGTGGACGCCACTCAGGTTGAGATTAACCCGTTCGGTCTAACGCCTGACAACAAGGGTAAGAGGGATTTCATACACTGTTGATGGTTGCATGATCGTCTCTGGTAGAAGAAAGGAGTGGTTTCTCACCAATTGAGATTTATAGTGGTATGCTTTGACGCCAAGATTGTGTTTGACGATAACGCGGCCTTCAAGCACCCTGAGCTACAACAGATGCGAGACACCACTGAGGAAAATCCCCGAGAAGTGGAGGCCGAAGACTGTGGGTTGAATTATGTGGGCATGGATGGTAACATTGGCTGTCTAGGTAGGTTTGAAGCCCCTCCTCTTATGATGAATGAACTGTTCATTCGGATGTTCATACTGAATCCTGATTTATTCACCCGACTCTGTGTATTGTATATAGTGAATGGTGCAGGACTAGCACTGGCAACGATGGACATTATCAAGCTACACGGCGCGAAACCGGCCAACTTTCTGGATGTCGGTGGCGGAGTGACGACCAAGCAGGTCCGTCAGGCTTTCAAGATCTTGACGGATGACAAGAACGTGAAGACGATTTTGGTCAATATCTTTGGTGGAATTGCCAGTTGCTTAACCATTGCTGAAGGCATGGTAGCCGCACTGAATGATGGTCCTACGATCAAGGTGCCTATTGTTGTACGTCTACAAGGCAATCACGTTGAGGAAGGAAAGGAATGTCTGCGTCGCTCTGGACTAAAGAACATCACTGTGAAAGATGATCTGGACGAAGCAGCAAAAGCCAGTATTCAGCTTGCTGCTGGCACAGCCTAACCGCGCCACGACAACCCCTTCCCCATCCGTATTCGTGAATCTCTCAGGAGAATCAGGGCATCTTGTCCCATACAGTTTCGTGCAACATGCTGCAATAACATTTGTGTTCCCACCCTGTTCCCCACGCTTACAGATGCTGCGCCCACACTTTTCCACTGTTCAAACGGTGGGAAATTTTGTTCTTGGCTACATTGACTGACAAGTGCCCACACGAGAATGGGTCATCTCCACTTCCCACTCTTTCACCACTCTCTCGCTACTTCTCACCAAAAGGCCTGAAAAAATGTACCCGCCCTTCTCATGGAGAAGACTCCTCCTACTTTGTCTACCCATTATCCTCTTGAGCTACATCCCAGTCATCACAGCGCAATCGACACAATGCCACGGCTGTATCCTGAAAGCGATACCCATGGTTGAAATCTGCGCTACGCTCACAAGCGCACAGCTTGCAACCCTGGACAGGGTAATCCACGGTGGTCAAGCTTTCACGACACCCTCTGCTGGGTTCCAATGTCTGGTCTCGTTGATGTGGGATGTTGTCCATTACAAGGCCAAACTTTGGGGTCATTGCCTGGACTCCCAGTCGGCCTGTCCTTGGACTGATGCTGCAGTAAATGGAGATGATCCCCAAACTCGCTTCCATTTATGGGGCCAAAGATCCACCTGTAAGTGATCCTTGGTTGACTCATCGCTTTTTTTTGAGCTCGAGTTCATAATATCCACGTTCACTCCCTCTAGGCACAAATCCTGGTCGATCCTCCAGTTTGATGTCTCGCGCTTTCCTTCCTTTCAATCGCAATTACCACAGTGGTGCGGTTGTAGATAGCCCTGTTTATTCCGAAGGTGTCAAATATGAACGTCCAAGGATAGCCCCATTTCAAAGGATGTGTCTCTCGACAAGCTGCTCTTGTGTAGGACGGTGGAGCAGCTTTGTTTTCAGCGAGGATTCGGCCATTGTTCGCTTCAAATCTTCCGTTTGTTTCTGGATACCGGGGGCCACATTCGACTCTAGTAATAGATGGTGTGACATGTAGTAACGGCTGAGTTGCAAGTTCTCTCCAAAGCCGACACTATCTTGGAAAGTCGGCCAAACATACCATGAAGGATATTCTTGGCGATAAGATCCTCGGGTGCTGGACGGTGATCGATCTTGTGAATCAGTTTGTCTTCAAGCTGAGATCTCTTCAATGCATCTGCTTGTATTTGCAGTGAAGGGGCGACGTGTATCTCTGGGAGATAGAGAAAAGGAGGCGATACTCAGCGTTCAGTAACGAAAAATTCGATCCCACTGTCCTTCTTTCCTACCATAAGGCGAATAGCGAGCCACAAGTATTACCATGAAGAATGTTGTGTTCCATCAACTCGGAAACAGGGGGACGATGATCGAGCTTCGAGCTGAGAACATCTTCGATGTACACCTTCTTGAGTTCCTCAGCACGCTGTTGTAGTTCGGGTGAGACTCGTGGATCTACAAGAATGTCGTGAGCATGATGTCAAGGGCAGTGGCGAGAAGGATTGCTCCAGTCTCTGTGAGGAAGTGAAAGGTGAAAAGTATGGGACCTGTAACTGGATGAGTAAAGTTCTTTCCGTGATTCTAGTTCTTAGCATACCTTTGAGGATGTTCTTCTCGACAAGTTCCTCGGGCTGTGGCCGCTCTTGCAAGAACTTGTCTAGTTCCTTGGCAGTCTTGACGTGTTCGGTGTGTGTTATGGGGTCTGGATTGAACATTCATGTACCATTGTTAGCTAGACATTCCTCTCATTCAACATGGTAGGGTATCATGATCCTCGAGATGCTTTGTTGGCCGTCAATCACCCAACACGTACTCATCTTTCCAATAAGCAAATTGTTCCAGTCGTTGTCGGGAGGTGTGATTGTGAAGAAAAAAAAAGAAGAAAAAAAGTGGGGATCGGCTTGATGGCGCTCGCCTTTATCCCAGGTCATGACGGGTTTATGACGAACACTTGGACGAATGACGTGCAAAACAAGGATGCTGTTTCAATCAAAACGTGCTCCACGACCAGTCGTGCGGGACAGAAGCCATTGGCATCATCGCTTCCTCTATTGAGAAGAGGAAGTACATCAGTTGATTGATAAACGAATAAAGTCCAAACAAGGACACGACTCGTTACCTGACGACGGTCGTCTCTTGATAGCAATGTTTGTAGAAGTTGATTTTCGTACGACATCTAATAACACCACGAACGGCATGAGTATTGTAGGTTAGGCCTTTCCCCCCCTTGTTGCCATTGCTGCAAAACGAGTCTTACTCAAGCCATCAGGTACTTTACCTTCTCTTCCAATGCTCTCCAAGGTTGGATCTCCGCCTAAGAACCCATCAGGGATACGGCCAACATTCGGCTTATGATTAAAGGCTGACGATCCACTTTCTGATGGTGTCGTCGTTGAGCCGACACCCCTATCCGTGCTGTCCTGTGTGGGTGCGTCACTGCGATTGCTTCTGCTTGAAGGAGTATGACTTTGCCGTTCTTCATAGTCGTCGTAACAACCAATGCATGCCCTACTCAGCACACCCTCTGCAGGATTGAAATCCAGAGCGTGGTCCAAGGGAACCTCCTTGGAACAGTGAGTGCTACAGAATATCTCTCCGCATCTATACAATGGTTGCACAAGTCAGAAATCAAAAACCAGGCATCTGATTTCTTAGATGGAAGAACTCTCCATTAGCATCAATTCATGCATGGTTACTTTCTGCAATGGTGTCGCCGGTCAAAGAGTCCAAACTCGAGCCTGCAGCCTGGCCACATACAGATATTGGTGCTACTATCAGGCTAAAAGACGGAATGTTTTAAAGGAGAATATTGAGTCTATCGCCTTCATAACAATAGAGACGCTTGTTCCAAACCTATTGTGGTACTTGAATGCCATACCTTCCAGTGTGTGCGACCGGGTCCAGTTGTACTCGATGTGGTACTAGAAGAATCGCTATCACGATACACGGTCGTTAATGGTGCCGAGGCAATACGTTGGCGAGTTGCACTCCAGGCACTGCTTGCTACCCTTGAGAAAGTACCTCCGCCGCCACCACCTCCTAGCCCTCTGGTGGGTGATGACGAGAGCGAAGTAGATACATTCTTTGTAGGACCGGACCTAGTTTGTGTTGATGGCAGAAGCCCTTGCTGGTATTCTCGCTGCTGTTTCTCAAAGACGGCCTGGCGGTATTGCGGCGGAAGTTGCGAGTACTTTTGTTCAATGTCCTCCAGTGTCGGAGCTTTTGTCTCGAGCTGTTGCTGGCGCGCATGAGCCATGGCAGAGTGTTGGCTGAGAGTGGAATGTGTGGATGGATGAGTTGTGGAGAAGGAAAAAGAAACGAAACGTTCTCACGCGGTCCTTCGAACCGAATAGCTGTCACGTTCATGTGGAGCCACTGCGAAACGCGACTCGAATCAACGTTTTTTCTGAGTACGAGCACAAGCTGTTGAAGTCCTGGTCATGCATCTCTTCCTCTTCCTCTTCCTATCACTCCCTCCCTCTCTCTCTCTGCATGCTCGAGCTACCACTGAAGCAGATGGAGTGAACAATAGAAAGACTAGGCTAGAAGGGTACAGGTCAGACCGGCAGCACCTTTCTATCAAAATCTGGACAGGATCTGGCCCTTGCTCCTGCACCTCTCCGTCACCTGTGTATCCCTTCTCCTCTCTTGTACCGCAGACTGACATTCAATGGTGCCTCTATCCCTTTCCAACGAGACAAGACTATGAACGAATAGCACCGAGGCATTGGGGCGAGCGAGGGAGGAAGAGGAAAACCTCAACAGTCGAGGTATGCTCTTTGTTTGCGCCCCTTGCCAATTGCTCGGCATTGGTGAGGCCTACCGTTGAACAGGTTGGTCAGAGCCGGAATCCTGAATCTTGTTGAGCACAGTATCGTAGTAGAAACCAACAGGAAAAAGGAAGGATAAACACACATGTTCAATGTGCTTACAAGTTGAAGGAGAATGGAAGGAGTCCATATGAACAGACTCATTCATCTACGATCCTGGACAAAATATGCGTGCCATGTGCAGTGGGGGTGGGCAGTTCCAACCGTCGAGGATGAGCCGGAAAGGGTCCCTTCCCTGAGGATGATGGGCATCGAGAGCCATCGACAGACCCTCTGGACAGGCCATCGCTCGCGCCTATGGCTCTTTTCACTCCTTTCTTTTCATCTCTCCCTACTCCTCGACAGCCAAAAGGAGCTCCATTCAACCCCATTCAGCACACACCAGTTTGACACAAGGGGTTCGCTATCTTTGCACACAACGTTTCCTAGAGGCGTGAGTGATGTCCCCTTTGCTTCTGTCTTGACAAAGTCGCGATTGGACTCCACGGCATTGAACACAGCGCGCGCGAAGAGGACCTCTCACCCCTCCCGCTCTTTTTCCGTGCTCTTTTTTTTTTCTCCCACTTCCACTTCTTCCACTGTAATTCACCTTTCTACACCCTCTCCCTGCATCCGATCGTCGTAGTGCCCCTATCGATATTTGCCAGCAAGGTCATCAAGATTCAGCATCTAATCCAATCTCTAATCCGAACAACTATCCACCCAATCGTTCTTCTGGCAGTGGTTCCACAACAGACAACGGTTCTTCAGGGTCAAGCGATGGACGATCCGTTCGCAACCAGAATCGAGGCCAGGAACGGAGTCACGATCATGAACTCCAAGAGAGGACTGGCGCTAGAATCTCTTTGGCCAACGGAAACGGAAGCGACTCCCCATGGGTCAGGAGGGAAGACCAGGATCCACACATCAGCAGAAGCCCTCGGAAGCGATACGTCTCTCGGAGCGTAGGCATCGGAATCACATACACCAAGGAAGGCGCTCAAGGCCGCTGAAAAAGAGCTGCGATTTCTCCTCACCCCTCTGTTCCTCAATGCCTTTTATCCCCTGCATGCTCCTCCCCTTTTCCCCATCCTTATCGTACCCACGGACCATCAAATGGATCAGCTTGCATGCGCCTCTCTGAATGAAGCACTATATTTATCACCAATTCACCACTATATCTATACCACTGTTCTTTCTCTGCTTTCGACGATCCCACCGGGAGGATGGAAGGAGAAAAAGAAACAGGGACTGAGTGAGTGAGTGAAGAGATCCTTATTCGCGAGCAGATCGGAATAAAGCCTTGTTCATCAACTTGACAAATGGCTCTCTGAGCGTGTCGATAACCGGTACCTTGGGCGGTTTCAAGGCGCCTCGTTGGTGGTGATGGTCACCACCTTGTTCGTCGCCACGAATCCCCTCATCATCTTGGTGCTGATAGCCAACTGACTCCAACTCATCTACATCTTCTTGTTGCAATCCAACACCCCCTAGTTCCATAGTCACCTTCTCTCGTCCACGATCTTGCGTGTCTCGAATCGAGGAATCCGTAGCGGCGCTGCTGTGATCTAAACCTGCCATACGACGGACAACGTCTTCGCGCTTTCGCTCTTTCACCATTACAAAGTACTCTTGCAAGGCTTCGGCTTCTCTCTGCAGCTCCTCCCATTGAAGCTCCTCGATGTGTGTCCTAACAAACTCCACCAGATCTACTGTGGTTCGGATCTCTTGTCTTGTCTTGTAATCCACCTTGGTGCGTGCATGCCCGGTTCTCATGAATGTGATGACACTCTCGATCCATTCGAGTAGGTCGTGGAAGAGTCCATTATTCTGTTTGTGGACAGAATGCACAAACTTGTAAAAGTTGGGAAGATGCTTTTGGACCAGGTTCAGATACAGTGTTGCAACCGTTGGCTTTCCACTGCGACCATCTACATACACGAGGAATGGTTGAACTGTTAGATCTGCTTTTTTATCTTTCTTTGCCTCGGTAACAATGATCTCGCCCTACCATCAGCGACATCTGCTTGCTCAACAATCTTGATCAGTTCGTCCAAAAAGTCTTTAAGATCCATCAAGCTATCAGCAACATTGGCTGCCTTGTAGACTTCAAGGAGGGGCTCATAGAAGATGGAGATCAGCTCCCTAAGGATTTCGCCGGTGACACCCTGAAAGACCAGACCGATCATCCGCTCCTTGTCACGGATACGAAGCTGTGTCGCCAGGAACTGCTGGAGACAGCGCACAAGGTTCGTTTGCTCTGACGTTAACTGGATGAGACTCTTCTTGGTAGATGAGCGATAGAAAGGAGGACGTGAGTCGTCTGAGACAGAAGACGCTTCGCTCTCACTGTATTTGTCATCGTCGTTGTGAAGATCCTCTTCGTCACTTTGATCACTGGACTGGCCGTTTTCTGCATGGGCATTCTGTCGCTCGAGTAGTTCTTGTGCGTCCAAGACACGGTTAATCTGTGCTGGTTGGAGCGAGGGTTGGATTCGATCCGACTTGAGAATACCCATGATAAATTCCACGCTCGTGATATCGTGCGGCACTATGATAAAAAATGATGCCCACAAGTATTAAAAGTCTAGATGCCAACAAGTTGAAGCATGTCCTCTAGTAAGGGGGAAGGGCTCTGATGAACTTACCACCGTTGGGGAAGGTAACATCGACATCGACTTTGGGAGCATATACATAATTCTTGAGCTTTTCACAAAGCGCAGGATCATCAATCGTTGTTTCGAGGTGTGTTAGATCCTTCTTGTATTCCGCGATCTCCTCTTGCAGATTGACTGAGATGATACGTTGCATCAGACTGCGTCTTCCAAAAGGCTGTGCCAGGAACAGATCCATGATGCCCTTCATCATGGCCATTGGATTGGAGATCTTGAGAATTCCCCACATGGCCCTGTAGGGCAACAATGTGTGTGTGCGCTTCAGTTGAGAAAAGTTGAGGGTTGCATCATCTGAAGCTGTGAACATATGGTACAAAGTCGAGGCAAAGTTCATGCAGCCCCATTCGAACACGGTCTGGTAAAGCGGTGGTAGATCCTCGAGCTTCTCATATTGTCGAAATGCACCAAATAGGCGTGAGATTCCTCCGGGTCGTAGCAGGTCGGCCTTGACCTGCTTTAGATGCGAATCGATCTCCTCGACTTTTTTTGCCACTTCCTGATCAAATTTTGCTTGCTGCTCTGTGCGGTGTCCATCTAGGGTAGTACGGGTTTGAACATCCCTGAGCTCTACTTCTGTTAGGGTGACCGCGTCCTTTGAGAGAAAGTCTGTAAAGATGGTGGACGCCACGACCTTGGGTGAGACCTTGGCAAGGTTGCGTAGATAACCACGAAGACTGATCCTGTCCTTTTCCCAAGCAACCTTGGTGCCATTTGATCCTGACTTGGAAGAGTACTTGGCCGGTGGTAGTGGGAACTCGTATTGTGGGAATTGTTCTCTCAGCTAGTGACAGATAGGGTATAGTCGGTGATCAGACTCACAAGCAATATTTTGTTGCCTCAGCATGTCCCATAGTTGGCTTACAGCAACATAGAGGCGACGAAATCGGGAATGGCGTCTTGCAACGACATATTCTTTGCCATCAGGTAAAGTGCTTGAGACCAGGAACTCCTAAGAAACCAAAAAAAAAAAGAGGCAAGGGGATGATGGGTCAATGGTGACTCTCGCTGTGTGGGCTGTCGCCAAGCAATTGATCGGCTTATGATAGCAGTGGCAGGTTGGTATGGGCCACAGTTACTATCACGCCCTACCCATCAAGAAAGTGGTGGTGACAGGTAGCAACTTCAAACTGAAGAGATGACATTGGTGTTCGAACAATAAAACTTACAGCGTGGTCATGCTCGCGGACATGTCTCTTTTCTCTGACTACTCGTATCCCTGCAACATTGATGCGAGCCCCATGAATCACGGCATTCGGACCTGTTGAAGACAAAGAGTCCTTCGTCGAGGCTTCCGAGTCCAGTTGCAGCTCAGCAAATTGGCTTTCAAGCTCCTGCTGGTTTCCTGAATCAGCCTCTTTTGCTTCTTGTGCTCGTTGTTCTGGAGTTTTGATGGCCATCGAGTACATAAAGATCATGGCCCTCTCGCACTTGCTCCTGATGCGTTTCCTTCTGACCATCTCCTCGCGCTCAGTGCCATTGCCTACTTCAACCTTGGCCCATTCTTCCAGAAACAGTTGCAGTTTGGGCCAAAGCTCACGGTCGGTGCCCGTGATAAAAGGAAAAGGCATCACAATGGACTCGAACAAGTACCGAAGAAAAGGTGTGATAGAGTCGGGATGTTCATCCTTGAGATCGAAGGGTCCTCCAAGGTTAGGGAGCGTTTGGTAAGGGTCCTGTTGCAGAAGCTTGAGTTCAGCTTTGATCTGAACCCCCAGGAGGTACTTTTTGAGATAATGTTGCTGACTCTGGGTCAAGGGAGGGAAATCGGTCCCTACGTCGTGAAGGTTAGTCTCTCTTATCCTTGACAAGTCTTGCCCACTGTTTGTATGACCGAACGGACCTCTTCCCTTACCTGTCATAGCGAGTGTGAGTGGAGAAGAGAAGGTTGGAGTGAATGAGAGAAGGAATGAGGGATGTGGGCTGTCCATGCGCCTCGATTGCCCAAAAAATATAGCAAACACTCGCGTTTTATTCTCTTGGTAATCACATCAACTGTCCTGAAAGGGTCGGAAGCCATTGACTATGTCAACTCATGCCCCCCATCGCTAGATTGTCGGTCAGAACGCCTACCTTATCCAGAATACCAGCCTCGGAGTTCCCTTTGTGCCAACTCGGTCTGGCTCTGGAGTTCCTTTCGAGCCAACTCGGGCTGGCTCCGGAGTTCCTTTTGTGCCAACTCGGTCTGGCTTTGGAGTTCCTTTCGAGCCAACTCGGGCTGGCTCCGGAGTTCCCTTTGTGCCAACTCGATCCGGCTTTGGAGTTCCTTTCGAGCCAACTCGGGCTGGCTCCGGAGTTCCCTTTGTGCCAACTCGATCTGGCTTTGGAGTTCCTTTCGAGCCAACTCGGTCTGGCTTTGGAGTTCCTTTCGTGCCGATTCGGTCTTTCTCTGGAGTCCCATTCGAGCCAACTCGGTCTGGCTCTTCTGGGCAGCCCCCCCGGCAGCCAGTTCAGGATAGCGGATGAACTTGTTGGTGCTGGTGAGTCTCTCCGTCATTTTTTTTGGGTCGTTTGGTAGTACTGGAAGGAGAGAGGGAAGAGAGGAATCGTGAGTACTGTGTGACGATGCTCATTTACGATTTTCAAACAGAGACGCGCTTCAAGTTCAACCGCGCATCTTTCCTCTTCGACTGATCAGGTCCCCAGAAGACAGTACGAAGGTGCCCCTTCCCTCATCGTTCTTTCTCTCTCGCTGCCGTTGTCTTGCCGTCTTGCTGTTGTAGCACCCCTTCCACCTCTCTCTGTTTGTTCCCTCTCGGCCCCCTCACTTTCTCCTGTTTGACGCTTTACGCCACCATGTCACAAGAGGAGCATGCTATCAAGAAGCGCCGAATGAACTCGGCCCAGCCCGAGTCGTCCTTCGTGAGGGACCTGGAGATGCTTCAGGAGACGTCCCTTACTGCCAAAGGTACAGCGCCGGATCAACTGTGCATAGTGGCAGTCCAGAGAGTATTATGTAGCTGACAGCCTTTTTCGCTTTTCTGAATGGGATTGTAGTCGACCCTACTTTGCTCTGGAACAGACCTGCTCTCGGAAAGATCAACCCAGCAACCGACCCTTTAGGTACAGCTCTGCATTTTGTTAACCCACTCTCTTGCCAAGGAATCTTGACTACAACTACTGAGTCCTTGTCACCCTAATCACGTTGATAGTGTTTCAGCAAATCGAGGCTGATGATTACCTGCACTATGGGAATCAATCGCCTATTGTTCGGTTTTATGGCATCACAGAGGTACATCTCCTGTTCATCAAGTCGGACGAAGCGACAACCACGGACAAGGCTGTTGCTGTATGATTAACTTTGGCATGGCTCATCCCTTTTAGAGTGGAAATAGCGTCATTTGTCATGTTACCGGATTTCTGCCGTACTTTTACGTACCAGCACCAGTAGGCTTCAAGATCGAGAATATTCCTGGTTTGAAGACTGCGCTGGAGGTAACGGGTTGACAAAAACAGGCGGCGAATGTGCTCGTCATCAACACGCAGACTCACCAACATATCTTACTCTGCCCTTCAGGCTGCCATGGAAAAAGGTGACAGTATCGTCAAGATCGAATGGAAAATGAGGGAATCGATTTTCAGATACTATGGAGGCGAAAAGTCGCCATTCTTAAAGATCACACTTAAAGATCCAAAACACATGCCGGCAGCCAAGAAATGCATTGATCGAGGCTTCTCGTTCCCAGGATTTCAGGAACCGCAAGACACCTATAAGACCTTCGAGAGTAACATTGCGTATCTGTTGCGATTCATGATCGATTGCAAAGTCAGGGGGGCAAATTGGATTGAATTGCCAGCAGGAACATATCGCATGAGAAATGACTCCAATTCGAATGCCCAAATCAACGTCGAGATCAGGTTAGAGCCCCATCCATGTCGATCCCTGAATACTTGAACCCCCGCATTGGATGCACGCTGAACTTCCCTTTGATCATCTATCCGCATATAGCTACGACAAATTGATCAGTCATCAACCTGAAGGAGAATGGTCAAAAATCGCACCACTGAGGATCATGAGTTTCGATATCGAGTGTGCTGGGCGTAAGGGTATCTTCCCAGATGCCAAGATCGATCCAGTCATCCAGATTGCTTCCGTGATTACTCTTCAAGGAGAGACGAAACCTTTTATTCGAAACGTGATGGTCCTCAACACCTGTGCGCACATTGTCGGGGCTCACACCATGTCCTTTGACACGGAAGAGAAGCTTCTCGCTGCATGGGCAGATTTTATGCGGAAAGTTGATCCAGATATTGTGATCGGTTACAACACCTCCAATTTCGATATACCATACCTGCTGGACCGCTCTAAACATCTTGGAGTCAGCAAGTTCCCGTTTCTCGGACGTCTGAATGGTGAGCAATTGTGTAGCACACTATGAACAAAACCGTGTTTGCAAGGCAAAAGGCTGACCGTACGATTATCGGTTTATATGGGATAGACATCAAATCGGAGGCAAAGGAAAAAACGTTCTCATCCAAGGCTTATGGAACCCGCGAAAACAAGGTCACCAATATGGAGGGTCGCCTCCAGCTAGACATGCTTCAAGTCATGCAACGTGATTACAAGTTACGTTCATACACACTGAACTCGGTCTGCGCGGATTTCTTGGGTATGTGCTTTTGATGGTGTAGATTATATGGAAGGAGGGACCGAGTGATCATTCGCTGACCGTTGCTCGGTGATCTCTTGGACAGGCGAGCAAAAGGAAGATGTGCATCACTCGATTATCACGGAACTTCAAAACGGAAACGAAGAGACACGTCGACGTCTCGCTATCTACTGTTTGAAGGACGCCTATCTGCCTCAACGACTTATGGATAAGCTCATGTGCTTGATCAACTACATTGAGATGGCGAGAGTAACGGGTGTGCCTTTCAACTATCTCCTCGCTCGTGGGCAACAGATCAAGGTCGTATCGCAGTTGTATCGTAAGGCGCTTGAAAAGGGTTTTGTTATCCCGGCAATGGACGCAGGTACGTGAGCCTTCATGTGAACCAAAGCGGTGTCTCGGCTTCTTTCCGTCTCAAAAGTTAATACGTTGCCTTGATTACCTTCCGGTACTTAGCGGACACCGACGAACAGTATGAAGGAGCCACTGTTATCGAGCCTATGAAGGGATACTATGATGTTCCTATCGCGACTCTTGATTTCGCCTCGCTGTACCCGTCCATCATGATGGCACACAACCTCTGCTACAGTACACTGTTAACACCCGCGATCATCCAACAGTATAACCTCGTCAAAGATGTAGACTATGTGATTACACCGAACAAAGGTATGGGATGCAACCACATTTTTTTCTTGGGTTCGGACAGGACGATAGACAATTAGTCTAACATGACTTTACAGATGCATTTGTGAAGGAAAGTCGGCGCAAGGGGTTATTGCCGATTATTCTGACAGACCTTTTGGAAGCGCGTAAACGTGCCAAAGCTGACCTCAAGGATGAAACGGATCCATTCAAGCGTGCTGTACTGGATGGTCGACAGCTAGCCCTGAAGGTGATTGACAAAGCCCACACTTGTAGAGATAATGATTTAATTGGATGCTTGTCAGAATACTCACATACTCTTACTTGTCTGCTGTTGGGATGCTGCAGATCAGCGCCAATTCTGTTTACGGTTTCACAGGTGCAACGGTAGGAAAGCTGCCTTGTCTCGAGATCTCGTCAAGTGTAACATCATACGGTCGCGAAATGATTCAAATGACCAAGCGTGAAGTCGAAGCAAAGTTCACCAAGCTGAATGGATACGATTACACGGCTGAAGTCATCTACGGAGACACAGATTCTGTGATGGTCAAGTTTGGAGTCAATACACTGGAAGAAGCAATGAAACTCGGACGAGAGGCTGCAGAATATGTGACAACCAAGTTCGACAAGCCCATCAAACTAGAGTTCGAGAAGGTCTATTTCCCCTATCTGTTGATCAACAAGAAGCGCTATGCTGGACTTTACTGGACCAAAACAAACAAATACGACAAGATGGACACAAAGGGAATTGAGGTAAGAGCTGAAATTGTGTTTTCCTTCCCCTCACTCCCTACCTTTGTTTGCGTTATCATACATGGAGATTATCTAACTGATGTCTTTTTCCTGTTGCAACCTCCATTAGACTGTGCGTCGTGACAACTGTCGCCTCGTTCAAACTGTGATTGAGACTTGTCTCCGCAAGATCCTTATCGAGCGGGATGTCGAAGGAGCACAAGAGTACGTGCGAATGTAGCAAAGTGTGAACAGGACATATGATACCATAATGACTTGTGTTGACCCTCACGCTACCTCGCTTCCTCACAGATATACGAAGCGCGTTATCGCGGAACTGTTACAGAACAAGATTGATATGGCGCAGCTGGTTATCACGAAAGCATTGAGCAAGACAGGCAAGTGCTCAGCAATATATGCAAACATGCTGGACGCGTCAATATTGTTGGCAGTTGTACTGACTGGATTATACATTCTCTTCACCACTAACAAATCCGCAATAGATTATGCGAACAAACAACCACACGTGGAATTGGCAGAGCGGATGAGACAGCGAGATGCAGGATCAGCACCTGCATTGGGCGATCGTGTTGCATATGTGATCATAAAGGGAGGCAAGGGTACAGCGGCGTATGACAAGTCGGAAGATCCCTTGTTCGTACTGGAGAAGAACATACCAATCGATACCAAGTATTACCTGGAAAACCAGCTCTCCAAACCTCTACTTCGTATCTTCGAACCTATTCTAGGCGAGAAGGCTGCCGAATCATTGTGTACGTATCAACCACTCTTTACACGGTCAACCCACAAGCTATGACACTGTTTCCTAACAAAAGCTGCGAATCCATTGTTTTTTTTTCTGTCATAGTGAGAGGAGCCCATACACGTGCGATTCATGTATCGACACCATCAGCAGATGTTGGAGGGTTGATGAAGTTTGCAGTCAAGACAGCGCAGTGCCTCGGGTGCAAAACGCCATTGAAGACCGGTAATTCTGCAGTGTGCATCAATTGCACGGATCGAGCACCAGAGCTGTATCAGAAGCATCAAGACATTGTGAACGATTTGGAGGTGCGGTTTGCGCGGTTGTGGACGCAGTGTCAGCGATGTCAAGGGTCGTTGCACCAGGAGGTCTTGTGTACCAGCAAGGATTGCCCCATTTTTTACATGCGCAAGAAGGTCCAGAAAGAGATTCAGGACGGTTCGGCGGTCCTGGGGCGGTTTGCGGACTGGTGAGAGCATAGAAAACGAAAACGCGTAGATGAAATGCATAAAGGCACGTGATCTGGAGCAGCAGGCACAGGTGCAGCTTTTTTTTAGCTGAACTTGAGTGCTTCCTTCTCTCAGCAACAACTCATCATACCAGCTGAGAAGGCAGGCAGGAATAACGACCCTTGGAGCGAACGTAGGAAACGTCAACATACAGAATGACAAACATCAACATCTGCTGCATCGCCATCATCGGCAAACAGGCAAGTGGCAACGATCGGTGTCAACGAGAGTATCCTTTTGAGCGAGTTCACCGTTCCTCAAGTGCTCTTGTACATGATCAGTAACTCTTTCTGTGCGTGTCGCCGTCGCATGTTGGATGGATAGAATAATCCGCTGTACATCAAGAACTTCAACTCTTCACAGCCGGACCTCAAATACCACTACATTGCCCACACATCATGCGATGTCATCGAAGAACGAGGTTCGTGTCATGACTCTCCCCCTTTACCCTGGCCCATTCCTCCTCTCCCCTTCCAACATGTTCAATGGCCCCCCACCTCAGCGCATTCGCTCATCGAAGATATCATTTATTACGATATGGGGAGCAGCAGTGAATAAGACACAGGAAATGTACCTGGGCACACTCTTTTCCATGGAAGATCTCGCCGTTTACGGATACATGACCAACACCAAGATCAAGTTTATCACTGTCCTGAATATGCCCGATGTCACCATCAAGGATCTCGACATGAAGAATGTAAAAAAAAAGTGATAATGATCTTTTGAGATGGAACCCTTCGTTTTTTTCCCTTTTTTTTTTGTACTCCCAAAGATTGACCTGACCCCTCCCTCCAACCTCTTCTCCCACTCCATTGATAGGTGTTCCGCAGGATCCATGCAGCGTATATAAACCATGCTTGTAATCCTTTCTACGACATTGACTCTCAAAAGATGATCAAGAGCAAAAAGTTTGAGGAAGAGATCGAAGCTATCGGTATAGGTCGTGCTCTAGAAGGCGGGAACAGGAATTCACATCCACATGGTCCATAGAAACATCCCCAGAACTTTTGCAATGAAAGACAAGAAAAAAAAAAGGTCATCTACTCCCGTTTCTCTTCGTCTTTTATTCGTTTCCTGTTCGCAAGCAATATAGACATAGTACTTTTTTTCTTCTTCTTCCGTTTTCTTCAAGGCTGCCTGACATTGTGGGCTGCATTGTGCTCAGTGATGGCGTGCTCATACGACTCCTCTTCCATGTCACTCCTGTTCGCCCTCCGCGCACTCTGATTGTCTTGAGCTTGATCACTGAACCCCAAAGTCGTCATAAACGTCTCCACACTAGGCTCTCCTCGTACTGTGGTGGGTTGTTGTTTGGTCACAGGTTTTGAGGTTGGTTGCGCCCAGGGGATGCTGGTTGCTGTGGCCATGGCCGATGGCGCTTGGGGTTGTGCCTGTGCTTGTGGTTGCAGTGGCATCGACACAGAGCTCCTCTGTCCTTGTGAGGTTTGGCCTTGGTTGATTTGATTCATACGACTATTAGGCAGAGGACGCTGTGCCCATGGTTGTTGAGGGCTCACTACTCTGCGGGATCCAAAGCTTGGGAGGGTTGGATTTCCCTGTCTGCTGCTCATCTCACCCTGATTCACTGCTACGTTTACGCGTGTTGACTCCACCATCCTCTCCTGAGGCTGGGTTTCCGGCACCCATTTTTGATTCCTGGTTGCATCTGGTGGCATTAACGTTATGGCACGGAATGACGTTTGTGCTTGTGCCTGTGCTGTTGCTGACGGCTGATGCGGAGTCTGGCCTGATAGCGGGGTGAAATGTTGCTCAGACCTGGATAGTACCTGCTGCTGTGGTAGAGAGGACATGGAAACTGACATGTAGGTCTGCATTGCCCCAGAAGTAGAGGTCGTGGGCCGGTTCGGCGTTGCGACCTGCTGTTGTAGGTCGGTCCCGTCAATCCTGCGCTGTTCAGTATCAATCCAATGTTGGATCTCAAGCAAATCGGCCTCCGTTAGATCCGAGGCTGTCTCACGCACCAAGTCGCTCTGAAGCACAAGGGACGCGATCGATTTCTTGTTCCTATGAAAGAAGAGATATCCCACAACGTTAGAACCCTCCGCACCAACCCTTCCCTTGAAAGTACTGTCTCCATCACTAACGACAACTCATGCAAAACACCTACTTGTCAATCACCGCCCTGAGGACATTATCTTCGTTATCTGGTGAATCAAAGAACGTTGCCACGTTGTCATCTGTAGCCCACTCGGGCACCTCGGTAGGAGGGGGCTGGAAATACGTCTTCATCTCCATCTTCGTGAACGCTTTCACAGTGTTCTTCTTGTCCACTACCCGATTTGCGAGTGCCAACTTGTGAATGTTGATCTTGTAAATCCTGTCCTCCCATGTGCCAAATGTCTGCAGTCGATATACAAAGACTGGTTTCTTTTGTCCATAGCGGTACGACCGTGCGACAGCCTGCTCATCGTGGCTCGGATTCCAGCCCACATCATAGATAACCACACGACTCGCTGCAACGAGATTCACGCCTTGTGAACCAGCCTAATGATAAAATATCAGAGGGCACGGTTAGGCGCCTCGCTAGGATCATGAATG
>Ga0247824_10000163_pt1 | contig 28773 bp, 26 predicted proteins | sample 13C_PalmiticAcid_FD_194412 | JGI IMG/M metagenome (GOLD analysis project Ga0247824, IMG submission 194412) | Soil microbial communities from agricultural site in Penn Yan, New York, United States - 13C_PalmiticAcid_Day48 | ecosystem: Environmental > Terrestrial > Soil > Agricultural land...
GTTTAAAAAAAAAAAAAAAAAAAAAAAAAATGGATAGAGAGAGCACACTATGCCTCATCTTCTAGACTCTGACTTTGACTGTCAATGATGATCACTGAGGGCTCATTGTTAAGACTTGGCAGCGTTGGTGGTGGTGATATGGATGACACATCATGGGATGATAGTGGATTGTGGGTGTCCCGGTCATGATGATGGCCACGATCCTGGCCCGTTTCCTGCGTCAGCCCCTCATGCTGATCGTTTTCTAACAGTGAACGCGACTCACTTAGGAGAGAGCCAGGGAATGTGGGCATGGTCGGCAAAGTTGAGAAAGTGAGCTGAGAGGGTGGTGAGGGGAACGATTGCAGGCCAAGTTCTGTTGAGGCTCCCTGAACAGGTCGTTGCCCCTGCTGTATCCTTGGATCCATCCAGTGAACATTTAGGTCCTGGGAACTCTCGCCAGCTCCCGATGCCTGTATCTGATCACTCTGTCGTATCCTATCAGGCAGCGCGACCGTGTACATTGGTGGTTCCAGCACATCGCAGGAGTTGGATGGATAGGAAAGAGATACGGGTGCCGCTCCAATACTTGCAGAAAACACTTCTCTTTGTGCTAGCACGATACCATTGTTATTGTCTGCGCTCCCTGTCGCGTCTTGTGTGAAGCTTGCATCCTCCCCGATCCTGCGCTTCCCATTGCCACCTCGGTCTGTAGAGTTTTTGCGCTTCAAGACGCCCAGATCCTGCAAACATGAGGACGTCAACGCGGATGGCAACGAGGATGTATGGTCGACAGATTCGTGTTCTCTTCGACTTGCATCGTCCATGGTTTCGTACGCAAAAGAAGGGTGTGATGCAAGTCCAGCAATCGAGTCCTGAGTGGGCTGGCCACCAACAACAGTTGACCGATCGTCATCCTCATGAAGGTGCGGACGCTCAGCCGTGGTACCTGCCGAGGCGACACTTTTGGTTGTGTTCATTGCTGAAGACCCAGCAGGGTTCTCGCTCACATCCGATATCTCGTGGAAGAGTGGTACGGGTGGTAAGGAGGATCCTGTATCCTTGACCACAGCGTGCTTATCATTTTCCGATTTCCCTTCAGTGGCGGATGTAGTCGCAAGAGACAGACCTTCTTCCAGAGACGAGTCGATGATTTCGGGCGATCCGGTCGGTTCTTTTTGTGGTGGAGAGGATGAGGAGCTGGCCGTGGTTGCCGCATGCCTTGGGATCCTTGGTGGTGGTCTTCGGAGAGCCGGTCGAGATGGTCCAGCAGCGATATTTGAGTCTTCTGCCGTCTCGTTTGCAAGAGTGTTGATAGTCTTGTTCTCTGACGGTTCTACCACAGGCTTTACAACGACTGGCGGAGCGGGTGATTCGACATCAGGTAACTCTTGTGAATCCTGTTCCATGGCTTCTCTGATACCACCCATCCAATTGGCGATTCTCTCCACTTCAATTGAAGGGATCCCGCTTGCATAGTCGTCTGATCTGAAACTGTCAACCGAGATGATGGACGGTATCTTCACGGCAGCTGCTGTCCTGTTGTTTTCTCGCGCGTGTTGATGACCCTTTTTTGCGGCAACACTGGAAGCTGCAACGGGGGGGATTGTCTGTTGTGTCTTGGATTCCACATCTTTGCCTTTTCTCTTGTCCTCTCCTGGTTCCACCCTCTCCATACTGCCAAGCTCAATAAGCGAGGGCAATGAGGCCAACGAAGGTAATGATGCTGACAAGATAATTGCCTGGTCTGGTTGGTCCCCAGCTTTGGGACCTCGTTCTAGGGACGTTTCTACAGGGGGCTCTGGCGTCTTCTGGGGCAGAGGCTTGGTACGACTACCCTTAGGGATAAGGGTAGCGACACTCGTCACAGGGTTGACCACCGTTTTTTTGGCTTTGGGTTTGGCAGAGGATGTTGATGCTTCCCCAGTGGATGTTGTTGTAGCTGTAGTTGTTGACTTGTTTGTTGGGCCAGATGTGGTGGCAATGGTGGCGTGCGGGTCCGATTCTTTCGCCTGCTTCTTAGATTGCCTCTCTGTGGATGTGGACTTTGCAGGCGTAGCATTGCCGCCTTTATTGAGCATCCGTGGCAACATTGCATCGATTTTTGGTTGGAACTTGGACACTCTTTCCTGGATAGCTGCCAGAGAGTCGGGGTTGGTCTTGCTGGTATCTGTCTTGGTATCTTTGCCCTGTTCCCCAGCATCCCGATTGGCATTGCGACTTTTGCTGCGTGTATTGGCAGCAACAGCAGCGAGTAGCGGTGTATTGTTCTTATCCTTAGTCATTGTTAGGACAGATTGTTGTTGTTTGGCCTCCAAAGACTGTGAGGAGCTGGTCGACGACGTAGAAAGGGTATGACTAACTTGTTGCAGCGTTGGTCCAGAGTCCACGTTGAGGCTGTTATTTAGATCGTGCAGGACAAGACGCGTCTGAAAGGCTCTCGATCGTTGAGGTCGGCGTTCTGATTGGATCCAGTTTGAAGAAAAAGAAGATTCTGTCCTGTCCTTGGACATCGCTCGAGGGGAGAAAAGAAAAAAGTGATGAGCGGGATCACGTCCCAACTCGTCCCCTGAGGAGGAGGAACCATTGGTGGCGGCGCAAGGTGGCAAAAAAAGAGGAGTCCCGGTAAAACGTCAGACCGTGCCGAGGGTCGAACTCGGGTTACAGGATTCAAAGTCCTGGGTACTAGACCACTATACTACACAGTCAGTCACGCCGAGGTAGCCGACTTGGCTGTCTCGCTTTCGGATTGGCCAGCGTAGGTTATCAGGGCCTATCTCTGCCCATGAAGGCGATGTGGCAGTGCTGTATCACGTGGTCAAAGGCTGTGCTTCTCTCCAACGCCGGGTGCCAATGGTTGAATTGACACGAGTGAACTGTGAGGAGCGCCATATTGGGAAGATCTTTATTGCACGATGAAAACCAGACCGAACATGGATGCAACAAGGATTTGGCATTTAGAAAGTAAGAGCCTGACCTATTATAACGAGCGGAGGAGGATCAATGTTAATAAGGAATGGCTGGGGGTGGTGTGGGAAACAGGATGATACCCTGAAGATGTTGGATGCTTACCCTTCTGCTTCTTGTCACCACCGAGCTCAAAGTGCTTGCAGCGCTTCAAAGCCATCTGGTGCTTGTACTTGCAAACTTGGCACTCCATACGAAGGACAACCTTCTTGGTGGTCTTGGCCTTCTTGTGGAAGACGGGCTTGGTCTGACCACCATAACCGGACTGCTTTCTATCGTAACGGCGCTTACCTGTTCCATGTTGTTTGAGCAAAGAGATGTTGATTCCAATGAATAGGTGTTGATAATATCAACAAGTTGTGGTTGTCCATTAAAGGACCGTATGAAGAGAAGGGCAAAAGGACTTTGTCAGCGAATTGAGGCCAGAATTGATCCAGTAGTGCCCTGAACGTGGCCAAAGCACGCGCGCTATTCAACACCGCATCCAATTGCCGATTCAATTGACGTACCCTGAGCAAAGAGAGAAGCCTTGCCGGTCTTGTACTGAGAGACCTTGTGGGCAGTGTGCTTCTTGCAGGTCTTGCCCTTGCAGTAGGTGTTTCTGGTCTTAGGAACGTTAACCTAGTGTGATCGGAAATGGCAAAGCATGCGGTTTAGGAAGCTGTCCAAGAGTCTATTGTGATTGTGGTTGCTGGTTGGTGAACAAAAGTTCCTGCTGTTGACTGTAAGATATTGAGCGTACACACTGAAAGCAGCTGGTCCCACTAGTGTCGTCCATATCCTGATAAAATACTGTGCCATAGACTTTCTATGCGTCCAGCCAACGCTCCTGGATGCACCTGGATCTTCAAGTGTTGTTGCGTATTGTGTAGCTAAAGCGAAGGTCATTGCAGTTGTTCACTGATGTCTGATCCCACGGGTCTTCGCCTCAAGTGCTCCTGGTGAACGGGTGCTTGCCCCAAGATGCCCAAGACAGCACTGCTTCCCAATAGTTTTTCGTAAGCGCCTTCTTTACAGCTGATACTCATTCCAGAACCGATCGCCAAAGAGTTGAATCAGCCAGCTGAAGATGACGATAGCAGTGCATAACAGATAATCTGCATGGCTCCATGATTCCGGCGCCCTCCTGAGAACTTCCTGCACTACGGATCCCGATGGATGTCTGTTCATAACGATGGATCGATGGATGGACTCTAAAGGTCAAATCGGATTGATGTCTGCTCTCTCTGCACAGTACCATGTTGGCTGATTTTGTCGAAAGAGACTTGACCCAGAGAGACTTACCAGGTGACTATATGGATGGTACACAAGCCACACATTGTTCGTGAGTGTCTCTCCTTCCCACCTTCTTCCCACTTTCTTCCCACCTTCTTCCCACCTTCTTCCTCCACCATGGCCAACCCCGAGGTTTACTTCGATATCAATATTGACGGTCAGCCCGCTGGTCGTATCGTCATGTTGCTTTACAAGGATGTTGCTCCCCGTACCGCTGAGAACTTCCGCGCCCTCTGCACTGGTGAGAAGGGGTTCGGCTATGCCAACTCGAAGTTCCACCGCATCATCCCTCAGTTCATGCTTCAAGGTGGTGACTTCACCAGGGGCGACGGTACTGGTGGCAAGTCCATCTACGGTGAAAAGTTCGCTGATGAGAACTTCACCTTGAAGCACACTGGTCCTGGTATCTTGTCCATGGCCAACGCCGGTCCCAACACCAACGGCTCCCAGTTTTTCATTTGCACTGTCAAGACCGACTGGTTGGATAACAACCACGTCGTCTTTGGCCAAGTCGTCGAGGGCATGGAGGTTGTCACAGCGATCGAGAAGCTAGGTACCTCATCTGGCAAACCCACGAGATCTGTTACCATCGCCGCCTCTGGTCAGTTGTAAAGGACAAGGGAAAAATTGACCCTCACTCACGAGAATCCGAAGTGAAGCTGTACAAATAAAAGGCTCTCCAACAAAAAAAAAAAAAGCTACATAACCACGCGAGAACCGAGGGCTCATACTCTCACGGAATACATTGAAAGCTACGTAATGCTGACGACTCCGGGGCTAGTGGCCTGGCGATCAGGACGATTGAGGTTGACGCCATATCGAGACAACCTTCGATCCAATGTTGCTATTATCCGTACGAGTTGGTGTTAGCCATGTCAACGAGTGGTGGCAAGCTCCGTTCCTGCATATAACTCATGGGACAAAGTGCCTTCTACCTGATGTTTTCGCCATCTCTGCCAAGATGATCGCCAGCCGACTTTGCGATAGATCACTTGTCAACTTCTCCATATGCAGGAAAATGCAGGTGGCCTTTGTCAATCCGCGTTCCTCGAGCAACAGATCCAAGTCGTCTCCTACACGTTCAGATCGTGATGTAGACGCGCATTAGAATGACACCGTCAACAACCTGACATTCCCTTGAATAGATGTATCCTGCGTTGCTTACTGGAGCCCCATATCGTGACTAGGATGTCCATGATATACTCCTTGGCCGGTAAGATCTCGCTCGCAGCTTTCAAGGGTTTGCGAGAGACTGTTGAAAGCCCAATGTTGATTACATGCGCAAATGCTCCAGATTCGATAAACTGTTGTCGCCACTGTGGGTACATTACGAATTCGTGTGCGACGCTCAATGCCCAATATTTCACATCGTCATCCTTGGATGCCAGGCACTTTGCAAGACGGAGTCCAATACCACTATTAAGTGCCTGCAGCTGAAATGTGGCTACAAACGACAAAGCGGTCAGAGAGGACCGAAACTTAGCGCGCTTGGCTGACCATCCTCACATTGCCCTGTTCTATTACCATCATCGAGCATCAAGAACTTGAGTGTCCGCAGCACTATACGCGAGACATAAGATTCGTCCGCTGCCAGGAGCACATTGATCGATCGACAGACGCCTCTGGCTTCTTTGAATTCATCCAGCGCTACACCCTTGAACACAAACTCGTGCATTAATCCTAAAGCCCAATACACCAGTTCGAAATCGTCTGTATGCAAGAACGTCAGTTAAGATCGATTCCAATGGGATAGCAGTGCGCGACATCATCCATGTGCTACAAAAGCCCCCCTACCACTGCGAATATACGTAGCAATGAGTGGTACGATTTCATAGTCAAGGAGTTCTTCCAAGTGCAATCGCACCGCGGTATCGTCTTCCATTGTCACAATCAACCGAACCAGCGACTGAAAACAGATTTTCGGCATATTCGCATTCCCAAACGATAACCTTGACATCTCTGCCAATGTACGAATCAATCCGACGCTAATCAGTTCTGCGTGAAGGGCCTCTGTTTGGCAAAAAAAAAAAAGACTGGGTAGGGTTAAAATAGCCGTCTTTTGAGTCACAGCAGCATGGGATCCTAGAGTCAGTCGTACCACATGCCGCCAGTTGATGTACAACCATAAGAGACCAGTACTGGAGCTCGTTGGCTGGCTCGACTTTGACAAGGAACCGCGAGAGTGGCTCTAGGATGCCATATTCTACAACAAGTTTCCGCCGCGACTCTAGATACCATTGAAATAAATCGCCCGAGTGGATCAGAATATGTAAGGCGTAGCAACAAGTTCTTAACGAATCGACTCCAGAGGCCCTTGACGATAATCACATACCAGATCCCGATATCAATTCACATATGGATACAGCGGCATATCGATGTGATTTCTCTCTATTCCTTGTGTCCTTTAGAACATCCACGAGAATCTCTAGGGCTCCTGCGTCGACCAACGTTGCGCGATTGCTTTCTAGATAACAGTTGAGCATGTGTCAGAAAGTGATTCTCTCACTCTCGAGAAACAGCGTCCTGATAGTGATGACCGCAACATGAAAAATGATACCATTCCGAGTCAAGAGTTGAAGGGTTGTTACGCCTTTCCAGCGCTCTTCCTCGATGTCAGATTCCGCGATTGTGTCCAGAATATACCGTAGATTGGGTTCTATTGTCGTAAGGCCCAAAGTTAGGAGGTCGTTACTTGAGCGATGCATCACTTTCAGGCATAAACTCATCCAAAGAAGACATACCGCGCATTGCTCGGCTCAGGAGAATGCGGACAGAACTATCACAAGATAATACACAGAGTCAGGCGTGGTTGTAGGTAGGCAGTTGTGTCTTTCCTAATGGAAGGTACTGTCCGTGCCATACCTTCCCTGGAGAACAATGCTATCCGACCGCGCCAACTTTGCTAATGCATCCGTGCTGATCTCTATGAGAACCGAGCTGCTGTTAGCAGTGTACACGTATGAACATAGGTAGGGTGTAGCCCTGCTTCTGTCGACGTACTGTCTTCCACCATTCCCAGGATATTGCGTGATTCTGGGGGCTCACTGTCAAAGAGCGTCGTGGCATGGCGCACTATGGAGTACATCATGAACACAAGCGACACTCCTGCCACAAAGTAGACTATCCTGTCTCCCTTCAGATCAGACGCCATGAGAGTGCTGGGTAGTTCTGTAACAGAGGGGAGAGTCGAGGGTGTTCACAGAAGGGGCAAGGCTTGAGAGCAGAGCCAAGTCAAAAAAGCGCCCAAAGCCACAACTGTTTTACACTTGTTCTCAATGAGCTTCGTCTTTGCTGTTCTTCTCCAGACACCTTCACCTTCACCACTTTCGAGGCGTCAGCACAGGAGCACGGAATCACGGAAACGACAGGTCTCTCAGGAATAGCCTTCATTGATTGCTCCTTTGCTCAAGGAGATCTCAGTTTGCAATGTCAACAACACTGGAGATCGCGCGAGTAAAGCGAAAAAACCACCCGCTTCACTCGCTCACCTACAGACTCGCTGCGCGTAAAACACTCCATGAGCGGAGCGTCGCCAGTCTCTTGTTTGTTCTTGGCTTTTCGTATGCCGCTGCGTTGTTGTCGCAGTATCCTCAACTGGGAATCTTTGGTATGATACTCGCTCGTGGATGCAGTCGTGGGTTGATGGGTGGCGGATCTTTACTGATGACCATATGTTTTATTCTATATTCGCGCGCCATGGATAGGCTTTCACAGAGGGCTGTTTTCATCCTATACCTTCACATTGACAGGAGCATATCTTATTTTCGGAACGTTTCTTGTGGGCCTGCGGAATGCTCGAGTAAAAGGCAAGTCCAACGACAGGCTTTGAATCGGCAGCGGTAGCATGGATAGGCAAGATCAAATTCGACTCACCAACTGTTGCATGATATTACTTTACAGTCAATCCAAGGCTTTCGCCTACATATTTTCACGACCTCTTTTCAATATTTTCCGATCCACTGTCATGGGTGCTTCTAAGCTTTTACGTGATCATGGCGACTTGCCTTCATTCCCTGATCCTGGTCCCTGCCAACACCTCATCACGGAACTACAGTGACCTTGTCGTGGTCATAAAGTAAGGATGATGCACCGCACCGTAATATGCAGGGCACCTATGCTCCATTCAGTTGCACTAACCATGGGTGTATTCCTGAAATCTGCAGGGAAAGGGGGATGGCACAAGTCAATGAGAGGTACATCTTGACACGGACATTCTCGGTCGTCTTCGGTCTCGTTTATGGAATGAACCATTTGCTCTACCAGAAGGACTGGCTCACATTCACGGAGATCCAGGTGAGTTGAGGTAAACGGTGCATTCTCTTACATTGTGGGATTAAGGATCATGGCCGAGATCTAACCCAATCGCTTGTTGTGTACACCAGTTGAGCACCGCAGAGCATGTTTTCAACCACTACTGGAAGGGCGTTGTCAAAAAGTCAGCGCGCTTCGCATACCAGCTTACGACCAGATTCTGGTTCGCGTACAATATTCTCTTGAGCCGGTTCCTAATACGCATGGTGATGCGTTTTGCAGCCGAGGATATATTGTACCATGCTCCAAAATATGGCCCCCGTTGGTATAGCATCGGATTGGCCCTGCGCTTGTTCATCACCTCATTCTCATTTGCCGTCTTTACAGAGTCTGTTCACATTCTATGCGATCATTTCTTGACCAAGGTATGGTTGATGTTGGCATGATCATTCCTGTGGAGCAACACACAGTGATCCGGAGCTCACACAATGTCGAAACAATCAATCGCTCCAATGTTATAGAGAATGAACGTGACTACGGCTTCAGTCGATCCGAATGCATGCATGGTTACAGGATTGAAAGTTGATGGCTCCAACACGAAACCAGAATCACTTCTCGTGTATCACGCCTTTCAGGAACTTGGTTATTTGGCGGGATATGATTCGGCAAGGCGGGCAGAACTCTTTTCGGAAACCGGCAACGTCCCATCGAGTTGGCAACAGATTTCGACGCATTGTATACAGATCTTGAAAAAGGCCACCAACAGGGTCGACAAATCTGCCTCAAAAGCGCCGTCCAAGGCTTCCTCAACTGCACCACAGACGCTCAACACCACGTATCGTCGACGACTGCCTCCAGAAAAGGGTGGTGCTCTCGAGACCAACATTTTCAGACCAACCAAATATGACAACTTCTTTGACAACTTTAAGGGAGCCAGTACAGAGGAGATTTTGGCAAAGTCGATGATTGAGGCCGACAAGACGCTCGCCAAACCGGACTCGGATAAGAGACCAAACCTGGGAGGATCAACGGATAGAGTGGAACTCGTTGCTTACCGCTGGCTAAACAGCAATCTCAAGGATGCGATATTCAAGTACCCCGAGATCCAGAAGCGACTCAGCGACATTCCCAGCTCGGACCTCTTTTGTGCGATCGAGGACTTTCAGTTGGTCATTTGGTCTTTTCAGGGTAAGGAACATAGCATTCACCTTGGATAAGAGTGTGGTGTCAAGTAATATGAGATGCTCACGAATACATTGGGTATTCCTTTTAGGTCTGGCTCGACTGGTAGTGTCCTCATATGAAGAAGATCGCTACGGACTCGTACAGAGGGATATTTCAAAGATTCTGGAAGCCATGTTGGGGCTGCTGATGTCCTTGGAACATTTCTTGTTCACAGAAGGAAGACTCGACAAGGTTGCGTCCAACCCGTACTCTGCACATGTCAACGCTCAACGGCTTGTTAACAACCACTCGCTTGCACTGGTTCAAGGTATTGTATCACGACCTTCATATTCGGGTTGTGGCAGAGTAGTACTACGACCTGTCCAAATGTGCTTAACGCTCTTGCTTCGCTCTTTTGTCTAGCACTCAAAACGTCGATCTACCAGATTGTGATCGTATTCAAAGACCAATTGGGCGAGTTCGTACTCGCATCTACCTACGCAGCTCGGCTCCAGCACTTTGTTGATTTTGATGATTAAAATGGAACGTGTCACCATTCGACATGGACAATAAACTGGCTGTATGGACACGACATGAGCAGGGATAGCAAGACTGATCATGGAAATGTTGGTCATCTCCTGTTTTGTTGGTTGCGGGCGTTGGTGATTTCCAACAGGGATCGTCAGGCGGATGGAGGGTTCGCATCTCATCAGGACCTCTCCATCGATTGACGGTACCAGGAGGTGTCCTTGCTATATGTGATGTTGCAACAAGGATATGGAATCCAGGGCTCCAGCATCTTGATGCCAGGCAATCGGGGCTGCACGAATCGAACTCTTTTGCATAAGAGAGCAAGGCTCAATTGATTTCATCGTGCACAGTTCCTTCGACTTGTTAAAGAGGCAAGATATACAAACGATGTGGACATGGACCAGAGACGACCCAGAGAGTGATTTGCAGATGGAATCCCTGCCGATGGTATCGCTAGCGACCACGAAATTGAATCAATGATCGGTTTATGGTATGCCATTGGAACCATGGTCATCATCCGTCTTTCGACGGGACCGGGCCTGATACCGTGCCTGCATCGTAGGTATCGTTTTCAGACATTGAAACCAAGCGTCAACATATCACCTCCGAATTGAACCGTCGTAAAGGATGACAAAAGGACAAGGTACCGGAACCGGAATATTTCCGTACATGATCTCAGGCGGATGGTGCTCCCACACATCAGGACTTCCTCATCGTGAATGCGTAGGGTCGCCTTGGCAGATGTGATGCTGAAGGCAAAATGGCCATTGGCGTCATTTTTTGTGCTGGGCCAACGCAGCAAGGACATGGAATCCGAGGTCCAGCACATCAATATAAGGTAATCGGCTGCCGATGCCACACAAGGAAAGCACTTTTCTGTGTCAAAAATGGCTGACAGTTCTTTAATGATGGCGCCGCAGCATTCGACTTATGGAACAAGCAAGGAGTACAGGCCACAGGATGGATAAAACCAGGGCGGTCAGCTTGAGCGTTGGCTTAATTGGGCGAGGTAAGATCGATCAAGCGTTGGCTGTTCGACGAGGGGCTTATCACATGCAAACAATATGGACGCGGACCGGGATCCGGGAATGGATTCTCAATGAACAATACTCTTTCGTCCATAGATTGAAGAGGTGACTACGAGGTTATACTTTCAGTTGAGTCCGGGCCCAACTTTCTTCCGCCATCGCAAACGAACGACGGTGGCCCATGAAATGGATGGAAGAAGCGGGCTAACAATCGATGGAACTCTAGTGACACATTTCGGCAACGTTGAAGACAGCACTGGATACGGATTGGCTAGGATAGTCAGTGGCTCTCAATCTTAGCGGAGGGTGAGCATATTCATTCTCAGGTTGGGCGTAAACCAATTGTTAAGTGCTGTGTTCGCTCTAACCTTGTGAGTTCGTGAGTCCACCATCCCAGCGTGTAACGATTCCGTGTAGCGATTCCGTGTAGCAATGCACTTGTCTTTAGCGAGACTACTCACCGTTATCCGCACCTTCTATATATTTGATACATAGCGCGACCATCCAACCCTATGTGTCAGATGTGAACGGGCATGGTCTGGTCACTGCAATCCGCTTCTATTGTGTCAATTGTTTGTGAGCAAACAAGATTCTCACATGTACCCCCAAAGCTTCAGCACAGGAATGTCACTCGAAACAATAGTTGCACCACCATAAATATCATGCTTGAGACCCACACCTCGCTGATTCTACATCCTTCACCACCATCCGCCAACTACTCAACACAATGCTTCCACGTCTCTCGTCCCCCACCACATCCGTATTCCTGACATTCACACTCTTATTACTCTCTGGCGTTTCTCACATTCGTCCTGTCCTTGCTCAAGAGTTCCGACCAGCTCCCAACCATCCGGCATGCAGCGCTTTCATTGAGGGCCAGGGATTCTACTTACTCGGAGGCCGTGGGGACAAGAACTTCATTATTGATCTATCGGTCTCATGGAACACAAGCAAACCAGTCTTCAAGAAACTGCAAGGTGGACCCAAGACGATGGGGAATCCATGCGCAACGACGAACAATGAGCTGTTCACGTTGGTAGAAGGAACAGGTCATGTCTACAACGTGAATTCGGGTTCATGGAGAGTGGTTCACAATAGCCATTTCGACCTTGAAACGAGTATCCCCGGCGGCGACGCTGATGAAGGGGCAAAGGCGGCAGCAGATCCAAAGACAGGAATCGTCTATCTTCCGGACCTAACTTACCGCAAGATGCTTTCAGTGAATCTGAGGACCAATGCTTACAACCGATCAGATGTCAAGATATATGCGGACGAAGGCATTCAGGTCGTTGCTTGGAATGCGCATTTGAAGAGCATGGTTGTCGAACATGCACTGTATCTCATGAATCTTTTCACGCCAAGCAAAGTGGGCAAGTCGTCGACAGGATGGAGCGAACTAGAGTTTCCCCGCCCGCAAGATATTCCTACCCGTTGGGCTTGCGGTGTTCCTGCACAGGGTGGAAAGAAAATGGTTTACTACGCAGAATCCGTATACGTCTTGGACGTGGTCAAGAAAACCTGGTCGAAAGGGTCTCCTGGGCCTGGAGTCTGGATCACCTCGTGCGCAGTTTCCGGCGATCAACTTATTCTATGGGGCGGTTTAGCCTATGAGACGGATACCGCATCCAACAAGACTTACGTCTTCAACATCAAAACGATGAAATGGATCTCGAGATACATTGCCCCTCCATCTAAATCGGCCTAGGCTTTGACTTTGGTCGAACATTCAAAAGGATACAAAATCGAGACGTAACTTACAAGAATGTGTTATTGAGGTACAGATGTTCTCTCACCATTCTCATGTCGTGGTTGGAGACGAGCACACCTCAAGCACGGCGACAAATTAATATATCAACCACCAGGCACTACGGTGACAAAGAAGAACTGAGAGAGCAATAAAAAGCGGGGAGTGAACCTACGATATAACACCCAATTGTCACTAATCCGCAGGCACAGCGAGCGATTCAAGGGATGGATAGAGCCAGAGATTGTCGGTTGTACCAATCGACGGTTCAGACCCAGGCGATTTCTGTGATGGAATCTCAACCGATGGCATCCTTAGCTACCGGATATTGAGTTCGTATATCGGTGACCATGCGAAGAGCTACACCTTTCAATTAAAGTCGGTTACACCGCCCTATTGCAGATCAAGGACGGTGGTCGTTTAGGAAAGGTTGATAATCTGTTATGGATGGAAAAGGCGGGACAATGATCAAATGCCGAGAAGTTACGAGGCAAACTGTGCTCCCAAACGGAGGGCAGAAGGAGAATCAAAGTGCTGTGTTCGCTCAAACCTTGAAGTTCATGAGTCCACCATCCTAACGTGTAGCTATTCCGGGTAATAATATACTTGTCATTCCCAACCGCTACTCACCATTGTCCACGCTTTCTATCTGATACATAGCGCGATCTTCCAACCCTATGTCTCAGATGTGGACGGGGACGGTCCGGTCGACTAGCCGCTTTCTGTTGTATATAATTGTTTGTGGGCAACACATTGTACCCCCGAAGATTTAGTCGCAAGAGCACAGGAATGTCACCTCGAAACAATACACCACACTAAATATTAACCACTTGAATTGAGACTCACACCTCGTTGTTTCCTTTCATCCTTCACCACCATCCGCCATCCGCTCAACACAATGCTCCCACGTCTCCCGTCTCCCACCACATTCATATTCCTGATATTTACATTCTTATCACTATCTGGTGTTTCTCAGATCCGTCCTGTCCTTGCTCAAGAGTTTCGACCAGCTCCCAACCATGCGGCATGCAGCGCTTTCATTGAGGGTCAGGGATTCTACATACTCGGAGGCCGTGGGGACAAGAACTTCATGATTGATCTATCGGCCTCATGGAACACGAGCAAGCCTGTCTTCAAGAAACTGCAAGGTGGACCCAAGACGATGGGTAATCCATGCGCAGTGACGAACGATGAGCTGTTCACGTTGGTAGAAGGGAAAGGCCATGTCTACAACGTGAATTCGGGTTCATGGAGAGTGGTTCGCAACAGCCATTTTGACCTTGAAACGAAGGGTCCCGATGGTAACCTTGATAAGGAGGCGAAGGCGGCGGCAGATCCAGAAACAGGAATCGTTTATCTCCCGGACATGACTTTCACCAGGATGCTTTCGGTGAATTTAATGACCAACGCTTACAACGTATCAAAGGTCAAGATATACGCGGATGATGGTATCCATGTTGTTGCTTGGAATGCGTATTTGAAGGGTATGCTTGTCGAAAACGCAGGATACGTTTCAAATCTTTTCAGGCCCAGCAAAGCGAGCAAGTCGTCAACAGGATGGAGTAAGCCGGTATTTGGAGGCGCGCCAGGTTTTCCTGGCTATTGGGGTTGTGGTGTTCCTGCGCGCGGTGGAACGAAGATGGTCTACACGAGCTGGGGTACGGTATACGTCCTGGATGTGATCAAGAAGACCTGGAAGACAGGGCCTGCTGGACCTGAACTCTGGAGAATCTCATGTGCAGTTACCGGCGATCAACTTATTCTATGGGGAGGCATGACCAGCAGTGAGGGTGGCACATCCAACAAGACTTATGTCTTCAACATCAAGACGATGAAATGGACCTCGAGATACATTGCCCCTCCATCTAAATCGGCCTAGACTTCGACTTTGAGAAACCACGATGACTACGCATATCTTCAAATCAGCCCAAGTACAAATAAGACATACCATCACTACCAATATGAATCGATTGCTTTCCGAACATTCAAAAGGATCCAAAATCGAGGCGTACAAGAAGGTGTCATTGAAGTACAGATGCTCACCATTCTCATGCTGTGGTTGGAGGCGAGCACGCCTAAAAGCACAGCAAAAAGGCAACACTGGGATACAACATACTTATGGCGATAAAGAAGAGCTGAGAGACCAATAAAGGGCATATGACAAAGTGTTCGATTGTGGGTAATCTACAAGCACAGCATCGAGCAAGCATACAACACTGGCAGAAGCAATTGACAAATCTCATTATCATGCAAGTGCACCTCCGCTTATGGAGGAATCAAGGACTGCAGGGATGCCGCCAGAGATTGTCGGTTCAAACATTTGCAATCCATCTCCAATCACAATCTCGCTGATGGAGATTGTGAGGCAGGATCAGTCAAAGATGTTGGCGAGAGGCAACAAGGAAGGATTCCCGGATGGAATCCTTGCCGATGGCGTCCTTAGCGATCGCAGACTTTTGGTACTACCACAACCGCGCTCACGTCTATACCTGTCAATTGAATCCAGGTCCATTCTCGCTCAGCCATTGCGGACGGACGACAACGCTGGCTGTTTAGAAGAAGGATCGATAAGCAGTCGTGGATAAATGGAACAAAGACGATCTACAGCAACTTTAACGGTAACTTGACGTGGGTCGAGTGATAGATATCGCCAAGTTCACCAGTGCAAACAAATTGGAAGGCTCAACACAGATTCGGTGATAAACAGCCGAAGTCAGTGTTCGCTCAAACCTTGTTCATCTCGAGTTTGCGAGTCTTACCACCGTCTCAACACATGGGGATCGTGATCGTGTTGCTTGCCATTACTACAGCTACTCACAGCTACTCACACTCCCTGTATGTCATGTAGTGCTATCATCCAGCGGCGCTCGCTCTATGTGAACGGACAAGGCGCTGGTCGACTGGCCGCTTTCTGCTTCGAATGCGTGAGCAATCAAGTTTGACACATGAACCCCTGAAGATTTAGTTCAAATTGCTCCCTCACAAACACAGGAATGTCGAAATAGACTCGCAACACTCTTTTCTTTCTTTCACCGTTCACCGTTCACCGCCCACTCACCCCTACCTTCCACTCAATATCATGCTTCCCTTTCTCCCCTCTCACACCACACTCTCACTCCTTACATTCACACTCTCATTACTCTGCAGTGTTTTCCTCATTCATCCTGTCCTTGCTCAAGAGTTCCGACCGACACCTAATTATGCGGCATGCAGCGCATTCATAGAAGGTCAAGGATTCTACATACTCGGAGGCCGCGGGGACGATAACTTCATGATTGATCTATCGGTCTCATGGAACACAAGCGATCCTGTCTTCAAGAAACTGGAAGGTGGGCCCAGGACAATGGGGAACCCATGTGCAATGACGAGCGATGAGCTGTTCACGTTGGTAGAAGGGACAGGATATGTCTACAACGTGCGTTCCGGCACATGGAGAGTAGTTCACAACAGCTATTTCAACCTTGAAACGAAGAGCCCCGAGGGTAACCTTGATAAGGAGGCGAAGGCGGCGGCAGATCCAGAGACAGGAATCGTTTATCTCCCAGACATGACTTTCACCAAGATGCTTTCAGTGAATTTAATGACCAACGCTTACAACGTATCAAATGTCAAGATATACGCGGATGATGGCATCCACGTTGTTGCTTGGAATGCGTATTTGAAGGGCATGCTTGTCGAAAACGCAGGATACGTTGCAAATCTTTTCACGCCCAGCAAAGTGAGCAAGTCGTCGACAGGATGGAGTAAACCGGTATTTGGAGGCGCGCCAGGTTTTCCTGGCTATTGGGGTTGTGGTGTTCCTGCACACGGTGGAACGAAGATGGTCTACACGAGCTGGGGTACTGTATACGTCTTGGATGTGGTCAAGAAAACCTGGAAGACAGGGCCTCCTGGACCTGAAGTCTGGAGAACCTCGTGTGCAGTTACCGGCGATCAGCTTATTCTATGGGGAGGCTTGACCAACAGTGCGGGTAGCACATCAAATGAGACGTACGTCTTCGACATCAAGACGATGAAATGGACCTCGAGATACATTGCCCCTCCATCTAAATCGACCTCGACTTCAACAACGGCTGCACACACATCACAACCGTCGCGAACACCAACACAAAATGGATCACACACCAGCACTTCGAGCCCTAGCGACATGAATCTTCTCATAATCATAGTTGCTGCCACCGGAATCCTATTGGCGATCAATCTGTGGTTCATTGTCAGATACCGTCGTCGAAGATCAGGCCATGATAGCAAAAGAACAAGTTCTGATGAGTCCCTAACCGATTCGTTGGATATCGAGGGCGATAATACCAGTACTTCCGCTGAAGAACACTCCAAAGAATCTACTCGTCAGCACGATGTTTCCAAAACTAGTTCCAACCCCGGTTCGCTTAGTCGGTTACATCAAGGCTCATTTGGAGCACGAGAACTTTCCGAACATCCGCATGCCATTGTAGTGGAATCAAAATCGGAACGAGACTTGCAAGAAGGTGCCTTTGGAGGACAGTTACTCTCACAACATCCTCATGCTATGGTTGGAGACGAGTACGCCTCAAAGTACGGCGACAAAGTAATACAGCAATCCATCGGACACTACGGTGACAAAGAAGAATTCAGAGACCAATAAAGGGCCTACGTCCACAGCAATGAACGACTCTGAAGAAACAATTGGTATACTTTTCAGTACCGTGCAGAGGTTCTTTCGCCTATGAAAGGAAAATGACCAGCAAGCCGAGGTATGGATGGAGCCAAGGATTCTTAATTTGAACAATTCGCCGTCATGATACTGAGGGAAGTAGGATAATAATGGCGCAAGAATGTTCATGTGTCCATGTGTTCACTTAGATTAGGACTAGAGATGCAAAGAAGGGTTCTGGATGGTTTCAACCGATGGTATTCTTGCGGTCACGGCAATGGTCTCGTCTTATCCGAGCAACGTTGAAGACAAACTGGCTATTACCAACAACTACTCGCTGCCTCCCAGGATCTCTATCCGATATGCAGTGCGTTCATCCAGCCAGATGACCCGTGTGTGAACGGACACGGCGCCCTTTGACTAAAAGCCGCTTTCTGCTGTTTCGAATTTGTGTGAGCAATCAAGTTTGACACATGAACCCCTGGATTGAGTTCAAATTTGTGCACCCTCACAAAACCACAGGAATGTCGAACTCCTTCTTTTTGTCCTTCCCATCCCACCCACTGCCACTTCAACACAATGCTTTCATCTCTCTCCTTTCCTACAATATTCCTTATATTTACACTCTCATTACTCTGCAGTGTTTTCGTCATTCATCCTGTCCTTGCTCAAGGGATCCGACCGACACCCAATTATGCGGCATGCAGCGCCTTCATAGAAGGTCAAGGATTTTACATACTCGGCGGCCGCGGGGACGACAACTTCATGATTGATCTATCGGTCTCATGGAACACAAGTAATCCTGTCTTCAAGAAACTGGAAGGTGGACCCAGGACGATGGGGAACCCATGCGCAACGACGAACGATCTGTTCACGTTGGTGGAAGGGACAGGCTATGTCTATAACGTTAGTTCGGGTTCATGAAGAGTGGTTCACAACAGCTACTTCGATATTGACACGATTCCAGGCGGCGGCAACGTTGATGACGGGACTAAGGCGGCAGCAGATCCAGAAACAGGAATTGTTTATCTCCGGGACAAATCTTTCCGCACGATGCTTTCACTGAATCTAAGGACCAATGAATACAACATATCAGATGTCAAGATATATGCGGATGAGGGTATCGATATTGTTGTTTGGAATGCGTATCTGAAGGGAATGGTTGTCGAAAATGCAGCGTATGTCGCGAACCTTTTTTCGCCAAGCAAAGTGAGCAAGTCGTCGACAGGATGGAGCGAACTGGTGCAAAAGGGCAACACAGATATTACTGAAGTTTGGATTTGCAGCGCCCCTGCGCATGGCGGTGTGAAAATGGTCTACATAGACGACTATGCCAGAGTATATGTCTGGGATGCGGTCAAGAAAATCTGGAAGAAAGGGCCACTCGGACCTGCTGTCTGGAGAACTTCATGCGCGGTTACCGGTGATCAATTCATCTTATGGGGAGGCATGATCGGCGAGGATAATATCCTATACAACAGTACTTTTGTCTTCAACATAAAGACGATGCAGTGGACCTCGAGATATATCGCCCCACCATCTCAATCAACCACGACCGCGACCACGCACACATCACGGCCATCGCAAACACCAACACAAGATGTACCACAGACCACTGTTACTACTACTGGAAACCCTACCGACATAAAACTTCTCGTAATCATAGTCGTTGCCACAGGAATACTGTTGGCGATCAACGTGTGGTTCATCGTCAGATACCGTCGTCGAGGCAAGAGATCGAACCGTGATGGCCAAAGAGCGAGTCCTAATGGCTCATCAGCTGATTCACTGGGTACCATGGGCGATGACACCGACATTATTGTCAAAGGACACTCCATAGGTGGTGGCACTCATCGGCGCGATCCATCCGACCCGAGCCCAAATTACCCAAGGTTGTCATCAGATCATAATACCGGACCTCGGTGGCACGGTCGGTTACATCAAGGCTCATCCGGAGCACGAGAACTCCCCGAACATCCACATGCCATTGTAGAGGATCCAACATCGAAACGAGAGTTGCAAGATGGTTTTGAAGTACAGCTACTCTCACAACATCCTCATACCACCGTTGGAGACGAGTACACTTCAAAGCACGGCCACCAATTAATGCAGCAATCCGCCAGACACTATGGTGACAAAGAGGAGTTTCGAGAGCAATAAAAAGCCAGGAGAGAGCCTACGACGCAGCACTCAATTGTCAATAACCAACGAGCACAACACCAAGTGAGAAGAAGGGTATTAGACAAAAGAGTACGACAGACAAAGACCAGGATTGACGGGACCGGATGAGCTTCCGTATACTTGTCGAAATGCTGGCTTGTTTTCAGTTATTGGGGCCAAATGTCAACATGTCAACTTGAAACAAGGGATCCAGCGCATCAAGGTCAGATAATGGCGGCGGCTGTTCTGTCTTTGCTATACGAAACGAGTACGCTGCTGCCTGGCGGTATATTCAGGAACAACTATAAGCGTTTCGTTGAGGCCCTTCAAGTCGTGGAATAGGAACAGAACTGCAGAATGAATGGAAACAGAGGTCGGCTGGAACAGTCGACACAATAACGTTCATTGAAGACGATCTATACAATCCAGGCGACGTCAACGGCAGCTCGACGCGGATTGGGAGCATGATAGTCAGCGCTCTCAAAATCATCACCATCCTCACATTACCGGATCGTGTTGCTTGCCATTACCAACAGCTACTCACAGCTACTCACACTTTCTATCTGATACACTGCACGACCATCCAGCGATGCTTGGTATATGTTAACGGACACGGTGCTGGTGGACCAGCCACTTTCTACTGTGTCGATTGTGTGTGAGCAATCAAGTTTGACACATGAACCCCTGAAGTCATGCTCCCTACAAAGAGATTCGCACTTTTCTTCCTTCCTTCACTACCCCACCACCACCATCCGCTCAATACAATGCTTCCATCTCTCTCCCTTCCTACAACATCCGCTCTCCTTACGCTCACACTCTCAATCTTCTCCAGTTTTATCTTCATTCATCCCGTCCTTGCTCAAGGATTCCGACCAGCTCCCAACGATCCAGCATGTAGTGCCTTCATAGAAGGTCAAGGATTCTACATACTCGGAGGCCGTGGGGTTGACAATTTCATGATCGATCTATCGGTCTCATGGAACACAAGCGATCCTGTCTTCAAGAAACTGGAAGGTGGACCCAGGGCGATGGGGAATCCATGCGCAACGACGAATGATGAGCTGTTCACGTTGGTAGAAGGGACAGGATATATCTACAACATGCGTTCCGGTACATGGAGAGCAATTCACAACAGCTACTTTGAGCTTGAAACGAGGAAAGGGTCTAGAACATCGATAGCGGCAGCTGATCCAGAGACAGGAATCGTCTATCTCCCGGAAACGTATTTCACCACAATGCTTTCGGTAAACCTGAGGACCGACGCATTCAACCGATCAGACGTCAAGATATATGCGGACGAAGGCATCGATATTGTTGTTTGGAATGCGTATTTGAAGGGCATGTGGGTCCAAAATGCACGGTTCAGCCCGAATCTTTTCATGCCAAGCAAAGTGAGCAAGTCGTCGACAGGATGGAGCGAACTAGGGGTTGGGCGCCCACCAGGGATTCCCATGAAGTGGACCTGCAGCGCTCCTGCGCATGGTGGTTCAACAATGGTCTTCTTGGAGTACAAAATTGTATACATCCTGGATGTGGTCAAGAAAACCTGGAAGAAAGCACCTCCTGGACCTGATGTCGTTGGCAATACATGCGCAGTTACCGGTGATCAGCTCATTGTGTGGGGAGGCTTGATCAAGGGGTCCTCCATATCAAACAACACTTTTGTCCTCAACATTAAGACGATGAAATGGGCCTCGAGATACATTGCCCCACCATCTCAATCAACTACGACGACGGCTGTAACTACGGCTATGAATTCGCACACATCACAACCATCGCCACAGGCCACCACCACTGCAAATCCTACCGACATGAAATTTGTCGCAATCATAGTCGTTTCCATCGGAATACTGTTGGCAATCAATCTGTGGATCATTGTCAGACACCGTCGTCGAAGGAGAAAATCGAACTCTGGTGGCCAAAGAACGGGTCCTAATGGGTCACCAACCGATACATTGGATATCATGGACGATAACATTGACACTTCTGTCAAAGGACACGCCATAAGGTCTTCTCATCGGCGTGAACCTTTTGAGACTGGACCCAATTTCCAAAGATTATCATCAGATCATAGTACTGGATCCAGGTGGCACATTTCCAGTCTGCTCGGCAGGCTACATCAAGGCTCATTTGGAGCACGGGAACTTTCCGAGCATCCGCATGCCATTGTAGAAGAGTCAACATCTAAACGAGACCCACAAGATGCTTTTGAAGTACAGTCATGCTCACAACATCCTTACAACACGGTTGGAGACAAGTACACCCCGAAGCATGGCAACAAAGCAATACAACAATCAACCAGACACTATGGTGGCAAAGAGGAATTTCTAGACCATTAAAGAGGCAGTCGTAGGCCTACGACACAGCAACATTCAATTGCAATAACCTACAAGTACAGCAAGCCGAAAGAGTGGGAGGAATGGATACAGAGCTCAGTTTGAACACTCGAGGTAATCGGCAATAGAAGCCGAAACACGTTCGCGTTGAGGATGTCAACTCTTACGATGAGGTTGGGTGGCAATGGCGCTAGCTATCAGTAAGGTTCTTACGTTCGACAGAGATAAGGGTTGTGGTGATGTAGAGATGGAATTTGTGGAGGGGCATCACGACTGAGCATCCTCACCTATTGTTCACAGGAATGGCTGTGGAACCAGACCCTTCAATTGATACGTAGTACCAGATCCCCTTTGCAGGCCTGTCCATTGGGTCCCTCTAATCACATCATGTGGTGCTCTCAAAATTATAGCAAAAGTATTCAATGGCTCACATTATATTCCGATATTTTTTTTGCTTGTCGGGAACACATGGAGTTTGAGACATGAACCCCTTGTGAATCCTGCAAACACAGGAATATCGCCCTCTCAAAACAGGGCGGGTATGATCTTTGAACCCACTTCTTTTGCTTCCTTTATCCTTCACCTCACCACCATCCACTCAACACAATGTTTCCATCTCTCTCGCCGCCTACCACACGCACACTCCTTGCATTCACCCTCTTATCCCTCTACAGTGTTTCACAGACTCGTCCGATCCTTGCTCAAGGGTCCCGACGAGACATTACCGGCTCGCCATGCAGCGTCTTCGTGGAAGGTCAAGGACTCTACGCACTAGGTGGCAGGGCTACAGATAATGGATTTTTTCATGATGTCCCATATGTATACATGATTGATCTCTCGGTCTCATGGAACACAAGCAAACCCGTCTTCAAACAACTGGAGAATGGTCCCTTGGTGAAAGAGGGGCCATGTGCAATTACAAACGATGGAGAGGATCTGTTCGTGTTGGCAGGTGGTAGAAGTCATGTTCTTAACGTGAAGTCGAATTCATGGACAGTTTTCGACAACAGTCTCGCAACCTACAGATGGAACTCAGCGGCCGCAGATCCGGAAACAGGAATCATCTATCTCCCAGATACTACGAATCTGATATACACGCTGGATCTGAGAACCAACACAGTCAACATAGCAGAGTTTGGAGGCTTGATTGACGGTAGGGTTATTTGGAGCGCGCACCTGAAGAGTATGGTTATCGCAAACGCCCACGCCGACCCACTAGTTTATACCCCAAGCAACGTGGGCGAGTCGTCGACAGGGTGGAGCAAAATGAAAACTGGGCCCATAAACGGGACCTATGGATTTTGGGATTGTGGTGTTTCCGCGTACGGTGGCTCGAAATTGGTCTTCTCTGGCCGTCTGGGTTTTGAGTCGGCTATATTTACCTTGGATGTGGCTACACGCACCTGGAGGAAAGGGCCCCCTTCAGCTATCTCGGCCGGAGCATGTGCTGTATCAGGGGATCAGTTTATCGTGTGGGGTCAGGACTGGAGCGAGTACAACGACAAAACCAACGACAAGACCAACGACAAGACACCAGTGTTTGTCTTTGTCTACGACATGAAGACGGAGAAGTGGATCTTGAGATACACTGCACCTCCACCACGGCCAACTTCAACCACAACTAGGACCACCCGCATCTCACAGCCGCCACAAACGCCAACACAACCCATCCCATACACTACCGCCGCCCCAGATCATAGCAACGGGTCGTCCGTCGACATGAAAGTCGTCACGATTATCATCGTTGTCGCTGGGATCTTGTTGACAGCCATCAACGCTTACTTTGGAATCTGGAAGCCATCGAAGATTGACGCCCAAGGAACAAGTACCGTTGACTCGTCGCTCAATCCGCGGAATACTCAAGACCACACCGACACGTCTGACAAAAAGGAACACTCCATAGGGTCTTCTCGTAGGCGCGATCCTTCTGAATCTGGTGATAATTCCACAGGAGTATCATCAAACGACAGCACTCAACCCAAGTGGTTCATGGCTGGACTGTTCGGTCGGCTACATCAAGGTACATTTGGAGCACGAGAACTTTCTGAACATCCGCACGCCATTTTGGAGGATCCAACATCGAAGAGGAACGTGCAAGAAGGTGCCTTTGGAGTACAAGTACTCTCTCAACATCCTCATGCTATGGTTGGAGACGAGTACACCTCAAAGTATGGCGACAAAGTAATACATCAATCCATCGGACACTATGATGACAAAGAAGAATTGAGAGATCAATAAAGGGCCTACGACACAGCACTCGAACAACAATTGACATACTTTCAGTATAATTCAGCTGATTCTGCCTTTGGACGAAACACAGATGCCGCAAGTACCAATGACACAAGAATGTTCGTGTATCCATGGATTAGGGCCAAAGACGATGCAAAGAAGGATTCTGAATGGAATCTCAACCGATGGTATCCTTAGTTACCAGAGTTCGCCTATTGGCGAGCAAGAACGGCCATTGGAGGGAGCTATGCCTTTCAGCCAAAGCCAGATATTATCTTCCACCGCTGAAGACGGATGAGAACAGGGGTCGTTTTCTGTCCATAAAAAGGGGTTGGTAGTCTATTGGGTGGAGAAGGCAGGGCAACGACAAGTTACACAGTTGAAGGCAAACTGGATATGGATGGGGAGACTTGGTCGATATGACTGGCGCTCTCACCACATGCAAAAGGTGGGGGTGTAAACAGTATCAGATTGCGAGTGCTGTTCCCTCAAACCTTGCGCATCTCGGTTTACGAGTCATTCTTCCGAGAAAGAACGATTCCGTGCAGCAATGACATTCCCAACAGTAAAGTGACCCACACCTTTAATCCAGTACGTTGTGAGATTCTTCTGCATGTCAACGGGCACGGAGCTGGTCGATTAGCCACCCCCTGCTGTGTCGATTGAGAGAGCGCAATCAAAGTTGACACTCACCCCTGAAAGATGAGTTTCAATTTGCTTTCTCACAAGAGTCATCCTCGAAATAGACACCTCTTCCGTTCTTTCTTCACTGTCCACCTCACCATTTCCCACTCGATAGAATGCTTCCGCCCCTCTCTTCTCATACAACACTGACACCCATTACACTCATATTCATATCCCTTTGCAGTGTCTTCCCTCATCCTGTTTTTGCTACCTATTCAGCATGCAGCGCCTTTGTAGAAGGTCGGGGACTTTATACGTTTGGAGGCTATGTTCGATTCGACATATATCCCGACCAAGATGTCCAACAAGTATTCATGCTCGATCTCTCGGTATCATGGAACACAAGCAATCCTGTTATCAAGCAACTGGAGAACGGTCCCAAGGTGAGAGAGGGACCATGTGCAGCTACGAACGACGGGGAGAATATATTCGTGTTGTCGAGTGGTCAAGGCCATGTCTACAATGTGGAGTCAAATTCATGGACAGTTCTCGACAACAACAACCTCGCATCCTATAGATGGCGCTCAGCAGTAACAGATCCAGAAACAGGAATCATCTATTTCCCGGATACCACGAACCTGATGTATTCACTGGATCTGGGAACCGACACCGTCAACACAACAGCGAGCGTTGGTATCTCACCTACAAGCAGGGTTATTTGGAGTGCGTATCTGAAGGGCATGGTTATCGTGAATGAGTATAAAGACCCGCAAGTCTTTACACCAAGCAAAGTGGGTGGGCCGTCGGCAGGATGGAGCGTACTGAAAGCCGGGAACATCCCTGGCGCGGACCCTACGTATGTCGGTCCTACTTGGGGATGCGGCGTTCAAGCGTATGGTGGTTCGAAGTTGGTCTTCGTTGACCGTTATTCCCAAATGACTGATGACGGAGACGCTGTATTCATCTTGGACGTGACCAAAGGCACATGGACGAGAGGGCCTCCTATTCTTTCACTGAATGGTGATCACTGTGCAGTAATTGGCGATCAGCTTGTTCTATTGGGAGGTGAAAATGATGTCCGCATCTACAACATGAAGACGGGGAACTTGACCTCGAGATACACTGCTCCTCCACCACGGCCGACTTCAACCACGACTAGGACTACTCACATCTCACAAGTACCGCCAACTCCAACACAACCCATCCCATACACTACCACCGCCCCAGATCATAGCAACGCGTCCTCCATCGACATGAAAGTCGTCACGATTATCATCGTTGTCGCTGGGATCTTGTTGACAGCTATCAACGTTTACCTTGGAATCTCGAAGCGATCGAAGATTGACGCCCAAAGAAGAAGTACCGTTGACTCGCCGCTCAATCCACGGAATACTCAAGACCACACCGACACGTCTGACAAAAAGGAACACTCCATAGGGTCATCCCGTAGGCGCGATCCTTCTGAATCTGGTGATAATTCCACAGGAGTATCATCAAACGACAGCACTCAACCCAAGTGGTTCATGGCCGGACTGTTTGGTCGGCTACATCAAGGTACATTTGGAGCACGGGAACTTTCTGAACATCCGCACGCCATTTTAGAGGACCCAACATCGAAGCGGAACGTGCAAGAAGGTGCCTTTGGAGTACAGTTACTCTCTCAACATCCTCATGCTATGGTTGGAGACGAGTACACCTCAAAGTATGGCGACAAAGCAATACATCAATCCATCAGACACTACGGTGACAAAGAAGAGCTGAGAGACCAATAAAGAGCCGAGTGTGAGCCTGCGACACAGCACTCGAACAAGCGTGCGACTGAGGAAACAAATTGACTTACTTTTACGTATCATTCAGCGGCTCATTCGCCTATGGACGAAACAGGAGCCGCAAGTATCAATGACACAAGAATGTTCATATATCCATGGAATAGAGCCGAAGACGATGCAGAGAAGAATTCTGGAAGGAATCTCAACAGATGGTATCCTTAGTTACCAGAGTCCGCCTATTGGCGAGCATGGACGGCCATTAGAGGGAGCTATGCCTTTCAGTGAAAGCCAGATATGATCTTCCACCATTGAGGACGGACGAGAACAGTGGTCGTTTTCTGTCCATAGGAAGAGGTTGGTAGTCTACAAGATGGAGAAGGCGGGACAACGATCAAATGCCGACAAATTACATACACAGTCCGAGCAACGTTGAAGACAAACTGGGGGAGATATAGTCGACATGACTGGCGCTCTCAAGCTCCCAGACGGCTGAACACATGCAAAGGAGAGCCAGGAGATGTAAACAGTATCAGATTGCCAAAGTACTGTGTTCGCGCATTGAGTCCATGAGTCTACACTCTCAGGAAACTACGATCCCGCGAAGCAATGAACTTACCATCACTAATAGCTACACGTCTCCCTCAACTCTTTCTATCCTATACGCAGTGTAGGCATCCGGCGAGACGATCGTGTGCGAACGGACACGGCGCCTTTTGACTAAAAGCCGCTTTCTGCTGTGTCGATTTTGTGTGAGCAATCAAGTTTGACACATGAACCCCTGAAGATTGAGTTCAAAATTTGCACCCTCACAATGTCGAAACAACGCTCGCACCTCTTTTCTTCCTTTCGTCCCTCACCCACACCACCACCTCACCACCTCACCACCGCACCACTGTCCACCTCAACACAATGCTTCCATATCTCTCCTTCTTTCCTACAACACTCACACTCTCACTACTCTTTTTCAGTCCGTCCGTCTTTGCTCAGAAGTTCAGGCCCGCGCGCTTCGCTGGTGAATGCAATACCTTCATAGAAGGTCAAGGTCTCTATTTCGTTGGAACTACCTGGGACGATAAAACTATTTCGCAATCATTTATGCTTGATCTATCGGTCTCTTGGAACACAAGCGATCCTGTCTACAAGACACTAGCGAGTCCTAATGGGGTCCTGATCAAGCAGTGCGCAATGACAAGTGATGGAGAGCATCTATTCGTGTTGGAGAACGATGTGGGCTTTGTTTACAACCTGAAGTCGGATACATGGTCAGAATTCAACGACAAGGACATGGTGTATCATGATGATGCATTAGCAGATCCAGAAACGGGACTCATCTATCTTCCATATGGTGGCCTGGATTCCAAAGGGAGGCAGTTGATGCTCTCATTGGATCTGAGAACCAATATGGTCAACAAAACAGTGTCCCCAACCGACATCAACGGTTATTATACTGCCTGGAGTGAGTACCTGAGGAGTATGGTTGTGTTTGATAGTCAGGAATTGACACTTTTTACGCCAAGCAAAGTGAGCAAGTCGTCGACAGGATGGAGCAAGCTGAAAATTCCACTCATACCAGAGCATGAAGACTCTGGATGTCTAGTTCCCGCTTATGGTGGTACGAAGTTGGTCTTATCCGTTTACACATCCTCCGTTGATTCGTATCAATTCACCATTTTCACCTTGGATCTTATCACGCGGATCTGGAGGAAAGGACCTCCTGCGCCCTCGATCTTCCCGCTAGCCTGTGCAGTTACAGGGGATCAGCTTATTCTGTGGGGAGGCCGTTTCGACGGTCCCGAAGGCAAGCCGTCCACCACCGTTTTTGTATACAACATGAAGACGGAAAAATGGACCACGACATACACTGCCCCTCCTTCTCGATCGACTATGACAACGACATCGCTATCTCCAACACAACATGTTCCCTACAGCACTATCACCCCAGATCACAGCGAGATGTCTCCCGACAAGATGAAGCTCATCACCATCGCTACCATTGTCACTGGAAGCCTAATAGTAATTATCCTGACGGCCATCAACGTTTATCTTGGAATCTGGAAACGATTGAAGATTGACACCCACAGAA
>Ga0247824_10000164_pt1 | contig 28666 bp, 29 predicted proteins | sample 13C_PalmiticAcid_FD_194412 | JGI IMG/M metagenome (GOLD analysis project Ga0247824, IMG submission 194412) | Soil microbial communities from agricultural site in Penn Yan, New York, United States - 13C_PalmiticAcid_Day48 | ecosystem: Environmental > Terrestrial > Soil > Agricultural land...
CGCCCGGCCTATCCTCGTCAGCGCACGCAGCCAGCCCGTCCCTGGCCAAACCGGCCGAAGGCAACCAGACGCCGGCCAACCCCGGCACCCCCACCCCTCGACCGACTGCGCCGCACCAGACGACCACGCACCCTGTGCCTGCTGGAAGCTGGGACCGCAGCGGTAACCCTGTCAATGGCGGGCCGCGCGGCGCTGACGGATCGACAGGTAACGGCCTGACTAAGGGGTACTGCGCAAAGAACCAGGATCCGGCATGCCCGTCCGGCAGCTACGTTGGCCCGAACGCGATCCTGAGCCCTGATGGGAGCGGGAATTACGTGCCGTGTGAGGGGACAGTGTGCACCAACCCGAACCACGGTGGCGGCGATACCCCGGCGGCGCCTACAACGACGCGGACGACGACGCAGCCGCCCGCCGCAACCGCCCCTCGTGACGACGATCCGGGAAACAAGCCCTGCACAACCGGCATGGGTGAGTCCGGCCGGTACGTGTACTCCGACGACACTCAGAGTTGGGTGTGCCAGATCGGCTGACGCCACTGCCCGTGCATCCACTTCCGGGCGATGGTACTGGTGTTACGGCGCGCCGCGTCCGGGTAGTTGCCGTAGTGGTTCTTCTGGCTGTGATGGTCGTGTCGTGTGTGCAGGCAGCTGGCTCCAGAGAGGGTGGCGTCACCGCGTCCTCGAGTACGGTATCGCCCGCACTGATACGACCGACGACTAACGTGCATCTACGGCCCTTGGCGGTGGGCGAGCGTCCACCGCAGTTCGTACTGTTCTCGTTCGATGGAGTTGGGGTCTCGCCGAACTGGGACCTGTTCTTGGATACTGCGCAGAAGTCGGGCGCCAGGTTCACGGCGCTGATGACGGGGCTGTACTTCCTGACGACGCAGGCGCGCGGCAAGTACCGCGGTCCCGGGCACCAGCCCGGCGAGGCGGCCATCGGCTTCGGTGGCACGAAGGCTGAGGTGATCGAGCAGATCGAGTACCTCAACCGCACTTATCGCGCCGGTCATGAGATGGGCACGCACTACGTGGGGCACTTCTGCCGCGGCGATCAGTATCCGGGGGCCAGATGGACCACGCGGGATTGGAACTCGGAACTCGACCAGTTCTTCTCACTGATGCGCGATTGGCGCGCGAACACCGGAATCACCACTGGGCCGGACCTTGCTTTCGGGCCAGGGGAGGTCCGCGGCGGCCGCACGCAGTGCCTTGAGGGCACTCCGGCCGCGCTCTACCCCGCCCTTCGCAGACACGGATTCACGTGGGACTCCTCGATCCCCGCCAAACAGAAGGGCTTGGGTTGGCCCGAGAAGATCAACGGCATATGGGAGTTCGCCGTTCCGTACGCGTACTCTCCTCCGCTGGGGAAGGCACAGACTGCGCTGGACTACAACTTCTGGTATACCGTGAACCGGGCTACGAACGTTCCGGGTGACGCAGCGAAGATCCGGAAGATCGTGCGTGAGTCGTACCGCTACATGTACGACCGGGCGTATGCGGGAAACCGGGCACCACTGGTGATCGCGAACCACTTCAACGACTGGAACAACAACGCGTTCAACCCCGCCACGGCCGACTTCATGGCGGAGGTCTGTACCCGTCCCCAGACCGTGTGCGCCACACATTCCGATGTAGTGAGGTGGCTCGAACTTCAGGATTCCACGGTACTGCGGGAGCTGCGCAGCCGGCCGCCCGTCGCGGTGGACGCCACCCGGTGAGTCCGACGAGTCACGCGACGGGCGCGAAGGTGCGGGCACTGTGGCGAAACGTATCGCGCTGCTTTGCGTTGTTCTAATTGCGCACGCCCGCGCCATACGATCCGACAACAGAGACTGCTGTTGGCATGTTGCGCTTGGCGGTGGGGGGTGACGGACATGCCGTCGATGGGGCGAGGTCCGCTGTGGCGAGGGCAGGTGCGGTGGGCGATCGTGTCGGCTCGGCTGGTTCTGGCCGGTCTCTGAGCCACCGACGGTGGTGCGGCAAGTGTGTCGATATTCTCGATGCTGAGGGTATGGGAGGTGGCGCTAGTGATGACCTCACGCACTGTCGTCGACGACAAGTACGGGATCGAGTAGAAGCGGACTTCTCACTTCGCTTGTGCATCCGGGATGTGGCGATCAGACAGTACGGTCTTGCCGCTGTCGAACTGCTAGGTTATTGTCACCTAACTTAGGTAAGCCAATCCAGAAAGAGGGTTGAGGTGGCTCACGGACATCTTCGACGCATCACGGCCGGCGCGGCGGTCGTCGCCATTGCGGCCTCCACGCAACTCGTCGGCGGCGGTGCCGCACAGGCCGCGCCCGCGGCACCGTCGGCGTCTCAGCTGCAGGGCAAGCTCCAGATCGTGATGAACCGCGCGCTGCCGGTGTCGACGCGCACGGCGGAGCTCGCCGATCCCAGCGCGCTCACCGGCGCCAACAACATCTCGGGTCTGTGGGACACCTTCCAGTGGGCGTTCAACCCGTATCAGGTGCAGGGCGCCTCGACCAGCGGGAATAACACCAGTGCGACCCTCGCGGTGAGTCTGCGGACCACCGGCCAGACAAAGACCTGGCCGTTGCAGTGGGTGGCGGTCGGCGACTCCTGGAAACTGACCAAGGGCACCGTCTGCAACCTCGCCGCTGAGTTCCGTACCACCTGCTAGTGAGTGGCCGACGCGGCGTCCCCGGCATCGTCGCCGCGGGGCTGACCAAGCGGTTCGGCGCCGTCACCACGCTCGACGACGTCTCCTTTGCAACGCGTCCGGGTGTGGTGACCGGTGTCTTCGGACCGAACGGGGCGGGTAAGACCACCACCTTCAAGACCGCGCTGGGCCTCTATCGGCCCACGGCGGGCACCGTCACCGTCGCCGGGAGCCCGTATCGTGCCCTGCGGGACCCGATCCGCACCGTCGGGTCATTGCTCGAGACCCAACGCCCTGCTCCGGGCCGGTCCGCATGCGACCATCTGCGCGCCATGGCCGTCGGGAGCCGCGTCCCGCGTGGCCGGGTCGACGAGATCCTCGGGCTCGTCGGGCTCGACGGGGTCGCCGGCCGCCGCGTGGGCACCTACTCGCAGGGGATGCGGCAGCGCCTGGGCGTGGCCGCCGCGCTCCTCGGCGACCCGCCGATCCTGCTCCTCGACGAGCCGACCAACGGCCTCGACCCCGAGGGCATCCGGTGGATCGGCGGCTTGCTCCGCGACCTCGCCGACGAGGGTCGCACGGTGGTCGTGGCGAGTCACGTCCTGGCCGAGGCGGCCAAATTCACAGGGCACGTGATCGTGCTCGGTGGAGGAAGGCTGCTGGCTGACGCGCCCTTCGGCGAGTTCGTCGGCTCCGGCTCGCTCGAGGACGCGTACTTCGCGCTCACCGATCCGGTGACCGCATTCCGCGGCGGTGCGACCCCGGACGGCACGACCCTGGGCGGCGCGGCGTGATCGCGGCGGTGCGGTCCGAGGCGGTCAAGCTGGCGACGAGTCGGGCGGTGCGCGGCGGGGCGGCTGCCACTCTGGTGGTCGCGCTCGGCTACGCCGCGCTTTTCGGGCTCACGCGCCGCCCCGTCGGCGATGTACCGGCGTTCGCCGACAACTGGATGGCGATCGGCGGGATCGTGGGCGGCCAGGGTGTCCCCGCGCTCGGTGCGATGATCCTGATGGTGGTCGCTGCGCTCGCCGTCACCGACGAGTATCGCACGGGCCTGATCGAGGTCACCCTCGCCGTCACCCCACGACGATCCGTCGTGCTCGCGGCGAAGGTTCTGGTGAACGGTATCGCCGCTGCACTGTGGTCGGTGCTTCTCGTGCTCGCGGCCGAGTACGTCTTCGCCGCTGCGGCGCGGGGGGCGACCGGGGAGCTCGGTGTGGCGGGCGACCTGAAGCCGCTCCTGGTGGTGCCCGCGATCGTGGGTCTGTCGGTGATGATCGCGGTGAGCCTCGGGGCGCTGCTGCGCGGGGGAGCGCTCACGCTGGCGGTGATCCTGGTGTGGGCGGGCGGTGTCGAGAACGTGTCCCTGTTCGCGGGGGAGGAGCTGAGCGCCGCGCTGCGGCGCGTGCTGCTGTTCTCGAACGCGCAGAACGCCGCGTCGAACGGGCTGGGTGCGCTCGCGGGGCACAGCGCGGCCTGGAGCCTGGCGGTCATCGCCCTGTGGGCGGCGGCGCTGTTCGCGCTCGGCGCGATAGCCTTCCGCCAACGAGAGGCTTAGAGGCGCTCGAGCGCAACGACCCACATGCCTATGGGACTCGGTCCAGCGGCAATTGCAGGGACCCTAAGTGCCCAACAGGATCCGTTGCGGCGAGCTATCCGGGGTAGGCGAGTTTTCGGAGGAGCCATTCGGCGGGGCCGCGGTGGCCTGCTCGTTCCAGGCGGGTTGCGAGGAACACGCTCAGGCCCCAGGCGACTATTGCGTAGAGTGCTGCGGACCAGCTGGAGAGGTGGTCGCCGAGGCCGAGGCCCCATGCGGCGAGGATGGGGGAGAAGGCGACTGATTGGAACATGTAGCCGCTCATCGATCGTTTGCCCAGTGCTTGGACGGCCCAGGGGAATGTGCCTGCGCGTTGCTTGTCGCGGTGGCGTTCGAGGTGGGCTGCAATCAGCCCGAATACCGCTACGTATCCGAGTCCGCCGAAGAGTCCGCCGAGTGTGTGCAGTGGCAGCAGGATCCAGTTGTCGCCGCGGTTGATTCCGAGGGCGTCGAGGTTGAGTAGGGCAAGCGGTACAGCGGTCACCACGCCGACGGTGATGCCGATCCACGCGACGCGCCTGAGGAGGGGGATGTGGTTGCTCGGTTGGTCGAGGATCTTATGGCGCGCGGCGAGCATGCCGAGGAGGATCGCGGGGAGGATGATGAACCCGAGCAGTGATGCGGGGAGGATGTAGACGCCCCAGCCTTCGATCCGGGCGAGGACGGCGTCGAGGTATCCGGTGGTTTCGTTGATGCGTTCGGGGCCTGCTGCTGCGCCGGTGCCGGTGCTAGGCGGTGCGGAGAATCCGAGGACTCCGGCGGTGAGGGATCCGACCGTTAAGAGGGTGGGGATTGTGAGGAAGATGCCGATCCAGATCTTCAGGGTCCGGTCGGGGCGGTCGATGAAGAGCCAGACGAGCAGTAGGCCGGCGATGCCGTAGGCGCCGATGATGTCACCGAACCACAGCAGGGCGGCGTGGACGAAGCCGAAGGCGATCATCCACCAGTGGCGGCGCCGGAGAACGCGGCGGGCGTCGTTGGGGTCGGTGCCGGATGCGAGCTGTCGGGTGTACATCTGGACGATGCCGTAGCCGAAGAGGAACGCGAACATCGGGTAGACCCGGCTATCGATCCCGACGATCGCCAGGGTTTGCGCGACCCGATCGGCCCAGGAGCCATCCGCTGCGTGTGCGGCGACGCCGTGTGGTCGGTGGAGGATGAAGTACGGCACGTTGGCGATCGCGATCAGTGCAAGCATGAGGCCGCGTGCGAAGTCCGGTGCGATGCTGCGTTTGGCGCGCACCGATGCGGGCGCCGCGACGGTGGGCGCGGGCGGCTGCGCGGGGGAAGGTTCTGCGTTCATGCAAGGGAAGGTAGAGCGTGCCCTTGGGGCACGGTCAAGCGTGCGAGATGCGATGTGATCTCGGAGGTTTCCGTCGGAAGTTGACTGTGCCCTTGGGGCATCGTTTCTACTGGCGTGCAGTCATCGCACGGACCCTCACTGGGACTGTGAGCTGTCCACAACACGGAGGAATCCATGGCGTCGTTCTTGTACCGGGTGGGTAGGTTCTCCTACCGTCGATGGTGGGCTGTATTGGGGGTGTGGATTCTTGCCGCCATCGCCCTCAGTGCGCTGGGCGGGGCGATCTCGAAGCCCTTCCAGGACAGTTTCGAGATTCCGGGCAGTGCCGCTGTCACCGCACAGGAGAAGCTGGTGGAACGCTTCCCCGATCGGGCCAGCCAGCCCGGTGTTCCCGCCACCGTCGTCGTGCAGTCCACCGACGGGAAACGGCTGGATCAGGGCGCTGGAAACGCGGCGGTGCAGAAGGTCGTTGCCAAGCTGCGGGAGGTACCGCAGCTGACGCCGCAGGTGCGATCGGAAGTTGTTGATCCGACTAGGGGCCCCGCCGCCGCGGAGGGGTTGAGCCCGGACGGCACGGTTGCGTTGATCAAGCTGACCTTGGATGCGAAGCCGAGCGGCGCCGACAACGGCGTTACGGAAGCGTCTATCGCCAAGGTGTCGGAAGCCAAGGAGATCGGCCGGGCAGCGGGCCTGGTTGTCGAGAGCGCGGGCGGCGCCAACGAGAAGGTCGTCGAGCCGCCGGCCGAGTTGATCGGTGTGGTCGTCGCGATCGTGGTCATGATCATCACGTTCGCCTCCCTGCTCGCCGCTGCGATGCCGCTGGTCGCCGCGATCGTGGGCATCATGCTGTCGACCTCGGTGATCTCGATCGGTACCGCGTTCATGACGCTCGGTACTTCCACCACGGGGCTGGCGACGATGATCGGTCTCGCGGTCGGTATCGACTACTCGCTGTTCGTCATCTCCCGATACCGGTATGAGACGACGAAGACCACCGATCGCGCGCACGCCGCGGGTGTCGCGGTGGGCACCGCGGGCTCCGCGGTGGTCTTCGCCGGCGCCACCGTCGTCATCGCGCTGGTGGCGCTGAACCTGACGGGTATGTCCTTCCTGGCGCAGATGGGCCTGGGGGCCGCGGTGACGGTGGTGATGGCGGTGCTGGTGTCGTTGACCGTGCTTCCGGCGCTGCTGGGGCTGTTCAAGTCGTTCGTGTTCAAGCCGCGCCTGCCGCTGCTGTGGACGCCGGAACGTTCGTCCGGTCCGACCATCGGTCATCGAGTCGGTGTGGAACTGACGAGGCGTCCACTGCCGTACCTGATCGTGGCCGCGGCGGTGCTGATCCTTGCCGCGCTGCCGATTTCGCAGTTGCAGCTGGGCCTGGACGCCACAACACAGTCCGACAAAGCTGCCGCGAAGATCGAGCGCGACGCGTTCGGCGCCGGCAAATCGTCTCCGCTGCTTGTTGTCGTCGCGGCCGACGATGCCGCAGGCATGGCGAAGGCGTCAGCACAGGTAAAGGATCGCCTGGCTCGGATGGACCACGTCACCGATCACGGCGTGATCGGGCCCGTGCCCAACCCAAACCAGGACGCGGCGCAGTTCATCGTGATCCCCGATCACGGACCCGCGAGCCGCGAGACCGGCGACCTACTCAAGCAGATGCGCTCGGCGGCGGGCGATATCGAGTCGTCGACGGGCACGTACGTCGGCATCGGTGGTGCGGCCGCGATCAACGCGGACTTCTCCGGCGCACTGACCGGCAAGCTGCCGCTCTATCTGATCGTGGTGGTCGGCCTGGCGTTCATCCTGCTGATGATCGTGTTCCGCTCCGTGATCATTCCGCTGATCGCATCGCTCGGCTTCCTCCTGTCGATCGCCGCGACGTTCGGCGCCACGGTCGGGTTCTTCCAGAACGGGTGGCTGGGCTGGATCAAACCGGAGGATCAGGGCCCGATCATGGTGTTCATGCCGATCTTCCTGATCGGTATCGTCTTCGGCCTCGCGATGGACTACCAGGTGTTCCTGGTCAGCCGCATGCGTGAGGAGTACCACCACGGAGCCTCGGCGCTCGATGCGATCCGCACCGGCTACGGTGCCGGTGCCCGCGTGATCACCGCAGCCGCGCTGATCATGATCTCTGTCTTCGCCGGCTTCACGCTCTCTCATGAGACTTTCCTCAAGCTGATGGGCTTCTCGATGGCCGCAGCGATCGTCTTCGATGCCTTCCTCGTGCGCATGGTGATCATGCCCACCGCGATGGCCCTGTTAGGAGACCGCGCCTGGTGGATGCCGGCGTGGCTCGAGCGGATCCTGCCGCGCATCGACGTCGAGGGTGAGAACCTGCGCGCCGAGCCCTCCGACGTGGCAATGGAGTACCCAGTCGGGACGCACGGGGAGCCGTTACCGGCACCGATCCAAGGTCTGGATTCAGCACCGACTGTGCGGTTCGATCAGCAGCAGGTGCCGCCTACCGTCCGTTTCGACAGGCATCGGCCAGGACAGTGAGGGATCCATATGCTTGAGACGACGCAGACGATAAGTCCACCGGGGGGACCAAGGAGTAGCAGTTCACGTGATCGACAGGGGCGAGGTATCGAGATGGGTTGGAGTACTCGGCAGCTCGCCGAACTGTCCGGAACGACAGTGAAGGCGATCCGGCATTACCACGAGATCGGCTTGCTCGATGAGCCGGAACGCGCGTCCAACGGATACAAGCAGTACGGCACCGCCCACCTGGTGCGGGTATTGCAGATCGCACGGATGAAGGAGCTCGGGATTCCCCTCGCGCAGATCGCCACCATGGGACGAGCAGACGAGGATCCCGAGGCCGCGATCGAGGTTCTCGACGCCGATCTCGCGGCTACCATCGAGCGGCTGCAGAGGATCCGGACAGAACTCGCGATCGTCCTCAAGTACCGAGCCCCCATTGACACACCCGTACCGTTCCAACCTGTCGCGCAACGCCTCTCAGAGCGCGACCGCAAGCTGGTGACCGTGCTCTCGCGGGTGTTTGAGCCGGAGGCGCTCGAGGACTTCACCACCCTCCTAGGCGAGGACAACGACAACGACGAGCTCTTCGACGCCCTCACCCCGGCCGCCGGGGACGATCAGATCCACGAAGTCGCGCAGAGCCTCGCGGCAGATATCGCCCGCGACCACAAAAGGTTCCCCTGGATGAAGGACTCACTCGCCCAGTCCAAAGGCAGCCCCGGCCTGGCCTCCGCAGCTCTGCAAACCGCAATCACCGAGCTCTACAACCCGGCCCAAGTCAAAGCACTCGTGGCCGCCTTCGAACTGACCCAAACCGGCTCCCACACTACAGAACCCACTACCACCGACACCGACCTTGAAACCGAAGAGGATGAACGATGATCATCGTGACCACCAACGAAGTACCCGGCGCCCACATCACCGAGGTGATCGGCCAGGTATTCGGGCTCACCGTCCGTGCCCGCAACATCGGCTCCAGCTTCGGCTCGATGGTCAAATCCGTCCGCGGAGGCGAACTCAAAGGGGTCACCCAACTCCTCCACGACAGCCGAAGTGAAGCACTGCAGAGACTGCAGGCCGAAGCGGAAGCGCTTGGCGCGAACGCCGTCGTCGCGTTCCGGTTCGAAACCAACGAATACGCCGACTCCGGAGTCGAAGTATGCGCCTACGGCACCGCTGTCGTCATCGAAGGTTCCTGACCCGGATTAGGTGTCTCTCGTAGCCGCTGGCACCTGAGCCTCCTCCTAGTTCTGCAGGTGTCGCTCGGATAAGGCCGCACCGCGGGTGCACGACCTGATGGAAGAGGACACCGTTTCTCGGTGGTCCTCGAGGGCTGGAGAAGTCGTCGGGGCTTGACCTTGCCCCTGGGGCATGGAGTGCGATGGGCGCACTCCCTACTCCCAGATGGAGATGTGCAGAGATGACGATGAGATTCCCCCGGTTGAGCCGCCTCCCAGCCCTCCTCGCAGTAGCAGCCTGGGGGGTTACGCTCGCGCCCGTGCCGGCGGCGTCGAACGCCTTACCGAGCACGGTGTCGTGGGCGGCGTGCCCTGCGGACGTCAACAAGGCAACTGCCCCCACATCGCTGCAGTGCGGAACTGTGCGGGTGCCGTTGGACTACGCCGACCCCTCCGGCGCGCAGATTGACCTGTTCATCTCCAGGTTGGCGAGCACTGACCCGACAAAGCGACGTGGCATCCTGCTGCTCAATCCCGGAGGCCCGGGCGGCTCGGGTCTGGACCTCGGTGCTGTGCTCGTCAAGCAGGGACTTCCAGCGTCGGTTCGCGAGGCCTACGACATCATCGGCATGGACACCCGCGGCGTCGGCCGCTCAGCACCGGTCAGTTGCGGATTCACCATCAACGGCCCCTACCAGGGCAACATTCCACCCTACGCACCCAACGACGCAGCAGTTAGCGCCCGCGCAACAATAGCCAAAGCCGTCGCCGAGCAGTGCTCCCGCAACGACACCCAGGATCGGATGCGGCACCTGACGACAGCAAACAACGCCCGCGACCTCGACCGGATCCGGGCCGCGCTCGGAGAACAGAGAGCCAGCTTCCTCGGGTACTCGTACGGATCCGCCCTCGGCGCCGCATACGCATCGATGTTCCCGCAACGATCCGACCGGATGATCCTCGACAGCAACATCGGCGACACCCACCTCGACGAGAACGGAATCCGCCGCTACGCCCTCGGCATGGAAGAGACCTTCCCCGACTTCGCGAAGTGGCTCGCCGCACGCAACGCGGAGTACGGCCTCGGCAGCACCCCCGAGCAGGTGCGGCGCACCTACCTCGCCACCGCTGACGATCTCGACCGCACGCCGGTGATGGGCGTCGACGGCGCAACATTCCGACTCGCAGTCTTCGGCGGCCTGTTCGGAGAGAAGGCCTATCAGCGCACCGCCGACCTGTGGAAGGACCTGCGTTCCCCGGCGCCGCCACAGGCACCGCCGAGCAAGGACGGGCCCCTGCCCACCGACAACTTCCAATCAGCCTTCCTCGCTGTCACCTGCAACGACGTTGCATGGCCACGCGACATCGAGACCTACCGCCGTGCCGTCCAGCAGGACCGCCAACGGTATCCCCTCTACGGTGCCGCCGCGGCGAACATCCTGCCCTGTGCGTACTGGCCGCACCAGCCGGCACAGCCGCCCGTCGCCGTCAACGACAACGGACCGCAGAACGTGCTCATCATGCAGAACGTCCACGATGTCCCGACGCCACTGCGCGGCGGACAACTCCTCCGAGACAAGTTCTCCCACCGGTCCCGGCTGATCACGGTCGAGGACAGCGGGCACGGCGTGTACGTCCTCGGCGGCAACGCATGTGCCCTCCGTATCGGCACAGCTTTCCTGGTAGACGGAGCCCTCCCCGCGGACCAACGGTGCGCCTCCTAGGCCGACCCAGGCGCAACCGTCTGCACGCAACGGCGCGCCTACCCGCGGTGGTCCGGGTACTCAGGCAGGTGCCTAGCCACCCAGGTCCGTGACGCGTCGATGACCGGTACGACGGAGCGTCCGTGGTCGGTGAGGTGGTACGTCACGCCTTCGTCGAAGGGGCGCCGACGGACGTAGCCCTGCAATTCCATTGCCTGAAGGGTCTCGCTGAGGACTTTGGCGCTGATCGGTGTCAGGTGGCGGCGTAGTTCTCCGAACTGGCACGGGCGCTGTGCGAGGCACCGGATGATCATCGCCGTCCAGCGGCCGCCGATCTGGAAGCTGCGCATGGGGCAGCGCGGGTCGAACGACGGAAGCTCGCTTGAGGTCATCGCCCCTCCCGGGTGGTTACGTTGCAGTTACTAGGGGTGATACCTCTACCGTTCCATAATGGCGGACGTTCAGGCTGGCGCGCGGCAGGTGGTGGTTCTCGGGGGAACGGGGCGAGTCGGAACAGCGGTGGTCGACGAGTTCACAGCCCGCGGTCAGAAGGTCATCGCAGTCTCACGTCGCCCGGCTAGCGTTGAGCGGCCGCTGGTGCGTCATGTGCGAGGCGATGTGGAACACCTTGCAGCGGTGTTCTGCGGTGTCGACGTCGGTGGCGTGGTGGTTGCGGTGACTCCGTTCACCGCGCCTCCGGAATCCTTCGACGGATTCGATGGCGACTTCTACGTCCGGATCATCGAGCAACTCCAGGCGTTGCTGCCCGCCCGAACCCGCGTCGTTGACATCGCGGTTACCGCCATCGCCCGCCTACGCGACGGCACGACCGTCGCCGAAGACCCCGCATTGTTGCCCGCGCGTCTACAGCCGTTTAGCGATGCCCATGCCCGGGGTGTGGACCTACTGGCTACGTCGTCAAGTCTCGACGGAACAGTCCTGATTCCTGCTGCCGGCCTCGGAGTCTCGATTGAACCGGAGGGCAGCGCACAGCCCCTGCTCAAAGCTGAACCGGTAACCATAGACGATGCGACCGGACCTCTCGATCACACGGTCCTCGCTCGTGCAGTCGCTGAGCAGCTCAACGACATCGGTTCGATCAAGCGGCTACTTGTCCGGAACTCCCCGGCGGGGTAGGTCGAAGTCGACGGCCACACGCTGAGGATGACGGTCTCTGGGAGGGGCGCACAGAGGCCTTGGAAGGTTGGGCGGTGGCTGGTTGGGATCGCCGTTGGCTGCTCTGTCTGGCCGTGGCCTAAGGGCTGCCGCCGGCGGTCTTTTCGATCAGTTGTCGGATGGTTGCTGCTGCGGGGGTGAGTGTGTCGCTGCGCCAGGCGAGAACGAGTTCGGCAGGGTGGCGTTCGGCACCTGCGAGGGGTGTGAGGTGGACGCCTTCGATGTTGAGGGCGGTGGCGGAGTGGGGAACGATAGCTGCTCCGATTCCTGCTCCGACGAGGGCGAGAATCGTGTGGACCTGGCTGATGTGCTGGACGTACCGCGGGGCTACGTGGTGGGCACGGAACAGGGCAGCCAGGAGGTCATAGAAGTACCGCGCTTCGGTGGGCGAGTACATGATGAGCGCTTGCCCGTCGAGATCGCGGATGTCGACGTGACTGTGTCCTGTGGCGAGGTCGTGGCCGGAGGGGAGTGCTAGGAGTAGCTCCTCTGTCTGCAGGGCAGTGGAGGTGAGTCCGGCGGGCGGGACCGGGGGCCTGACGATGGCGAGGTCGAGGTCTGTGGTGTGGAGTTCTTCGATTTGGATGCTGGAGACGCGTTCCCGAAGGACGAGATCGATGTCGCTGAAGTGGGTTCGGGTGGCCTTGATGATCGGTTCGAGGATGGAGTGAGCGGTTGCTCCGGTGAATCCGAGGGTGACGGTGCCCGCTTGCCCGGTGGGTACTCGTCGGACAGACAGTGTGGCTTGTTCGGTGAGTCCGAGGATGCGCCTGGCGTCGGACAGGAAGGCTGATCCGGCTGGTGTGAGGGTGATGCCGCGGCCGGCTCGGCCGAACAGTTCGACGCCGAGTTCGCGTTCGAGTTGTTGGATTCGGCGGGACAGTGGCGGCTGGGTGATCGATAGGCGGTCGGCTGCGTGGCCGTAGTGGAGCGTCTCGGCGACGGCCACGAAGCTCTCGAGTTGATTGAGCGTGAACATCGATGCTCCTTGTGCATGAGTGGATGCCAATTGAGTGTTGGACATGCATTAAATCATCGTCGTAATGTGACCGGCATCGCACTGCTGCGATCACTGTGACGCAATAGGAGAAGAGACCTTGCCTTCGTTCGCTCCGGATGAACTCGCCCAGCACCTCGGATCGGGTCTGCTGTCGTTTCCGGTTACCCATTTCACCGATGACCTCGCTGTCGATGAGGGCGCATACCGCGCCAACATCGAGCGGCTCTCCGAGTACGACATCGCCGGCCTGTTCGCGGCGGGTGGCACCGGGGAGTTCTTCTCGCTGACTGCTGCTGAGGTCGACACCCTTGTTCGGGCCGCGGTGGCCGCAGCGCCCGTGGGGACACCGGTCCTCGCGCCCGCAGGCCTAGGTACGCAGCAGGCGATCGCCATGGCGCGCGACGCCACCGAGGCCGGTGCCGATGGCATTCTGTTGTTTCCGCCCTACTTGACTGAGAGTTCCCCGCGGGGGCTGGAGCAGTACGTGCGGGGCGTCTGTGAGAGCACGGATCTCGGTGTCGTGATCTACAACCGGGCGAACGCGGTGTACCCCGCCGATGTCGTCGCGCGGATCGCCGAATCGCATCCGAACTTCATCGGCTTCAAGGACGGTGTCGGCGACTTGGAGGCGATGACTCGTGTGCACGCCACACTCGGTGACCGGCTTGTCTATGTCGGTGGCTTGCCGACGGCGGAACTGTTCGCGATGCCCTACTTGGAGCTGGGGGTGACCACGTACAGCTCGGCGATCTTCAACTTCTTGCCCGAGTTCGCGCTTGCGTTCTACGCGGCGGTGCGCCGCCGTGACGCTGCGACGGTTCACCGTCTCCTCAACGATGTAGTGCTTCCGTACGTGGCGATTCGGGATCGCCGCGCGGGGTACGCAGTGAGCATCGTCAAGGCGGGGATGCGTCTGGTGGGGCATCCGGCGGGACCGGTGCGGCCGCCGTTGACTGATCTTGACGAGGCCGAGAGTGCACTGTTGGCGCAGATCGTCGCCGTCGCAGACTCTGCTGTTGCGGCACTCGGGTCTGAGCAGCGAGTGGGGGCGGCGTTGTGACAACTACAGATGTTGAGAGGGACTCTCTGACGGGATCGATGGTGATCGGCGGCGCGGTCATCACCGGGAGCGGCCCGGTGCAGCGCTCCGTCGATCCGAGGACGGGGGAGCGGCTCGAACCTGGCTACGGCGCCGCGTCGCCCGACGAGAGCAGCGCAGCCTGTGCTGCTGCAGCTGGTGCGGCGACGGCCTACCGCAACACCCCGCCCCACGAGCGTGCGCGCTTCCTTGAGGTGATCGCGGAGGAGATCGATGCGAGGGCAGAGGCCTTGATCGCAAGGGCGACCAGAGAAACGGCGCTGCCGAATCCACGGATCTCGGGTGAGGTGTCGCGGACCTCGAATCAGCTGCGATTGTTCGCCGCCGAGTTGCGGGAAGGGTTATATGAGCAGCTGCGCGTCGACCCTGCCCGGCCTGACCGGATGCCGCAACCGCGATCGGACATTCGGCAGCGCCGGATCCCAGTCGGGCCCGTCGCAGTGTTCGGCGCGAGCAACTTCCCCCTCGCATTCTCCACTGCCGGGGGCGACACCGCGTCCGCGCTCGCGGCGGGCTGCCCCGTTGTGGTCAAGGCGCACCCGGCACATTTGGGTACCGCCGAGATCGTGGGACGAGCGATTGCTGCTGCGGCGCGTGCGACGGGTATGCCCGACGGGGTGTTCTCCCAGGTCGTCGGAGCGGGAAACGAGTCCGGGGCTCGCTTGGTCGCAGATCCGCGTCTCCGTGCTGTGGGGTTCACCGGATCACGGGGCGGCGGACTGGCGCTGCAGGGCATCGCGCAGGAGCGTGACATCCCTATCCCGGTGTACGCGGAGATGAGCAGCATCAACCCCGTCATCGTGCTACCAGGTGCCCTCGCCGAGCGTGCCGGCCAGCTCGGCAGCGACTACGCCGCATCACTGACTCTGGGTGCCGGGCAGCTCTGCACCAACCCGGGGATCATCCTCGGAATCGACAGCGCTGAACTGGACGCCTTGACGGACGCGGCCACCGACGCGATCACAGAAGATGCGGGCGGCACGATGCTCAGCACCTCGATCGCGGACACCTACCGGCGCGGCGTGCAACGGTTGCGCGATCATGGCGCACGGGAACTCGCCGCGGGTGCGGCCCCCGATACGGCAGCGGGGGCGTCCGCGCACCTGTTCACGGTGGGCGCGTCCGAGTTTGTGGCTCAGCCCGCCTTGCGTGATGAGGTCTTCGGCGCGGCGTCGATCGTAGTGCGCTGCAATGGCATCGCTGAACTGACTTCGGTCCTGTCTGCTCTGGAGGGGCAGTTGACAGCGACCATCCACGCTGCGCCTGCGGACGGCGCGGACGCTGCCGCCCTCCTTCCGGTGCTGGAGGATCTGGCCGGCCGGATCATCGTGAACGGTTGGCCGACCGGAGTCGAGGTCGGTCATGCCATGGTCCATGGTGGCCCCTTCCCCGCGACGACCGACGGGCGCAGCACATCGGTCGGTTCCGCGGCTATCGAGCGGTTCCTCCGTCCAGTCGCCTATCAGGACATACCGCCGGAACTTCTGCCACGGGAACTCGTACACACAGATTCGGTCACTGCGCCGCTGCGGCTGGACGGCCGAATGGTCGTGCCGGAACCCGAGCAGGAGGGCCTGTGATGACCACCTCGAAAGCACTAGCCACTGAGGTCACGAGTGCTGCGGTCACCGCGGACGTATTGTCTCCACGTCGCAAGCGAAAGTTGCCGCGGCGCAGCCAAGTGCTGGTCGCGGCCAAAGCCGCCCTTGGGATCTTCGCGCTGCTTGTTCTGTGGCAGGTTGCGGTGTGGGTGTTCAAACCGGCGGAGTTTATCCTGGTCGGACCGCTCGACGCCTTCGGCGAACTGATCGGCCGGCCCGACTATTACGCACGCAACGCCTACATCACCCTGCAGGAGGCCCTCGCCGGCTTCGCCCTGGGAACGACCCTTGGTGTGCTGTTCGGAGCCCTGTTGCACTACTCACCGAGCCTACGCACGTTCTTGTATCCCGCGCTCGTGGCGATCGACACCATCCCAAAGGTGGCACTGGCGCCCTTGTTCATCGTGTGGTTCGGGTTCGGATTCGAATCCAAGGCGTTCGTGGCCACAGCGATTGCCTTCTTCCCTCTGGTGATCAACACCTACGACGGTCTGTCCTCAGTGCCGCACGAGCTCAAGGAGCTGGCCCGCATCAACCGTGCCTCGAGCCTCCAGCGCATGGCGAAGATCGAGTTCATCTACGCGCTCCCGTCGATCTTCGCCGGCGCCAAGATCTCCATCTCGCTCGCCGTCGGCGGCGCCGTGGTCGGCGAGTTCATCGCCGGTTCCAAGGGGCTCGGCTACGTGATCATGCTCGCCAATGCCCAGGTCGACCTCGCATCGATGTTCGCGGCGTTCATCGTTCTGGCCGCGATCGCCCTCGTGCTGTTCATGATCGTCGACCTCGCCGGCAAAAAGCTCATGCCCTGGAGGTCCCACGCCAAATGAGGACCCGGACCTTCTTCAACCGCACGCTGCTCACGCGACTATCGCTGGCCGCGACCTCTGTAGTCCTCGCAGCGTCCGCCACCGCCTGCGGCGCCAACTCACCGGACACGATGTCGGTGATGATGGACGTGGGATACCTACCCAAGCACACTCCGTTCTTCGCGGCGGTCGACCACGGCTTCTTCGCCGAGGAGGGCCTCGACGTCGAGGTGATGCCCGGCTCAGGTTCCGGCAACACCGTCACCGCAGTCGAATCCGGCCGAGTCGACGCCGGATGGGCCGACTTCGCAGTCACCGTGATCAACCAAGGCAGGGGCGCCAAGGTGAAGCAGGTAAACCTGGTGCAGGCGCAATCGGCGTATGCCGTTGTCTCCATGGATGGCAAGGGCATCTCAACATGGGATGACCTCGTGGGAAAGACAGTGGCCACGGAGGGCGGCGGCGCCATGACATCGATGTGGCCCTACGCCCTGAGCAAGCTCGGCCTCGACAAGGCGGCCGTGAACGTGGTCCACGCCGCGAGCAACGCCAAGATCCCCGGACTCCTTGCAGGCCAGTGGGACGCGAACCTCGCTCTCTCAGTCTCCGATGCGCCAGCTGTCGCCGGACTCGGGCGCACACCGGTAGTCCTGCGGTGGAGCGACCTCGGAATCAACATCTACGGCAACGGAATAATATTCTCGGACAAGGAGATAGCGTCAAACCCGGACCGGGTCAAGCGCTTCAACCGGGCGCTACAACGAGGCTTCCTGTGGGCTTGCGCGAACAAGGACAGCGCCGCCCAGAGCTTCCACAAGGAGATCGAGGGCTATGCCAAGTCGACCGTGCTCACCGCTCTCGAAGAGCAATGCTCCTTGAACTGGCCGAAGGACTACCGCGACACGCCCTACGGCGCGATGGACGACGCCGGCGTGCAAGAGGTGCTCGACATCTCCCGCCAATTCCTCGGCCTGAAAAACCGTGACCTGATGCCCAACCAGGTATACGACAACAGCTTCCTGTCCCCGATCACCCGCGACGAGCAGATCGTCGCCCCGAAAGCCTGATTGGACGAACCCCCATGGCTGAAACCACCGCAATCTCCGTCGAAAACGTCGGGGTGTCCTTTCGGTCCCGCGACGGCGACCGAACCACAGTGCTCCAAGGAGTCGACTTCTCCGTACGGCACGGTGAGTTCGTATCCATCGTCGGACAGTCCGGCAGCGGCAAGACCACGCTCTTGAAGACGATCTCCGGACTGCAGACGGCGACCGAAGGGCAGGTACTGATCAAGGGAAGGCCGATATCCGACGGCGTCGAGGACATCTCCATGGTCTTCCAGGCACCGACCCTGCTGCCGTGGCGTAACAACCTCGACAACGTGCTGCTTCCGCTCGAGTTCCGGGGCACACGCGACAAGCAATCCGTTCAGACCGCGCGGGAGCTTCTGAAGATGGTGGGCTTGGGCGGCCGAGAAAAGCGCTACTCGTACGAGCTCAGCGGCGGCATGCAGCAACGCGTGGCTATCTGCCGCGCACTGGTCTCCGACCCCGAACTCCTCCTGATGGACGAACCCTTCGGGGCCCTGGACGCCATGACTCGAGACACGATGAACTTCGAGATCCAACGGATCTGGCAGCAGGCCGGATGCAGCGTCCTATTCGTCACCCACAGCATCTCCGAAGCAGTCTGGCTGGGCGATCGCATCGTCGTTGTCGGCGGACGACCCGGCCACATCGTTGCCGACATCCCCATCGACCTCCCGCGGCCGCGCTCGAAAGAGCACCGCTACTCAGAACAGTTCGCCGCATACGTCGCCGAGGTTGAATCCCACATCGGCGTGACCACCGGGATCAGCTGACGCCGCGTCGCGACCCGGCACAACGGCTCGCGTGCCGACGGCTCGCCGATGTGTATAACCACGCCACCGCTATCTCACGAAGGGAATCAACCACATGCTCACCCTCACGACCGACAGCGCGACCGTATTCGAGGAGTTCGGACTCGATTCACAAAAGAGCCTGCTGTTCTCGGCGATCCGCTTGGATTCGCATCCCCTCGTGGCGCCGGTGATCGCCCGGCTCCCCGGAGAGGAGAGCGTATTGCTGGTGCGACAGCAGGAGCAGGGCAACGTTCTATCGGCCGGCGTCGATCGGGCGCGCATCCGCTTCTACGCCCCGTGGGTGACGATTGACCCCGCACCGGTCGAGGGCATCGACGTCGCACCGTCGCTGGTCGACCTCGTCGCCGAACTCGCTGGCGACCAGTCTGTCCGACTCTCCCACGAAGTCGCGTACGTGCATCTGTTGGCCCTGGAAGCAGCGTCCCAGAACGTGGACGTGCAGTCCCGCGTTCCCGAGGCGGTGACCGTGCACAGCGTTCCCACCGCTGACGTCGAGAGCCGCTTCGCGAAGTGGCGCACTACGGGAGCGCCGGTCGCCGCCCGGCTCGTGGCCGGGGTCGAGCACCTCGCAGGCATCGAAGACGAGTTCGGTACTCGTGACTCGAGGTTCGATAAACTCACTGCCACCGCGGCCGAGCGTGGCATCGAGACTTGGCTGCTGGTAGCTCCGCCGAACTTCACCGAGATCGTCGGCATCGAGCAGGTCGACGGTGCCGCGGCGCTGTGGATCGCCGGCGCCGACCGGGTGCTCGTCATCGCTCCTGCGGCCCGAGCGTCGGAGGCCGCGTCGCTGTACGGTGCACCGATCGGCCGCGCTGCCTCTCTTGCCGATGCAGTAGCGGCCCACAAGGTGGGGGAGAGCGCCGCGGTGGAGGAGGAGTGGATCGCCGCCGGGCTCGCCCGTGAGCTCGAAGCGCTCGGCGTGGCACTGCATCCGCGGTCTCAGGATCTGGCGCACTGGCGCGACGTCCGCGACAACGAGGATCTGCCCTTCCAGGTCATCGCCGCCCGGACGAGCGTCTACGCGATCGAAGAGGCACTGGCGTGGGCCGCGACGCAGATCGACACCCGTGCGCCCATCACCGAGCTCGACATCTTCGAGGTCTACAAGACCAAGATCGTCGAGTTCCGTCAGGACAACGACATCCCGTTCGACATCCGGCCGTACTTCACCAACCTGCACTCATCGAACCGGATGCTCTTTCCAGGCCCACCCGTCGACTTTCCGATCGACGAATCCACCAGGTGCATCCAGCTCGATGCCGGTGTCAAAGTCGAGGCAGACGGCGTCGTGCTCGCCACCTCGGACATGGCTCGCTCCCTTCCCCGTACTTCCGCGGCGAAGGAGGCGTACGAGCTGTTCTTCGAGGTCGTCCGTGAGGGCATCATCGGTCAGCTCCGCCCAGGAGTTGTGTGCGAGGACGTCCACGAGGGCACCCTGCGTTACCTCGAGGCGCACCTGCCGCGCCTGATCGACATCGGAATGCTCGGCGCCGACATCGACTTCAACACCATCTACCGGCGCCGCAACGTCGGACACCTCATGGGCAAGCAGGAGTCCTTCGCGAACGAGCTCCGGCCCGGCTACAAGCACACCATCGACGTCGGATCCTACGGCGCCGCGGAAATCCCCTGGCGGTACAACGGAGTCGCCATCGGTACCGAGGACCTTTGGTACGTCGGCGCCGACCGCACCTACATCGTCTCCAAGCGGTGAGCCCGATGATCGACAGCGACACACTCTGCCCGCCGCACCGCCGGCTCGACGGACTCGGTATCGATCTCCCAGACCTCGGCCCTCCTGCGTACTCGTACGATCCTGTCTCGGTGCACGGCAGCCTTCTCACAGTGTCCGGCCAAATCTCGCGCGACGATCAAGGAGTCCGCTGCGGCGTAGTCGGTGAAGACGCGACCGTCGCCGATGCAGTCGCCGCAGCGCGGATCTCCACGCTGAACCTGCTCAGCCGCATCAACGAATCAGTAGGCCTGAGCGCCGTGGTGGGTGTCCCCAAGCTCACCGTGTGGGTGGCGAGCTCCAAGCAGTTCACCGACCAACCCGCCGTCGCGGAGACATGCTCGAAGTTGCTGCTCTCGGTGCTCGGCGAGGCCGGTCGGCACGCGAGGACGGCGCTACCAGTGCATGTGCTCCCCAAGCGTGCGTTGGTCGAACTCGACGCGCTCGTTGCGATCTCGCGTCCCGATCATGCGCAGTGGTGCGAATCGTGCAGGCCTGCGCTGCAGGTCGACCAGGGCCTGTGACGCTCACGGGAGCAGTGATCCTCGTGCTGGCAGGGTTCGGATCGGGGATCGTTGGCTACCTCACCGGTCTCGCATCACTCGTGTCGTACCCGGCGCTGCTCGCGGCGGGGCTGCCGCCCACGTCCGCCAACGTGACGAACACCGTCGCGATGGTGGCCGTGGGCGCTGGCGGCATCACGCGCTCATCCGCCGAACTCTCCGAAGATTGCGCGCATGCGATCAGACTTGCCGCCCTCGCGATCCCCGGCGGCGCAATCGGGGCTGCCTTGGTGCTCGTAGCACCCCGAGAGGTGTTCGAGCTCGTAGTGCCACCCCTGATCGCACTCGCTTCAACTACCATCCTGATCCAGCCTCGATTACGGGCGCGGGTCCGCGGCCGCGAATATCCGAAGTTGTACTTGGTGGGAACGTTTCTTGTGTCGGTGTACGGCGGCTACTTCAGCGCCGGTGCAGGTGTGATGGCCCTCGCAGTGATCGCTGTTCTCACCTCTGAACCGTTATGGCGCGGAGCGATGCTCAAGACCTACGTCACCGGCCTGGCAAGCCTCGTCGCCGCGGTCAGCTTCGCGGTGTTCGGTCAGGTCGACTGGACAGCGGCAGCTGCACTGGCACTCGGCGGGTTCGCCGGCGGCTGGTGCGGACCACCGATCGCCAGGCGGGTTCCAGAACCGGCCGTTCGAAGCATCGCGGGAGCCGGCGGATTCATGCTAGCGGCATGGCTGATGATCCGGACGCTGACAGGGTGAGGTCGACAGCGGAGAAGTCTGCTCTGAGGATCGGCGATCGTGGCAAACTTGCTAGTGCCAGTTGTACCCGGCCGCCCCAAGGGACGGTCGGACTCTGGGTGAGCTGCTGTCGAAGCGAGGCCTAGTCCTTGAGGCACGGTGGTGCTATCCACCGACAGTCGAGGCGCAAGTTGGGCGATTCCTGAAGCGCACCTCTCAGTGCCTGGCAGCTGATCGCAGGCAAACTTCTATGCTTACGCGGCGGTTTTGGCAAGCGAATGACCGTGATGGCTGTCACTGTTTGAGCGCGGCCATCCGTCGTTCGTGGTCTTCTGTGCGCTCAGGCCGGTCGGTGCTGCTGCTTGTTAGTTGACGACGGTGGTCGGCGCGGTGCGCATGACTGCGGGCTCCGATGTGAACACTGCGATCTCCTCGGCGGCGACCGCACGCCGCGGATCGACCCTCGCTCCGCCCTTGTTGGTCGTGGCCAGTCGCAGTCCGCCGCCGGCGCGCGCCAGTACATCCCGCAAGCTCACATACATGGTTGCCTGCCGGGTCGCCGGTACGCGGTCATCGGTCGCCTCGGTGGCGATTCCCACTGCTGCGCCATCGGACAGGCGCATCAGCGGGCCGCCGCTGTCACCGGGGCGGGACTTGATGTCGGTCAGAATCCGGTTCGGTGTCACAGCGCGCACCACACCGCAACGCCATCCCGAGCTGATCCCCTGCTGGCACACCCGATCTCCCACCCGGGCGTCGCCAACCACGCTCTGCCGCACAGGCCCGCGCGTTGACACTGTCGGAACTGACGGCAGCAAGTCCACCACCGCCCAGTCCGGCGAGGTGAAGTCGTTCTCTGCCGGGTTCGATGACTGCGAGACCACGCCCACCTGGCGCAGTGCACCCGCGCGCCCCGGCGTCGGAGCACCCACCAGCTGCCCCCGGCGGCCACAATGCCCCGCAGTCACAGCAACCCGACGGCCATCCGGCCGCTCCGCCACAAAACCCACCGTGCAATCACTCGCGCGAACACGTCCGTCTGCACGTCGCTCCTGTACCACCCCAATCTCCGATCCCGGCCCCACCACGGGCATCGCCACACGGGCACCACCAGGCGAGGGGGCGGGAGCGGCCGACGCCGCACCCGGAACGGCAAGCCCGACAAGTGCAGACGGAACGGCCACCGCCAGAATGGCGGCGCGAGTTAGGGAACGCATCAGTTTTTCTCCAGTCACGATGGGGGCCGAAGCGCCGAGGACGCAGCGACCGTTCGGATCCCAGCAATCTAGCACTTCAAGAAACTAAATCCAGCAGGTGGTGGAGGATGTCGTCGACCGCACTAGACACGCCGTGGTCCACTACCCTGCGGACATGAACCGCGCATCCAGCATCGCCACGTCAGCGGTCGTCTTCATCGTCTTAGTAGAAATTGCGGTCTTTCGCAGGCAGTGGCTGCCCGTTTCGGCGTCTGGGCATGGATCACGGCGTGCGTCTGCGTGTTCATCGTCGGTACCGCGCTGTCATGGCTGCTGAGGCAATGGGGCAAGGCTGCGATCCGATGACCCACCTCGACACGTATCTGGCGGAAAGCGGATTCCCCTACCGCCGTGCGTCAACGCTCCGTGAATCTTGACCCCCTCAGGTTCATGGTGCGGGTCGAGTAGACCGCCGTTGTCCGCTGCATGTCCGACGCTCAAGGACACCCCCACGGGTGTCGGTTGGTGAGGTTGCCAAGATCCAACGTCGGACCGGGAGTCGGAGCCCTCAGGCGAGGAAGGTGACGGGCGCGGTGTACAAATGCGTCGTGAACACGGCACCTACCGCTCGCAACACGCAGCAGAGCAGCTGGGACATCTGGTACCCGGACGCCTACGAAGTCAGCTCCGAATCCGTACGTGCTTTCGGTCGAGCTACCCGCAATCCGCACATCCCGTACGGCGAACGCGGCATCCTTCCTGCCGACACCGCCGTCCCGTTCACTCTGCTCGCAGCCCCCATGTTCGACGCGGCAGCAGCCCTGGTGAGCCAATCCATCCCGAACTGCAACCTCTCTCGAATCGTCCATGCTGCACAGCAATTCACTCCAACAGGACAGCTGCGAATCTCTCAACGGATCAGCTTTGGAGCGCGTCTGACGTCACACGTAGTCAAGGCCGGTACTGACATCATTACCATCGACGTCGCAGCATTCGCCTCTCCGAGTGACACCCCGCTCTTGGCCTGCATCATCACCATCGCCCACTCATCGACCGCCGGGCCCGCCGTTGACTTCGACGCCATCGCCGACAACATCATGCTCACTGGAACTGGCCCCTCGGACAGCAACGCATACTCCGCCGGACGTGAACCGAGGAAGTAGTCGAACGGAGCTATGAGGCGGAGCCTCTGACGCTCCGCGCCTGCCCCGTTGAAGCAGGCGACGCAGCGAGAAGACGCTGACGCTCGACGACGCCGCCTGGCTGAAGCGGGCCGCACTGGCGTGTAGGCATCTACCCCTTCAGCAATATATAGACTGGTCTATTATTGACCCATGGCATCCAAAGGGGATCTGACCAAGGCGCGGCTCGCAGAGTCCATGCTCGAGCTCATCCAAACCAGCGGCTACAGCGGTACCGGCCTGAACGCCGTGATTGAACATGCATCGGCACCAAAGGGGTCGGTCTATTTCCACTTCCCGGACGGGAAGGTGGGCCTGGGCGTCGCTGCGGTCGAGCTTGCAACGAAGCAGTTCGAAGCACTGATTGGGGAGGTCGCAGTTTCGGCGGGCGGCCCAGCCGAGGCTGCTCGCGCCGTGATCGACGCACTGGCGTCCATTGTCAGCGATAGCGACTTCCGGCTAGGGTGCCCGGTTTCGGTGGTCACTCTCGAGATGGGCGCGGACAACGACCGGCTGCGCCAGGCGTGCGCCTCTGCCTTCGAGTCCTGGATTTCCCCGACGGTGGCCGTCCTCGAGGTCAGCGGCGTGAGCGCCGAGGAGGCACGATCCTTGGCGACCGTCGTCGTCTCGACGATCGAAGGTGCGGTGATCCTTTCGCGGGCCATGCGGAGTGTCCAACCCCTGAGGTACGCCGCGGACATGGTGGTGGACCTGATCAACCAGCGCTGCCGGACCGTTGGGGGAAAGCGATGACAACACGTGATGGATCCCGCCACGCCCTGGTCTTCGGGGCTTCGGGACTGGTTGGCCGGCACCTCGTCCTGACCCTCGCCGAGGCAGGCGTGGAGGTCACTGCGGCTGTTCGGAGCGGCGAGTCCGGGGCGCGGGTTGAGCAGTGGCTCAGAGAGCACGGTCTGACGAGAAGTGTCAGCACGACGATCGTCGACTTCGGTGCCGCGCAGATCGTCGCCGGCGGCCCATCGGACTTCATGCACGTTACTGAGATCCACAACTGCGCCGGGGCCTACCGATTTGGCATGACCGCGCAGGAGGCCCGCAGCGCGAACGTCGGCATCGTCGAGAAGCTGATCGACTTCGCCGCCGATCTGCCCGATTTGCAACGAATCGTGCATGTTTCGGGTTACCGCGTCGGCGGGCAGGATCCTTCGACCGTTCCGTGGTCAGAGGATCACCGTGGCGCCGTCTACGAGGAACTCGGCGCGTACGAAGCGTCCAAGGTGGAATCCGATGCGATCTTCCAGGCCCTGGCCAATGAGCGTGGAGTTCCGTGGACGATCGTCAACCCCTGCAGCGTCATCGGCGACAGCTCGACAGGTGAGTCCGACCAGCACATCGGCCTGGCCACCACCATCGGACAGATATGGGACGGCACCGCAGCCGCGCTGCCCGGCGGCGCATCGACGTTCCTCCCGGTCGTCACAGTCGACCACCTCGCGGCCTTCATGGCAGCGGCGGCGATCGATCCGGCTGCCGTCGGCAAGGCCTATTGGGTTCTCGACGATGACACCCCTCCGCTGGCAGACCTGCTTACGCATGTTGGGCAGCATCTCGGAGCGAAGGTGCCGAGCCTGCACATTCCGGTCGGCGTCATCAAGCGGCTCCCCGCCCGGATCTCCAAGGCGGACCCCGAAACAATGGCGTTCCTATCAGCCGATCGCTACCCGACCGAGTCTGCGATCGATTTGGCCAGGCGACACGGGATCGAGATGCCCGACGTCCTGGCGTCACTCGAAAGGTGGGCCGACCACCTGGCTGCACATCGTTTCGGCGCCGCGACGGCCGACGGCCGACAGTTCTTCAACGCGGGCGGGCTGCGGACGTTCGAGCTCGGTGTACCCGGCTCCAGTCGGGTGATCCTTCCGGGACTGCCGGTCAACGTCGACACCTGGGCTGAGGTAGCATCGGGCATCGATGCACGCGCCGTCGACCTACCAGGTCTCGGCCTCAGCGCCGGGACGGGCGTGCAGGACTGGGAACAGTGGCTGCCTGCTGTGCTTGCTGGTGAACCGGCTGATCTCATCGGCCACTCCATAGGCGCCGCCGCGGCGGTGGTGGCCGCGGACAGGTTCCGGGGGCAGGTCAAGTCCCTCACACTGATCGCACCGTTCTTCCTTCAAGCCCCGATGCGCGCCTCAGCCCGATTGCAGCCACTCGTGCGCACCTACCTGCGACACACGAACCCGGCACGGTTGTCACTCCAACTGACCGGATCAGAGGCGAGCGCGTCCGCTCTCGAATCCAGCGTCAGTGATCTCAAGCGAGGCAGCGCCAAGCGGGTGGCCGAGCATCTCGCACGCGCAGGATCAGAGCAGTGGCGCGCCGAGTTGCAGGAAGCACTCACGCGATTCGACGGCGCAATACGCATCATCACCGGAAGCAACGACCCACTCACCGCGGCAGCGGCCGAGCAGCTTGCCCCTCTCCCGAACGTGGAGCTGATCTCAGTCCCGGGAGCCGGGCACCACCCGCAATTGACCCACGGCACCGCTCTTGTCGATCTGCTCAACGAATCGTTGGCGTGACGAACCCGCCGCGGCTCCGGCCACAGTTAAGATGCGCGAGACCGACACCGCGTCCGACCTGGTCCGGTGAACGCGGCCCCAGCTAGCAGGAGCAGCCCCACGGAGATCGCGGCGGTGAGGAGGGCGGTGCGTTCCGCTGTGGCGGTCACCGGTCATGCTCCTCGGGCTCTGGTGTGTACCAGGCGAAGGCTTCGTACCCGGCCTGCCGGCCCGCGCCGATGTCCGTGACTACGTGACCGCGGCCGCTGCTCCATGACCCGCTGAGCTGGACTCTTCCGCCCTCGACGGCCCAGCGTTCCAGCGCCGTGCCCAAGATGCGCGGTCCAGCACGGCGCCAGTCGGCCAGAGGGTACGTAGATTCGATCGCCTCTCGTCCGGACCGGTCAACGAGAACAACCCGGCCACCGTCGGCGCGCGGACGCTCGAAATAGCCCAGGACGGAGTCGACCGCCTCCACGAGCTGGTCGAGGCTGCCGCTCACCTGCATCTGCACGTTGAACTGGTCCTCAGGTGCACCGCTACGCATCAGCGACATCACCTTCTGGTGGACCGCGAGCATCTCCTGGTCGATCGCTTCAAGGAGCTGTTGGCGTCGGCGGTAGCGTTCACTATCAGTCACGGAGCGTCACCACCACGGTGTTGCCGTCGGGGTCGGTGAGGCGGCGCGGGATCGGCTCCGGTGCCTGGTCGGCGTCGCCGAAGCGGTCGCCGACAGACAGCTCGATCCTGACCCTGCTCGCCGGCCGATCTCTGCGCGGGTACAGCTCGACCACGATGCCGCCGACCTGCGTCGAGACGTGTTCGGGTCCGGCAGCGTGCTTCTCGCGAGTCCAGGCGATGCCGAGAGCGGCTGAGTACCATTTGGCCGACGCATTGACGTCGTCGACGTAGAGCGTCAGCGCCGTCACCTGTGTCGCGTGCCGCGCTGTCATCGCTCGCCGTGCCCAGTCGCGTGCTTCGATCACTGCGGCGTCGAGTCGGGCTCGCCACCGCTCGTGCTGCTGATCAGAGTTCACGGCTGACCGCCTGTTCGATTTCGGCTTCGATCTCCGCAGTGAGCCGCCGGATCCCGAGGCGCACCGCGTGGTGGTTGCTGGCACCGCGCGGTGACAGCGGGATCATCGCACGCAGCTGCGCCGAAGCCGCGTCGATGTGCGCTCGGATCAGGTCCAGGTCGATCAGTGCGCGGCGCAGGTACATCCATTCCGCGGTGTGGGGTTCGGCCTGGGCTAGCGCGGTCTCTGCTGCGGAGCGGAGGTCGTTTTCGGTGTTGATCGGTGCATCAGGGTCCATGCTCTGGATCCTCTCTTGAGCGTCCGACAGGTGTGCGGGCGGGCTTGAGGCTCAAGCTATTCGGGTGCGGATGTCGGTCATTGGAGAGAGGATCACCGGCATGGACACCGATGAGTTGGAGACCCGAGCCGCTTTGCGCCGGGTCGCGGAGCAGGCCGCCGAACTGCATCGGCTTCTGTCTACGTTGCCTCCCGACGCCGCGAAGCTCACCACCGGCGGCGACAAGGACGCGGTCTCGCAGCTGGCTTCTCGGATGCTGTGGTCGTCGACTGCGGACCTCCACGAGCAAGGGCGGGTTGAGTACGCGAAGCTGGTGATCCAGCGGGCGCGGGGCGGCGCAGCGGAGGGCATCACCGAAATGCGGCTCGTCACGAACTCGCTCGATATCAGCGAGAGGTTCTGGCACGTGATCTACCCCGACGCCGCGGTGGAACGCGTCGGCGGCGAGCTCTGGATCACGCCGCCAGCAGGACCCGCGCTGCTGCTCGTGGAGGCGCTCGCTGCGCATCTGATCACCACCGTGGACATGGTGCTCGCCGTGGATGCAGGCGCCGCAGACCGGCTGCGGGAGGCGGGTTTCGACGTATCGAGCGACGGCCGCTATGTCGTCGATGTCAACGCGACAGACTCGACGGTCCGGATGGAGGTGCGGCCGTGATGACCGTTGGTGAATTGCGCGCGCTGCTCGCCGGTCTGCCCGGTGACATGCCGGTGCTGGTGAGCAGCTACGAGTCAGGGTTCGCCGCGGTGGCGCACGCTGGCGTTGCCGAGGTCCAGGAGCTGGATCGCGGCGCAGCTCAGGCGTACCTCGGCCGGTACGTGACGCCGGCCGACGCCGCCGAGGAGGTCGACGGTCGTGGTTCCGAGTGGACGAACACGGTCGGGGGAATGCGGCCTCAGCTAGTCGGCGAGCCGATCACCGCGGTGGTTCTGAGTCGGGAGGGACGCTGATGACCAGAGACGATGCCTACTGGCAGGGCATGAG
>Ga0247824_10000165_pt1 | contig 28631 bp, 29 predicted proteins | sample 13C_PalmiticAcid_FD_194412 | JGI IMG/M metagenome (GOLD analysis project Ga0247824, IMG submission 194412) | Soil microbial communities from agricultural site in Penn Yan, New York, United States - 13C_PalmiticAcid_Day48 | ecosystem: Environmental > Terrestrial > Soil > Agricultural land...
TAGTGTATGTTCAAGAGATAGTAGCCAAGACAGGAATCATAACCTAGTGGAGCGAGAGTTAACCAAAGGTTGTAGAGGAGAACGAACATTCAGTCGGTAAGAAGACTCGGAACCTCAAGACCTTAAGTGAGTTAACGTTAAGCATGAAGTGCAAGCGCAAATCTGCTCATTAACATTACTACCCTACTTGCTATGTCTATCCCCAAGAACTCCCTCATGAATTCTGCCCGTAACAACTGCCCAATCGATGCACTGGAACAGTTATGTAACCGTTCAAATATCCATCCACCGCGCCATCCACTTCTTGACAACCTCCTTTGCCTCGTCCACCAGGCCGAGTTCTGCATTGAGTTGTTAGCGAGGTGCCTCCCAAGACTGAGGGTAACCGATAACTTACCAAGCAACAGCTGCACCGAGCCGCGGATACCAGACTCGAGAGCCGAGGCAATCCAGGCGTGCGTGTAGCTGGTGTGCTCGCCGATGAAGATGAGCTGGTGAAAAACATGTCAGCCATCGTCATCAAAGTAATTTGAAAGGAGAAAAGGGACAAGAACAGCAAAAGAGAAAAGACGACTTACCCCATCGTAGGTCTTGAAATACTCGGGAATGTACAGCTGATGCTGGCCGATGCCCGGGTTCGCCCACGCGGCGCTCTCGAGGGGGTCGTGCGCCCAGCAGCGCCTGTTGTACTTGCCCGTGTACAGCTTCCGCGTGTCCTCGCCATGGATCTCGGTCATGGCGTCGAGCACGAGGCGCACGTGCTCCTCCTCGCTCAGCGACTCGGGCCAGCCGACGGTGGAGTAGCTCGCCAGGATGGTGGCCTTGCCCGTGCCGTTGAGGTCGTAGCTCGGGTAGCAGATGGAGCCGATGCCCGGGATGTCGGTCGTGGTCGAGCACCCGCCCACGATCGGGTTGGCGTAGTGCTCCCAGAAGCGCGTCTTGTACTCGAGCGCGACCTTGCAGGCGGACTCGTAGCCGAGGTGGTTGATGGCGTTGGAGATGGTAGTCGGGAGGGTCGAGGGGAGGCGCCATTGGCGGACCACGGAGAAGGGGGCCGAGATGAGGGCGTAGTCGTAGGTCGACGTGCGGAGGCTCTGGGTCTTCTTGGGGTTGGACACGTCGCGCCACGAGAACTGGACCTTGGGGACCTTGGTGGCCGAGTGGCCCTTGCCCTCGGACTCGGTGGTGTACTGGATGCGCTCGATGCGGCGGTTCATGGTGGTGTCCTTGTTGACGAGGGGGTGGAAGGACAGGGGCAGCCGGCTCAGGCCGCCGTTAATGGTGCGCCATGAGGTGGCGCCAAAGTAGACGTTGTCGTAGAGCTGCGGCTGTGTTAGCATTGTCTGCGTTTTTCGTCGACGAGAATGGGGGACTTGCCTCGCTCCAGAACGAGCCCGAACCAGCACCGTTAACATCGGTGTCGTTGAGACTGCCACCGAGGTAGTTGACCATGAAGGCAAACTCGGACCAGGTGTCACCACCGAGCCCGCTCAGACCATTCGCTGGGAACTAGATGTTAGCTTTGACCATTGTTAATCAATTCAAGAAAAGTAACCACTCACCAATCCATTCCTTGTGCGCCTTGAACATGTTCTTCGCCGCAAGGGCGTAGAAGTCAGCCTTGGGCATGTGCTCCTCCAGGGCCGCAGCGAGAGCCTTGGTCGAGTTGGAGTACGCCTTGACAGTGCCTCCGTATGCGGGATTGGCCTTGATCTGGGCGACGGTCGGGGGCAGACCCGACGGCAGCTTGAATCCATTCTTGTACACCAGCCCGTTGGGGTTGCTCTGCACCCAGTTGATGAAGTCAACACTGAGGTTCTTGCTGTTGTGGTTGAGACGGTTCATCTCCTCCGCCAACTGGAAGACGAGCCGGTGGTCCGAAATGTTGAGTGTCTCGCCCGTCGTCGTGTCCTGGTACGTGTAGGGGAAGCGCATGGGGCCCATCTCCTGGTACGAGTAATCAAAGGGGCCACCGCTGAGGTACTCGGTGTGGACTCTGCCACCGAGGCGCTGTCCTGCCTCGAGGATCTTGACGTTCTTCATGCCGGCCTGGGTCAGAACCAGGTAGCTCATGAGTCCGGACATGCCGGCTCCCACAATGGCAACCTCCTTGGCCTTGGCTGCCCGGACGTCCACTGGGCCGGGCTCCTTGTTTTTCAACAGCGCCACGCCGTCGAACCAAGGCCCGAGGACGTCAATGCCGGTGGACTCGCCCATTTTGATGCTTTCTAAACATGTTGAAGTTGTGTAAGTCGCCCGCACCCTTGTTTGCTGCCATTGGGAAAGCACATACCGGCTCGCTTCTCTGCTCTCCGCTTCTGGTTGTTGTGCACCATCTGTGGCTCGCTGCGGCCAACAAGCGAGCCAGACGAATCCCAAGCAGAGAGACAGCCACCCGACTCGGTGTCCTTGGGGAGAAGCCAAACAAGACGCGTCGGGTCTGATGCGCTGGCTTCCGCCTTGCCAAGGATGTGGTGCGCATCCTCAACGGACAGAGACGTGCAGGACCCATAGCCGACGGTGATGGGGCCATCAACAGATCTCGCAGTTGAGAGGTGGACGTTGGCGATGCGAGAGGTCACTGCTGACCTGGTTTCGAGCTGGACCGGGAGACCAACCGAAGCGGCAGCGGCACCGCCGAGTAGCAGAAAGGGAAGAGTGCGGACAGTCATCTTGGGTGACTGAATAGACTGAGAACCTGGAATGCGATGCCTTGAAAGGAAAGAGATCGGAGGCGGTCCATCCAGGGGCTACTTATAGCGACACCATCCCACGACTCCCGAACTGCATCACCAACATAGCCAGCCCCAGGCGCCGCTTTCGGGACACAACGGCAGTAGAGAGTGGGAAAGTCGGAAGGTCCGAACCCCGAAAGCGCCGATATCTGTTCCCCCATGCTTGACAAATCCCATGGTTGAGGCGCAAACCGAGCAATACGTAAGATGAGGCAGCCCGGTACACACAGTCTAGTCAATCAGGTACTCAACCCAGGTCCCTGGCGCAGATCTATCTGTTAGAGGAGCCGGGAGTGTAGAACCCACCCCGGGATCCAGTGCGCTGCGGGACCACCCCGTTGGCGCAGGAGGGATGGAGTGATAGAAGATGCCGGCCGGGACTGTGGGGTGCGGCACCATCCCTCTTGGGGGCAAGTCAGACCGTTATCTGCTGGAGCCATGGGCACTTGGCGATAACGACGGGGACAGCCACATGGGAACGAGGGGTATCTGCAAGCTATTCCTTAGTGCAAAGCTAACAAACATTACCATGTCCAACAACCCAACTGCTCCTGGATGCTGAGTGGCTCTCGCATTCGGTATCGGAGCCCGCAAGGCAACCCTTTAGTCACCTAAAAGGCTCCGTTTCTTATCACCACTGCTAAGGTCGAAACAAGCAAACCTTTGTTGCGGGATGTGGGATCAAGCTTCGAGGCACTCGGGACATGCATGCCGAGATATCCGGCGTCGGCCACCACACGTTGACTGCTTTGCGCCTTTTGGTGGACATTCAGTCGACGCGGCTGGCTCTGACGCGTCTCCTCGGAAGACGTCGTCGGCAACCTGACCGTGCTGCGCCGTGCCTCGCATTCAGGATGCCACCCAAGGCACTCACCGAACATCCCTCGGTCAGAGCAAGATGTCGGATTGGGGCACAGTTACGCACAGTCAGCCCCTGTCAACAAAGAGCCGTGGACTCTGACCTGGGGGTCATAGCTGTGTTACAAGAACGCAAGTATATGCAAAGTCTCCCTTCGGGTATACTGTAGCAATTGCGACAACAGTAGGGTCACGTCGGCACGCCATGAGAAAAATCGAGAATGGGGAACAGGGGCTTTGGATGACAGTGGCTTTTGCCAAGAAAGCTTAGCAATCAAGAGCCAAGGTTGTGGCGGTTGTATCTCCACAAGGGGGGACAACAACAAACTCGAGTGAATGTTGAGGATTGCTCTCACACACTTGGATCAGGAACGCGAGGAATGCGAAGCAATGGAACAAGGCCCTCGCAACCTCGCATTGAGTTGGCAGCTAACGCACCCACGAACCAGAAGATGAGCGGCACAGCGTCATTTGAGATGGTACATGTACAGTTCTTAAAGGGGTCAGCAGCTGGATGAGGATTGAAATTCCTCCTGAGAGGGCCACCTGGTTGAATCATTAATGCTCCGCACAAACTTTGATGGGACCTTTGCCACAAACGCAGGACCAAACCACCCTCCTTGACTAATTCTGAATGAGCATGCGCAGGAGACGGCCCCTGATGCTGGAGCAAGACTCGTAAACCGCCAAGGCGGCGTCGCACTCGTAGCTCATGATCCCCGGCCAGGAGCTCGCGGCGTCGGCGATGGTCTCAGGCGCGCCCCACGAGATGCTTCCGTCCTCCAGCCACGAGCCAAACACAGCCTTGATGCTAGCCCCCCCGGGCCAGACGGGCTCACCCTCCCCATCCTCATCCGTCATGAACACCACAGCCAGTGACCCGTCCGCAAAAGCCGCAATCTGGGGCGCGCCGGCGTTCCTCCCCTCCCTCGGCTCGTAGACCACATGCCGTGACCCAAACGTCTCTCCCCCATCAAGAGACACCACCGCCTCAATTGAAAACGTCCCCCGACGCGTCGTCTCCATGACCAAGACCAGCGCCTCGGACCGTGACACCCTGTCGCACGACTCCGCCACGCCCACCATCCCATCCCGCAGCCTCTCCCCCTCCCCCGTCACACACACCGGCGCCGACCACGTCGCCCCGCCATCCGCGCTGCGCACCACCATGGTATCCTGATCGTCCACGTCCACCTCCTGCGAGAAAAACAACTGCACCTCTCTACCTTCCTGCGCCACCACGCGAAGGAACGGCTCCCACAGCCCAAACGGCGCCTCCTTCTCAAACGCCTGCGACAGAAACGCCCACGACGTCCCGCCGTCCCGCGACTCGCACACTGTGATTCGAAAGTACGTCGGTTTTCCCTCCTCGTCGAGATCATGGTTGCGAAACGCGGCCAGGACCGTCGGCGGATCGCCTGTGTCGTTGCCGGGAAGTTCCAGCAAAAAGAGATTGTCGCAATCGCCCGGTGAGCGCGCGACCTCGCCGTGTGGGACAAAGGTGCGGCCGCCGTCATCGCCGCGCGCGACCGAGAGGACGCGCACGCCACTCTCGTCGGGTGGTAATGTGGTGAAGCCTGCGAGAATGGTGCCGTCGGCGAGGCGGCACAGGCGCGGGTAGGTGCCGGGGACGTCGTGGACAAAGTGCTCGTCGGCGGCGATGTGCAGTTGGCGAGTTGCGGCGTCGTCCATGTTGGTGTCGGGTTGGTCAAAGTTGCAGTGGGTGCTGGGAGTGTGGTTGTTGTGGGTTTGAATGGGTTGGTTGGTGGAGAAGGGAGAGTGGAAGAAGAGGATGGCCAAGAAAAGTGCGGTTAACATGGAGAATAGCAGGTGGTAATTATGTGTGGAAGGAACCTGAAACCAAAAAGTCCTTCCTTGTGCGTCGTTTCGTTGGTGGAAGGAGGGAAGATTGGGAAATAATGATCACTCGTCCTCCATTCTTGAGGGAACACAAGCCGGCACGCGCTTGCTTGACGTAATAAGTGCGCATGGAGTAAACAGGAAGGAGCAGATGGAGCACAGTGGATGTGGTTCCCATTCAGCGTCGATCAACCTGGATTGAGCTGAGTTTTGTTGGTCGAAAACCACGAGGGTGGAAACTTGAGATGGCAGGTTGTGCTTGCCCGCCATTCCAGTTGATATGGGCACCTTTAGACACTGTGCAACGCATCTGCGTGTGTTACAGTTCCACAATACACTGCCATCGTTGTCGGTGTAAAAATGATCGACAGACTCGTCAGTTGGGCCCAGTGAGAACTTGTATGAGCAGTGGACCTGTGAAGAGCACGTCCGTGCCGAAGGAGTAAAGTACAATCGTCAGGAAGGATAGGAAAAGAAAAAATGTATGATGCTCAGTATGGAACGTGTGTGCCTGAGTGTATCACGAACCAACCACATCTCACGCCGTGTGGCGCACAGAGAGGAGATGTGCAATCCTTGAGAGAGGGGCAAGTGAAGTCAAATCACGGGGCACAGCCGTGGTTGGAAGGTAGTTCAGAAACTACTTGCAATGTAGGTTGAAAATGTCGAGGCAGGAGGAGGTGGCCAGCGACAACCTTTGGCCCAGCATGATGTTGCAGACCACCCCATTTCCAGGACTCTCGGGAACCCCTGTTGACTCGGGAGCTTCTCCACAACATCTCTCGTCACTCGGGATCATACTCCGTAATCGTGCGGCGATTTTCTCCATGGATTGAAGATATTACTCGTATGATGTCTATCGCCGCCGCTGCGTGATCTTTTGCTTGTTTGGGACCGGAGACCAAGACAGCTTCTACACGCACTCAGCACCGATCCAATTCACTCTAGGCTAAGACCGGTGGGACAACTGTGCACATCAACCCAAGTGACCGGTCATGTTGGTGAGTATTTTCTTGATTTCTTCATGCCGGCTGGTCTGCCGAGCCCGACAAGGAGGCTGGTTGGGCTGGAGAGTCTTCCGTTGAAAGGGCGGTTCAAAAAGCTCCGGCCGAGATGCTTCCTGGGTTGACTAGACTGCAACTGACATGACAAGAATTGCCGAGCTCCAAAAGTGGGGTGTTCGAATAGGGGTTTACTCGACTTGGGTAGTCTTGATCCTTCCTTGGTCAATGTCGTTGGGGTTTGTCCTGACATTCCCGCCTCCGACTGGATGAATTTAGCCTTTGGACCCAGTGCCGACGCTCATTGCCGGTTGCCTATCCATACGCAATGCGGCTCACAGGGTGCCAACTGAACAAAACCTATTTGATCTATGAGTTTCACGCCTCTTGTTCCCAGCCATGCGTGATTACATGCCCCCTGAGTCCCAGTCCCAGCAATGCGGGCCTCACTCCTCGTCACCGCTGCCGTCGCGGCGGCACAACTCCCTACCGCCACCCTCCACGACGCCATCTACATCGGCACCACCACTCGTGTAGCTTCAGCCACCGCTGCCGTCGACAAGTTCCTGGGAATTCCGTATGCGGCGACTCCTGAGCGGTTTCGAGCTGCCCGGCCGCGACCCCGGGGCTCGGAGCGCGTCAATGCCACCGCGCAGCCGCCGGCATGCATCCAGCAATGTAAGAGGTTCTTGGTTCTTAGCGTGATATGCAGCCTCATCGTACTAAATGAGAGCAGCATCGAGTTCCAAATTCGAGAGCGAAGACTGTCTGTTCCTAAACGTATTCGCTCCACACCGCGGTTGCGGGACAGCCAAGGGCAAAAAGGCGGTCATGTTGTGGTTCTACGGTGGCGCCTTGTCGACCGGCTCCATCACCAGCGTTGACGGCTCCTCCCTGGCCGCCAACCAGGACGTCATCGTTGTCGCGTGTAACTATCGACTGGGAGTCCTTGGCTTCCCCGGCAACGTGTCTGGGCTCCCTGATGACGAGCTTAACCCCGGCTTCCGCGACCAGAAGATGGCTCTGCGATGGATCCAGGAGAACATTGCCCGCTTCGGCGGGGATCCGGCCAAGGTGACCATCTTTGGCGAGTCGGCAGGTGCCGTGTCAGTGGACAGCCACCTGATGAGCGAGCTCCACAAACCCCCTTTCCGGGCCGCCATCATGCAGAGCGGTGGCCTGCACACGTTCAACCGTATCGCGTTAGGCGTGGGCGTGTCGGTGACGGGTCTGGGAACGGGTAACAAGGCCGGTGAGCCGCCGTTGCTGACGCTGGCAAGATACATGAACTGCAGCGCCGCCACGGCCGTGGCGTGCCTGCAGGCCAAGCCGCTGGCCGAGCTCAAATCCGCCGTCCTGGGGCTGAATCTTATGTTCTCGCCGGTGGACGACGGCGGCCAGACGAGCGTCGCCGACACCGACTCGGCGCGGCGGGCGGGACGTACGGCCCGAGTACCGGTGCTCCTCGGGAGCACCTTCATGGAGGGCGGCATCTTCCCGGCCAAGGCGCTGCAGGCCAAGTCGGTCGAGCAGTGGGCTCAGGCAATCTACCCGAGTAATGCGGCCGGCGCGTCTGCCGTGGCCCACGCGTATGCCGTCGGTTCCAGCGCGGAGACCCAGACGGCCAACGAGGCCGTGAAGCTGCTGCACTCGGACTTTCAGTTTGCCTGCACCACAACATACGACAGTAACATTCTTGCGGCCATTGGCATCCGTGAGTCACGCCACAACCACCATGCCTGGTAACATGGGAGCGTTTGCTAACCATCTGACCCCTCCACAGCAACCTGGCGTTACATGTTCAACGCCTCGCTCCCCAGCGGGCCCGCGTCGCATGGCAGCGAGATCAGCTTCGTCTTCGGGGAGCCCCAGACCAGCGCAGCTAACCAGGCGCTGAGCGCAAAGATACAAGCGGCGTGGGCAGGTTTTGCGAAGGACCCTGCCTCCGGTCCAGGATGGCCGAGGTACGCGCCCACCTCGTCGTCGCTTGCGGACCTCGGCGGCGAAGGAAATCGAGACTCCATCACCATGATTAGCCCCGACGTGGTGGATTCAAGGTGCAGCGTCTTCTGGGATGCTTATGACCCCAACCGACCTGAATAGGTAGATAGTCCGTGGTAGACAGACAGACAACCGGAAACACCCTTGCATGCATTCCAATCCATCCAGGATGTGGCGAGACCAGTCAAAGCATGCCGTGTCTTACACTTGCCAGATAGGGGCCTCATTGCTGTGAACAGCCAGACTGCCCACTCTCTCCTCGCGAGGTGCAGGTGTGCTGTTTGTTGCCGCATTGCCCTGGGATGGTACAATAGAAGGTTGGCGGATACAGGGTCAGCTCTGCCGTTTCCTTGGCCTGTTCGTACTCCCACAATTTGCACTCTCACAAGGCCTCGAGATAGACAAAAAAGAAGAGAGTTTGGGAAGAAGAATGCTTGTCCACTACATGTATGGAAAAGTGTTCGACCAGGCCTTCCCCATACCGGGGTGCGACCAAATTACAGATGGGTAGAGCGCCCGTTCTGGAGTACCCCTTCGCGGAGGTGACGCACGAAGAGTGCGTAGGACAAAGCGGTACAGGAGATTGACACAATCACCGTGCCTTCCGGACCAAATCCCCTCTAGTATCCGTACACCCACGTGTACCGCTGGTCGCCGCGGCGTTCGGTGCTGTTCTGCTCGTCGATAAAGTCCTGCTGCATCCACGTCTCCCTGATCTTCCTCCGCCGCCTGTTCTCCAGCATGTACATGGCGCGGACGAAGAGGAAGCCAACCATGCCGACCGCGATCAGGATCATGGTCACCTTGAGCGGGTAGTTGTAGCTCGGCTTGTACTTGCTCTTGAAGATCTGGCCCGCGATGACGCCCGCCAGGTTGGAGTAGCCGTTCAGGCCGAGCACGAAGGAGCGGGACGTCTTCCACGGCGTGTTGCCGGCGAGCCACACGGCGACGAGAGGGCCGCTGGCAAACACGCCGGACAGGCACACGTGGGCGAAGCCGTAGCGCAGCTTGGGGTTCGATGAAGCGGTCATGACGGCGCACCCGATCAGCCCCAGCGCCATGCCGAGAATGGTGTGCAGCGAGCGCTCGCGGAAGTGGTCCGAGGAGGCGACGATGATGATCAGGCCGACGGTGCCAGCCACGAAGGGGGGGACCGACATGAGCGTCGCCGTGACGCCCGAGTAGCCCATGCCCTGGACAATGAGCGGGAGGAAGGTGGTGAAGGCGGTGACGGGCTGTTTGCGTTGTGTGTTAGCACAAAGATGACGGAGACAGAGACATCGATCAGGGTTAAGGTAAGGTAGGTACATACCAGAACCGCCAGGATGTTGAACACAATGCTCAGAATCTTCTTCCAGTCCTTCAGCACGTCGAGAATATCCCGCATGGTGATGCCGTTGTCTGACTGGCCCGACTCAGTGGCCTCCTGCGCGTCGGCGAGATCGCGGTCCATCCGAGCCACGGCATGCGCCCGCTCCTCGGCGGTCAAGAAGCGCGCCGTGGCGACGTCGGTCGGGAGCACCAGGAAAGCAACGACAGCGGTGAGCACGGTCAGGCCGCCCTCGAAGAGGAAGACGACCTGCCAGCCGTGCACGCGCTCGCTCTCGATGTGCAGCAGCCCGTAGGCGAGCAGGCCCGCGAAGGCGCCGGCGACCGAGTACATGCCCGAGAAGAGCCCCAGGCGCAGGCCGAGCGAGTACTTGGGGTACATGAGGGACATGTAGTAGAAGGACGTCTGCGTGAAGCCGGACTCGGCGGCGCCGAGGAGCAGGCGCAGCGCAATGAGGGTGCCGCTCCCGCGGATGGCGGCATGCGCCATGCACAGAGACCCCCAGAAGAGCAGCTGGAACGAGAGCCACCGGTGCGGGCCGACCTTACGGGCGATCAGGGCCATGATGGGCTGCAGAGGCACGTAGGTTGCCGAGAACTTGGCGGGTCAGCTGGGACGTGGCAAGGCGGGCTTGCCCGCTTGGCTGGGTGGGCCCGGGGGAAGGGGGCACTTACCAACGACAGCGAGTTCGGGATGTCATCGGGGTGCAGGTTCGCGTCCTCCACGAAGCTGCTGGTCGCGACGAAGCCAACGTTGGTCTTGTCGATGCCACAGAGCTAGGGCTGTCAGCAAAGATCAAGCCACCATACCCGGGAGTAACCTACGATGAAGCTGATGGAAAGAACCAGCAGGACGGTGAGGTCCAGTTTCCAGTTGATCCTCTTGTCCAGTGCCTTCTCGGCCTCGTTCTCGGGCGTATAATGCTTGCCCACCAGTTCATCGCCACCGTCTTTGGCGCTTTCAAGCTCGGCGTGCAGGGCCTCGGCGTGGATAGCCTCGGCGTGGGAGCTCGGTTTGGTGTCCTGGGCCGCCATCTTATTCGCAAAAGTTGGCGGTCGAGTAAGGTGTTGCTTCAGAACCAGGAGCGGGTGCAAGACTCAACCTGAAGTCGCCAGATGAACGACCGCCTTCAACATCAACGCCCACGCTCCGTGCTATGAATGATCCAAAAGTCTGAGCGTAGTGCTTTCGCCTCGACTCGCCGTGCTTCACAGCCGTTCCTTCATGAGTCCGAGGTTGAAGTTAGCATCGGCGCCATGAGAGGGGTCGGCGTTGGAGAAGCTGGGTAACCGGCACGGCACCCAAATTACAAGGCCCGATCTTGTGCAGGATGGGCGCCGGGATTTGGACTCGGGAGTAGGGCGGGGGTCCGCGCGCACAGTGTCACCCTGAGGAACCGTTCCAAGCTATCGGTTAGCAGTTTTTAGTACGCACACGGCACCTGTACGCAGTGTCTTGCCTGGTCCCATGAGCTCGGGAGTGCCAAGGGTACGCTGATGACAGGCTGTGCTGGCATCAGGACCATCGACGACGACACTCAAGGACACACGCGAGACACGGAGCGAGTTGACGTAATGGACATGGCGTCCTGCTCCAAGATGGACTTCGGGGTTAGGTAGTGAGTAAGCAAGGTACTCTTTCATGGAAAGCAGAGTGCGAAGGGACCTGCTGTGGCAGATCTCCAATTCACCAGAGCTCAAGTCGTGACGTCTGTGACCCCGAGCGTTCAGCGTTGCACACAGTCACAGAAGCCGCCGTTGCAAGTCTTTGTTGCAGGCCGTCGTTGCAAGCCGTCGCAGCGTGTCAGTCACCGGGTAGCTACAACTGGAATGCGAGTCATGGGTCCTGCAACAAGTGTCGCCGGAATGTCAGCTAGGTCCAATTTGGTCTGGTCAATGTGACACGGCTGTGGGCCCAAAGAGTGCGGCCCGTTTGATCGAGTTGTGGTATTTACCAGACTGCCGTCCTCGTGCAGCCCGTGCCGGTTAGTTTCTCGGCTTTTCCGTGGCGCCTTGCCAAGACGGGAGCGCTTGACGGAGAACGGCTCCCGTCCGGCGTGGCAGCATTTAGCCGTCTGGTCCGGCACCGAGCGCATGGCACACCCGCCCGACGCCTCGTGCTTGGCATCTACACGGCACTCATTTGTTCAGCTTCTTGGCACCACGACCTGACAGCCTGGGAACTCTCTTGTTTTCGGCTTTCCTCCCGACGACACCTCTAGCTTCGGGCAGTCAAGGTAACTGTCTAGACGAGATGGCGACCACCGAGCCCCCCCAGACCATCAGGAACCAGGCGTTGCCCCAGGAACGCATCGACTCCTCGGCAGCCGTGTTCAGCGACGATGTGGACGCCATCCTCAAGGAATACGACGTCCTCCGCGAGGCGTGCCCGGTGGCCTACACCAACCACTATGGCGGCTACTGGATGTTGACGCGGTACGACGACATCAAGGCGGCCGCCCTCGATTCCGAGACCTTCATCTCGTCCGTCCGCGCCGTCATTCCGTCGGACCCGCGCGGCATGCGCCGCCCGCCGCTCAACTTCGACGCCCCCAACCACACGCCGTACCGCACCGCCCTCGACCGGACGCTGAAGCCGGCGCGGATCAAGCGGCTTGCAGACCGCCTGGAGCAGCACGCGCGGGCGCTGCTGTCACCCCTCCTGCAAAACCAGCAGGGTGACGTCTGCACCGAGTTCGGCGCGCAGTTCGCGGCCTGGGTCGAGACCGAGTGGCTGAACCTAACCCCTGACACGGCCCCGCGGCTGGCCAGCACCGCGTCGGCCTGGGTCAATGCGTGGCGCCAGATGGACGGCGAGAAGACAACCTTCTACAGCACGCAGCTGTACGACATTGCGCGGGCCGTCCTCGCCGACCGGAGGGAGAATCCGCGGGATCCTGAGGAGGACCCCGCGAGCAGTCTGCTGCTGGAAAGGAACAGCAAAGGGGAGCCGCTCGAGGAGATCCATCTTGTGTAAGTCCTTCTTGTTTCTGCACAGAATGCCGAGGCGACGGCTGACGGCAGCAGAGGTTGTATCAGGCAGAGCCTGGTCGTCGGAATGGTGGCGCCGCCGCTGATGCTCGGCGGCATCTGCAATTACCTGTCACAAAATCAGGAGTTGCAGCAGCAGCTGAGGGAGGACCTCAGCCTGATCCCGGCTGCCATCGAGGAGTTCGTGCGCCTGTTTAGCCCCTACCGCGGCTTCGCGAGGACCGTGTCCAAGGAGACGGTCCTGAACGGCCAGACCATCGAGCCCGGAGTCCCCATCTCCATCACGTACAGCGCCGCCAACCGCGATCCCGCCGTGTTCGACGATCCCCACCGGTTTGTGCTGAACCGGCCCAACATTGCTGCGCATATGGGGTTCGGCAGGGGACGACATCGCTGTGTTGGCCAGCCCCTCGCCAGACTGTACGTTGCATCCAAATGCTGCGGCGCTTGAGCGAGAGACCCGAGCTAACCGATGTTCAGGGCTTTGCAAACTGCGTTACGGACGTTGCTGGAAAACACGACCAAGTTCGAGGTCAACAGCGAGCTGCAGTATGCGAGGATGCCCGAGATGGGCATCATTAGTTGCCCCCTCCGCTTCGAGATATGAGAAGGACTGGATGGGGTAGCGACGCCGGCAAACCCAACGGGGTACAGCGCTACAAGGTCCGCTTTGAGACTGGACACTGCGATAGACGACCCCGTGTGGAGTTTGTGGGCTGCTCCGGGCCGAGCCGCCTCAGGTATTCGTGGTCTGTGAACTGTGCCACTGACCCGCATGGCCACATCGGCATCAGGTTCCTGTCTCTTGAGGTTTGAAGCTACCTAGAATTAAGGGCAGCGTGCAGAAACATTTCAACGTTTGGGCTATAAAATGATAAAAGGCAATGCCAGTAACTCCCCAAACCCCGGGAAGGGTCGTGATGTTTCGCCTTCTTCCGAGCATGACCATCTCCCCTCCTCATCCTTCCGCCAGGCGCACGAGGATCTCTCCAACCTTTTCCGTCATGCTCAAAAACGGTGTATGCCCGGCGTCGAGGGATATCTCCCCCAACCCTCCCTCAAACGGCTTTACGCCACCGTCTTGGCCAGCCACCTCTTGTGCCCGCTTAGCCATGAACTGTTGGTATGGCAGCGGCAAAGGCCGGTCTTGTGTCGTGTAGACATACGTCGACGGAACACTCCTCCATCCAGCGTGGACGACGGGGGTTCCAAATGTCGCAGTGGGCTGCTTGCCAAGCAGGGGCGCATACTGCGAGATCAAAGTCTTCGGCACGTCGTGGTAGAAAACATCCGCTGCGCGCTCGTTCAGCACAAGGTACGGCCCCTGCTAACGTCAGAACCATTATGGCAAACAATCCGAGAGCCAAGGGCGGGATATCAAGGTTTAATTACCTCGAAGCTCATATGATCTTGGGGTGGGGGCGGTCCCTCGACGGCGCCCTCTATCGCGCCGAGGAGCGTCTGACCCTCGAGAGGGACATGAGCTGACACGTAGACGAGCCGCTGTATTCTTGCCAGTTTATTGCCGTTGCCCCTGCCGGCTTCAGCACGCTCCTTAACGACCTTACCCACGGCGTCAGTGCCCACCATTCCGCCGTAAGAGTGCATCACGACCACAGCGCCGGAGCCATCGTCAAGAAGCGCTGCAAGTGCAGCTGCCACCGCCTCCACATCGGGCTGGAGGGAGGTTGCGGCTGGAGAGGAGTTGACTGCCGGGAGCGTAACAGAAACTGAGCGGTAACCATGGCCGGCGAGGTATTTGATGACGGGGTCGAAGTAGGCGGGAAGATGCCAGGCCCCAGGCACAAAGAGGAAGGTCGGCTTGCTTGCCATGGTGAGACGGACTGCAAGCAAGTGGTCGTGGCTGTTGCTCAGGTTTGCGTGGAACCATTCAGTCGGGATATCAGAAGCAGGTTAAGTACCGTGGTCCAGTAAGATTGGAACCTCAGTAAGCAACGAGCAGAAAAGAAATCTAGTAAGCACTAGCAGAAACCAGGGTATTGTTAAGTCCATTTTAGGCTCATGACTGCGTCGAGAAGATGCCATACCCAAGGTACTTTGCTTCGGGGTCTAAGCACACTGTGGAAACAGCGTCAGTGGCTGCTGCCATAGACTTAAACACGAGATTTGCCTCAGAAACCACTGGAGTGCATAACACTGAATGCCAGACACGTGGGATGCACGGGTTTCTCGTACTGAAAATTATGTCCGTTTTGGAATCTCACTGCTCCCGGCGTCAACCCACAACGGCTTTACAAGGACGAGCAAGTCCGGCCAAGCCAGCAGAAGAATCTAATAATACATTGAAGAAACAAGACCACCGACTAAACCCCGCCGACCCAAGATAAATCACACAAGCTACCATCACGATGCCCAGCCGTGGCTCGCATACACCACCCGGCCCGCCCCTGAGAATTCTTGGAGTTTATCTGTATCCGACCGTGACCCACTGCTGTCGTTTGCCCAGTTCAAGGTCGCCACTGCTGCTCGCCATCGCTTTCGCGGGCAGGCGGTCAGGAACAGAGCGAGTTCGTTTGCCGATCTCGAAGGACAGGATGAGAATCCAAGCCACGGTCGTGATCGGGAGCAGCTGCCCGATCCCCACGAGGGAGTTCTCGGGGTTCCCGGCGTCGGGGCCCGGGCCGTTGCGCTTCTCCATCCACCCGGACCGGTCGACCCAGCGGCGGAGGACGGCAATGTGACCAAAGCACAAGCCGATTGCAAAGGCGCAGATGAAGATGACGAAAAAGGTCACGAACAACGGCCGGGGTCTCTTTTGCAAGTGGCACCCCAGCCTGGTCAAATGTGCCGCGAGATAACAGAGTGCAACGACATAGGCAAGTATCAGTTCCGGTGTCCACTTCTCTCCCCTGCCACCGATCGTTTCGATTCGCGTAGCAGATAGGGTTTTAAAAGGGTCGAGGTTCGGGTCGAGAAAACAGGCCACGGGGAGGAAGAGAGAACTGTCTGAACTGCTCGCCCGGCCCCGCATCATCAACTCCGGGGAGCTCTCTTGCTCGACCTGGTAGGCAAGGAAGCGCAAGAGGAAGGCAAAGACCACGATCGTGGCGAGCGTTCGCATGGTTGCTGGGAACCTGGCACGCCAGTAGTGTCGAGGCAGGTAGACCGACAGGGTGAGAGAGGAGAGAGCGATGACCAGGGTGTTGACCATGACGCTGTAGTGATAGGCTGACACGGTGCACTTTCCCGAGTTGCCGAAGTTGATGCCGTATGCGAAGGCCGTCACCAGCTGAGCGTCTCCCACAACAAACAGGAGACTCTCGGACACGAAGCTCGCAAACGGTTGGAACCGCTGCCGGTAATATCTTTTAAGACGGTTGTTTGATGGTCGCCTAGAAGCAGTTAATGGCCATCCGTAACGTTGACGTTGCGTTCGTGAGGTGGGCAGTCTTACGGTGATGGTTTCCTTGGTTGAGGCTTGCGATTGGCTCGACATCTACGTAGAGAATCCAGTGCCTCTAGGATGAGGTACACGCTAGCCAGGCCGGCCACGAGAAGTGCTGGAATCAGAGACAGGAAGACCTGTGCAAAGCCATCAGATTCAACCTTGGAGAGAGTTCTTCATGGCATTTCCGTGGACTTACCCCAAACCCTGCAATGTCCGGGTCAGCCTTGAACGCGCCACGTTCAACGCCGCCGTATGCCTGCACACTGTTGTTTCCAGGGTAGAAACTGATCAAACAGGTAGCCGTGAGATTGACGCCATTGCGGCAGCACTCATTCTGGAGTTCTGGCTTGTAACCGGAACTGAAGAATGTTCTCAGAAATTCCGGTACGTTTGGACGAATCCCTAGACAGGAAGGAGAAGCCATGAGGAGAAGCAGATGGTGCTGGAGAGAGAGGGAATGTACGAGCGAGAAACTGCGACTGGATGGTGGTTCACAAAGGGACGGACCCAAGGAGAAACACTGTTTTATATCTATATAACATGAGGCGACGCGCAGCTTGAGGTTCTGCTACGAAGACGCACCAGCAGGCCGACGTGGAACGCGGCGCCGCAGGACGGCAGCAGGTTTGAAACGCTGCGGCTGGAAACTTCCATGCGCGCGGCTACACGAGGCTGAGCTTTTCACCACATACTCGAGACTTAAGGCTAGCGTTAGGGTGCAGGCTCATCGCCGTAGCAAGTCGGCAGCGGCTAGGCTCATAAAGCTGAATATGGACAACTGAAATTACAACACTGTAGCATTTCCCACGGAAAAGTGACGGTCAGGAGGGAAGACTCATTTCGTGTGAGATGTTCGCCGCCCAGCCGCTGTTTGAGAGACGAAGAGTACCCTCCGCGGACCCTTCACCACCCAAGGGAGCCACAGACAAGACATCCATGATCAGCGCCACCAGGTGCCGTGGAACCACACATACCTTATCTGGCGGAGCCTCGTCTGGGAAGAACATCCATTTTCTTAGTTGCGTGAGGGCAACACTTTGGACAATTGGGCCATCCCAATCGCCGTGATGATTCAGCTCCAGGCACTGATGCAGACTTTGCAGAGCGCTGCCAAGTATAGAACGCCGAGTCGCCGACCACCTCTCCACCCATGCAGCTTCTTTTCAGCCTTCCCGGCAACGGCGAGATTCTGCGGCAACGGCGCCTGTGTACCAACCCGCTGGATTGCAGACTTGTGCAAATCTGAGCGGAGGTGTTGCCGTTTACAGAGATGGTGTGTGACACGACAGCCCAGCCAAGTCATGATTCGACTGTTTCAAATGCTTCTCTTTTACTTCCACTGCCACACTAAGCTATCTTGAGGCCATGTAGCTCGCCGCATTTCCATTCTGATATTAGCCCAAACGCCATGGCAGCCATCTTTTCCACATGGCGGCCAGGGAGGGGCGACAACAGAAGCTGTTCAGGAGCGATGACATTGTAGGTGAGCTTGGCGTCGAGGCAACTATTGCAAAACCAGGCGCACAAGGCCGAACTATTTTGGTCTCCTCGGTCTGTCTTTTAGGACTGGCGTGAGCTGTTGAGAGAGGCGCTATCAAGAGAGGGACCTGAGGGGTCGTTTCTGATGAGCGACTGTGTCACACAACCGCCATCGAGGCCAAACGCCAGGTTCCTGAAAGAGCCAAGCCAAAGAAAACAAGCCACTCACGAGGTGCGTGCCATCGACGACAGGCCAAAATATCTCCCCTGGCACACGAGGTAAATGTTGATTCGTCGAGACCCCTGAGCCACTCAGGAGGTGTCACGCTGACGCGCGCTGCCTCAAACTTGACTCGGCATTCCCCTTCTTTGCAGTGACAGACTCCAAGTCAAACACACGGGATTCCGACCACCATGATGATGAGATTGCCAGAGCCCACCGCGCCGACATTTCTCCGCCTTCCCCCGCCCATCCGACAGAGAATTTACCGCTTTGTTGGCCTGGCATTGTGGGACGTCTACCCATACACCTTCGACCTGCATGGCCCAGGCCGCAAAACTTGGAACCCCTTCAACTACGAGGAGCCCTTTCCCGACACGTTTTATGGGCTGCTTCTCTCTTGCCGGTATGTTTATGCTGAAGCGGCTGCGTTGCTCTACTCGGCCAAAACATCACCATCACTGGAGCTTGGCCCGATCGAAGGCCGTGGCTGTTGGGTTAGCTCAGTCAAGCCTTGTGTAGGGTGTGTCAATGAAGTGATGCATTCTTTCATTCAAAAGTGGCCACCTGTACTCCCACTATAGCACCAAACAACACAGCTTTGTGACTCCTTTATCATCCTTAATCCGACACAAGCGTCTCGACATCGACTCCTTCGACCCGATAGAAGCCAAGAGCATTGAGCATCGGCTTGTCGTCAAAACGGTAAAGATAGACAGTTGATGCGTCATCAGCAAAGTGCTGATACCGATACCACGACGGGATGCAAAAAGTGTCGCCCTGCTTCCACGGGAGAGCCGTATCACCAATCTGCGTGTAGCCGGACCCTTCAACGACATGGTACACCGAAGAGGCAGTCTCCCGCACAACAGGAGAGCTTGCTCCGGCATTCAACCTCTCGGCCGAGGCACCGATAACACGACCAACTAAACCCAGAGTCTATGTCAGTGGCGCTGCACACAATCTGCGGTACTTTTGTAGGGGGAAGACTTACTCTCCCTACCGTCCTCCTTCAGATACTTCTCCGACACCCACCCCTCCTCCCCAGCATCCAGCCTCTTCTGCATCTTGGCCCACGGGAACACGATGGGCGAGTCGTCGGCGTCCTCGGCCGGATACCGCGGCGAGGCGTAGTGCTCGACAAAGTGCACGGGGAAGTGGACAAAGTTGGGCAGGTCCAGCCCGTCGAGCCAAATGACGGGCGCGTCGTCGCCGCCCTCCTCGTCGGCGCCCTTCTTGCCGTGGTCGTGCCAGTTCCACGTCGGCGTGACAATCACGTCCCGCGGCCGCATCGGGACGCGCCGACCGTGCACCGCCGTGAAGCCGCCCTGGCCCTCGATGATGAAGCGGCAGGCGAACGCGGCGTGCCGGTGCGCGGGCGCGGTCTCGCGGGGCTGGACCAGCTGGAGGCCGGCGTAAAGAGTGTCGGTTGTGTACGGGGCCTCTGGAGAAAGGTTAGAGACGGGTTATCATGTTTTGGGTAAAACCATGGGGCATAATTACCCCGAGCTGGGTTGGTGAGCATCAGGACCCGACGTTCGGCTTGCTTCTCGGTGATCAGGTCGCCGGCACGCAGCAGGTATGGCCGGATCGTGTCGTAGGACCAGAGATGGGGCACTGTCCGCGGATTCGGCGCGGGAGGGTTCAGCTGCTGCATCTGCGCCCAGAGGGGAGCCGTGTGCGTGGCCTTGATAGCCTGCATCAGTTCATCTGCATTTGCGATGTCCTTGGCTTGTTTCCCATGGCCGTTGGCCGTAACGCCATTTGCGGTGGCTTCAGTTGAGGCTGTCATTGTGGATGCCTCTGTGCTCTGTTAATCAAGAGTTGATGGCGTGAACCTGCCCAGTTGATGCGTCGAATCTTCGATGAGTGCGGCAATCCTTGAGCCCATCTTGCACTTCCTCGCAGCGCCGTCTACCATGATATGAACATAACTCACGACTAACCATTCCGTCTTCTGGATCATTCCGATCCAGCCCCGGAATTCTAATTACCGATGTGTTTACCACCCTGCCATTCCCGGGCACACACCGAGGGGGTGGTTTCCACTATTGTGGGGAGCCCGGGGAACCATCGGGACGCTTCCCGGGGCCGGGCCATCATGATCTGAGGACTCCTTTTGTGTCAACAGGCCTGGTATTCTGAAGACTTGCATGAATATCCATCAATAGAACAGACCAAGGTTCTCCATTAAGCTACAAAGCTGTTGTGCCACTATCACTGTTGATTGTTTCAAGTCAAAATACCGGAACCATGCGGGACGAACACACTTCAACGCCCAACGGCAAGCTGCACCTCGAACCGGTGAGCGATCTCACGAGAGCATGATGTTTCTTCTGGCTCGGTAATCTCACTGATATGTGCAGACATTCGAGTACCCTTCTCGTTCAACAAAACTTCTAGAGAGGTTAACCAACACGGCAACTGTTCATGACGATCTCGCCCTCAAGGCCAAGGTTCCCCTGCAGGTTTTGGTTGTTGGCGCAGGACTAGGTGGCCTGTCCACCGCAGTGGCACTTGCACGCCGAGGGCATCAAGTCACAGTTCTCGAGCGTGCCCCTGTCTTGGGTGAGGTACGGGACACTTAGTCCGCCAATCGTGACCATCACCACTAACGCCCATGTCTTGTCTAGGTTGGCGCAGGGATCCAGATCCCACCCAACTCTGCCCGTCTCCTCCTCTCGTGGGGCATTGGCCCTTACTTCGAAGGTCACATCGTCGAGCCTGACAGCATCTCATTCCGTCGGTGGGAGAACGGTGCGACTATTGGCTTCACCCCACTGCGACCTCACTTCAATGACACGTATGGGGCTCCGTACTACGTGATTCACCGCGCCGACTTTCACAGCGCATTATGCAAGCTTGCAGCTCAACTTGGCGTCAATGTCATTACGGACAGCAACGTTGTCAGCTATGACGAGGCAGTGCCGTCTGTCAAGACCAGTGATGGTCGCGAGTATTCGGCCGATCTCGTGGTTGCGGCGGATGGAGTGAGGTCAGTCGCACGGCCAATTGTTCTCGGCGGAGAGGATAGACCCGCACAGAGGACCGGGTTTGCCGCCTACCGGGCTGTGGTCAAGACAGAGTTGATGAGAGACGACCCGGATACAGCCTGGCTGTTGGAGAAGCCCGCTCTCAACGTCTGGTAAGCATTGCGTCTTTGCGTCTGGGCAGATGGTTACTGACGCAATAAAAACAGGATTGGAGAAGACAGGCATGTCATGACTTACAGCATCGCGGGTGGAAAGACATTTAATCTCGTCCTGTCCCACGTCGATCACACCGACCCAAGCACTTGGAAGCCCGAGACTGCTGTCGAGGATATGAAGGAGTACTTCCGGGGCTGGGACCCCAGGTAAGCCCTCTTCAATCCTACCCGTGACCCCTCGAAAACTCTTCAAATGGACGGGCTGATACTTTGTAGATTGACAAAAATCATCAAGCTGATCAAAGAGACAGTCAAATGGCCCCTGATTAGCGGAGCCCGCCTCCCTACATGGATCTCGGCAAGCCAAAAACTGGTTGTTCTCGGGGATGCGGCACACGCCATGGTTCCGTACATGTCTCAGGGGGCTGCGATGGCGGTCGAAGACGGGGCTGCACTCGCCGAACTCCTCTCCCTGATTGAGTCAAGGGAGCAAATCCCCGATGCCCTTGAGACTTTTGAAAAGGAGCGAATGAAACGGAGTGGTGGGATGCAGTCGGCGAGTCTAGTCAACGGGAAGCTTTGGCATTTCCCAGACGGACCAGAGCAGCAGGCTCGAGATCTTGGTATGAGGGCTGAAGTGGAGGGGAAGCACTTCCTTGAGAGCACGAATCAGTGGAGTGATCCCACAGCGCAGCTGTGGGCTTATGGGTACGATGCAGAAGGCGCTGTTCGGGACCTGTGGCGGAAAGGGTTAAAAGAGTGAAGAAGGAGATGGGCACCAGGTCCCCTGTGCAGTTGGCACTTACCGTCCCGAAATTAGCATGAATAGAACACAAGTTACCTGATTAGTACTCAGGCTTCACATGGACTCATTCTCAGTGTCTTCTTTATCTGCTTTCCACTTAAATCTGATAACACAGCAAGGCGATTATCCTGAGAACCATTGATGCGATGCCTGCGATCAGTGGCGACGGATTTATCTAACAAGATCTGGGTGTTTACCTGACTTTAACTCGGAGCGATAGATAAAAGCCAAAGCCTCTAGCTTCTCAACACCGTTACAAAAACCTAGATGCATCCCCATACCTACGCTGCCAACAAATGAGCCTGGTGTCCGATCACACCGGCGTGGGTTGGCGAGAGTTTGTTGTCAAGGCAGCGGTACAAGGATGGGGACATGGAAAGCAACCCAAGTCAATGGGCAATCTAGAGTCTATTCAAGGAGTGGCCCGAAAGGGCACGCAACAAAAATCATGCCGCTGCTGAACACAGCATCTCTAATTCTGGGCAGCAAAGCTGACGCCGTTCTTGAGAGTCCCGATCCTCGGGATCTTGACCTCCATCTTCGTCCCAGGAACAAGATATCTCGGCGGCTTCATTGCAAAACCAACACCTCCCGGAGTCCCCGTCATGATGACGCTCCCCTTTTGCAGCGTCGTCCCTGCGGAAAGATGGGCGATGAGGCGGGGCACGGAGAAGATCAGGTCGTCCAAGCCGGTGTCTTGCCGTACCTCTCCGTCGACAATGGTCTGGAGGTGAAGTTCGGCGGGATTCGTGATGAGACTGCTCGAAATCAGGGCCGGGCCCATGGGAGCAAAGGTATCAAAGCCCTTCGAGTAGCACCACTGGGGGACACTGCCTGCGAAGGCAGGATCTCTTTGCCATTTGCGCGAGGAAATGTCGTTTCCTGCCGTGTATGCAGCGACATACTCCAGAGCTTCAGACTCAGAGACGTCCTTGGCGTCCTTTCCAATGATGACAACCTATGGGGGGTTAGAAACCAGGCACCAGGGGCACGGGATTTGGGCACTTACCAACTCTCCCTCGTAATCTGCTTGATCATCTTGAGCAATAACCGGGATCACGACATCTGAACCGTGGTCGGCGACAGTGGTCGAGGGCTTGAAAAAGATAGATGGGAATGGCGGCTCTGTCCGACCTGCTTCGCGGACTGCAGATTTGTGTCAAGAACCGTTTAAACAAAGCCCATGATTAATTTGAGGGGACTCACTGTGCTTGGCATAGTTCAGACCGACACACCGCAGGATTGGGACATCTGACGGCGCAAGCGGCCCCAAAAGGGTCTTCACGGTAACGACCTCGTCTGTCACCTTGGTAGAGCCTGTGGTGTCGTACAAATCTCCTTGAATAGCCTTTGCCTTCAGGTTCGTCTCCTCTGTCGTGGTGCCAAGATCGAACTCGGGACTGGGGAGAATGGGCTCTCCGTAGAGCGTTCGCCCGTCGGTGGCGACAAAGCGGATCAACCGTTCCCAAGCAACCTTCATGGTGTCTGTGGCGCGGTGGAATACTGTAGTGATCAAGGCCAAGGCTTTTTTGTTTCCCGCAAAGTTGGCAAAAGCAGTTGCTCTGGGGAGCGGACTGTTAGTTCAGGGGGTGCTGCCTTTGTGTCATTGGTACTCGCCGGGGAGCCAACCCGATGCTTCCCCGGGGCTTCACAAAATACCCACTTTACAATGGAACCAGCCAGTCAATGTAATTCAGACCTCAATCTGGATCCGCTTGTGGAGTCGCGGACAATCCGGAGCTCAAGACCCCACCGGCGTATTCCTTCCTTTCCCCGGACTCTGGGAACTCTTCCGGGCTCTTCCCATCGACCCATGCCGTCGAGGTACCGCGCTCTCGGCAATGCTCCCCTGCACATGTGACTAAGTCGTTCCACTCATACAGCGCACCCCATCTTCCGGACACCGGCAACCAAGACGATGGGGAACGACGACTTGAGCCCGTTGACCGGCACCACCGCCGTGAGTTCCGGATGCCCGGATGGTTCCGAATCGGCGACGGGCCGGGCCAGCAAACGCCGCCGCATCGGCCTGGCGTGTTCGGCATGCCGAATACGAAAATCGCGGGTGAGACTTCGGCTTCCCTTTCTCCCTTCCCGGGCCGTCCTCTGGCAACTTGTCTCTGGCCCAAGGCGAGGCTGCGCTCCGGGTTCTCAACTAATTCAGGGTTGGCTCCACAGTGCAATGGCGCAAGACCCAAATGTGAACCTTGTGAACGTCTGAACTTTGAATGCATTTATGAGTTCCCAGACACGTCGGCTAACCTTCTGGTGCCAAAAGAGTTGGCCAACCACCCCGTCTCCCGCCAGGCCATGGAGGAACTGACCAAGCTGTGTGCAGCCACTTTGCCTCGCTCGAGGATAGGGTCAGGCTTCTCGAGGCTCTTGTCAGGCAACAAGAGAGCCGCTTGACCGTGGTCGAAAATGATCACTCGGCCAGCAACTGCGGCTCTGGGCCCGCGCCCGGGCCTGCACCAGCCCCCAGCTCTGGTCTTGTGGTACCCGAGGGCGGCGTTGTGATCAACATCGAGGGGATCCAAGACCCGCCGGCAGATAGTAGCACGACGGATGGCATGGCTACAGTAACATCCTTGGTCGACGAACAGGACTGCGGTTTCTTCGGTAAACCAAGGACATGCTCATGAAATATTGACAGAAAAAAGAGCGCTAACCAACAGTAGGCCCGTCGTCCAACATCGCCTTTATGCGTCACATCTTCCGTGCTATGACTGTGAGGAGCCAGATGGCACACGATGGCCTGTCTCCACTGTCCACCTCGACGATTGGCATGTACGGAGGCGGCACCATCAGAGTTCCCAACACCACCTCCCCCGCCGCCACGCCTCAGCGCCCGAGGGACCGCAACGACAATGTGGGAGCCAACCTCCTTCCGCCGCACGCTGAGACGCTCGAGTTGATACGAGCCTACTTCTCCAATACTGGCCTACTCTTTCCTTTCATTCACGAAGAGACCTTCCTTGCGACCTATGAGGAGATGAGGTCACAGAATTTCACAGCCAAGCTACGGCGGACGTGGCTGGGCCTTTTGAATATGATCCTCGCCATGGCGGTTTGCACGACGGGTTGGGCTGAAGACACCGCCAAGTATCGGGCAGAGCAGTCCGATGTCTTCTATCGTCGGGCCAAGGAGCTCTGCAAGACGCAAATGCTTCGAGGGACAACCCTGGAAACCGGTAAGGCACCTTTGCTAAAATCCATCTTGTCCCCGGCCGTAACTAACGGAGCATGAAAAGTTCAGTATCTCTTGCTTACCAGCCAATACCTTCAGGGCACGCAGAAGTCGGTGCAGACCTGGACAACACATGGACTGGCCGTGAAGGCTGCCTTGTCTATCGGCCTACACTCGACTGAGGCGACCGCCAAGTTCCCGCCAATAGAGCAAGAGATGCGCAAAAGGACATGGTTTGGTTGCGTCTTGCTCGACAGGTATGGTCATGGTTCCCTCGCGTCCTTCGATTGCTCTATCTGTGGATTGGGCTGTCTCATTTTCTGCTTTGTCACACCAACTCACATATTGTAGGAGTCTTAGCATGACGTTTGGCCGCCCAGGTGCAATACCTGAAGACTACGTCAAGATAGACTTGCCATTGCCTCTTCCAAAAGCCGATGGAGTGGTGGATGGGGTTGAAGATGCAAGTGTCGCCTTTTTCAACGCCACCATGTAAGTGCGGGCGTCATAGACTCTGCCAGCCGGCAAGCTTAACACACCTGGAATAGTGTCCTGTACCGGGTCATGTGGAAGATTATGGCAACTCTTTACGGGCACAACTTGGGATGCGGTGACGCGCCCTCCGAGATTGTGATGATGACCCAGATGGTCGAGCTCGAGCAGAAACTGAGCGACTGGCAACAGTCACTGCCTTCATTGCTCTTCCTGCGGTCATCATCCAATTTGCCCGAGGATGGCTCCTCGGAGGACTACACCATGGAGCGGTTCCGAATGATCCTCAGCCTCCGCTATCTCCATGTGCAGCTCCTCCTCCACAGGCCGAGCCTCACGAGGTCCCTTGGGAAGAACGCCGCTCAACTTCGCACGCAAAAGTCAATCAACCAGATGCAAGTCACCTTCAACCGCACATGCGTGCGAATGGCCGAGGAGATCATCGACATCATCCATGCCGTCCTCACCAGACCATCCATGGGTCGGCACTTGATAGGAGCATGGTGGTTCACTTTGTACTACAGTAAGTTCTCCCAGACATGCATCCTCGCTTCGCTTCGACTCCCTCTGTCAATCCTTCTTGAACTAACACACTCGTCTTCACAGCCTTCAACGCAGCATTGACAATCTTCGGCGGGCTACTTCTTCCGGACCAGGACTCCGCGCTCAATCCTATCCCTGCCCCGGACCGCGTCGAGCACACACGGCAGTACATGGAGAAAGCAATCGAAGCACTTCTAAGACTCGACAGTGACAACCACGTCCTGACCCGTTGCGTAGACTACGTCAGGCAATTGGAAAAACTTGCCAATGGCTGGAGTAAGCTCGCACTTCCGAGGACTGGCTTGTCTCTGGCATTTCACTCATCTAACACGACGAAACATCATAGTGTCTGTTCCACAGAGAATGCTCGGGACGAGCGATGAATTGTCAACGCACCACGAACACGGTCCCTCAGTCACAGACCTTGGCAGCGGTGGTATGCCTGCTGAGCTCTTTGCCCAACAACCCATGCTGTTCGAAAAGTCGCCCGCTGGCTTCGAAGACGAGCTGGAACTCGGCCACTACTTTGCAACAGAGTTTCAGCGATGGTTCGATCAGTTTCCGCAACAGCACCCCCACGCATCGAATTCCGGATAGGTCTTCCAGAAGCTGGGCATCCATGCGTGGCTTGCCCTTGGCACCAGACGGGACGTTGACAGCCGCAAGCCGCGCCCTTCTCGAAACACAGCCAGTGGCTTGATAGCGATAGCCCACCTTGGCGCCACTGCTTGACGTTGTGGGATTTGACGCTCGCCCGCCTCTCCGGGTTGCCCGACTTCTTGGACGCTCATCAGTGGCTGGAGCTTCGAGAACAGAAGGCAAATTGATAGGCGCTGCCGGGAGATTTCTGGCCGGCTTACGCCAGCATGCTCCCTGAAAGCCGGACCAAATTGTCGGATCTGTGCCAATCAGTAATCACAAATCTTGGCACATCATTGCTCAAACATTCGGGGGTTGACTCAGCAGCGAGGTTTAGCGCTGACGACGAATAGCATCGCGATCTTTTCAGCTGGGTCGACCCCTGGCAGCCACAAGACGGCAGGCTGTGCCTGAGTGGCTCGCCCAGCCCGGGACTAACCCGCGTTGTCTCTGGTGGAGGCGCAAGCATTCTTTGTTGGCAATCGGAAGAGGGAATGACAGCGAGCACCATGGATGACACCCAAAGAAGGAATACATGCCGTTTTTTGTTGTGGCCATCTTTGCGTCTTGGAAACATTGAAATATCATCTGGAACCTCATGGAGCTCCCAGTTCTTCATTCATTCAACAACAACATCCAACAGCAGTCTTCAAGTTTCTGTAATCCGACTGTCTGATCCCTCGAAATGGCGCCAGTTTACGCAGACCACCCTTTTCCCTTGATCCCAACTCCCGTGTTCCTCGCCAAGAGCAAGGGCACAGAGGTAGGTCGATTCCAGAAACCCAACCTCTCACGAACCACGGACTCAAACCAATCGCAGACAGACGTGTTTGACGAGCTCGCGTCAGAGATGTGCCACGTCCACAACATGATAAATCGCGGCCTCAATTCGATCTACCTCCAAGCGCCACACATCACACCCGCCGACGAGAAGCACTTCTGCAAGTACGTGCTGGGCTGGTACAACCTGCTGCACAGCCACCACAGCGGAGAGGAAGAATCTTTCTTTCCCGTCGTTGAGGGCATGACGGGAGTGAAGGGCATCATGGACAACAACGTCGAGCAGCACAAGGCGTTCCACGACGGGATAGACAGCCTCAAGGCCTTTGCCGACGCGGTCGTGGCCGACAAGCAGAAATACGACGGCAGCAGGCTCGTGGCGTTGATTGACGGGTTTGGCCCTGCGCTGACGCAGCACCTCGCTGATGAGATTCCCACGATTCTCAGCCTCCGGCAGTATGGAGACAAGATGGCGGGCTTGCCCAAGGCATTTGACGAGGAAGGGGAGAAGGCCATGGTACGTTAGCCCCTTTACCACAACGCTCAGGGTTAGTAGATGATGGTGCTGATACCCGGGACAGAGAGAGCTGGGCACGAGTGGCATGCTCTGGTGCTTTGCCAATATCGACCTGGAGTACGAGAACGGCATGTGGCAGAGCTGGCCCCCTGCTCCTGCGCCTGTCAAGGTGTTCATGAGGTCCGTGTTTTGGTGGTTGAACCCGGATGCCAGGAAGTTTGGCGCCGTCGACAGGACTGGCAGGTTGCAACCTCTGTACGCTGTGAAAGCAGAATAGGGGTTGTGTAATTGTAGACAAGTTTTATGCTGACCTAATGGTAATGTCCGCCGCTGCTCATGCAAATCGTGAAGTTGAACAGCGTGCATGAACTGGGAAACGAAATGATGCCACCGCGAAAACCCTCGCCATTGATAAGAACGCAGGCTCTGTATGCATTAACTAGGAGAAACGTAAAACCTTCGCGTTGAGATACTAAGCAACAGCAAGCCCACTGATAGCAATGTTCGCAAGCCCCGTGCAATTTCCTAAGTTTTCCCGTCCGCTTCCATCATGACGTCCTCAACCCCCGCGCTGTTTTTACCCAACACCAGCACAAAACCAACACAAACCGTTTTTTTTTTTTTTGGGAGGGGGGGG
>Ga0247824_10000167_pt1 | contig 28549 bp, 31 predicted proteins | sample 13C_PalmiticAcid_FD_194412 | JGI IMG/M metagenome (GOLD analysis project Ga0247824, IMG submission 194412) | Soil microbial communities from agricultural site in Penn Yan, New York, United States - 13C_PalmiticAcid_Day48 | ecosystem: Environmental > Terrestrial > Soil > Agricultural land...
ATGCGGGGGAGGAAGGGGATGGGAGGGAGCTGAAACGGGAGGAGGGCGAGAAGATCAAGCTGAGTTTTGGGGCGAAACCGGCGAAGAGCACAACGCCTGAAGGGGCGACACCTGCGCCTGGCACAAAAGAGGAGGGTAGTAGTTTGGAGGCTGCGAAAGATGGGAGCAATGGGGAGGCGAAGACGGCCGAAGAGCCGAAGCTGGCCGAGGCAACAACAGCACCAGCAGCGAAACCGCTGTCTTTGAAGTTCGGCGTCAAACCACAACCGAAAAATGTCTTCAAGAACGCGTTTGCCGGCGCCCCGAAGAAGGTCATGGCCGCCCAGCCAAAGAAAATAAGCGAGGCCGAGAGGATCATGAAGGAAGAGCTGGAGCGAAAGAGGGCGCGCGAGGCGGGCGGCGCACCTCCCAACAAGAGGCCGCGGTTCTAGCATCCCCAATCGGACATTGGAAAGCATTTTATGGCGTTTGGGTGGAGTCATTTCCGGGGGGGCACGATACCAATATGAGAGCATGCTGTGATTTTACCACTTGATAGACCATGCGAACCGGGCAAATACCAAAATTCAGCCTTTGTTAACCAACTCCTCAACTCCGCCGCCCGATGCTGACGCCTTCCAAAGATGACCTAGTGGCCACTAGTCCGCCTCTGTCGCGCTTCCATCCCGTCTACTTGAATGTCAGCGCTCCATGCCTTCCGTGCCAAGTTTGTCAACCACGCAACAAACAGGACAAACTTACGGGATGTACGTCACCCGGTACTCCTCCTCGATGGTCGTCCGCACATCGTCGGGCAGCTGGCCCGACACCTTGGTCGCGTAGACGCCGCGCACGTACTTGTCCAGCCGCTGCCACTTGGCCACCCACGACTTGGTCGGGTCGGCGATGGTGATGAGCCCCTCAAATACCTGGGACGTGCAGCTGTCGATCTGGTCGGGCGAGCCCTGGAGGTGGAGGAACTCCTCGCAGTTGGGGCAGCCCTCGTCGCGGAAGCGCTGGCAAGTCGTGAGCATTAGATGGATATACCTTGAGAAAATTGGTAAACTTACAGCGTAGGTCATGACGATGGAGCAGACCATGCAGGCGCGCAGGTACCGCTGTTGGCCGGGGGCGACGAAGTTGGCTGACATCTTTATCGTTTATCTCCTTTGTATTGTGGTGAAATAAAATGAGTGTGTGGGTAAAAGGATGCGGTCGAGAGATGTCGTGGAAGGTTTGGGGTTGAGGTTGTCAGTGTTCAAGATTCAACTTGCACCCAGACTGCGCCTGAGGTGGCTTTGTGAGGCGGATCAATGTGGTGTCGCCTGTGCTTTCAGGCCAGGCCAAGCAAAACCGGAACCGCTGCCGCTATCAGCAGGGGTGGCACGGTGCAGAGGTGGGAGTGGGGCAGGCACCTTCACTTATCAATTGACCCCAGCACTGGGGACTGGCTGGAGCCCAGTGTTCATCGAAACTCGGACCGCATTGTGTTCCTCCTTCCTCCATCGACACCCGGGGCCCGGATTGAAGACGGGCTATCGGTTGCAAATGCGACTGCCTGCCCGTATTCCTGACTGCTCTCCTTTTACATCACACGACTCCCAGGACCGGCCGAAAATGAACTGAGCACGCCGCGACGAATCCGCAGCCTGCAATCTGTGTTGTCTCCTTATCCTGTGCGCCTAGTGTATGAGAGATCCCAGCAGCCGAAGCAACGCCGAGTGAATAAAAAATGGGCAACAACCCGTCGACCTCCAAATCCGCGGGCCAGTCGTCCTCGTCACAAACACACCCGCAGCATGATCGGTCGGTGAGGCGCGACACCCGAAACCCCATCCCGGTGCAGAACCACCGGGTAGCTGCCCCGCCAGAACCCTCGCTCACTCAGGCGCAGGGCACCGCTGTCCAACCGCCGTCCAGCAGCAGCAGCAGCGCTGCCAGCCGGCCCAAGCCGCTGCAGCCCCGACCCCTCGGCCCCGGCCCTGTCGCATCGGGCTTCTCGACCGCTTCCTCCTCCACCACCGCCGCCAGCTCCACGAGCTCCGCGAAACCCGTCGAGGTCAGGCAGGGCAAACCCAGCCCCTGTCATGAGCCTGCCAAGCCCGTAGCCGTCCCCAACTCGCACCATTCGCCGGCGTCGCCGAGATCCCCCCGCTCCCCGCGCTCCGACGACAGCTACGAAGCCGCCATCATGCCGCACAGCAGTCTGCAGGAAGTGTCGTACCTGACGCGCCCGCCGCGCTTGCCGCTCCCCATTGAGGAAGAGGTCCACACCCCGGGATCGCCCATCATCGCCCCGGCCGAAGGCGGGGAGCCGGTCGGCGATGTCGAGGGCCTGGACGCTGCGGGGCTGTCCCACCCCCCCTCGAACCTGAGCGACAACTCTGTGCTGGAGGAGGACGATGCCGAGGAGCTGTTGGTTGACAAGACTAGGCCCACGGTGCCAACGAGACTAGAATGGCGCCACGGCGGTGACAAGGTCTACGTGACAGGCACCATCTTCCAGTGGAACCGCAAGACACGGTTGCATCCAGTGTAAGTATTGCGCTGGGAGATGGGCAAGCCGCTTGTCTGGCGTCGAGTTGCTGACGTGCCATGTCGATGACAGCGAGGGACAGCCGGGCGTCTTTGCGACCACTATCAGCATCCTTCCGGGGACACACCATGTCCGGTTTCTGGTCGATGGCCAGATGCAGACGACCCCAGACTACCCGACGACGGTTGATTTTGGCAATAACCTGGTTAACTACATCGAGGTGAACCCTGACGACTTGCTGGCCGCCCCGTCTGAGGCCGAGGGGCCGTCGGACGGCAAGAACCCCCAGCAGCCGGCGCCGTCAGACGCAACTCCAGCCGAGGAGAAAGACAACCCGCCCGTGCCCAGGGATAGGGACGTCCCGCCCGCCGACGAGTTCGCGAGGAAACTTCCCAAGTACCTTCTCGACCTCGACCAGCCAGAAGATTCTCCCTTGTATCAGCACGCGGTCCTGGCCACTGAGAAGCTGCCAAACCCACCTGCGCTTCCCGGGTTCCTGAGCAAGCCTATCCTAAACGCAGGATCCCTAAGGAAGGACGACAACAGCGTCCTCACACAGCCGAACCACACTGTCCTCAACCACCTTGCCACTAGCAGTATCAAGAATAATGTTCTGGCGGTCTCGGCAACAACAAGATACAAGAGCAAGGTAAGTGGCACCGGCTACTCTTTGCTCCTCCGTCACAAGACTGACTGCTCCTCCTCTAGTATGTGACGACTATTATGTACAAGCCCACAACAACCGAGGGCATTTGAGTTTCCCTTGCCCAGCACTCGCCTCTGAGCGCGGCACAGGAGGTTTGGGAGTATGAGGACTGTCTGTCGTCCACATAGCGGGGTTATGATTTGTGATGACTGCATGCAACTTCTGAGTTTTGCGCAGGCATTAGGCCGTATGAGCTACGCTCCATTCCGGGGGTTGAGCGGAAGAAGAGCACGGGCGCCGGTGCCAGGAGGGAGTCCATGGCGCATCTTCACGGGGTCGTTTGATGTGGCAACGAGAAAGCATCTTACTTCCTCCATTTGACGAGCACCTCGTCTGTCCGAAACCGCTGTGTACATGTGCTCTCCTCGAGCGGTGTCCGGAACCCCGTCTCGTATGCCAACAGCCCTGCATGCGCGATCATAATGCCATTGTCTATGCAGAAACGCTCGTCCGTCGCGTAGACGCTCCCGCCGCGGTCCGCCGCCATCAGCCCCATCATCTCCTGCAGCCGCTCGTTGCACCCGACGCCGCCGACAATCAGCACTTGATTGCTCCCCACGTGCGCCATGGCCCGCTCCGTGATCTCCACCAACATGGCAAACACCGTCTCCTGCAGGCTGAAGCACAGATCCGCCCCCGTGAACGGCTCCCCGTCCGGCCCTTTCCCGTTCCCGGCCTTCATCTGCGCCGCCAGCTCCTCCGCCCGCGTCAGGATCCCGCTAAACGAACAATCCATACCCTTGACTGCGTACGGCAGGTCCAACAACACACGGCCCCCCTCCTTCGCCAGCTGCTCGATATTGTACCCCGGCGCCGGGTCGTTGCTGATCTGCAGCGCCCGTGCGAACCGGTCCAGGCAGTTCCCCACCGCGATGTCGAGCGTCTCCCCAAAGATGCGGTACCGCTGCTCCGCGTACGCGATCACCTGCGTGTTGCCCCCGGACACGTACAGCACCACGGGGTGGTCGGCGCCCGTGATCGCCCGCCCCATCTCGATGTGGCCGACGCAGTGGTTCACGCCGACGAGCTCTTTCCCCCAGAGCAGCGCCAGCGTGCGCGCCGCGACGGCGACCGACGTGAGGGGCCCGCCCATGCCCGGCCCGCGCGTGTAGCAGATGCAGTCGATGTCGGCGACGGCGAGGCGCGCGTCGGCGAGGGCCTGCTTGGCGACGCGCACGAAGAAGGCGCGGTGGTGCTGCGCCGTGTCTTTGGGCAGGAAGCCCGTCCCGGGCGGGGAGACGAAGGTGTGCCGGACGTTGGAGAGGACGGTGGAGGTCGGGGAGGCGAGGTCCCCTTCGTGTAGGATGATGCCGATGCCGAGCTTGTTGGCGGAGCCTTCGCAGCCGAGGGCGATGCGGCGCTTCTTTTTGGTGATGTCCATGGTGGGGGGGTTTGAAGGGGTGTGTGGTGAGTTACGGCGTTTGGGGTGGTTGATGAGGGTGAGAAGGTAGGTGGGCTGTTGTGTCGGCAAGGTGCTTGGGGCCCTCTTGCACTCGGTTCGTTGTGTTTGGGCGTGCTGGCAGTCTCGTGTTCAGACGGACTTCTCAGAGGAGGTCTCGAATTCGGCAGTGCTGGACGACGAGCTCTCAGCGCACGCGCTGCCCATTGAATTTCGTCAGCGGGGCAGCGATGAGGGGTCGATGAATCCAGGGTCTAGAGGTACGTACCATGTCTACGGACACACCAGAAGGGTGGCACGTGCGCGAGGCACAAGTGATTGGCCAACTCACTTGCATCCTCGTGCGGGCTCCGCTGCCGATGGAGCCGTGTTGACGAAAGAAACCCCCCCACTGCACCGAGAATACAGAATACTCTCTCAATTCTCTACCTCCCATCCCAGCCTCGGACTATTTCTGCCACCAGAGACAAAATGGATCCTGCGGGCACCTTCTCTTCTCTTTGGTGTTTTTCTTTTCTCCCGCCATGAGGCCCTAGTTCCGGCATTTTACCCTCATCCCGAGCTCTGGCAGTTTCGCACAGCTGCTGCCCTCAGAGCCGCCTCGACGATTTCCCTGCCCTCGAGGTCTTCGACTGCGCCCCCTGGACTCGGGAGCTGAGCAATGGTGAAGAGAATCTGCCGTCTCTCTACCGAGTATTTCTCGAGGTACGTCTTTGTCCTTGTTCCTGGGATTCCAAGGCTCTGAAAGACAAACAATGTCCTTGTCAGGCCGGAGGGTTTCCTTCCGCTGCTTGAACTCCGATACTGACTCGTGGCTATTCCTCAGGGACGCAAAACTCGCCCACAACATCAACTGTTTCCCCGACACCAATTGCCTCGCGCCGCCGGTCTCTTGTGTTCTTCGAAAAAAATATAAGCCCTGCCGTCCTGCCACCCCGAGCTGTCCCCGAGCCGTCCTCCGCACCTCGGCATCACCAACGCCCGCCACCCTCGGAGCAGGGAAAGACGCCCAAGAGCGCTGAGCCATGAGCCGGGCAACTCCATGCGGCGCTCTAGCTGGAGGTTTATCCGGTAGTCCTGTACCGGGTGTGCTCGTAGGCTCCCTGGTGTCTACGTCGCCATCTGCTTCAGCGAGGGTGGCGGTGGAATTTTCGCACACATCCAATCCGCGCCATGCTTTGCCCGGCATTGCAACACGGTCTGGGATACTCGATCTCCATCGACCACACGACAGACTCCTGAAACTTTCGAGCAACAAGATCCATGCCGGGCGGCCCTTGGTCTCCTCCCACCTCCCATCTTGGGGTGGCTGCCTCGAAAGCTCCTTGTTCTTGGGCCCCACTTTTCGCCTTGAGGATTCAATGCACTCTTGACCAGCAAGCACACCAACATCCCGCCAGCAAAAAGGTCACGACACGGGCACCGAATCACACCACGGGTTGAAAGAGCAAGATGCCGCAAAACGATGCTTGGCTATGACTACACGGCCTCCGAGAGACGGCCGCCCGATTCGCCGAGCCGCTGTCGGCAATTCTATATACATGGCCTGTTTCGCCGACATTATCATCTACAAAACCCACACGCCAAACTCCTCGCCGGGCCAAATACCTCTTTTGCCAGGCTCATCGCTAAAATGCATTCATCGGAGTGTAGAGAGGGTATACAAAGCAAGAACGACGTCCTTGCTGATGCCCAACCGCGCGACGACGGTGGGCGATAAACCGGCAACCACAAATGCGCACTAACCAACCCGGTGAGCTTCACCCTGCCGCTGCTGCTTGAGGCGGTGGTGGTAGTTGTGGTTGTGGTACTGGTTGCTGAGGTTGTTGTGGTTGCTGTGGTTGTTGGGGTGGTGGGAGCGGCGCTCGAGCATTCGGGACGGCGGCTCGATTCGTCATCCACAGCGGGAGCGGGATCGAGGCGCGGAACCTCAGAGCGTTGGTGTCAAACGGATCGACCTCATACAAGGGCGGGTCGTCCTCATCATCCGACGACTGGTCATATTTCCACCGGTCTAGCACGTCGGCGCTGACATCGCGAGGCGGACTGGCCATCCCGCGACGGTCAATCCACAGCCTGTTGAGGCGGCCGATCCGACGCCGGTACGCTGGCGGATTTTCCCTCGACTCCTCATCGCGCGCCACGCCCCTGAACTTGAAGACGGGCTGAGGATTCTGGGGCTTATCAAGCTCCATTGGCGTAGGCTCTTCCAGTGAGGCCCCTGACGCAGAGGTCGGTGGTGTCATCAAATACTGCGTCTTTGCTGGCCTGAAGCTAGCGTCCTGTCGGGGCTCGTGGACCGGCGACAACGGACCACGCGTGAGGTCAAGATGATTGCGGTTCCACTCATTATGGCTCTGCACCTTCTTCTCAATGTCGGCACGGAGTTCGTTCTCCTTTTCGGCCAACCGGTCCGCAAGGAGCGAAAGATCCGCTTCAGTAGGCCGGCCATCTGACCGGACGGCGATGCGGAGCTGTGTTGGCGGCGGCGGCCGCTGCACAGCAGGGAGCTCGGGAGCCTTTCTCTTTTGTGGCTGCGAGGTGTCAGTACCAGACGGCGCGTGGCAGGATATGAAGAACGAGGGACTGACCTTCTGGTTGATAAGGTCTTCGTCGTCGGTCTTGATGCCCAGGCGGATCTTGTGCTCCTTCAGCTGCGACCGCAACTCGAAAATGGCACGATCCGCCTTAAGCATCTCTGCCTTGAGAAGCTCGCGGTTGTGTGCGGCCGAGACGAGTACGCGGCCCTCCTCAAGCTCCTTCCGCAAGCGCTTCAGTTTCTCGGCGCTCTGAACGTCCCTAGCCCGTGTTTTGCGGGTCTGGCGGACTTCACGGCGCCGGAAGCACACGTACGGATCAGCCTCGTCGCTGTCCTGGTGCTTCTCGAACTTGAGTGTCGGATGGAGCGGCTGGTTGTTCAGCACTTGCCGCCGCGACTTCCAGTACTCATAAATGTCTTTGGCGTGAGGCATGACCTTGGCGTTGTCGAGGTCCTGCAAGCCCTGGAGCATGTCATGGTACGAAACTATGGTCTGATCTATCGAGGCGAAGGGGGCCTTGATGTAGGACGTGTCCTCGAACACGTCCATGATCTTCTCAAAGTCATCCTCCGAGAGCTGAGCCGATGCAGCTCGCTTCTGGTTGTACGACTTGAGGAAGGCCTCGTCATCCTCGGTCATATCATACATGCACCCTATGCATTCTTCCACGGTCTGGGAGAATCGGATGTATGTTGACGTTTTGGAGAAGCGCCGAGAGTACAGCTCGTCATAGTTGAGCGTGCTCTCCTGTGGCGGCGGCACGGGAATCTCCTTGTCAGCGGCGACTCCCGCACCCTGCAGGACAGCCTGCAGATGGTATTCCTGTAGACAAAGGTCAGTCACAACTCCTCGCCAACCCCGTTGTTATGATCTGGGTGAGGATGTGGCACGTGCGCGGGCACGTGACCGACGCGACAACGGCGAGGTCTCAACTCACATTTTCCTCAGCCTGTTCGACTCCGGTTGCGATTTGGGCTTCGTTTGTGAGTGATTCATACTCTGTCGGATCAATCTGATCCTCTCTGAGCACCGACAAGAGCGTTTTGACGCTCAGTTTCTTGTATCGAACTTTGCGGGTCGCCATGGCTGCTGCAGGAGGTAAGTTTGGCAAAAAGCCTGGGGAAACCCCGGGGAAAAAAAATTTGGGTCATTCAAGGTGCCATGTGAAGCCGATCTGCCGAGTTTTTTGATGCAAAACTGGCGTGGTTGTCGATATTTTGATGGCCAAAGTCTCGCGTCTTGATGGAGTGTCGTTGCAGAGTTGCCCGGTCGCAGCCCGGCGCAGAGTTTGCTTGCTGTTATCATCTCTGGCGATTGGTTCGCTGAACTGGGAAAAACTGGGCCCCCTTCCTTCCCCGCCTCGACCAACCAAATCGGCCATGCCAGGGGTTCGCTCATGATATCCAAGAGAAAGGGGCACAGCTCGTCACCTCTCGGTGCAAACACGTTGAAAAGTCACCCCGAAAGGCCACCTTAGCTCCTACTTGACAGCAACGCCTGAAATGACTTGAGGAGACACTCAACTACTCAACTTGCAAATTAAGCACGACACAAGGCTCAGCCCTCACAGATCACTTCCAGCAGCTGTCCGGGCTCTGTCGCGGTGTTGCACCTCGAACAGGCAATGAAGGCACTGGGAGGCGTCGGTCGGCTTCTTGAGGTAGGCTAAGGCTGTGTGGTCTCGTTGGTAAGGCGTGCAGTCAACAAAAGTCAGCGATACTGTTCAGAAGATACCGGGTCCCCCAACTCATGTCTCATTAGATTCGGTGTCTCTCTATGAGTTTCTTGCGCAAAACCATCATCTCGAGCCTCTTTGGGTCAGCAAAGAAGGCAAAGTCTTCATCATGTCGTGATCATAGTCCCGGATTCCCTCGCTCAGAACTGGTCTACAGCCACACAGTTAGTAAATCGCTTAAAAATCACACCCAGAGTTACAGCTGGAACACTCACCTAGCGTCATACTCATGGAGACTGGAAAAAAAACGTTAGCTGTGTTCTGCACGGCAAGTCTAGAGGTTTGGGCGTGTAAAGAGAAAGGGGAAATGCCATACCATCTGTCGATCCCACCATCGTCGCAAACTCCTCAAAGCTGATCTTGCCGTCACCGTCAAGGTCGGCCTCCATGATGGTCTTGTCGACAATCTGCTGCAGCTGTTGGTCCTTGAGGTTGTTGCCCACCATCATCTTGAGCACGATGAACAGCTCCCCGTTGCTGATGTAGCCGTCCCGGTCAATGTCGTACACCTTGAAGGCGAAGCGCAGCTTCTGCTCCTTGTTGCCCTTGCTGCTGAAGGCGCTCAGCCCCGACACAAACTCCTGGAAGTCGACATCGCCGCCACCGTCTTCGTCGAAGATGGCAATCATCCTGTATACACACACATCCGTCCCGTCAGTATTTCCGGCTGTCGAGGGGAGCGTGTCGGCAGGAGTTTACGGACCTCGTAGCGAGCGGGTTCGACGATATTTGCGGCAGGCTCAGGAACTCTTCGCGCTCGATCGTGCCCGAGTTATCCTGCAACACCATGTCAGCCGGCTGCCTCCCTCCAGCTACCGCTTGCAAGCCTTGGACAGACCTTATCGAGCTTCATAAACCTCTTTCGCAGCCTGTCAACCTCCTCCCTGTCGACTGCCCCGCGCAATCGAGACACCGGTCAGCCATCCCGTCCCGTCATGGCAGAAGGGGATTGTGAGGGGAGAAAGCGCACAGTTGGACCCCTGGACGATATTGTCCAGCACGGCGCTGGTGGTGTTGCCCATCTTGCCGGCTCTGGTTGTCTTGGCGCCTTTGTCGCGTTCTCGGTTCGTCCGCCTGCGTCGGTCGTCGTATCAAGTCGGGGAATTCCTTTGGACTGAGGCCCAAAAGTCGAAGCGAGTGTGGTATGGGTGGGTCTCAAGCTCGTGGTGTGGCAGCGGCCGCGGGGCGAGGAGGCGGTGAACTTGCGCAGCTGGCAAGAAGCTCGGAGTTGGAGATGGTAGCCCTCGTTGAAAGTTTGCTCGGTGTGTGGTATCAAGTGCCTCGGATCTGGTCGACCGTTGGTGAAATCCTGTCCTTGGGAATCGCGTGCTGTTGGTTGCGACACAAAAGGGGGCTTGTGAAAGAGGCTCAGGTTCAGGGTCTGGTTGTGGAGGTAAGGCTGAGGCGGGGCAGCAGGCGGTTGGTGGGTTGAACCAAGAAGCGAGGAAGCGGGGCGGAAAGCACGAGCCAACATATGGTTTCTTCAGGCATAGTCGTTATCGATAACGGGCAGCCATTCCCTCCGTACGTACGTATCAGACGCAAATCACATGTCCTTCGTACACACCGAGTGAAATCGATGCTGCCAGGATGTGCGAGAAGCGTGTTCTCGAAATGAATTATGTCTTTGTCACTCTGAACAATCTCAAGTCATGCGAACTTTGGAGTTTCCATCCGTGCAGTTACTGCCAGCTGTACTTGTAGTAGGCCTGCATCATTGTCTATGTGTGTGTAGAAGAAATATGGCCTTGTTTCATCTTGACTGATCTAGCCTTACTTTACAGCATTCCTCTCCTGTGAACGTGGGTTTAAGTTGTCGGGTATGGAATATTTCCGAGTACCCCTTTCCATTCACGCCGCCAGGTAGAATACAGACCCACGGTGAAAAGATCCCTAGCACACACACTGTTGGATCTTCCGCCCATAGCTACGGAGTCGATACTCTCGGGTCTATTCTCTAGGCTGAACAGGGTGTTCAATTTCACCTACCCTAGGCTGTTCTCTGTTCATAATGCCATCTACTCACAATTCAAACTTAGACATGACTGAGTCCTGGCTGGCACTGGGCATTGCGCTCACGAAACAGAGACAACAAAGACAACAGAGCAGAGTGGTAACCCATTACAATCTAGTTTCTATGGCTGTTGTATTGTGGTAGATCTCCAAAGTAACCTGTCGGAAGCACAGCAAATGTGGCCATGATCAACACGACAAGTCGACAACTCGAGACAGACTGCTATCACCATAGACAGACACACACACCCCAACGTCCATGATCAGACTGTTCTTCTACCACCTCGAGCTACCAATATCCTTGGATATCTGCCATCACATTTCCTTCTCCCAACTCTTGTTGGAAGTGTGCTACATTCACCCCTGTATGCAAAATCCTTCCCCTTTCAAAAACTCGACAGTTCCCAACTCTAGCCCCTTGTCAATTGTCGCCCCTCGCCAAATCGCATTTTTATTCCTTTCTACTGTTTCACTTTTCATGCATCTCGACTTTCTCGCTCAATTTTTTGTCAAGTGCTGTTAGCAAGCTCCTCAAATCCAACTCTGCGACTGCGTATCTCATTGTCTCGAAACCAACGCAATAGCTGGATTCTCGAGCAATTCAAACATGTTGGTCAAGTCGAGTTCATCAGTGGTTGCCTGCTGGGCATGGCTCACTGTGTCAGCAAGTTTGACCCAATTTCTGCAGCTTTCGGCGCTGCCTAACACCCAACAGAAAAACAACAACCCAGCCCTAAAATCAAACGCCAAACAACCAACGCCTAATGTCATCGCGACTAGCATCATCGCGACTAAAAACAATGGAGGACTTGCCGTCGCTCCTGCGCCTGCCCCCGGTTGTCCGACACCACATTTACCGATTCGTCGGCTTAGTCCCGTCTCTCGAGGACGAACCGCCGCACGAACTCGACCTGCGCAACAGCAAGGCTGGTCGGTCGGCGCCCAAGCCGAGGGCCTTCCACGGCTTGTTGCTATCATGCCGTCTCATCTACGCCGAGGCTGCAGCTCTCCTGTACTCAGCCCACCGGTTTATCCTCCGCTATGACCCTACCCACCCAGAACCCCTGGGTCCTCTACACGCGCTGACTGCGACAGCGCTCGCGTCCCTGAGGAGTCTCACCATTATTCTCAACCAGGCCTCCTGTCACCAAGATGACAGTGAAGGCTACCGCTGGTGCTGCCTCGAGGGCCATGAACTCGACCCCCCCTGGGGTGGCATTTACGGCTGCAGGCGCTTCCACTGCGACTCGCACCAACTTCCATTGTTAACCCGTCCAGCACGCTTCCCGGCCAATGGCGGCCCCAGGAGCAATGGCGACGACCGCTGCAACGACGAGTTGGCCACGGCCCGGGTTTTGATAGCAAAGTGGCATGTAGCCGCTGCCTGCCTCTCCCGTATCACGAGTGGGCGCCTCGAGCTCGCCTTGGTTTGCGACATTGACCCTCACCACACGGAGGCGCCCGAAATCGCCTCCCACGTTACGGCCCCGCTCCGCCTCCTCCCCCAGCTAAAAGACTGCCGGATCCGCCTCGGCAAGATACCCGATCCTCGCCTCCAGCAGACAGCCCGGGATAGTGTCTTACAAGCCTGCCGCATCGACCCGCCTCCTCATGACTCTCCCAAGCCGCCGACGGGGACCGTCCAGGCCACTTTGACTAGCCTCCCACGCGAGCTCCGCCTTCGGATTCTCGAGTATACAGATCTTATCGTCCCAAATCGGGAAGTGACGTGGAGTAGGCAGGACCTCCGCTATGTCACATCTGTTCGTAACTCGTATACCAACAGAGACCTACGCCCGTTCTTCCGTTGCTGGGATGCTGATGGGCCCTGGGATTTTATCGGTTGTTTTTGCCGCCGCCGCCACGCCGCCTTCACCCTCAGGTGCAAGTGTTGGGCCCCGCCGGGACCTACTCTATTTCTTGTCTGCCGTACCTTGTGTCGGGATGCCCAGCTCACCTTCTTCTCGGGCAACCGCTTCATTGTCCACGACTATAAGGACCACCCGTGTTGGACGGTACCATTTATTACCGATGATGCGCAAGAAGGACCTGACGGATTTCCAGGACATGGGCAACTTGAAGGAGAAGATGAAGGGCCTGGACAACCCGACGGGCGTGACTACCCAAGCGATCGCTTTGCCGCCTCTCAGTTTCTTCGAGAAGTCATCCCAGTCCACTGCCTCGCCCACCTCCGCTTCCTCGAGCTGGTCTTTCCGCCTTACCTCGCCCAGACCTGGCCCCGCAGAGAACATCGTGTGATGCAGGACTGGCACTCCACCGTCGACTGGCTCCAAGACAAGATCAACGCCCCAGGTCTCACCATCCGACTCGTCGCAGCAGAAGTGAGCTGCGATAGCCCAAGCGCATACCGCAGGTTGATCATCCCCAGGTCCGACGCCGACACCATTGCGAGGGCCCACGTTGGGCTTGCACTTTCTCTGAGGCCGTTGGCCAACAATGGCCTCGCGCGCTTCTACACACACCTCCCCTACCCTTGGGAGTTCACCGTGGGAGTGAGGGCCAGGAACGAAAGAATCCTCCAGACCGACAAGCGAAAGAAGGAAATCAAGGAACGTGTCGAGCGATATGTCATGGGGAACCGCTACGAAGAGCTCTATGCAAACGGCAGGAAGGAGCCGGAACCCAGTTTTTGGCACTGGGATTATTACGGATTGCAGTAACTGGTCCATCTGTCGGCGTCGCAATTTCTTGGGTGTTGTATGTTTCTTTCTCGCTTTCTCCCACGAGCTGGCCGGGTCTTTCTTTGTATTGGGATGGTTTAGATGCGTTGACATGGGATACACAAGGACATGATAACGACGGAGGAAGGCGATTTTGGTTTAGTGCACAGGAAAGAAAGGACAAAAAACAAGGAAGAACCGAAAAAAAAAAGAAAAAAAAAAGAAAAAAGAAAAAGACAAGGCGAAAGAGGTCTCTGAGCAAGCTACGAGGAGAGCACGCGGCGAATCCTCACTCAACAAGCGCCAGCGGCCTGGCTCTTGGAGGCCCAGGTCTGGCCCCGCTCACCCAGCCGGACAGGGTGGTGTGTGCGTCGACGAGTCCCACGATCGGCGATGCATCCCGCAGTCGCTTCCAAAGTTACTGGGTTGGGCGAGATGTGACAGGTCAGAATCCCAGGGCTTTCCCATTTCCACCCTGCCACCCCCAAATGTCAGCAAGTCCTGTCAAGCGCGCGTCGATACTGGCAGGGATCCTCCCCCAACCCCTGGTCCTTTTTTTGCGCCTGGCCCATGGCGCTGGGCCTGGGCACTGCCGAGACTTCAACTAGCAGATCTCGTCTCAATCGGCGCTGGCAGAACAAGCGAGGCTGACGGTGGGTTGGTGTTTTCTTGGCAACTATCTCCGCGGATCTTGCTCGCCTCACGTCTGCCGGGGCATGGGAGATGCTGCTTTTTTCGAGGCACGCAGTGAAAGGCGATTGCAGCACCAGATCGGAAGTCGAAACTAGAATTGGAATCGGAAAAGAGAGAAGGAGGGGAGAAGGGGACAGGAAAGGTCACGGGGTCTTGCGCACCGTCGGAGGGATAGTTCCATTCGTTGGCAGCAGGGCCTCGAGAAACCTGTCCATTTTAGGATACCTACCCAAGGAAAGCCCGAAACCGTTGTTGGGTAACGTTGACGCTCTCGCCGGGTGTCACACGGCACACCGGCCAGAAACAGGGCTTTGCCCGCCTCCCCCTCCGTCCGCAGTGTTCCTCCTGGGTTTATGTCTCGGCCCTCTGGCCACAAAGTAGTTTGCAACGCGATCATGCAACGGAGATAGCGACGGAACGAGAAACCGGGAGCCGCGCGGTGTGGTGGGCGGTGGCGGTGGTGTTGGGTGATGGTGATGATGTGTGACACAGTCGTCGATTCGCACGGCCGAAAAGGCCGGCATGTGGCTTTGCTCCCAAAACACATGATTGGCCCTGCTCGTCGGCAGTAAGGTGTTGGGGCCAGAAAGAAGCCGCACGCATGGGGTCTCATCTCGAGTCTGACGAGATGGCTTTCTCCAGATGTGTGTTGCGTTTCCCTGTGTCTGTCTCACATCTTGCAGACGGGCCCGCCTTCGTCACATCCGATCCTGCAGCATGCAGGGCCCCTAAATGGGAAGGTATCACATGGTCACGCTTTTGTGACTTCCAAGACACCGACCGACATACATACAGGTCTGGGGGGTGTAGACGCAGTGCAACCGCGCGGCGGAGGGATCACGGAGATGGCGTCTTGAACCCTTTCTCTCAATCAAGGGTTTTAAAATTACGTGATGCCTGCCTAGGCTTGGTTCAATCGGCACACCGACACCACCGAGACCACCGACACACACGACAAAAGCCCCCGTCGAGGTCGCCGACGTGCGTTGGCAGTGGGGACCGACCCCTCGCTCTCTCAAAGCTCAAAGAAGACGGGAAAGCGAAACCAGGCCCAAAAAGGTCATGTCAGGGAAATGGGCAAAACCGCCGCCTCACAATCCAATTGGCCACAAGCGCATCTCATAGCGCGGTCCCAGCAGTGCGGTCTGCAGGATTAGCGCGGCCGCCGGCGATCGATGGCAGGCCGTGATTGGTGCCGAGGGGTGGCATGGGAATCCGATCTGCCCCAGCCAAACAGAGATTTCCTGCGCATCCGGCATCCAATCCCACTTCTCGACACCGTCAGCTGAGATAGCGCCGGATCACCGCCGCGAGAGGGGGAAGAGGAAAAAAACCGTTGTCGCTCTTCAGCTGTCTCTGTCTCGCCATTGCCACTGCCCCGATGGCTGGCCCGCTGGAAACCCTTCCAGTGTTTTTTTTTATTTGTTTGTTTTGCCGAATTCGCCGAGCGAGTCCGCCCGTCAAGGGGGTTGACGGAATGTCTGGGAGAGTCTGGACACAAGTATTCAGCCGCCGTGGACTCTGGCCAACAAACAACCTGGATGTCCCAGCTGCGGAAACACTTCTCCTCAACGGGTAGTGCCGCCGCAGCCTGCATTGCATCCGCATTCCCATGCTTTGCCTCGCGTCGGACAGCCTCACTCGCACGCCTGGATACGCTGTTGGGGACGCAAAGTGCGCCCGCCTGCCCCCTGTCTAATTCCCAGAGATGCTGAAAGCGAACGACCATGTACAGCCAAAGTACAGTACAAACCGCCCCGAGGCGGACAGTCAGGCCAGCCAACTTCCTTTTTTTCTCCTTCTTGCTTTTCCCGAACCAGAACCAGAACCATGCCGTGTAGCTGTCCCGTCATGTCTCGTCTTTCATGTACAACACGGTGAAGCCATGCTCGTATCTCTCCCCACAGCCCCGCTGGGTTCGTATGGGGATCGTCAATTCCGTCGTGTCTTTGCCATTTCCGTGTCCCCCGTGGGATTCCATCATGAGTCTGCCTTGCCTGCCTGCCTGCTGCCATTAAGCGGTACTTCCAGGTCCACCACCCGCTTTCCCCCGGTCCGCGTAGAACAAAAGAAGTATACACCAAGAACTCCAGAACAAGCAGGAAGGGACCATCAAGCCGCCCGAGACACCTGGCACCTCCACAACCCCCTTCTGTTCCGTGCGTCGGGCACACCATTGAGCAACCTTCTATTCCCCTTTGTCCCACCCCCATACCCACAAGTAGGAAAAGCCTCGCTTTCGGGAGGCGACGAGTGACCAAGATGCAACCCTGTAACCCTCCCATGCATAATGGTTTTACATTAGCACGGCCAGTTATTGGTCGAAGTGGGACCGAAAGAGCCCTTCCCAGCTCCTTGAGTCGAGACGAGTAAAGCAAGCCGGAGAGGTCGTGAGCGAGAGGTAGACGTTTGCTGGTACATGGCGTCTCAATCCGCGCGAGGGAGAGGGACGACGAGATTTCGGGGATGGCCGTCAAAGGCAGTCAGCAGACGCCACCGAGACGCGCCCTCATCCCCTTAAACGTATGTCCGGTGCCTCAACGGCGACGGCTGTTGGAGGAACCCTCGCCACCACCGCCCGATGAGTTGGACGACTCGTAAAGGTCGAGGCATTCCTCCAGGACTGTTACGGCGCATCGTCAGTAAACACTCAAGTCAGAAAGCAAGAGAAGGGGCAAAACCTACTGGCGATAATCTGCTCTTCCCAGACACCGTATTGGTAATCGACGAGCCCATGGCGCTCGATGCTGTCACAGAGCCTCACCAGGTCCTTGCCCATCTTCTGCAGCCCGTCCTGCGGGACCAGGCTCTGCCCGCGCTGCAGCTGCTGGCCCGATTCCATCATCTCCTTCTGCCGTTGAAACATGGCCAGCCAGGCGTGGTTGAAGTCATTCCACAGCTTGATCCGCTCGTCGTGCAGATTCTGGTCGTCAGAAGTCAAACCTGGAGACAAGTAATTAGCCACGCCCAGTGCTGCCTCCTTTTTTTTCACCCTTTCTCAGCGAACAAGGCACGCTTTGGTGGTCAAACATACCTAACTCGACAACGTGCGACAACAGCCAGTCCGAGACGCCAAGGAGGGATTCGCTCGCCGTCGCCAGCACGCCGTTCCGCACATTTTGGAAGATCTCTTTCAGAGCCGTCTGGTACGACGCGTACGCTTCGTCGAGGCCCGCCGCGGCAGGGTACTCCTCCTCCATCCTCACGTCGGTAGCGGGAGTGCTTTGAGTCGTCATCCCTCCGATGGCGGGCATGCTGCCAGCGGAATAGCCGTGTAAGCCAGGCTGCTGATATACCTGAGGCGCGCTGGAAGACGCTGTCTGTGCCTGCAGGCTGGAAGTGGCCGCCGCATTGGTTGGCTCGCTTGAGAAGTAAGGGGCCGTGACATCCGTCCCCATCATCGGCAGTCCTGCAGCCTGCCGCGAGGAAAACTGCTGACTCGCATCGTACACGGCAGCGCTCTGTGGCCCTCCCGTCTGCTGCACGTTGTACATCATTGCCGGGGTGTACGTGCCGCCAAAGCTTTGGGTCTGCCGCGAGTCCGGCTGCCCGTAGTCGGCTGTGGAGTGGTGGTAGCTCATCGTGCCCTGCGGCATCGCCGTTGTCGGGAAGCCTGTCGCCGACGTGTCTTGGTAGTACCCGCTGTACCCCGTCGAGCCGCCCATACCCCGAGCTGCGCCTGACGGCGACGTGCTCAGCGGTGCCGGCCTGAACCTCTCTCCCTGGGCGCCGGGGAAGGGTCGCCGTTGCTGTGACTGGTCATGGAGCGGTTGGTGGTGCCGTGAACTGGAGGCCGGGTAGATTGGCGGCTCACCCTGCCTCCTTTGACCCCTATTGTCGTCCATCTCCCTCGATCCGAAAAAATAACTACCCGAAACTTGACAACGCCCAGCCCACCCGGTAACCCGCCAGGAGTGGAGCAGGCTTGTTGTAATGCAGAAACCGGATTTGTCGGCACTCTGATCACGGAATCAGCGGATCCTGAGGGCTTGATGTCGAGAAAATGGCGAACAAAACGCGGCGCGTCAAGTGGTGAGCGAAGTTGGGCCAAATAAGAACCGCGCGGAGCAGCGCCCAACCGGCAAAGGCGAGGAGGCGGCGGCGTCGATGCGGAGAGGCAAAAGTTGGCACTGGCCTTCTGACTCTCGTCGAATTTCTCGTGTTGGAATATCGATCCGCACTCGGTGCAGGAGTGGGCTGCAAGGGAAGGACGCTGTTGGTGTTCAGAACAGCGTTGCTTCTGTGCGTGGTTTTCCCCCCAGCTGGTGGCTGGCGCAGAACTGATGACGGGATTTCAGGCTTCGAGAAAAGAGACGCCGTCGCAAGGGCCTCGAGTGCCAGGGAGATCTGAACTTGCGACTCGAAAGTGGGGATGGCGAAACTCGACCAAGGTTCAAAGGGACTTGTACGTGGCGTGGGAGTCGCCGATTAGGGTTGTGTGCAAGAGGCCGGGATGAACGACTCGCTCCAACGGCAGAGAGAAGAGGCTGGGGAGATCCCAGAATCCCATGCCTGAAGCAGCTCGGCCTCTGGATTCGAAAGGATCTTCCGCCTTGAGCCAACTGGCAAGCGGGTTGGCCAAAGTGAGCTTCGAGAGACCTCAGGAGGCGCCTGAATGAGGTATTCGGATTGCACTCCGGAACGTCAAGCCTCTGCGGCTGCATACAAGTCCCTATCCGGAAATAGGGCAGCGACTGCCGGGGCGTTTGTTTTCTGCTGGGCGATGGAAGAGTTTTTGGGGCAACGGGATTCTCGAAGACAGGGGACCGCCGTCGAGAAGAGCGGGCCAGGACCAGGTTGGCCACTTATAAAGATGCCACCCGTGCTTCTTCCGTCACCAACGGATGCTGATGGCGAGAATACAGCTCGGCCAGCGACAACGCCTATTTCGGTGCTCGCCGCGGAGGGTGGACGACGAGATGGGCGGGGAGTCGTGGGTGAGGTTTGCCGGCTGGGTGGACAGACGCAGTACGATGAGTGTGGGTATCCCGAGCAAGGGCCGAAATGGCAGGCCCCAAGACAAAAGCAGCTTGACGATGGTGGAAGGAGAAGGGTGCAGGCCAAAGGTGTACCTACCGTGTACACGAAGGTTACCAATGGGGACTGGTATCTCGATTTAGTCTCGGGGTTCGATCCGGAAGACACTTGATTCTGCTCCACACCACCGACCACGTTAGTCGCCGGAGTTACGTACCTGGGCAGAGTGGCCGGTCCTTGGCTCAGACATGGAGGCGTGCGTCGAAATGGTGCGTCGAATGGGTCCCAAGCCGCAAGCAGGGTATGTCAAGATCTCTACAGCGACACCCCCCCTTGCCAAGGCAGGCGACCTGCGCCCGACCACAGCACCGGATCGCTGACTGATAGGGGCAGGTGGATCTGCAGGCGGGAGGCTTGCCGAGCTGGATGTGTCTCTGTGGCGTGTGCAGAGGGTCGAGGGGGCGTTTGCTGGGTGGTGTCAACGCCAGGTCTTTGTGAAAATGCGCTTCAAGTGTGTCAGTCTCCGAGGCCTGGTTCATCGGAACCGGGCGACCTGCGTGTATGTTTCAAAAAAGTGAGGTTTTGCGAGACGGGCCCCCAGACATCCCCAATGGCGCCTCTTGTCTATCTCAGACGCTGGCCTGGCCGCGTTAAGGTCCTCCGGTTCAATCAGAGCTCGAGAGCGCAACCGGGGCGGGCGAATCCGGTGCTGTGAGTGGTTTCTGGTGCTCTGGTCTGACTTGATCCGAGTCTTTGTTGCTGCTCTCGATAGCTGCTGTCATGGAAAATGCTCAACGATAGGTACTGTTTGACTGTAATTTCTGATCCATGAGCCTGGCCTGCAGCGCCGGTTACTTGCAACCCTGCTTGGTCGGGTATGCGCTGCAGTGGTTTGCGTGGCTCCTGGGGTCGTGGCTCGTGGCAAGATGCTGGTGTGAAGATGGTCAAGGACCGGGGTCCGAGAGTTTGAGGGGAGAAATGGGCCCCAGAGCAGCCATGTTGACGGGCAGTTGCATCGCAGCGTTTGAGAGGCTCGAGAGAGGAAGGAGCATCCTGTCAGGAAATGGAAGGCAAGGCGCAGGGCACGCTCCCCCGAGTTAGTGTGTATCCGCTTGAGCACATGGCACTCCAGCAACAGGGTTCGGCGGGACAATGCCCGCATCACCAGACACACCACACAGCGACAACAGCGACAACACCCAACACCAAAAACACCCAGACGCTGAAACCGGCCACGCGGGCCTCTGTTGGATGTTGTTGGGTGGTGTTGAGCAATGGTCTCCCCCATCGGTGTACGCATTGGCAAACCGACGACAGCGTCTGGGTCAAACGGGAGCTGGGCCCCGGCTTGCCTCTCGTCTCGGACTCTTCCGCCTCCTCCGCCCATGCGGTGCTTGCCTGGGCTCACACCCGCCCCCTGTCCCTCAACTTACAAAGTGCGGCTGGCCTTATCCCGATGGGCTTGGGGCGGGGGATCTGGTCGTGTTCAGTCGGTTGTGCCGCTTCTCGTATCTCGATCGTGTTTGAGACCATTCGTGGTGTTGCCATGTCTGACTCCCACGCTTTCCGGCATCACCCAATTGTTGTCTCCCGTGGTTGAGCGAACCACCGGGGAGGGAAGGAACCAACCAACGAGGGAAAAGCAAGATCGGGCCTGACGATCGCTTGGGCCAAGGCACAAATCAGCACCAATTCCTTCTCGGCCCACTTCTCAGTGGTGGCCCGCCTGCCGCCCAGCATCCTGGGGCTGACGAAACAATAACGTTACCGCGGTTGACACGTTCAATGGAGACGTCAGAATGCGCGATGGAATGAGCGACAGCCTGACCAGCTGATCTTGGGGGGGGCGCAATGGGGGTCGACATAAATGTACTGTGTGGGGAGATACAGCTCTGGTCGAATTTGACACATTCCGCAGTAGTCCGCTCTTACATATCCTACCATGGAAGCTGTGCGAGGAAGACAGGAGTAAAGATAGGGGAAAATAAGAGAAAAGAGGAACCAAAGAGAGAAAATCGAAGAATTTGTAAATAAGAATGAAGCCAAAATGAAGAAGATTACTCAGAAGAAAACATGGGTGGTTGTGAATGCGCAAAATTGACGGACTTCAATTACCCCAGAATGACGTGGAGCACTGTGAAGGTATCAACAGTCTCAGTCGACTTAATCGAGCTGGCAGAGGAGGCTTGTTGATGACCCCCCTCCCCAAACTTTGTTCCATTCATGGCTTCGGTGCAGAAAAGAAGATGCGACCAGTGCTTCCACAGGACACCGGTCGGCAATTGGCTGAGCCATGTACCAGTACCACCGCGCTCAAGACTTGCTTCAATGAAGGGGGTGCTCGCTCAAATCTTTTCTGGCCCAGGGATCCATGTCGTTGGCACGATTGCCGGGGGTCGGTCGTTGAGGTTTCGCCAAACGGCAGCCATCCAATGCACGGTCGATCCCTGCGTTGTCCGTGCGCCTGCGTCGCAATGACCAGGATCATGGTCCAGTTTCAGAGAAGTCGGGGACCCGCGAATCAGAGATCGCATCTCAGCAGCTTCTGGAATCAGTTGCCGAACACGGACAAGTCAACCACCAAGCGTTGCTGCGTTGCAAACACATGTCCAAGGGCTTAAAAGTATAACAACCTGAAAGGAACATCTCATCTCGGCGCTTCTCAGTTTCAGATTTTAAAGACCACAAGCCTTCTTAACAATATCGTGAGGCGAGTTGTGGACACTCAGGGAGCCAGGCCCAGTTTGTAGGAGAGCCTCGGTCAAGCATCAAGTGGGTTTCCTTAAATGCAAGACGTCGAGAGTACACAAAAAAAAAAAGGAGTCTCAAAGAGGCGAACATGTTGACAAGAGTTTGAGGCAATTAGGGCTGGGGGGTGAGCGAGTTGAGAAAGCACAGTGAGCTGATGTTCAAATGGGGAGTTGAAACCTCAGGATGGTTGGGAACCATTCGACTCGACTTTACGAATCCAACAAACAAGTTCGGCGATGAGCCAGAGCAATATCCCTGAAACTGAAGTTTGACCCAGTCAGTTAGTTCAGTTGAGGTAGCTCGGCGCTCCCACTCCTCCCCTCCCAACAAAACACTTCGGAGCAATGTGGTGCCTCATAATGCAGCAAGATTGTCGTCTCAAAAACCGTGGAAGCCTGAACAGAGCAAAGATCTCAAGTCTTTGGGATTACGATGTGGCATTCGTCCTATATCTATATTCTATATCGTTAGTTCAAGGGATAGAACCTCGAGATAACCTACGTACAGCTTCCCACAGTCCTAAGTTGTCGGCTTTAACAAAGGCCAAGGATCTGTATGTTTTACCAGCTTCAAGAAACTTACGGGGATTGTCCTGAGCTTGCGACCCCGAGACTCTCGATAATTGCCTGAGCCAAGCAGCACATGCTTCCAGAAGATCTCCACGACGCCCGTCACCGAACGCTGACATGTCAGCTGCACGGGAGATCCTTGTCTGTGTGGGATGCGTTGCACTGGCCAGGATCACGGCCCTTTTTCCAGAAGCCTTGACCCGCGAATCAGAAGCCGTGCCTCCGCTGTCTTGACTCGCATGAAGATGACATTAGCCTGAAGCAGGCCCCGACTGCGGGATGTACATGTACATACATGTGCGTGTGTGTCAACTAACTTCTACTCAATTCACCAACCTTTGGGCACCGAGGAGCCGCCAACTTGAGTTGTCTGGTCGCCCTCGAGAAGCCGCTGCATTGTGTTTACAATAGCTTAGTGAGGTTACATAGTAAATGCAGCGACGCCTGGGGGGTGTCTTTGAGGGAACCCCTTCCGCTCGACCGTTGAGGATGGCTGCAAGCATGTGCTGAACCCCGTCATGGCTTCGTTTGAACTCGCGCATTTTGCTTGGCGCAAAGGATCAAGGAGTCGGGTGTGCCTCCAAGCACTTCGAGATCCCGGAGAAGCTGCCCGTCCGGAGCTACGGCATGATGTCAAGCTGCCTCGAGGCTGGGCAAGCCCGTGGCGGACACGCACGGACCCGTCTGATCTTGATTTGCGCATCGAAACACGTTCGAGAGATTCCAGTCTGTGCACCCACCCTCTCCCTAACCCACGAACAACGGCCGCCTTGCAGATGCACACTGTGCAAATCCCAAGCCTCGAGAAAGCGACCGTGCATGACGATCATCTGATGTGAGGCTGTCTGGCGGTCTTGGCAACGGCCAAATGTCCACGTCCTGTCATCAACCTGAACACATGCCCCTCCCCCGTTCTCGGCAGTCGAGGTTCCCAGTTGTCCGGCAGCATGCGACGTTGGCCAGGGCCATGACTGCACGTTGCATTCCCAGCCCAACTGTCAAAACTCTACCGAGGACGAGGGGGTTGAGAGGTGGGGGGCATATAGCCGTCGAGGTATAGATCAGGGTTGCCTCTGGTTTTGGTTCTGGCGCCTAGCCGAGCGAATGCCATAAAAGTTGAACCCTGCGCGGGTAGGGCTGTCAGCTATGCAGCGCGGGCATGTGCGGCCGGCTTCGGGTGTGGCCGCGGGTGTGATGTCGCGTGTTGGGCATGCTTGTGTGGTACTCTTCCGGTGCCGGTCATGCTCAATAGATAACTTTGAGACCCGGCAGCGAGACTGAAGACACATTGAACAACCAACCATCTTCCGGGTCAAACACGTTGGCTCCTGATCAGGAGGGTGTGCTCCCGCGGGCGACTGCAACCTCGGTCATGATAACATGAAGCCCTGGTGCACACGAGGCCCTGGGAGCCCAACCGCTGAACTGTGTTCCTGTCACCACGTCGCCTAGACCTGGCCTTCTGCCCGGAAGTCGGGAACATCCGAAGCACAAACCGTGGATTGATCTGGCGGCGCGATTACCGGCGACAACAACCCCCTGTTCATATCTCCCTCCTTCTGTCCGTGCAGAACTCCTGCACCAAGGCGCAAACTGCGGTTCGTGAACAACGGTTCCAGCAGCCTCCTCTGCCCACTGTTTCGGTCATTTGCTTCACCTGAGACTTGCAAACACGCGGCGCCGAGATGGTTATGCTGCTGATCATCTCAGAGAGAAGACCGCCAGACCGGCGACAGCCCGGTCGGAGATGCGGATCTAAAAAATCCCGTGCCTTGTATTGTACAGTTATCCGTGGTTCAGTTGATACAAAAAAAAGCTTACAGAGGGACAAACATGGCTGGCGATGGTCCCAGCGGGGTTGTCGTCCATGCAAATGCGAAGCACCACGACAGCCTGCCCAGCCAAACCTATCTCTTGACCCATGTCGGTCCCTTTCTCGCCTTGACACGGCCATGCTTCTTCCTCTCCACCCTCCTCGGGTCGCGGGTGACACAGCCGGCTGGAAACGTGAGATGTCAGCAGAGTTCTCTTCACGACAATCGGTGGGGGTAGCATTGCTCCACTCACCTCTCCTTAATGCGGGCTTCAGAGCAGGCTCGTGGGCCAGCAGCGCCTTCGCAATGGCCAGAGTGAGCGCTTCGGCCTGCCCAGTGGTGCCGCCGCCTTCTACCCGTGCCCACACATTGTACTTGCCGACGCGGTCTGTCGAATGCAGAGCCCAGACAGCGCTTTCCCTGTCATGAACCCGACCGAAATAATCCGCCAGCGTCTTGCCGTTGACCAGGACCTGACCGTCGCCCTCGACCACGAAAGCCCGGGCGGTCGACGCCTTCCTCTTGCCCACTCCAAGGGCTCTCCCAAACTTGTCGATGGGTATCGGGTTGGCCACGTTCAGAAAGGCCTGCACGTCGCGCTTGAAATCTTGCAGCGCTACGGTCACGGCATCGGGCTTCAGCTCGGGGTGGATCGTGTGCAGCCTCTTGATGATGGTCAGGCACTTGACGTAGTCGGTCGCCTTCACCGGCTCGCCAAACGACTGCCTTAGGTCGGCTAGTGTCTTCCAAGAAATGCGCTCCGCATCGGCGGCTGGGATGACGGGAAGATTGCTGTACGTCTTAGACAGGTGGTCGAGGGCCAGGTAACGGTCGTTGAAGATGGGAGTGCGAGAGAAGTAGGAGCGCGACACGGGCAGCGGCCGGGCGTTTTCGGCAATCCGGTGGCGCTTGGCCAGCTGCTTGATGTCGACCTCGGGAGCAGCTGTGATGGAGGACGGCCTCTCGGTCTGACCCGCCTCGGTGGACAGGCACCTCGTCCCGGCGACGAGTGGTGAGCTCAGCCGCAGAGACTGGAATTGTTGTTCGAGTGGTTGCCGTGCCGCGCCATTGAGGCTCTTGGAGACGCCCCGGAGGGCGGAGCTGAGCCCTTGTCTTGAGGATGCCATCATTTCGCGTGGGCACCTCCCGTCATTCTCGCGATCGCGCCAGGAGAGTCGTCGTTCTGGGGTCGTTTTGGCTGCGGCCCTCGGCGGAACAATTTCGCAGCAATTTTTCCAGACCCCGGAGCTCGAGCCAGATTGCGGCCCCGTCTCGTTGCTTCGGCGCCCACCACTCAGAAGGGGCCTGAAGGGACAAGCTTGGACCCCACCCAAACTACCCCGCCACATAAATTTTTCGTGAATCACCTTTTCGCTCATCGACAGCTTTCCTTTGCCCGACTCCCTCCTCGAACCATCAGCCCTCCTGTCCAGATCACAAGCAAAGATGGCGTTCGGCAAGCTCTACACCTACCCGGTATGTTGCGCTACCCTCTCGAAGACGCAGATCGTTGAATCCGCGTCTTTCGATTGTTTGCGCGCCCCCCTTTGCTGACCTGACTCTGCGATTCAGGGCAACCCCCGCTCCACGGCCATCCGCGCTGTCGCGAAGGCCAACAGCCTCGAGCTCCAGGAGGTCGAGACCGATACCACCAAGCCCACTGAGGAGTTCCTCAAGGCCAACCCCCTCCACAAGGTTCCGACCTTCGTCGGCGCTGATGGCTTTGTCCTCACCGAGTGCATTGCCATTGCTGTCTACGGTATGTGGCATATGTGCTCTCCTTTCAGTGTTGCCTCTTGCCCCGCTCGATGGCGCCTTGGGTGCCCAAGTGCCCCGCACCCACCCCTCGACAATGATGACCGAGACATTTCAATAACAGTTATCCCTATCTGAAAACTACGGTGTTGACTTGGTTCTAACTTCTGACTGTCCTTCTTTTCTTGACTTGGATTGTTCTTGCTTGCGCACCTTCTCGAGCTCAGGCTAACAACCACACAGTCACCTCCCAGAACGAGAAGACCACCCTCCTCGGCAAGACCAAGCAGGAGTAAGCCTCTCAACCGCCCCGCTCACACTTCAGTTCTCTAACAGGGCTTCTAGCTATGCCTCCATCCTGAGGTGGATGTCCTTCTTCAACAGCGAGGTTCTGCCCAAGCTCGGCGGTTGGTTCCGCCCCCTCCTGGGCAAGGACCCCTACAACAAGAAGTCCGTTGAGGACGCCCAGAAGGCGGCTCTCGCGGCCATCTCTGTTGCTGAGACCCACCTCCGCGACAACACCTACCTCGTCGGCGAGCGCATCACCCTCGCCGACATCTTCGCCGTTGGCATCATCTCGCGCGGCTTCGAGTACTTCTTCGGCAAGGAGTGGCGCCAGCAGAACCCCAACGTCTCGCGTTGGTACGAGACGGTCTACAACCAGCCCATCTACTCGGCTGTTGCTCCCCAGTTCTCGCTTCTCGATGCCCCCAAGTTGACCAACGTCGCCCCCAAGAAGCCCGAGCAGCCCAAGCCCGCGGCTGCCCCCAAGCCGGCTGCCGCTCCCCAGGCCGCCGCCGCCGAGGAGCCGGCTGAGGCCCCCAAGCCCAAGCACCCCCTTGAGGCTCTCCCCAGGGCTTCCTTCCCCCTCGACGAGTGGAAGCGTCAGTACTCCAACGTTGACACCCCCGAGGCCCTGAAGTGGTTCTGGGAGAACGTTCCCTTCACCGAGTACTCCATCTGGAAGGTTGCGTACAAGTACAACGATGAGCTCACCATGACTTTCATGTCGAACAACCTCATCGGTGGCTTCAACAACCGCCTGGAGGCTTCTCGCAAGTACCTCTTTGGCTCTGCCTCGGTGTACGGCGTCAACAATGACTCCATCATTGAGGGTGCCTTCGTCATCCGTGGCGACGACTACCTGCCCGTCTTCGACGTCGCTCCCGACTATGAGAGCTACGAGTTCACCAAGCTCGACCCCCAGAACCCCGAGGACCGGGCGTTTGTCGATGCCCAGTGGTCGTGGGACAAGCCTGCCGTTGTCAACGGCAAGGAGTACGCCCATGCCTCCGGCAAGGTCTTCAAATAAATCAAAAAACCAAGCGCATTCCAGGCCGGCAGTGGCGGTGTGCTAGACTATGGGACATGACTGATGACGGGAATACGGGGAAATCGGGACGGGTCTAGGCCGGCTGGTGGTTGATTGTGTTTTGATCTCACCGGCAGTCGAGTGAAATGATCGACGAAATAGATACTAGCTACCGTGTTTGCGGGCCTGCTGAATGACAAATCATGCCATGACCACACTTGAAAGTATCATGATTTGCTTGAGTGAAACATGTCCATTCCTCGTCATATCAAGGGGTATCGTAGCTGTCGTCTCTGCCTGTTGACAGAACTCGTCCAACACTCTTGACAAAGAGCATCAAAGTGCGTAGTAGAACCAACAACAATAACAAGAACAATAACAACAACAGTAGCAGCAGCAACGAAACAACAACAAATCTGTCCTCCGGTGCCTCAGCCCTCCTCGGCGACAGTTGCCGGCTGCAACCCTCCCATGGTAAACGGCTTCGCCCGAATATACGCGCTGACATCGGCCTGCCAGGCCAGCTCATCCAGATACTCCTCCACCAGGCGCAGCACCTGCGGCTGCTCGTCCACGTCCCCCGCAAACTCGGGCAGCGTCACGGCGTTGTACGGCTCGCTGCGCGCCTTCTCGACGCTGTCGTCGATCAGCACCGTGTTGGCCTGCGTCCACAGCCCCAACCCCCCTTCTCTACCAGTCTCCGCCGCCGTCTCGGCGGCGCGGGGATGCGACCCGGCCACCGCGGGATCCGCCCACAGCCTGGTCAGGCGCTTGTAGCACTGCGTGCGCCGGCCGTAGTCGGCCGCCGACAGGCCGAAGCGGTCGCGGCCCCAGACGGCGACGACGCGGGAGAGGAGCGGGGGCGGGAGGAGCTGCGCGCACATGCGGGCGACGTTTTCGGGGCGCGCCGAGGACCAGATGACGACGTGGTGCTTGGCGAGGCAGGACGTGAGGAAGGCGCGGGCGAGGGGCCGCTCGACGAACTTGGAGGCCGCGCGCTTGTTGGGGCGGTGCAGGAGCGTGCCGTTGAGGTCGATGACCACGAGAATGGGCTGCGGGGAGGCGAGGCGGGTTGGAGGGGTTTGGGAG
>Ga0247824_10000168_pt1 | contig 28492 bp, 36 predicted proteins | sample 13C_PalmiticAcid_FD_194412 | JGI IMG/M metagenome (GOLD analysis project Ga0247824, IMG submission 194412) | Soil microbial communities from agricultural site in Penn Yan, New York, United States - 13C_PalmiticAcid_Day48 | ecosystem: Environmental > Terrestrial > Soil > Agricultural land...
TGTCGAAGCATGGGATGGTTACAACCCAGACTACAAGCTACCTGTTCGTGCAAGTAATTCCACAAAGCTGTTCTGGGGCGGTGGAGGGCCTATAGTGCTTGAAGCCCTTCTATCAGAGAAATTACACACTGCTGGCGGGAATTTGACCGTCGAAGTCAAAGTGAAGAACAACACTTCTCGGAAGGTATGCCTTGAATGAATGGCCAATCTCACTCATCTCCATTGAGATCCAGGACACTGAGAAGACATTTCCTTGGCACAATAGGTTCAAGGAATACGACTTGGCGTCCATCGGAGATTGGAGATGGTCTCCAACAAGGATAAGGCGGAACAGAACCCAGGACTCAAGATCGACACTGTTAGCGTCTCAGAAGTTGTAGGGACACAGGAATTCAAGTCTTCCAGTTATCTATTTGACACAGGAGAAGAACGCACTATGACCGTCAACATGATTGTACCGGGGAATGCAAGAGCAATCCGAGGAACCGCCTTGTTTGAAGTATCATGCTTTGTCGTGGTTTCAGTGCTTCTCGGGGCATTCAGGTACTCTTCCTTGAAAGGCACCCACTTCGCATTTGGTTCCCGTTGAACTCGGTGCTTACAACTAAAGGCCAACTCGTTTATCGTTGTATAACTAGTGGAGAGCTGTCGGTGGAGATTCCTGTCAAGATATGTCATCCGGCATCACTCACTCCAGCCCCCAAACCAACACTGGACGACAACCATTTGCCACACCACTACAACTTGGTCGACGAGGACATGGATCTGGACTCCGATTTGCCAACACGATCTAACAGGAGGGTAGCCTCAAATGACAGCATTGCAGCGCCAATCACCAGTGGCTATGATTCAGGCAACCATAACAACCAGCGAGATCTGCCATGGGGTACTGATGAATCTGATAAACAGGGTGAGTTCACGGGAATTGGAAGACAAGGCGAATGGAGCCAGGATGCAAAAGGACTTTCTCCTGCCAATTCTATCACGTCCATAAGGTCTTTGCTGTCGAACCCTAAGCAGAAGCTGAGCAAACTCGCAGACAAAATCCAACGATCCACCAGCCCTTCGTCGAGTGGTCATATTCAGCATGAACATCGGCATGGATCAAAGCATTTGGACGACCCCAATGGCCAAGGACGTCGGTTAATCCCGAAATCACCTCCGCTTGGACCAGCGATGCCAATTGCTTATGTGCCAGCTGTTGAGAGAGTACGATATACGCCATTCCAAGCCCCACCCACTACCAAGGCGAAAGAGTTTATGAAGGCAGCTGCACAATATCAGCAAGAAATGGCCGGTGAACTATCGGGACTTGGAGATGACAACGTCGAGTTCGATCTGAGCAATAATAGGATGGCCTCTGCTATCCATCAATGGATCTCAAAGAAGGAATCAGAGCAGCTATGGAAGTCTCAGGGTGTGAACAGGTCATCGTCCCCTGCCCGATCTGTATCCCCAATCCAAATCCCAAACCGCCGTCGACCTGCCGTTGGCCGTATCGATACACAGGTCGGTTCATTCACATCACAGTTCAGTGCAACGAGCATGTCACCTCAGAGCTACGACAGTCCCACTTCCTTTGGAGGTAGTGGTCAATTTCCTCCATCTCCTGGTGCCGCGGACCAAACAACATCCAGGTTCCTGCACCATGCCCACCGACAACCTGCAGCACCTCAAACAGAAGCCTACGGCAGTGCTCCTGAAGACTGCATGACCGATCCACCTCTGTTTGCAAAACCGCTTCCATTACCTTCTTCGCCACCGACCGAATCACCTCTACAGACAGCAGGTATGAAGGCATCTCGGGCGCGTTCTTTGTCGCCTGTTCCTGTACCCATGCAGACCCCCGAGAGCTTAGCTTTGGCGAAACAAGCATTTGAGCGGGTCAAGAGGGTGCAATCACCGGTTCGGGACAATATGATGGATGCTGCCGTCAATAGCGCCAGTCATAGCACAACACGACCAGGATCAGGGGATCCACCAAAGTTGCCAAACCGCGATATCAAAATGCAGATTCCAGCTCAAATACCATCCTCTCCAGAATTTGGCCCGAGCCCTTCAGGTCTATCACGACTCTTGAGCAATGGCGTGGATACGACGCAACACTCGAAACCACCCTATGATATGCCAAATGTATCGCAGCCATCTCAACCTAGTTCCAATCTCGAACTTCGACACGTTCCGATGAATCGACCGCTGCCTATTCCAGCACCCAAACCGCGTCACCTGAATCTGAACAATGGCTCTCCTGGAGCTCCGGCGGGTCCTTTGTCTGGCTCTCGAGATCTTGGAGGTCGTTCAAGACCTGAGCCTGCCGCGCAGCCTGTTTCTATCGCAGCAGCATCGACCGCCAGCGGACATTTGAGAAACCCACAGCCTGTCTTGGCCACTTCCTCTTCGCCACCCAGACATGAACCGCCGATGGCGAGGTCTAGTCATTTACCAGAAGGAAAGAGATCAGGGACGACCCAGCAGAATGCATATGTGCCGAAACCAACACCCGTCCCATCCACCAGACCACCACCACCTATTCATCATCGCGATCCGAACTCTGGGGCTGCGTTACCTAACAAGGTGAAGCCCAGCTTGCCTGTGAAGGGCAGTGGTATCAAATCTGATATCAAGGCAGTAGGACGGAATTTGGCATCATCACCCACAGCGACCGCAACCTCTGGGAACAGTGGAGGCCCGGGCGGCAGCGGTTTTGTCTACCCTAAAGCTACTCGAAAGCCGGTTGGAGGGACCAAGCCTGCTGTTGCTGCAAAGCCAAAGAACCTAGCACCACAATCTGCCTTGGGTCAGGTTGCGTCTAGGTCGCCACCTCGACTCAACAACGGCGGAAATAGCCCGAACGGTGTATCTGTTACCACTGCGGTTGTGAACTCGCAACTTCCTGCCGAAACTGACCAACGCTCACGGCATTACAACCAAGGCATTTCTGCTAGCAATGGAGCGCAGAGTCTTGAGAAGCCCTTGACATCCGTGATGTCTATGAGAGCTCCACAGGTGATCATGGAACCTCAGGAGCAGCAGCAGCAGCTTGGACAGGGCACACAGGTAGTCGTAGGCTTCGAGACACAAAGGGATGTCATAGCAAAAGTAACAGAGCAAGAGGTTGAGCATGGAGTAGAAGATGACAAAACAGGAAAGGGCGATGCCTATTCGCAAGAATCCGACCATGTGCTTGAAGAGTCAGGACACGATATCCGTGCACTGCCTATTGCGGCAGCTCATAGTTTCCGCGCCATAGGGGCACACACGGGTGGTTATGTGGTTAACACTGGAAAGCTTAGGCAAGTTATCAAGGACAGCGATGCCAGTAACCAGAGTGGTGGTAGCGGTAGCGGTAGCAGCAGTCAACTGATCCAAGCATTGGCAGGCGGAGCCATGAATGCAGCAACTGCAGCGGTGTCTGGCCTTGGTTGGCGACAACAATTGCCAACTTCCACCACGGATAAACTTCAAGGACAAGGCGTTCAACAAGGCATTGGTGGCAGGGAAACGCGTCAGATCCATGACCTCACCATGAAAGATGTTCACTTTCAGACCCTCTCTGTCTCTGATCAGCAAGTCATTGCTATAGACACACATCGCCCACACCATTCCCGAGAGCTTGAGGGCACTCGAAGCCATCACTTGGTGACATCGACCCAGTTTGAGTCGGCTGCAGTTCTGCAAAAGCAAAGTCGATCACAACCTGGATCCAGGGTGATTGATAGTTCGATTCGACAAGAACCTCTTCCGGCCGTGCCGATCGTTCTAGCTGTTGAAGCCGTTCCAACACCATCGATGCCAACCGATACCCAAGCCATCGCGTCTGTGGATTCAATGACAGGAAGAGAAACAACCCCATCATCATCGTCATCATCGTCATCATCAGCGGCTCCAAATCTGGACAAGACGTTGCCCAAGATTCAAGAACAGACACCGCGGTCTCGGGTGTTTGAGCGACCTGCCGAGAAGATGAAGAATGGTGATCCAGCGCCAATCAAGAATGAAGGATCTAAGCCGATTGCGATATTCGCGGACACATCCACAGCAACGGCAACGGCCAATGGCATTCATTCGAAACCATTGCCCAGACCCCGGTATGGACAAGGGACCGCTGCAGGCTCAGGTCCGGGTTCAGGTTCGGGTGTAGTAGGTGCAACTGGGAACGCCGCGTTTAATGTTAGCGCCGCTGCACCCAAGGCGATAAACCCAAAGTTGCAGGAATACATCCAGAAATACAACCTCGCAGCTAGCACGCGGCCGTAATAATAAAAAAAAAAAATATGGGGATGAGGGGAAATGGGAGTGTGCCGTCCTGGCGTTGCGCAGGCTGTCTTTCTTTTCTGGGTTTGATTGAATGCTCACGGACGGTCTCTGGCCCATTATTAGAAAGCTTGCGGCCAGTATAGCATACATACAGTGAATAAGCATGAAAGTCAGATGGACCGGCAATTAGGCGGTGCCCTTTTCTCACGAAGGTGGAGAGATGGGAGCGGGGCGAGTGGTTAGAAAGTGGAGAGAGTGGGAGAGAGAGTGAGAGGGGGGGGGGTCTGGGCAGGCCCTTTGGAGGCAGTGTGGAATGAGAGGACACAAACGTGCTGTAAGCAGTGGATCAGCGCGTGTGGTACTGTCAAGGAGGTGAGGTCCACGAATATTGAGCGGTGTGCATGCATTCATGGCATGCCATCTTCAGGTACAAGCAGTACAAGCACGGCGTTCCGCGGTGGGACAAACGTCGATTATTCTGATCTGATGTCGCCGCCACAGTAAAAATAGGTATGGGTGGTGCAGCTGGACACTCGGTCTGCTGGGACACTGCCCTATTTTTACAGCCTTTCAACACATATGTAGTACTAGTGCGACCCTGAAAGGAATGGCTGAGGGACAATTGGCGTTAGCTCACACACACTCTCTCGCACACGCACACGCACATCGTGTTTAAACTTGGACGCCATGACAGGTTCTCTGCACAAAGCGGGACTCGCAAAGCGGGATGGAAAACCGGGCAACAAAAACAAGTATATACACTCAACCACTTCTCCATGTATAAAACGCTCGCCTCTTCTCCCCCCACCTTGTTCGACCATCCCAACGTTTTCCCCTATTCTTGTTTGCAAATCCTCCCGCCATCTTGAAAGGGCTCACCACAATTTTTTCTGTCTCATTGCATAACACACATAATCCCTTTGTTACTCCTCCAACACTCTTTCTTTCTCTTCTTTCTCACTCACTCTCTCCTCCACCCTCCACCCTACCCCCCACACACATCCTATAAACCATGCATCTGTCACACTCTCTCGGTAGCGCTGCGCTACTTGTTGCCTTGAGCACTCTAGCCACCATCATGACCCCAGCAGAGGCCGCTAAAGCCACAGCCTCGAAGCAGCTCACTGACTGCTTGAAGCCATTGGGCAGCAAGGTCATCACCAGCAACATGTCCGCCTACGACAAGGAACGTTATGCGTTCGATTTGCGCTTTGACTACAAGCCGGACGTCATCGTCAAGGCCAAATCGGCCTCGGATATTCAGACAGCTGTCAAGTGTGCAAAGGACGCCAAGGTGCCTGTTACTCCTCGATCCGGTGGTCACTCCTTTGAAGGATACTGTGTCGGTGGTCAGGATGGTGCTTTGGTCATTGATCTCGCTGGATTGGGATCTGTCAAGGTGGACAAGGCAAAAGGCACCGCCAAGGTCGGCTCTGGTGTGCGTCTCGGCAAGTTGTACCTCGAGTTGTATAACCAAGGTGGATACACTATCAACGCTGGTACTTGCCCCAGCGTCGGTATTGGTGGACACGCTTTGGGTGGTGGATTCGGATTGTTGGCACGCAAGAAGGGTCTCTTGATCGATAGCATTATTGAAATGGAAGTGGTGGATGCGAACGGCAAGCTCTTGAAGGTGAATGCCAAGGAAAACAAGGATTTGTTTTACGCTCTTCGTGGTGCAGGTGGCGGTTCCTTTGGTGTCGTTACCTCGTTCACCGTGGTGCCTTTCAAGCCTGCAGACAAGGTGACCTCTTTCACTTATGACTGGAAGATCTCGGATTATGAAAAGGTCCTCACGGCCTACGTCAATTACCAGGCATCCGCTAGCCGTGATGTCGGTGTCGAGATGAACGTTGGCCCCAGCGGCTTGGAACTCTATGGTATCTTCCAGGGTCGCAAGAAGGACTTGAAGGCTGCTTTGGCCAAGTTCTTGGACAATGCTCCTACCCCCAACGGCAATGATATTCGTGAGACGAAACAAATTGAAGCGCAGCTGCGTTTCGCCTTCATCAACGGTGCTGGTGAGAAGGACATTGAGGCCTTGGAACTCAAGTCTCCTTACAAGGCTGGCGACTCGCGCTACACCAAGGGCAAATCTCTCGTCTATCCTACCGCCCTCAAGCCTTCCACCATCAAGTTGCTCGGCAAATGGGGTGCCAAGACTCCCAAGGGCTCCACTGCCAACTACATCATCGTCGATCTCTGGGGAGGTGCCGTCAAGGATGTTTCCGCTTCCGACACCTCTTTCATTCATCGTGATGCTCACACTGTCTTTGAGTTTGTCGTCGAGTGGGATCAGAGCTCCAACCCCAAGCCCGGCAAGGCCGACTGCAAGGACTGCATCAAGTGGATGGACGACATGTACGCCGAGTTCTTGGCTGACTACAAGAACTACTCTGATACTGTCCGCGGTTACCAGAACTACATTGATCTGGCCATCCCCAACTGGCAGGAGGCCTACTATGGCCAGGCAATGCCTCGCCTCAAGGAGATCAAGTCCTCAGTTGATCCCTCCAATGTCTTCCGATTCCCTCAGAGCATCCCTCTCAAGTAATTCATAGTCGAGATAACCAACAGAACATCATTGTGTATCATATTCAAATAACAACGAGGTTGTACTATACATTAGACTGTGGTCTGCTCATCTGTTTTTTAGTGGGATCCTTGGTGCATGGAGGAAAAAAAGGTGGTGCGTTTTGGTGAGTGATTGAGTAAGTGTGATGTGTAATGGGAAATGGTGTGTGTGTGTGTGGTGTGTGTAGGAAGTTGGTTAGTGGTTAAATAGGAACGGCAGCGGATACGAGAACCATGTTGGTGGTCGGAGGGAGGAGGAGGTCATGACATGTTCCCGTCCACAAAGCAGTTTAGAACCCGTCAGTTGTTGCTTATCCAACATGGTCCGTATTTTCAGCTTCCGTGTTGTCCCTGCTGTCAAGAGTCTTCCCTTCAGGGACAATCGTATTGGTATCCGACGGTATAGTCGTATCAACAAGCTGTGCTGCGACATGCTCGGTCAATCCCGCTTGATCATTGGATGGTGACGCTTCGCTCTGTCCTTCATCGCTCGCTGAGCGCTTGAAATCCCGTGCCATGTCACTTCTCAGATGGACCGCTGCCTGATTGACACCATCTTGGCCCTCAGACGACGACGATTCACCATTACTCGATTGACCGCTGTCGCTTTCCACAGATCCTGCCTTGATAAATGCAATACCGGCCCGTGTTGAAACAGGGGGTAGACTAGACCCGCTCGACAATGGGGACATCGATCTGGATCGCGAGTTGGGTGACAATGGCGACGGTGAACGGCCATTTCGAAGATTGTTCAACTTAAACTTGATAGTCCCCTGAGACTTTTCAGAGTCTGAAGTCTCTCCCATGACCTGATCATGAACTTCACCATGTTCTGCTTCTTCCGGATCCAGTTTGACCTTCTTCTCTGGTGGTTTCCTACGACTAAATGCCCCTTCGTCTTCATCCTCATCCTCGTCCTCGCCATATTCCACTAGTTTCCTGCGTAAAGGTGGAGGCGGAGGCGACATCTGTGAGGCGACAACATGTTCAATGTCCTTGTCCAATGGTCCTGCCATCTCATGCTCGTCTTGATCAGAGTCCTCGTCCGATTCATTCCTAACCCTTCTCCGATCGGACGTTGGCGGATCGTCCTCGTGCTTTCCTTCATGCTGAATCTCATCCTCGTCATCTGAATTATTGAAATACGCCTCTTCATCGTCATCCACCGTAGAAGATGTCCAGGCTTTCTGATCAGGGCCTCGTCTCATGGAACTCGTTTCACTGGCGGCTGCCTCGGCTGCCTCTGCATCCGCCACTGAAGTATCCTGCTGCTGTTCATAACGCAGTACGAGTCCTTTGAATGTTGCCACGTATCCAATGCTCTTCAGCCTTTCGCCATATAACGGTACGATGTGTGAAACCAAAGACTTGATATTCTCCTATGAAATGGTTCAAGGGTATCTCCAATTAACATTGCTGTTCCTGGAATGGGGCGGACGATCAAAAACTAAAATACTTCATCGACCTAGCACTTACTTCCCGAATGAACTCGAAAAACTCGACACAAGCAGAGTTCAGCAGGTTGTTCTTGTTATTTGTCGAAAACAGGGTGTCCACAATGTGTTGGAATATACTGTGCTTGATCAAATATCGGTGATAGAATTCGTCGTTTAATCCAACACAAGTCCTGAAGAACCGCAGAGCACCTACAAAGCAATACCCGGGTTAGTGTGTGTGCCACGGTAACATAGCTGGATATCGCAACAGCATAACCATCATGAAGTTGTCTTACATAGCCGGATGTGTTGATCGCGATTCCTCAGTAGCAAGCAAACTTTGTTAACGACGCCACACGAGAGGACAAAGTACTTGCTCCTGAATGAGTGATGCCGGACCATGAACGATAGAATTTGGCAGATGTTTTCACATAGAGTCGCCACAGGACGACTAAACGATGTCGCATCTATCGGGAGAATTGGGTATAGATCGTTGAGTATAGATCAAGTGCGTAGATATTGTTGGCAAGTGCCATGACCAAGACGACGATAGCTGCTGCTCCAATACAGAAACGCGTATCTTCCTGTACCTTCTGAAAGCTCTAGCAATGGTGACACGAACTTTCCGACATAAGGGCCGTAAAACAACTCGAGAAATTTGTCTGCGTCTGGATCGAGATTAGGCATGGCATCAAGTGTTGTTGGCATCAAGCTTTCGTTCTGAGTAGTGTTGGTATCTAAAAGGATGCGGATGACTTCAGCGTACTGCAACTTGATTCCAGTGTCTTCTTCCTTCAGAAACTGATCCAAAATGATGTTCAGCAGCTGCTTTGATCCCTCTTCTCCTGACTGCCTGACAATGTAGGCTCTGATAATATTAGGGTCCTGCTCCATCGCAGAAAGAAAAATCTCTGTCCCTGCCATTCTGATCCTTTCGTTAGAGTCGGAAAGCGCAATCTCGAAGAGGTTGAAGAGTCCGTTTTGACTTAGAGTCCTATTTCATCCCAAGTAACCGCGAATCGTTCTTGTGTGAGCATTGATTCGTCCATCCAGTTTCTATATGCGATCGGGGACACTCCTGATAAACAAACATACCGATACACGCCCACGCGTGTAGCCATCTGTGTCGTCTTGGCAATTGCACAAAACTGCTGGACAAACATGATCACATCTCGTTTCCGCTCCATTGTTTCTGATTCATCCTCCAGGATCCCGAGCAACTGTCTCAAAAACGCTGGATCTTGATTGATAAACGTCAGGATGTCAAAGTTGAGGAAGAAAATGAGCGAACTCAGGATGGAGGACAGATTCTCATCCATGACACGCGCTAATACGGTGTCCCTCAAAAATTGTAGCCGGTATGCCTGATGAATCTTTTGCTCCATGTCTGGGTCATTGATCGGGACAATCTGTTTGAAGTGTGCACGCTTTGTGAGAAACTCTCGATAATCCTCCTTCTGATCGCCTAGCTCTGGGTCATCTAAAAAAAACGAATATCATAACAGTTCCAACAATCCAGTATCCATTAGTGGCGTCTCCTAATCCGAAAACTATAGTTAGGTTGTTACTTGCGAATTGGACGTTTCCATACATTCCAGCATTCCTAGACAACCGATAATGATATCATCCTTGAGGATATACTGTATGATTGAAATATCATGCAGCATGACTATTTGAAGTTCATGACGAACAAGTGAGGTCAATGGCCAGCTATCGATATCCTTCAACAACGAGTAACGTAACGAGGCGTCCCAGTAGGATGCTTACTGATTCCAAGCATGATCCCATATAATAAGTGTAGGTCTGAGCGATTATCCAGGTCCTCGCACATCTCCAGAATCGGGAACAGCCTGTCGATGTAGTTCTATAGTCAAGTACAAAAACAAATCCATGTCAGATGCTGTCCTATGTGATTCGATTGTTCAGGTGGCAGCCTTGATGGTGAACAACAGCGATACGTACATCGATAATGATGAAAGCTGCTAGCTTCTCTTTTTCATGAGCCCCATTCTGCGCCTCCTTGATGAGGTTATCGATATCGGCAAGATTGGAGAGTTCCGGATCCGGCAAAGTGATGAATTCGCTGCTGCCTGCGCCATTGGGATCAGATGGATCCGAGAACAAGTCTTCAGCTAAATTCAGGGACAGGTATTGTATTTGATGAATGGGTCCTGTCCAACTTGTTGTAGAAAAATGACCACTTGCAGAAAAAAAAAAAACAACACCTACTATAGTGTTGTTGGACCTCATTAATGTTATCCCTGTGAAGAGCAAAGTGTAAGGACAAGAGCAGTTAGTACTACATCAATTGCCACAGAGATAGTTCTGATCGAACCATGAATGATCGAAATCCAGGCTCTGCTCCGCGTTACCAAATCTCTCCGCATCCGTCTGGTTCTTGAAAACTCAATGCCAGATCTTCGCCATTATCCTCGGACCATACGATCAAGGTAGCTATCCGTACCGTAAAGAACAATGAGAAAGTTGAACAGTGTGTTAGCATCATTCACACAAAAAGAATGTTTATCCGAGGGTGGGTTCACAAACCACCCAACAAGACAATAAGAATGGCATGTGAATATGGGTGTACCTTGCTGCCGTTGATACAAATCCTCACCAACCCTTATTTGAGACCTCAATAGGACCTTGCCCTGTTCTTCCTCCGAGTGTACAATCAGAGTCCCTTCGGATTTGTCCTAAAAAAACGAGATCCAGAGAGTCAAGTCATTGGTCAAAGACATGTGGAATGGCGTCTCTGGTTCTATACATGGGTAAGGCGTGGAGACACGCTCACGCCTCTACCGGCCAGTATTCAGGTAGGGTTGATCGCGTGTCTTGATTATTTCTGATTCCGCAGACGTGTGCAGCCGCCCGATCCTTGAGAATATGGGGTATTGTTGCGCATGCTGTTTGGACTGGGTGACAGGAGGGATACAGTGGGATTCATTCGACAGGAACGGTTGACGTTGCTGCACAGTGATTAAGAGCTACCTTCCTGACATCCAACAAGAAGCAGCTAACCCGGTCAAAGAGGTGCGAGAACAAAGAGAGAAAGAAGAAGGGAGGGGAGAGGAGGAGTCATAACCCATACCTGGTTGAACTCGCAGGAGCAGTGGCCAGTACCCTGATCGATCCATTGGCTGCCAGTGTTAAGTTTGTAGACCTTAACACGCATCTTGGCAAGCGGATCCATGATGACCTAGCACGCGCAGCAGGCTAGGCGAGGATCGTAGGAGGTGAAGATCCTTGAGCTTTGTTGGGTCCAGAGAGATGCAAAAACAAGGCAAGGCGATCCCACGGTGTGGATGGGGGAGGTTCACGTGGGTGGGTAGGCTTGATCAAGGGAGAAGGATGACAAGAAGGTGGAGGCGAGGGGGATGAGGTGTGAGGCGAGTGCCAAGTGGCGTGTGTTGTACGTGTGTTGCCGGCAAAATGGTATCGAGGGTCTCTGGTCCCCGTCATGACCGGCTATGGCTGGCTGTGGGTGCATCATGTGATGTCCGCATGTTATGATAGCACCAGGGAAAAAAAAACTCGATCACTTTCTTGGATCCTCTTTCAACCCACTGGCGCCGACACTTTGCAATGACTGCCAAGAAGCCCCAACCTCAGGAGCCGGAGAGCCGTGTCTCTGGAAAAGACTGGAAGCTAGCAAAGACACCAACACGCCGCTCGCAAATGCCCACCGCTTTGAAGCAGTCGTTCGCCGACCGTATGTCCAAAACCAAGAAGCTCAACATCACCCGAGATCTGGCAAAGTCTATGACCCAAGAGAAGAACGACGACAAACGAGTAAGTGCATCTTGATTCAGATCAATTGCACAGATCTTGGACTGCAGGACACCACGTCCTCAATAGCTGGAAATAGCTTGTGCACCAACGGAACATGAGGAAGCCATCATTGATTGAACATTGAACATCTTTGTTCAACCAGTGTAACCACTTTCTTCCCATCGATGGAGAGACTAATGCAGTTGACACAACTTCCGCCTTACTCTGACTATATAGCGCAAGCGAGAGATCACGGAGGAAAGGAAGAAGATCAAGGAGGAGAAAGAGAGGATCGCCAACCTGGCAGCAAAGATGTCAGCCAACAAACTCAAGAGGCTCAAAAAGAAGGCCGGAAACCTCAAGGGACGCTAACAGCCTTCACAGCGGAGGCCATCTCTATGGACCATTGGACAACTTTCCTTTCAGCGCATTTTGTAACTTCAGGTCGCTTATCGATCATATCCTTTGTAACATACCATTTCAATCATTAGTACCAGCACCATAGACTCTGAAAGAATACAAGTGTGAAAAAACTTCCAAAGCGTTGTAGGGGTGATCATGGTTGCTGTGCCCTCCATGGACAAATTGCTCTCACGTGCCACTCAGACACAGGATTGGCACGCAGTTGCCGCAGAAGCTTTCCGCTTCTTACCTCGCCTCCAACCCAACCCAACCCAACCACCTCCACCTCAACCAACCCACACCTTCCCTGTACAGCGACGCTCGCCCGCCACCATGATTAAAATCTGGTCTATGAAAAAGGACAATGCTGGCACCAGCAAGAAGCCTAAAGTCAGTCCTGGACAGATCCGAGTTCAGAAAGGTTGGTGCCTGCCCTTTTGGAGTGATGCTGCGCTCCGTTACGTTCCGTAGTGTACCCTCCTACAACAACGGTTGCTGATTGTCCTCACTGACCGAACGCTGTTGTCCTCCCGCCTTGAACATAGACTTGACAGAACTGGACCTGCCCAAGACGATGCTGATGGAGTTTCCTGTCAAGGAGGACTTGCTCAACTTTGAGCTTTACATCACCCCTGATGAAGGTGAGAACACTGAAGTGACATCACAGGAACTCTGGACCCACAACACGGACAAAGAGCGGGGAGTGGCCTTTTAGGAGAAGATCTATGGGGAAACGCTTACTCGAGTGAGCGATGAGGCGTTGGGGCGCAGACACGCAATGACTGGAGTTGTATGGGTGCTCCCATCAGCGAACTCCCATCAGCGAACTCTCATCAGCGATTGCGTCAGGTCATCAAAGTCGCTGGGCGTGTTGGACCAAACCTCTACGCAGGAAGGAGGATTCGCATAGAAGCTTTTTTTCTCTTGTTCTTGTTATCCCTCCCTCTTCCGCCTGACCGTATGCTGACATATCTGACTGTCGCTCCTTTTAGGTTTCTACAAGGGTGGTACCTTCAAGTTCTCATTCTCGGTCAGCGGAAACTACCCCCACGATGCACCGAGCGTCAAGTGCCTTCAGAAGGTAAGCGATACCAGCGTCCCTCTTCTTGGATCTCCTGTAGCAATGTGTATGTCACTGCATGTCACTGTATGACAACGAGGGACTAACGCCATGTGCCACATTTGCCACCAAATTCAAATCAGATCTACCACCCCAACATCCAATACGATGGCAAGATCTGCTTAAACATCCTGCGCGAGGACTGGAAGCCAGTGCTGACACTAAACTCGATTATGGTTGGACTCCAATACCTGCTGCTGGAACCCAACGCGGATGATCCGCTCAACAAGGAGGCAGCAGAGGACCTGCGAACTAACCGACGCACCTTTGAAAGCAATGTTGCCAGGAGTATCAAAGGCGGATCGGTCAACGGTATCCAGTACGACGATGTCACCAAGGTTGCCCTTCCAGGAAAATGAGCCATGTTTGGTCCAGCCACAACAGCACACAGCATGGCAATTTTTTTTTTTTTTGCGGCAACCCAACGAGCGCGATGGACATTAAAAGCATCCAATAAAGCATGTCCACAGCCGACGCGGCTCGGTCGCAACAGATGTTTACCATAGGTGATTCTAGGATCAGGGTCCCCTCCCCCTTGCACACAGGAGAAAACTGATGGACGGAGACATGAAGTGCCTTCACCTCGCTCCTCGGCAGCGAATTTATCCTTGATCGAGCTCCCCGTCTCATGTGACGACCACAACCTTGGCTCAAACTGAAATTTGAAACTCTGTCCGCAATCTTGTCAGCCTGCGATCCGGCCTCTTCTGTTTAAAAGGGACACCTCATTCCCTCGCTACATCTCTCACTCCTTTCTACTCTCTTCAACTCTTCTCCACTCTCGCTTCACACTCGCTCTCTTCTCTGGTTCTCTCACTCTCCCTTTCAAGTCTCTCTGTCGTCTACACGCTTCTCGAACAAAGCACACCATGTCCAACCCCGTTGTTCCTACCACTTCTATCTTCAAGGATGATATCCTCAAGGGCAAAGTCGCCTTCGTCACTGGTAAGGAAGACTTTGTTCGTATTAGCGACGGCAGTTCCCGAGGTTTGTATTCAGTATTGTATCCCCCTACGATCGCACTCACCAACTCTTTTCCATCTCAACTTGACACGGTTGATTACTTTAGGCGGTGGTTCGGGTATCTGCAAAGGCATGGCCGAGGCAATGGCCCGCCATGGTGCCAAGGTGACCATTGTTGGCAGAACGTAAGAATATGAACCATGCACTTGTCGTCTTTTTTTTTCTTTTTTTTTGTCAGGTTTCTGTTCAATCAAGTGTAAAAAGAACGTGAAAAGAGTGTGAACCGGCATAGAAAGTACCGAGAATTTGAGCCGATCGAAATCATGGCATGGTTTTCTCCCTGCAACACGATGTGGAGAAATAGTGCCATGCGAATCTCATGGCACCTGGATCAATTATTAACCCTTCCCGCCTTTTTCTTTACCTCTCTCTCTCCCCTCTCCCTCCCCCATAGCCTCTCCAAGCTGGAAGAGGCTGCCAAGGAGATGCGCGCCAACACTGGCGCAGAGATCTTTGTGGCTGCAGCTGATGTCCGCGATCACAAGCAGGTCCAGGCTGCCGTGGACAAGCACATTGCTCACTATGGACGTCTCGACATTCTCGTCAATGGTGCTGCTGGCAACTTCCTTTCACTCTCACAGCATCTCTCGTTCAATGCCTTCCGCTCCGTGATCGAGATTGATCTCATTGGTACCTTCAACACCGCCAAATGCTGCTTCCCTCACTTGAAGGCCTCCAAGGGTTCTATCATCAACGTCTCGGCCACTTTGCCTTATAACGGACAAGTCTTCCAATCCCACGCTTGTGCTGCCAAGGCCGGTGTCGATGCGCTGTCACTTGTCTGGGCCAATGAATGGGGTCCATTGGGTATCCGCTCCAACTGCATTGCCCCTGGACCTATTGCCAACACGGTTGGTATGTCCAAGTTGGCACCTGATGCTGAAGCTGTGCGCGTGCCCATTGGCCGCATGGGTGAGGTCCGTGATATCGAGCATGCCACCCTTTACCTTGCTTCCGAAGCCGGTTCGTACGTGACTGGTCAAGTCTTGATCGTGGATGGTGGAAACTGGTTGCAACCTAGCTTGGCTGCTGGATACCCACAGGTCTGTGAGCAGGAACTCAACATCCGTGCTATCATGGAGCCCGACAATCCCAAGTCCAAGTTGTAAAGGAGGAAAACTGCTGGATTGATTAGGTTGGACAAAAACCCTTTATTGAACGCGTGGCAACCACATTGTTCTTCGCCCACCATTGTGAATATAGAAACTACTGTAAAACATCCCTCCGCATTGAGCTTGCTTTCATCAAAGGCAATTAGTTGGATATGATCGAATGACCATGCTGTTCAGAATCCGAGATGTCCCTGGAATCTGGTGAAGGCATCCTGAAAGAACCTTCATCTGAACTTGAGCTCTGTCTGCTGACGCTACGACCTTCCGTATTCAACCTTGGCGACATGGACGACGACGAAGCACCGTGATTGCGTTTTCCTCGAAAGATCTTGTTCACGACGTCTGTTCCAAAGGTATCCCGGACAAACTCGTGCGATTTGCCCTCCCATACATCCCTGAACTGTCGAAGTTCGTTTCGTAACACTGCCATCTCGTTCTTGAGTTCATCCTTGGTACCTGTCCAGTTTTGTTGGATCGATGTTCGAAGATCATGTGCCGACTTTTTCAATTTCACCTCTTGTTCCTGGAGGAGAGAGGGAAAGAAAGAAGAAAGAGAGAGGTATGTGATTAGCCCCACAAAACACTGTGTTTTCTTTTTCGCGTGGTTTTATCAAGTCGAAAAAAAAAAAAAAAATCTCGGTTCATTCACCTTGAAGAACCCAATACCCAGGTCCTTGGCAGAGACTCCACGCTCAAGGTTACGGCGAAGGTACTGATCATAATCCTTCACAATACGCGTGATCAAGTCCGAAGTGGATACGCCATCTGTCCGTTGTGTCGGTAAGAAATGCCCATGGTTCTTCACGAACGCGTACACATCGTCGTCTTCCACCGACGTGTATGGGATATCATCGTGTGCAACATAGTCAATCTAAGGTTCATGCAAGGGATAGTCGATGAATAAATGTTCTCAAATGCAACAGATACAACTTTTTTTTTTTTTTTTTTTACCTGGTGTTGGTCCAAGAAAGTCTGGTCAACAACCCAAGGCGCATCTTCAATCACTTCATCCACCCATTTACAGTGTCGAAGACTCTCGTATCGCTCCTTGTCCGTCATGACCGTTTTGCCTTTGCGACTATGGGTTAATGTGTCATTGCAAACTATCCGCAAAATAAAACAAAGAACAAGTTTTTTGTTAAACCAGTGCAATGACTATGACTTCATCAGTCCCAAGTCCCAACCTGCTGCAAGCTTACCTCCAACCATCAAATAGACCTCCGGAAAAGCTTTCTTAGCTTGCTCCAAGGCCTTGGCATGACCAAAGTGGAACAGGTCATAGATCCCATCACAGTAGATTCGTACAGGTCGGCCAACAGGAGGCGGATTGATCGGATAGCTGTAAACGGGTGTGGATGTGGCCAGCTCATTACCGTCACTACTAACACACCCATCGTTGCTGTCACTGTTGTCGTTGAAATTGGTATCTGGTGTGTCGTCACGGTTAGAGTCATGATCCTGGTCTTGGGTGGGCCAATTCTGGCCGCTCTTTGCGGAATACGTTCGTGCGTGTCGAGGTTGCTTTGTTGCTTCATCAAAAGGAGCAGTAGTGGAAGTGGATGCCGAGGCACGTTTACGTTTGGAAGACATTTTTTTTTTTTTTCTTTTCAAAGGATAAACGGTGTGATGGACAGAAACAAGAGGATAGAAGTGGTTTTTTTTTTTTGCGTGCGTGCGTGGAGAAAAGGAAGGAAAGTGAGGGGTGTGTGTTGATAAAATGCGTTTTTATTGTCGAGTCTGTTGAATCATGTCATGGTCATTACGGTCATTGTGCTACCACTTGGGCGGCGCTTGGCCTCCAAAACTTGTTCCAGGTTGTTGTTGTTGTTGCTGCTGGAACGGCTGCTGGAACGACTGTTGCTGCTGCAGTCCGAATCTGGCTTGCTGGGGTGAGATTGGTTGTTGCTGCTGTTGCTGTTGTTGCTGCTGTTGAGCTTGACCGGGAGCAAACGAAGCCATGGATGCAGGTGGACCCTGGAATGATCCTTGCTGTCCTTGAGCGAATGGAGGTCGCACGTTGGTATTCCTTAGACTTGGTGGTGGGGAAATGGGTGGTTGGCTTCCTCCGCCTGGAAAGTAACCATACACTGCACCGGGCTGACTTCCAATGGATGCGGGTGGTGGTGGCGCGGGAAATGCACCGTTGCCCGATGCATCAGAGGGTGGCAACGTAGTTGGGCCCCCCGATGAAGGTGCGGGTGGTGGTGGTGCAGCGACGGGCAATCCATCCGCAGGTGGAGGGACGGGTGAAGGCTGTTGGCTCAATACACTACCCTGGGACCCCCCAAATTGTGCTTGATCTGGCGGTGGAAGGTCCCCTCCAGACATTGGTCCAACAATTGACTGGCGGACGGAGACCGAGATGGTTGGGTACTTGCCATTAGGAGGTGCTTTCCTGTAGAGAACAGCAGAACCAGAAATAAATCTTAGTAACCGATCGCTCCTGGGATGTTTGCAACATGAGCATGAACCCCTACAAACAGTACTTACAGCTCATTCACGTAGGCAGTTGGGAAGATTCCCACATCCTTCCGAAGGATACCACGCCACCAGTCCGCATTCACTATAACATTGGTAACAGGACAGGTTGTGAGTTGGCGAGAACAAAGACGACATCGACAAATGCTTTGAACAACAACCTTGATACTGAAAGGAACTTACAAAACTCGATGACATTGATAATATCCCCGACCTTGAAGGGTAGATCGCCTTCATCCTCGCCCGCAAAATCAAACATAGCCTGTGCACGAGCAATCACTTGGACATTGCGAACCTCAGAGATTCCGGATTGACGGTTGCTGTTTTCAGTAGTTGGCGAGGTAGGTGTCTCCCTGACACCATCGATGGCGGTCATACGTGCGGCCTCGATGGCTGCGGATGCTGCAGAAGCAGCCTCTGAGACTTCTGGATTCAGAATGCTATTTTTGACTGGATCTGCACGATTGGCTTCAACACTTGCTACAGGTGGTGCTTGCTGAAGACCTGGAGGCTGAGCTTGCAGCTGGTTGGGTTGCTGACCCATGAACGGTTGCTGCATCTGCGGTTGCTGACCCTGGTAAGGCTGACCCTGGAAGTACTGCTGCTGCTGGATCGGAGGCAGAGGTTTGGTAGGATCACCTTGGATCGGTGCTCCCGAGACTGCTGGAGCACCACCGACCAGGGACGCATTCATTGGCTGGCCAACGCCATAAGGCAACGAGGCTGGTACTTGCTGATTCTGAGGGGTCACAAACTGGGCTGGAGGCACCCCAAATTGTCCCTGCTGTCCTGAAGGTGGTCCGTATTGCACTTGCTGTGCCTGAACGCCCGACTGTCCTTGTGGCAGGCCCTCTTGGGTGCCTTGGCCGGCTTTATCCTTCTTCGAGTCTTTGTCCTTTGGAAGGAATGAATTCCTGAAAGAGCTCATCCAGTTCTTTCCTGATGGTTTGGAAGATGAGTCTCCTGTGGAGGAGCCTCCCGAGGGCGGCCCACCTGCGGCTGTTGCGTTATGGACATCGGATCCAGTGTGAATCGGGGTATGGAGCAAGGGAGGCTGCTGCTGCTGCTGCTGAAGTTGGTATTGCTGCTGCAATTGGTACTGCTGCTGCTGCTGCTGTTGTTGGACTTGGAACGAGTCCTGACGTGGAGGAAGTAAGGATGGCATCGATCCCGCACCCATGGTCTGAGCAACTGGCTGTGCGTTTTGTCCTGCAGGATCTTGACCTGGACCTTGGCTCTGCCCTGGCTGACTGATGGTGTTGGCCCGAGCACTGGTTTTTGGCTTGGGCTGATATGGTTTTGGCTGGTACAACTGATAGGCTTGCACTGGCATGGCCAAAGGCTGTGGTATGATTTGCTGTGGGAAAGTGGTCGCGATCGGAGAAGCCATGGTTTGTATGGCTGCTGGAGGCTGGTAGGACGATGGTGGGTTTTGGAATTCCTTGGGTGGTGGGGTTGGTGCCTTTCCAGACTCGAGAGAGGTTGTCGAGTCCTTTGGATCGACCGACGCAGTAGTGCTAGCTGATGCGTCATGGACGTGACGAGTCAACGATGGATCATGCACACCAGGCTGAGGTCCGCCCATCTCCCGTATCATGTCGGCAATGGACACGTTTGGTTCTGCAGCCGAAGGAGCGCTGGGCAATTGCTGCTGTTGCAATTGGTGCTGCTGCTGTTGCAATTGGTGCTGTTGCAGTTGGTGCTGTTGCAGTTGATACTGCTGCTGCTGCTGCTGAATAGGCGGCGGGGCAGTAAACACCTGGGCCTGATAGCCTGGCGGTGTAGGTCCCACGCTAGTCTGTGCAGGGTTGAAGATTCTTGGCTGCGCCAATGCAGGTCCATCAGACAGGGGTGGTTGGGGTGCTGTGTCACGGTGCTCATATTGCTCTAAATTAGCAGACTGAGGGGGCACAGAAATCTGCGTGTCAACCACAGGTATAGCTTCTGGCTGGGTGTTCCATCCCGCGTGCTCATCGAGCTTATCCTGAGTAGGCTGGGCAAAGGAGGGGGCTAAGGGATCGAGGGCTGCAGAAATGATGACAGAGTCCAAAGAACCTTGTGAGGCAGGATACGCGTGTGGCACTGCACCCGATCCAGCTACATCATCGCCATTACCCACAATAGCGGTTGCACCGCTGTTGAGTTGGTTGTCGACTTCATGGACTCGGCTTTGGGTCGTAGTCGATATCTCAGTGGAGATCTCGCCACTGGTAGGGGCTGTGCTGAAATAGCCAGAGAAGAGCAAAGGAGGTAGCTCTTGCTTTGGGCTTTCAGGCAGTGGTGCCTCGCGTCCCTGCGCTGATTCAATCACTGGCTCGTAGTCATCGTCAGCACCTTCCAGTTCAACAACCTCATCGTGATCCTGGTCGTCCGTAGCACTTGCCGCAATAAGATTATCCAGCTCTCCAGTGGTGATATCTGTGCTTGGATGCTCAATGGTGTGTCTCGTCTGCTGTTCCTGTCTCAAAAGACGCTCTTGGTGCAGGCGTTCCGCTTCCCGGTCGAGTTCGTCGTTGTCATCATCGTCGTCTCCACTTTCAGCGTCAATTGGTTGATTCTGAAAGTGGTTGTTGTGCTCGATAGAAGGGTTGTAATTGGCGGCAGGGCTGTTGCGGACTTGCGCCAACTCGGAGGAGAGAATCTGGGCGGTGTTTTTCCTGGAAGACAAGTCCAGCATTTGCAGGTCATCGAGCGAGGCTCTGCCCTGCTGTTGTAGCTGAGCATAGTTTGGTTCAGAGGTGGGGGAGGCAACGGTGCGGGCTACCACGGTGCTGGGATCGAGTTTGTACAGCTCGTCTAGAATGCTGAAGAAACGAAAAGAACAGAGACGAAGAGTGAGCATAGGCTTGGCAAGGAGGGGAGACGCGGGCAGAAGCGGTTCTTTGGGAGCACGCACAGCTTGAGCGAGTCGTCGGCGATGACGCCGTGGCCATGGAGGAATGAGAGGTGGCCGTGGACGGACTGGATGATGTGCGAGCACGCAGCCTCAACCATGGGGGAGGACATGGGGGGAAGGCGTGAAGAGGTGGAAGAGGGGTGGAAGTGGTGTGTGTGTGTGGATAAGGACAAGAAGAGAGGAGGAGGAGGAGGGAAAAAAGACCGAACGAGAGCGAGAAGGGAACAATGGAATAATGGAAGAGGGGAGGAGTGTGAGCTCGACGTGATACACTCTAGTGCACTTTTTGATTGATTGATAGGTCGCAAACAAGCAACAAGCTTGGTGGCGGCAACACAAGAATATGCAAGCGAGGAAGCGAGACAATACGAGATGACACAGCAGCGGTTCTTCCCATTCCCCCTGTCGGTCGCGCATTCTTTTTTTTGCCGCTTTTTCTTCCAGCTTCCTCCTATTCATACATGTACATTGAGTGCTTTGCATCATTCGCCCTTGTCTCGTCCCTCGTCCTTTGTTTGGCTAAAAACAATGTCCGTCCCCTTTGCAAGAGGCCAGCTGGCCTCTGGCTGTGCATGCTCTGGCTGTGTCCATGGCACCAAAGGGTGCAATCATCCTCCTCCCCCCTCCCCTTTGCCATTCCGCCTCTCTCTCACTCTCTTCTCGCGCGCGCCGCTCCAAAGAGCAGTTGGATGATGTGATGATCTTTAATCCACGCCTACTTCCCCCCCTCCCCTGTTTTGTTAGATCCATCGGGGCTCATTTCACAATGCTCTCATCGATGCTCCACAGCACCTTGGTACCTCTTCTTTCGATCATGGAATCATGGATACTCTGGAGACGGCGACTGTTCATATTTGCTCTTTGTCATTGCATTCTCTCGAACCGGTTTGGCTATTGTTTTTTGTGTTACAACGCATCAGGCAAGCTTCCATCCATTCCCTCTCCCTCACAGGCGTGCTCTGGCCCTCCCAGGTAAGCAAGCGTCTTCCCGGCTCCCTTGGCCTTCTTGAACATCTGCTCCAGTTGCTCTGCAAGTTCAATGGCTCCCGCAATCTTTATCTTGCCGCTGACAATTCCTCGAGGTCCCAGAGAACAATGACAATCAGGCGAGCATGCACTCTACCCATTACTTGACACTCTTGCTGCGGACATGACGTACCGTCAAGCCGCCGCTCATAAAGTTGAGGAGGTCGGCGTCCTCGACTTGCAGGATAGCGACGGGAATAGGTTCCTGGTCACGCTTTGCCTTTGGAATCTCAGGCCTCTTTGGAGAGACGATGGCAGGTGCATCGAAGCCTTGGAAGAGAAGGTACCTATTTGGCATGTGCTGGCCTTGTTAGCAGCAGCCATTGTATTCGATGACGACGTGACAATCGAGGAGCTCGAAGCCAAGTTTTACCACTCGGTCATAGGGACGCCTCTCTTGGTGATGTTGAAGATGAAGAATCCGCGGATGGCAAACAAGGAAGGATTTGCTTCAATCTCTAGAAAAGGCGTGCTTTCACTCGGTGAGGTGTCAGTCGTAGAGAAAACCGAAAGTGCCGAGCTGCTGGAACACTCGTACCTTTCCGTATCTCAGGAAAGAGCGTTGTGGCATTGAGCCCTTGCGATGGCCTTTGGCGAAGGTTTGTTTGACATGGTGAGGGGCGGGTAGCTTTTGGGTGGTGTGGAAGGAGGAAAGAAGGACGCCTGCAGTGCCCAAGTCTGTGTCCTCTTCTTCCCCACACAAGAACACGGGCCACACTCCCCAAAGTGGAGGGAACCCGACCCAGGAATGCCCTCCCTTCCACGACGTCACCTGCACAAAGACGTAAAGACGTTGCACCTGCATGGCTGTTGTCGGAGACGATGTGAGAGTTTGCCAAGGCCACACACGAGGGCTTTCGTATTTCATCATCTGTGCGGGGCGAGCGTTAAATTTCACCGTGGATTCCTGGACTTTTTCCTTTCTTCTTTCGCACTCACCACACCTCTCATTCACCTCATTCACCTCATTCACCCTACGTACCTCACGCACCTCACGCACACATATACACACCCCTTCCACCCTACCAGAACAGCACTCCCGCCAACACGTACCGCTTCTCGATCGCCACAAAAGCATCCAACACAAAGATGCAAAGCATAGGACATGACCTCCGTCGAGGTTTCAACAATATCAACCCACTTGGGTAAATGGCCCTTCTCTCTCAACTGCCAACGTCTTCGTCTACATCATAATTTGTGGTATTCTAACAGGACTCGGACTTCTGACTCCAAGTAGAAACAACTACAAGACCATTAACAAATGGCTCGCCGAGATGAAGAACATTGATTCATCCCTCAAGACCCTCGATAAAGAGATCTCGGCAGACGCCAAGCTTGTCGCTGCCTGGGGCGCTTCGGAAGGTGATGACCTAACCGATGTCTGTCAGCGTATGGCCCAGCTAATGGAGGTATGTGTTCTGTGTGCTCCTCCTATCAAGCCGGTACAGACATCATTCTAAACTGGATATTAGAAAAAAAGTGATCGCTCATTGGAGACTCTTTTCGCTTGTCTACTTGCTCATAGGAATTGGGATTGATTCAGCAGGCCTTTTCACTGCGGCACACTGCTTACCGCAAGACTATCAAGAGTTTGAAGATACATGAAATGACCTTGGATGAGGTTCGTGCAAGACTGCTCATCCCCCACCCCCCTACTCTCCTTTCCGCGTGTGTGGTACAACCTCCGAGTGTCCATATGACCCCTGTCCTTTTCTAACGTGTCATGACATTGACCCCACTAGAACCGCAAAAAGAAACACGACCTCACCTCTCAGATCGCAAAGGCTCAAAAAGCAAGCAAAGAGAACCCAATCAAGCTGATGGAATTGCATGCTTCGCTAGAAAGGGTCACAGCAGAGCTGGACGCCCAGGAGTTGGAGCTGAGGCAGTACAAACGTGTGACCATCAAGGAGGCTTTTGACGCAAAGTTCGACGCCATGCTCGAGTATGGAGAGAAAATGGCTCTTATTGCAGGGTATGGACGGGCTATCACTCTGGTGATCGACACGGAGAAACAAGCTGCCGATACGGTGAGAATCTACAACGGAGGTGAATACACAGCTGGAGCTGTTAACCAGGTCAAAGCTGCGGTTACCGGCTGGCAGCCACAGCCTATGGATGTACCTGCTCAGTCCTATGTACCTGTTGCAGCCATCACACCAGCCATCGAATCCGTTGCAACCATGTCCGTCGCATCTATTGCACCCTCCCAGGACGAACTCGCTTTCTCTGCCGCTGTCGCTGCGTGCAACAGCAAAACTCCACCCCTCAGCCATAATTCATACACTGCAAACGACGGATATTCGAATGATGGACAGGAGCACGGCGACAAGTCAACATATACTTCCCCAGCGCCCACACACGCCGAGCAAGTGAGTCGGATCCAGGAACAGCAGCGCAGACTCGAACTGGAGCAACAACGATTGTATCAGCAGAACCTTGCCTCATACTCTCCAGAGCCAACCCCTTCACAGCAACATTATCAGGATGCTGCAGGCAATGGCACACACAACGGACACAACACTACACCGCCTCCGCGCAGCAATACACAGGAATTCTACCCTCCAACGCCACCTATCTACGAATCGCCAGGACAAGGATACAACAGAAACAGCCAGGCCCAGTACGGGCAATATGACACATCGACATACCAGGCACCCGCCCGCAATTACCGCCTTGGTTTTGTTGACCCGCGTGAACGCAGCCAGATGGAGAACAGCCGGTATCGGTCAGATCTTCTTCCTCCACTCCAGTTCTCCAACAGCCCCATATTGCACGAGAAATAATAAAGCTCCCTTTTTTTTCCTATTGCGATTCTCTCTTCATCAATGAGTTCTGTTCAGGAATTGGCTGTTTTCCTTCCTCACCTCCTTTCGGCGCCTCTACTGCCTCTTGCCATTCTTGCTGTGGCCGTCCTCGTGCTGTCAACTCTGGCCGCTGCGGACACGACTGTTCAGGAACGATTACAGCAACGGCAAAAGGAAGAGAGTGGAGAGGCTGTGGCGCTTACCAGACTTCATGCGATCGGATTCGGATTCGTGGCAAGCGTTGGGCTGTTAGTCATGTGGATGTGGTCCAATGTAATAAGTATGGCGAGGCCTTTGGGCAGAACAACCTGAAGGCACACTTTGTAGACCAAATGCTGATATCGACTCTGCTTGTCACCCTATTCCAACAGTCTACATGAGTCTGTTCACATTCGGACTGGGATCGTTCGTTAGCATTCAGCAATGCATGCCAGGCATTATGAAGAGAATGGGGTTAGGGCCAGGACAGCCTTGGCACCATGCTACCATCGCTGGATTCTTGGTGGTATCCTGGTTCTGGCACAGGAACTCCAGGTCAGTAATTTAGGCTTGGACGTGCAATTGGATGTGGTTTGACAAAGGACCTTGTTGTATCCACCAACCTCTTTTTGTCATTGTACTATGTAGCCACTCATGGATCTTTCAGGACATTCTTGGTGGTAAGATTGAAGTTGCTGTGTATTGTGTTGGGCCTCGAGACGACCTTTGCTGATTTTGTCCTTTTCCCAATAGGATTCACTATCACACTGATGCTCGGGGTACTGAAAGCCTCCTCGATGTCTTCACCAACGCTTCTACTTTTGACAGCATTCGTATATGACATCTTCTTTGTCTTCGTAACTCCGTACCTCACCACATCAGGAGAATCCATTATGGAAGCAGCAGCAACGGGAGCTGCCATGACCGTTAAAGAGCAAATCCCAATGCTATTCCGCATCCCCAGCCTCTCGCCTGGTGGAGGGGAAGCCATACTTGGGTTCGGTGATGTAGTTTTACCAGGAATCCTGGTTACATTCCTGAAGGAATGTGATGCTAGACTGGAAGAAGACCAAAGTCCTGCTGGTCTGGCTTCTTTGATTGGAGCCCAGCATCCATCGCAGATTCTACCAACGCCCTTCGTGACCAAGAAGAGCTGGTGGAGAAAGCGTTGGAGCTACCATTTAACGGCAATCCTGGGATTTACCGTTGGCCTAGAGTTGACGTTTATTGCAATGATGTGGAGCAACAAGGGTCAGCCAGCACTCCTCTATCTTGTACCCTGCACTTTGCTCCCCGTGGCGATGCTGGCTTCTAAACGGCACGAACTCTCGTTGCTCTGGAATGGCTGGGGCGAGCTGGAGGGAGAAGCCATGCTATTGGATATGGACGAGGATGGTAATCACGTCGAACAAGGAAATGAGGAAGCACTATCGGAGACTATGGACAGGAGGCAGATGCCCGTATCTCTTGTTCTTCCAAGCGAGATCACCGTTTGACCCTAGACCATCATCCATAGACCTTCACACTTCACTTGCTCGTATAATATTGGCTACACTAAACTGCCGCGGCAACCAAGGGAAATGGTAAATGTTCATCCCACTTTTCATCCCTTCCCATACTCTTCTTTCATATCAGTGCACTCTGCGCGATTAAGGTTAGGTTTTTTGTCTTGTTCCTGCAGCCAACACAACGAAGGCACAGCTGCTGCAAAGGAGGAAACGTCCCAACCGTCGAAAAGAGCTATATGTACGTAGTAAGAGCTCTCCTGTCGTTCTGACAAACGTGTCGTTTCATTGAGTTGCTACTTTGGCGCTTCGTCATCCCTTTTGTAGCCTTGCCATCATCATAACATCCCGTCCCAATGGATAGTATGAGATATCCTCGAACTTTGCAGCACCCTATGCGTTTTTTTTTTTACATCAATGTCGTGTGTGTGGCAAGTGCTCAGTCGATTGTCTATTAGGACTGTATCTCATTCTGGACAAAAAAATTAACAACAAGGATAGTCCTTTAGTTACCTCCGCATCCTGTACAGCACTGACTCCATCCTCGCCGACAAAAACAGGCGCGATCGTCAAAAGGAACGAGTCAACCTGGCCAGATTTCAGGAAGGACGAAATCACACTTGCTCCACCTTCTACCATCAAAGAGTGAATCGATTGCTGATGGAGATTGGAGAGCAAGTCTGGGATCGAAAGATGACCTGTAGCACAAGGACAAGGAAGGGGCAATTGTTTGCTGTCAGCTCAAAAGGTCGGCCGTAAGGGGCGTGGAGTAAACTTGTTAAAGGTTGTTCCTACCTTGAGAATCAACACTGAGGACGACAACCTTGGCTCCAAGTGCCTCGATCTCTTTTCGTCGTTGCCGGTCGTGAACTGGACCGGTGAAGATCCATGGCTTCTTGGGCGAGGAAGGGAACACTAGTTTAGCACTGAGTGGGAACCGTAATGTGCTGTCAAGGATGATCGGTTGAGGATGCTGGATTGGTCCCGAACCTGGAGGCAGGTCGTCATCATTCAGACGGACTATTTGAAAAGAAGAGGTTGAGCTGCCACTCCTTGTTTTTTTTCAACGAGAGTCGTTTGAGCGTACTTGATGAGTGTACCTGTTAAACGAGGATCATCGTTAAGCACGGTGCCAATACCGACAAGGATAGCGTCGTGCTTTAGCCTCAGGCTGAACGAGTAGCGCGTAGAAAGACATTGTTAGCTATTAGCATCTATCCCATCATTGCTCCGGCCTCGGTTCTTCTGATATTGCTCTGATGAACTCGTACATATGAGTAGCCTTCATGGACTCTGGTCCGCTTAGAATCAACTGCCGACCTCCGATGCCTGCTATCTTGCCATCCAAGCTCTGAGCATAGGTTAGGGTGACATGGGGCCTTGCCACGTTCGTATCCGGTGCGAAAGCTCTGTCGAAGAGAAAACGGTAGTTGGCGGCGGACATGGTTGGAAGTGAAGGAAAGGAGGTGGACGAAGTCACGCGCACGGCACGAATGGTATGCCTTTGATCAGGCACACGCTTTCACATGACGAACTCAGCTTTGTTCTCTCATCCCCCCGCCCACAACTTCTTTCTTCACCCGCACACCACTTGCCTCGACCGTCTCCTTTGTTCTCGATCAGGACCACTACCGCTACCACCATGTCACGCAAATACTTGACCCTTCCAGATATTGTACGGGACTCTACCTGCAATCACTTTTTCCCACCTGGGTGTCGAGGCACACTATCGCTCATCAGTAAAGAACGCGATTGACTGAAGGACTCCTGTCCTTTTGCTCCAAATCAACTCTTCTAGGACACCCAACCCGATATCTACGAGACCACCGATGACGTTGATGACAACGGCACTAGCCTCAAAGGCATGGACAGCAAGGTAAGGCAGACCTCGCTGCACAATGTATTCAGGGCAACGTGTTCCACAGCATGGCCAGGCACAGCCATTGACGAGTACCATTGCGCACCGACCAACTTGACTTAGGACTATGAGAGCGACGGGGAGAGAGAGGACATCGACCGGTCAGCCGTCTCGGTCAAGGATGCCGCTTCTCGCTTCAAGGACTGCCTTGTAGATAATTCTTCTGCTGGTAGGCATAAGCATGGTTC
>Ga0247824_10000169_pt1 | contig 28486 bp, 21 predicted proteins | sample 13C_PalmiticAcid_FD_194412 | JGI IMG/M metagenome (GOLD analysis project Ga0247824, IMG submission 194412) | Soil microbial communities from agricultural site in Penn Yan, New York, United States - 13C_PalmiticAcid_Day48 | ecosystem: Environmental > Terrestrial > Soil > Agricultural land...
ATGCCGCATGGACTCGCCAAAGGTCGGATCGGACGGCCCAGTCAGCTGCTGGGGCCCGCCCTGGCGGCGGGCGGCGATGATGGCGCGGCTGCGGTGGAAGAAGGCCGGAATGATGGCCAGCTCCCAGACGATGGCGCCGCCGATGAGGGTAAAGACCAGCCAGGGCCCCGTCGGGTAGGCGATGAGCACGCTCGGGGCGTTGCAGATGCGGGCGGCCTCGACGGTGCTGACGGTGAGCAGGCCGGCGACGAAGGAGAGGATGAGGCCCATGGTGCCAAAGGCGCGCACCGAGGCGACGGCCTCCTGGAAGAAGCTGACCAGGAAGCAGGCGGGGCTCCCCAGGACGGGGACGTGCGAGAGCCACGGCAGGCGGGCGCGGGCGTGGCATTGCGAGTAGAGCATGTAGATGTTGGTGTCGCTGTGGATGAAGAGGATGGTGCCGGTGAGGATGGCGAGCAGCACAGGCACCACGAGCAGGTAGCCCAACGCCCAGCTGTGCACCGCCGGCCGCGGGCGCCGGGTCAGGGAGTCCATGGCTCGTCGTTTTTTTTCTGCTTGTTCTTTTTCTTCTTTCCTTTTCGCGATCTTCTAGAGTGGATGTCGTATGGTGCACCCAATAGTTGGTGCGTTGCGAATCGAGGCTCTGTCGCCGGCGGAAGCGCGAAGAATTGGACGATGGACCTGAGGCTCGGCGGGTCTGCGTGACGGGAACCTTGTGATTGTTTTTTCTTGGCGGCCGGGATCTGCTGATTTCCTGCAGCCCCGCAGATCAAGTGTGGGGGAAACTGCGGGGCAGCCGAGGATTTCCTGGTCGAGCAGTGCTGGTCACCCGCTGCCAGGTGCTTGCACGTGTGCCTCTTTGACTTTTTACACGACAAACCCTCCGTGCAACACCAAACCATCAATGATCAACCTGTCATCTTGCGTGTGTCGTTAAAAGGAGAACTCAGAACACTGGGGCTACCAGTTACCACGAGGACCGAGTTGTCACCGAGTTGCGGATTGAATCCGGCACTGCCCAGACTCGGACCTCGAGGTTGCCAGTGCTCAGCGTGCAGCACTCTACGGGCCAAGAATCCAGGGGTCAGGGATTCAGGGGCTCGGAAACTGAGGGACTCGGAAAGTCAGGAACTCGGGAACTCAGTGACTTAATTAGGGGCCATAGTCTCAAGTTTTGGTTCACGGGTGAGGTGGGACACACAACAAGCCTTCAGAACTGGCAATGCGCTGCCATGGTGACGGTCCTGTGTTTACTGTTTTCTTGACTACCAGTTACCTGAGGGAGGTAAAGTTGCAATGGTCGCATTGCTGTTGTTGACTTCCTGCGCCCGAATCGCTTGATTCACCTCCTCCAATGGATCCCCTCCACCCCCTCGACAGGCTGTCGTAACACCGGCAACTGGTGCTTGCGGAGACATCTGGGCTTTCTATCCGTCCGAGTCAAAGTTAGAGTCGCATTCGCCGCAGCGTTTTACGAAAGACATGTGAATTCTCCACCTCCGTTGTCTTGACACAGGAGCTCCCATCCTTGTCGCGGCAGTCGTGGGTGCTCGGTGGCTCGGTGGACATTTCCGTGCGGCATCCCGGGCACTTATTTTTGAGTATGACCGTTTTGCACATTTTTACCGCCTTGTTGAGTGCCGTGCCTGAGTCGAATGTGTTTCGCGGTGTGTGTAGAGGACAGGAGTGTTGCCTGTTAGGTAAAATACCTGGTATCTCTGCGTGGCAGGGCAGGGAGATTTTGCCACGCCTGCCCCAGCTGAAAGCTAATGGGTGAATTTATACATGGGAAGCATCACAAAAGGGCACTGATATCTTTGTTACGATGCCAGCTAGTAGCCGTTACCGGTTGGTCGGATTTCGGGTCACAAGCCAAGGTCAAATGTGTGCAACACAAAGCCCCGGAGGGGGTTGCGTACCAGGAAGAACCATGCGACTTTGTTCTCTACCTATGCTGTTGTCAACAATCACGAGACCACGTCAACCCTGGGTAAACCACGAGGACCTGGGCAGGCGCAACAAAGCGACCTGATACCAACAAGATATGAAAATAGAGGACACGTCCCACTGGAAGGCGACTGTCTGGGAGAAAACCCTGAGATCAGCTAATTAAAAGGTGCTTTGAGTCTTGGGACTGGTCTTGATACATGCATCAACTACAGGCAAAAGAGACACAGCTGACGGCAGATGGGATATTGGATGGATCAACGGACTGACGAAAAACGGCACAATGCAGGCCCCTTGATATCATGGACAGAACAGTCCAGTGGGAAGATGGGCACTCTTGCCAACCCAAGTTGTGATTGTCAAGAGTGGTATCAGCACTGCGACAACATACACTCTCTCCTCGCCGGCTCGGTGAAGCACACGAGAGCCACGTGGGCCATTCAACCCGGGACAATAGACCTTGATCGGACCCGACGTCCCGGCCGTCTGGATAGGGAAGTGAAAAGTGCTCACCGACTCTACCGACTCGCTAAAGACACCTCGAATCAGAGTCTGGGACGGGTGCATGTTGCCTATGAACCGCTCACCCTTTAGGCAGACCGCTCCCTCCCCTCCAACACTCCTGTTCAGCGCCATCCAATGACGTAGGGGTGTTGGTCCGAGAAGGCGCCTTGGAAGCGCCGGTGGACACCCACCTCTCTCGAATCGATCCTGCGGACTCGACGCCATTGCAACTCTGTGGCGGCTCGGCAGGAGTGGCAGCCATGTGGGCGGCATGTTGGAGTCTGCCCCCGCCAAAATGGTTACCTTGGCCGGCCCACCTGACGAGTAATGACGACGGATTGGGGTCCAGAACCGAAAGACTCCAGACTGTTGGTTATGCTTGTTGGCTCTCGGCTGCATCGGGAGGCGGCTCCCGGCGCTAGGGCAGGTCAAGTAACAATGGCGATCGGGGGCTCAGCCGTCTTGAAAAGTTTCAATAGTGCTTATCAGTGCATGAGAGGTCGACGCACAATTAGACCATTTGCCCACTGACACGTAGATGCTGGAGTCTGAATCCACGGTTCATCGAACCACCCGGGTGGTAACCGCAGACGAAACGACGCTGCATGGCCCAGTCACCAGTGTCGAGCACATTGCCAGACAGACTGTCAAGACTCGAGACCGGTACCGGCCTTGAGCGCGGGGTGCTGAGGAGACTACTCCGTACTGGGCCGCCGCCATGCAGTGCTCGGGTCCTTTGGGTGTCATGATTGGGCCGACGAAGCCCCGTCGCCAGCTCGGTCGGGAATTCCAGCTGCGGTTCTAAATCCAGCTCTGAGTGGTTGCACCCGGCGGGCAACGCAGCATGCTGGCTGCCACATGTCCCGCCCCGTTCCACAATCCGCGCACCACTTACAGCTCCAGCCCCGCGGGTATTGGCCCCGGGACGCCTGAGGACGGCTGGTAGCCAAGCCCCTCCTGAGCCCAACCTGCAGCAGGCGTACCGTACAGTTGCCCGTCATGAATCATGACTAACACGCTTGCTGGGTACCCGCGGCCCGTCAAGGCTGATGTGTCTGCCGACGATAGTCTCTTGACCGGCAGACCGGGAGGCAACCAAGTCACTGGTTTTTGAGAGGGGGCAGGTGGCTAAGTCTGACTATCTGCTCACTAATGTCCTTACTCAGAGCCACAGGCTCACTTCAGACTAGCCCTGAGCTGACGTTGCGAGCGGCATTCGGTCAGAACGTGGAAGTGGCATGAAGCAACCCAGCTGAGAGGTAACGACTCGGAGTTATCCCTCTTGGCTGGCCGTGAAGAGGCGCTCCAACGGTGATATGCCGCATGAACAAAGATGCAACCGCGGAGAACTGCAACCACACCTCGAACCAAACAAGGGGAAGGAGTGGCTACCTCGCAGCCAACGAGTCCCGGGTTTGGCCTACCATAATGTCAGCATGAATTCAAGATCTGCATGCAAAGCGAGTGAGGCCGCACCGGCATGGCCTCAGCAAGAGATCCGAGAGGTTAACCACCCAACCATCTGCTACCCCTCTACTCGGAGGGTGGGTGGCATCGGGGAACCCGGAAGCAAGATTCCAGAAGCCTGGAGCTGACGCCCACAGATTCCTTGTGTTGATGGCTAATCGGGGGAGGCGAAGCGAGTAGTACAAGTAGGCACCTCGGATCCTTCTCCCCACTGATCAGTCTTGCTGCCTCTCTGACTGGACGAACTAAGATCTGACTCGACCTTGCAGCCCCACGGCAAGTGTGAGTGGCCGTGAGTGAAGAAGTGCAGACTGCCACCCCTTCTTCCGTGTAATTCAAAGGCAGAGGCTCTTCTCCCATATCTATCAAAATGGCGGGCATCTCGGCGACCTATCCAGACTACCTGTCCACGCTCCATCTGAACGAGTTGCGAGAGACAGAGTATGGCTACCTCGACTCCCAGGACCACGTCTATCTGGACTACACCGGGTCAGGACTCGCCGCTGCCGCCCAGGTCCGTCACCACCAACAACGCCTAGCCCAGACACTCTACGGCAACCCACACTCGGCCAACCCAACAAGCGCCGCAGCTACAGAAGCCATCGAGCGCACCCGGTCTCGGATCCTCGCCCATCTCAAAGCCTCTTCCGATGAATACACCGTCATTTTCACCCCCAATGCCACCGGGGCCGCACGGCTCGTGGGCGAGGCATACCCTTTCCGCCGGGGCACCGGCCTCGTCCTGACGGCAGACAACCACAACTCGATCAACGGCATCCGCGAGTTTGCCGCCAGCAAGGGAGCCAAGACCACATACATCCCCCTCCAACGGCCAGACCTCCGCGTAAGCGACGGAGCCGTCGTCTCTGCCCTCTCTCACAGGACCGCCTTCCTCCGCCGCCTCTCGCCCATCTGCCTCAACCTGTTCCGGGGCTCCGGCGCCGGCGCCAAACCAAACGGCCTCTTTGCGTACCCGGCCCAGAGCAACTTCACCGGCGTCCGGCACCCGCTGTCTTGGATCCCGTTCGCCCAGCAGCGCGGGTACCACGTGCTCCTCGACGCGGCTGCCGTCCTGCCCACGTCGACCCTGGACCTGTCGCGGGTGAAGCCGGATTTTGTCATCGTCAGCTGGTACAAGCTCTTTGGCTATCCGACCGGGCTGGGCTGCCTCATTGCGCGAAAGGACAGCCTGGAATGCCTCCGGATCCGCCGGCCGTGGTTCTCGGGCGGTTCGATCCAGGCGGCCACGGTTTCGGCCCCGTGGCACATGATGGCATCAGGGGCCGAGGCATTCGAGGACGGCACTCTGAATTTCTTGTCCATCCCGGACGTCCATTTCGGCCTGGATTGGCTGGCCGGGGTCGGCATGTCGGTGGTTGAGACGCGCGTGCGGTGCCTGACGGGCTGGTTCCTCGACCGCCTGCTGCAGATGCAGCACAGCGATGGGTCGCCCATGGTCAGGGTGTATGGTCCGACGGACCTGAGGATGCGAGGTGGGACCGTGGCTTTCAACTTTCTCGACGCGGCCGGAAAAGTTGTGGATGAGCGGCTCGTGGCCATGGAGTCGGCGGCGGCCATGATTTCCCTGCGCACCGGCTGCTTTTGCAACCCAGGGGCGGGAGAGGCTGCGCTTGGGTTGGATGCCGGGCTGGTTCGAAGGCTGTCCAAAGTTCGCCAGCTCTCTCGAGGTTTGGATGAGTTTGTTGAGATGCTGGGCATCCCTTCGCTCGGCGCCGTTCGTGTCTCGTTTGGGTTGGCTTCCACGACTGCCGACCTGGACAAGTTCTTTGGCTTTGCCGAGAAGACTTACAAGGACCGCGTAACAACACCGGTAGGACTGCCTGCAAGGGAGCAATGTTGAGGGCATTGCAAGAGGCTTTGCTTTGTTGGATTTGGTTCACAGGAAACGCGTACATACATACAGGGACGTCGTCTTTGGACTCAGTTGGGTGGGCGTTACCAATTGTCCAGATCTCTTCAGTTTTTTCCGATGCCAGGTTTGCATCAATCACGCCTTGGAGTACAGAGAAACGGGCGTTTTGTTTGGGTTTCGGGGAGTCAAGTATTTCTATTTCACTTGATGGTCAAGAAATTTGTAGATACCGCACCAGCCAAGGTACTATTCTCAAGAGCTGATTCTAAGTTCAAGTATGTACAAAGAAGCTAACCCCCGGGTCTTGTGTCCCTTACGAAAGAGTAGGGACAGTCCAGGGGCTCCACGAGTCAATGTTGAAGCTGGGGTTGCCGGTGGAGCGGAAGATGCTGGTGGTGCCGGCATTGGCGTTGTTGAGCAGGTACTTGCCGATAAAGGCATTGAGCTCGCTGCCCTGCTGGGAGCTCGGGAAGCTGCAGTGCGAGTTGCCGCCAACCTGCGAGTAGCCGAAGCGGTCGAGGGCGCCCAGAGCCTGCCACTGCTTGCGGGCAATGCCCATGCAGCCGTACGTCGAGACCTTGCCGAGCCACTCCATGTCGACGTTCTCCATGACGTAGATGGGCCTCGGTGCAATGAGGCCGGCGAGCATGTGGTGGTCGAAGGGCAGGCTGTTGACGTTGTTGACGTAGTTGTTGAAGTTGGGCGAGAACCAGACGTTCTCGGTGACGATCTGCTTCGAGTCCTGCACGTTCTGCCCCTGGCTCTTCTGCAACGCGGCGATGCGCCAGCAGCCCGAGCCGCCGGCACCGGACTCCTCGGGCAGCGTGAGGGCGATGCGAGGCTCGAGAGCGCCGGCAACCATGGCGCCCTTGCCGTTTCTCGAGCAGCCCGTGACACCGATCCTGGTGGGATCAATGTTGGTCTGCGCCTTGGTGAGCTCCAAGGCGTCGATAATGCGTGAGACACCCCATGCCCAAGCCGTCAGGGCGCCGGCCGAGTGGCTGCTGCCGTAGAGATCGTAGAACTTGCCCTTGCCCCGCGAGGACTGGTCGGTTTGCTGGCCAATCTCGTCGTTGTTGAAGAGGATGGTCGCTACGCCAGAGGGGACGGGAAGCCCGCCAAAGGTTCCAAAGTTGATGATGGCCGGCCCGTTGCTCGACGGCCTGTTGTTGATGGTGACGGAGAAGGAGATGGACTTTCCGTTGTCCGACACGGTGATGCTCAGCGTGCTGCCCGAGAAGCTGGCCTTGACGGAAGACGGCGGGGGCGGGAGAGTGCCCAGCTCGTACTTCTGCAACAGCTTGCTGATCTCGGCCTGACGGCACGCCCAGTCGGCCTTGCTGGTGACCTTGCCGCCTCCATGGAAAGTGAAGGGGTCGTTCAGCGCGTTGGAAACAGGGTTTCCGAGACCGTCGGGCGTCGCAGGGCAGGAAGTGCTTCCTCCTCCTCCAGGGGTCGATGTCGTGCTCGTGGGAGGGGCAGCTGTCGTCCGGGACGTGCTGAGGGTCGTGGGCTGCTGCGGGGCGCTTGTGGTCGACGGAGCGGACGGTGTTGTCGCAGGTCCACTCCCGGGGAGGCACTGGTGATACCACTGATTCTGTTGGAAGCAGTAGGCGCCGTCCACACACGTCGTTGGGCCACTCCATCCATTACCACCACACTGGCCCCATACGCTCTGGCGTTGCTGCGCGTTGACGCCGGCGGCGCCGAGGGCGATGAGGAGAGACGACGCAACCGCGGGAGACAACATTGTGAATATCGCGAGTCAAAGACAGTGATGTTCAGGATCTAAGATAGGCCGGCATCCCGGTGATTGACAGAGACAAGGCCCTGGGAAGAGAGGCGTTCAGGGGCAAGGCTTTTTATGCGTGTTCTTGCCGCTGGCCACGGCAGCCAGGAATAGACTCCATGGTCCCCAGATTTAATGCTGTCATCAATGCTTCCCCAGGTTTTGGTCTCTCAAAGTTTGGTACACTAACATGGGGCTCATCACGTCGACCCAAAACGGATGTTTTGTTCATGCGATTCTGGATGGCACTTGGCCGAGCCATTGTCGGTTCACGTGCACGTCCAACGTGCAACCTCCGGAGTTGGACCGTCCATCAATGACATTAGCCTGAATCTCGGGCAAGCGGCCGGGACCTGGGATCCGGGGAGTTGGGCACGCCAAGACGACCATGGCCTGGTTGGATGGGCTGGAGACGGCTCGTTGACTTCCAGGACGGGCTCGCCTTGCACCAGGCCGGCCTCCCGAGTTCTTGCTGCAACTCTACTAATATACAAGAAGAGCCGCTGAACCAGACTTGGCTTTCCACCAGTCACCATCCATCGGCGAGCCATGTTCCGGGTTGTGTTCGTTTTGGGGGGAGGTTCTCGAGCCCCGATGTCACCAGAGCGTCTAAGCGCGTTGCACTGGGGACGGCAGACAGCTGCTAGAAGCGCACTAGAAGCTTGGAGAAGGCGCTTATTTCCGTCTTTTGGAATTCGGGCTGCCCACGGTCCTGTACCTTATGTCAGTTGAAAATCGAATGCACCTGCTCAGTGCTCGCCGTCTTGGTTGAACCTCCGTGCAAGTATTGGTCCGGCATCTATATATCTTGATTAAGAAAGATACACTTGCTCGTTTTTATGCCATGGGTGTAACTGAAAGACGGGGTGTTCTTCTTGGGCTTCGCCATGTTGAGAATGTGAATTGTGAGAACACCGATCGAGCCGAACGGAATGATGGCTGGTCCCACGGCAGCCACACCCGCAGCGTGCAGCGGAATATTTTAGCCTGCCCAAAGACCGTTACCCCAAGAACGGGCCAGGCTCCGCAAGTCCCTCCTTTACAGCGTGTTGGGACTTCTGGTGGTAGGAAAAAGCAGCGGGATACGGAGCGACTGTCATGATTCCGATCTCAAAATGGCAGTCGAGGTTGAGAGACGCTCTCTTGGCGCCCAGAGTGTAACCTGGTGGTGGCAGAGTGCCGGAGACAAGGCACCTAGTGTACACACTCGACCAGCCCGGTTAAAGGCCATGTGGGGTTGGGATTGCCATGGGCGACTCGGAACAGGAACGAAGTAGTCGACAAAAGCGCGGCGTCACGGTCGTGGGGGCCACAGAGTTGGACAACACGGGCTTGCACCAGACGGAGTGCCGCAGTAATGGAGTGGCGGAGGAACGGAACGGGAGAGACACGACTCTGGAGAAAGCCTCAAAGCACCATGGACGGAACGACAGGCTTCTGGGCAATATCATGCATTGTCGATCACCGCGTTAGCGAGCTTATCTTGCTCGAGAAAAGCACCGATTCGGTTCAATCCCCCCTCAGAGAGTCGAATCGCGAGGAGTAGGAGATGACGGCGCGGTCATAAACACGTCAGGCTCGAGGTCCCACAGCGAATTTGTCGGAGCGCGGGGTGGCGGCGGGTCGAAACGTACCACCCGAGGCGGACCGCACAGTTCGTTGTCCGATTCTTCGTCTGAGTCGACCTCGACAGGTTTCGCGATGATGCTCTGTCGACAAGGGGTTAGCCCTGACAGAACAAGAGGAATGTGGTTCACGTAAAGTACCTCATGGACGCAACTCTCCAAGTGCCTCTGCAGCTTGACGCGCTTCCTGAAGTTGTGGCCGTACCACTTGCAGCCGCGGACGCGGCAGACCCATGGTAGCACGAATGACTTCCAGTTGATGTACTCATCAGGGACTGACGCGTACAGATGGGCTTGCCCTGCTTTCAGCGAGTTGGCGCGGGCTGTTCGGAGCAACAGATCGAAGAACTTGTCGCGAAGTCGAGAATCTTGCGACACTGTCAGTTTTCGCAAATTCTGTGTGTGGAATGATGGCATGTGACGAATCAATGACAGGACATGGCGGGGCTGGCTGGAATACCTGTGAAGTCGATGGTCTCCAAGACAGGCACCGGTAGGGGAGGAGGTCTCGGGGGCGGGGCTGGCGGCGGATAGTCAGGCCATTCAGGAATAGGCCGACGGGCAAACCCAGGCGAGACAGTCACATCAATTCTTTCAGGACCAGGAAGGTTTTTTGCAGCCATTTCGTTGATGGACCCCGACAGAAAGAAGGAAAGGAAGAGAGTGTTTGTGGAAGGATGTGGGGGTTATCTGGCAGTTCCGTAGGAGAGTGGGAGGCGGGCAGGCAGAAGTGTGAGCTTCCACCAGAAACGGAAAGCACGGCTTGGAGCAGGAAGGTGCCACGTCGGCCCTCTCGCAGACGAGATGAAATGCGATGCTCAGGTTCGCGGTTAGTTTGAACAGTGACAGACCAGCCACGACCGATTTGCCCCCTTTCTTTGACCACCAGTTATCCATGCCGTGGTGTCTTCATGTTCTGGCCTTGATTAAAAAAACGTGCAAGTCTTCCATTGGAGGCCACTCTTCCCGGCCCCGTTTCATTCGGTTCATCCTCCAGCAGTCGTGAGATTGGTAAGGTAGTCTAGGAGAGCTGAAGGGCTGAAAAGCTGACAGTGGGTTAAGGTAAGGTAGTTGACGCGGAGACTCGGCATATGGGTCCTCAAGCTTTTAGATACATCATTAAAAGATATAGGTGTACTGTACATCATGTGTATACACACCCACTCTCGTCTAGCCCTATTACTCAACAATGAGAACCGCGCTCTCGGTTGCCACGCGCGCCTGAGACCTTGCCATGGAGCTCTTAGGGTAGCAGAAACTCAGACCTGTCCCCTGCGGCCCGTCTGCATAAACCCACGACACGCCGAGACAGCGTCCCTCGGCCGAGGCGGGATACAAGTTCAGTTGGGCACAGAGGTGGATGCAGTCGAGCATAGAGATGACGGGGAACTTCCCCATGTCGCCGCTCGGATAGTCAGTTTCGCACATGCGCCTGAACTTGAGCTTTGTCCCAGGAACGGTGTAGTTGGCTGCCCCACTTGGGAGCGGGCACTCGGTGATGACCTCGCCGAGCGCCACCGCGTTGGTGATGGACTTGTCGGTAGCAAAGCAGACCTTGCCCGCCTCGGCGGAGCATGTGGGTAGTGTCGTTGCCGAGGTTGTTGTGGCAGTGGTAGCACTGGGAATAACAGTGGCGCTGGCGCTAGATTCAGCAAGGGACTGAAAAGGTGACTCCCGAGAACGAGGCCATTTACCTGGGACACGACGCCTGGGCCTCGGAACCCGTCGAGGCCACGCCGCCATTCTTCAACACATTGCTTTGCACGACCCCAAGAACGATGAGCCCAATGGCGAGGAGGATGTTGCTGACGGTCAGGAAGAAAGTGGTCCTCCTTAGTCCCAATATCTTTGGCTCCCAGCCCGGCGCGCGCGCTTGGACACACAAGGGAGCCGGAATTGGTGACTTGGCAGGTGGCGGAGGGGTCGGGGAGTCTTGCCACTCCTGTGATCTTTCCTCGCCTGTGGTTGGTAATGAGGCTTGGTGGTGCTGGTGGGACTGCAAATGGACCGGATGCAACATCCCCCCGGGGGAGGAGTCAATAACTTGTGGTGCTTCGAGGTCCTCCCTGCTCCACCCTATCGCATGCGCCATGACGCTCTTTGCCGGATTGTGATGTATCCGAGTTTGGTAGAAGCCTTGCACAAGATCAGAGAGGTGGTTGGAGGGATGTGGGAAAAGATCATGGTGCTGGAGCGTGTCTGTTTCGTGCTGATTGAGAACCTCTGAAAGGAATCCCACCCCTGCGGCGCTTAATTGACCACGCTGCCACGCGCCGCTCAGCTGCATGATTTGGCGCGAACTGTGCCTCTGACCCCGTCCTCCATCAATAACTACGAGGTAACCATCCAGGATGAGCTGAATCTTGGCGTCTGCGCGATTGCAACCCTCCTTCACGAGCAGAAATACACAGTAGTTGCAAATCGGGATTTTTAAGGGACAAAACAGAGACGGGAGTCGATCGTTCCTCGGGGCAAGGCCTACGCCGAGCGAAATATTCCCACCCAGACCTCCTCAGTCCAAGACAGGACACCTTGCTTGAAGGTGTCAAGTTTGAGCTTATTACTTCAGTTTGCAGGCGTATTTCATTTACTATCAACCTCATAGTTCCCCGTGCCCCGTGAAAACTCTGACCGCTTCTTGACTCCGGGACCGGGACGTAGATACTCAGAGACTGCCGCCCGTAGCCTTCAGAAAATTCTCGCCCTTCTGCTACCCTTGCCCTTGCCATTTCCCCTCGCGCTCATGACCGTCAAGGTGTGCACAAAGCGCAGCTTGCCGTTTTCAACACGAAACTCGTGGCTGTCTGGGATGCCCGAGAAGCTCAGGAACACCGAGACGGCACCAACAGTCTCGTCAATGACATAGCGCCGGTCCACAAGAGCCACGCCGCTGGGGATTCCGACGTCACACTTGTCGTTGGGGCCGCCGTTCCCCGTGTAAGCACCCCCCTCGAGACGGGAGCAGGGATATCCCCATGGAACCTTGACGGTCTTGTCGCTAAAGATGTCACAGTATGCGTCGGCAGCGGCCTGGATGACGGCGCGCGAGTCGCGCTTCCCCTCGGGGATGGCGCCCCAGTCCTCCTTGCTGGCCCAGTTGAGTGTGCCGGTGGCGTTGAACAGCCAGTCGCCAGTCGTGGTGATTAGGGTTTCGATCTTGGAGACAGCGCCGTCCTTGAAGTACATCTGCGTCCCGAGCACGTACGGCTTGCTGCCCGTTGCCGAAATCAGCTCTGTGTAGGTTGCGCACTGGGTCGTGTCAAGGCTGTGCCGGCTGTGGTCAATCTTGAGGGGCGTAGCCAGGATCCCCGACTTGAAGGTCGCCGCCGCAAAGTTCTCGTTGTAAACGAGCGCGGAAGAGACGGGCTTGAGCAGGGTTGGGTCACCCGCTTTTTGTGCCGCCACCAGGCTGTCGGCGCTCGTCTTGAGGAACTCGCGCGTGCAGTCTGCTGCCGTAGCGAGCAGAGGGCCAAAGGCGCCCAGGGTGAGAAGGGTAAGGGTGTGCATAATGGGCTCAAGTGTGGAGGGGTGAGAGTGGCAGTAAACACAGAGGGTCACGAGTTGAAGGAGCACTGACGGAGAGCTTTATTGCGTTTCAAGGCGACGTGGAGACATATATATCTCCGGCGTATGTGGAGGGCCCGGAAGTCCAAGGCTAATGTGGGCAACGGGTAATTGCCCTGGTTACCACTTCATGATATTTGGCAACGTTCTCCGAGAGGAGTCATGTTCGGCAGATTTGCCACGCTAAGTGATTGGCACGCGTATTGCCCCTGATATTCCTAAACTGCAATACATTGACTGCTATAACGGTATCTGATATACCTTGCAGAGCGGGGACGGCACTGGCAGCTCAACAAGGTACCCTGCTTTTACATCATCCTCCACTTGTCGTAACCGGTCTAGTCAAAGAAGGGCAGGGTACCAGGTAGTGATTGTGAGAACATCATTCGGGTTCCGATCTTGGATTACTGCTGAGGTACGGTGTAATTAACCCGTGAGCCACATACCTACGTGAACCATGTGTCTCGATTGGCGGCAGAGGAACGACGAGGCACCCAGCTCGTCCAACGCCGAGACCTGCTCGCCTTTACACATTCCTGCCAGCTGCTCACTGGAAGGTTATTAGGTGGTGTACTTTTCCTCTCGTTCTCTCGAAGCTGGCAAGCCCTTCAAGAAGTCCCATCGGTTGTTAGCTTGGCCTTTGGCACCGAATTCGATAGAAACCTCACTGACAAGGACCACTTGCCCAGACAGGAAAGGATGGCGCTGGAGTACCTTAAATTTGGTCATCTCCAAGCCCAGAGTGAAAAGGAGGGCTCGGATGAGTTCAAGTGAAAACAAGGAAGGCAAGAACGGCCCAAGCACACCACATATAAGCAGAACGCACCCAGGAAGCAGCAACAACAACAGTCCTTCCATATAGTGTAGTGGTTTAGCATTCCAGATTTTCAACTTCTGCTGAACCTTCTGGCGACCCGGGTTCGAACCCCGGTATGGAAGCTCATCCTTTTGCTTTTGTTTCCTTTGTTGATACGTTTGCTCTACAGACCCCTTCCCCTGTTATTGCTCTCTCTCTCTCCCCAATCTCGAACCGTTCCATTGATTGCTTCCATATTTGCACCGCGGTTTTTCGACTTCACTTTTGGTGTATCATACGAGCGTTTATGCTGACTGAACCATACACTGCATCCAGCCGCAGAGCATATTTGTGCCCATCTAGATTTGCGGGTTCCAGCCCAATACGCGGCTACCAAACGACGCGCATCCGTACGATGATGTCCGACATCCGCCTCCAAGACCTTGGGGAAGACACACCAAAGGCCTCCGGTCTGCGCACAAGCCGATGCCGGATGCGCAGCCAGTGTGTTTGACACTGCAAGCAAGAAGGTGGTCTTGTCGGCGTGTCCCAACAACGAGAATGGAGCAGATTCCACCACTGCCGCCACTGGAGTTCTTTACCGGTGCTTGGCATCCAGCAGCTGGGACCTACACACATCACATGGCCGACGAGAGCAGCATGCGGTCGAGGGTCGGTCCGTTGGGCACCGAGGCTGCCAACAACCGTGTCACACAGCCACGCCAAACCTCTGCCACCCGCTGCCAACGAGGCCCCTCTACTGAGCCAAGCTCATCCCCGGGTTACCGCAAGAGGATCTCCGATACATCCGCTGGTCAGTAGCTGTGCTCAGCACTTGCACACGCCGCGAGCCTTGGGTGGGTGCGGTGCCGAACCCCGAGAGCCCAAGGGTGAAATGGAAGACACACGCGCAGCTGCTGTGCCACTCTCTGAAGATCAGGCGCGGGCGGGAAGGGGCCGAGACAGACATCCAATGCCAGGGGACGGCCCTTCCTCGCAGGTGTGGGACATCCCGCGCATCAAGGGTGAGGAGGGGGGGCACTCCGTCATTGGTGTAACCCCACGACGTCGACATGATCGTTCGTTGGGGCAGAGATTACCAGAAAACGACGCGTTTGCAGGGGAAGGAACGCGAGAAGCTTCGCCTGGAGCGGCTGCGCCGAGCTCCCCGCCCCTACTTGGATGCCAAAACCCCCATGCTCGGGGTCAAGTGAGCCGAGTCAACCCGATTCTTCCCACCGACATATGCCGCGTTTCCTGTGTCACCATAAAGCTCAACGATCCCGTCCTCGATATCTCGTTGACAATCTCTCTTGGTCGAAACAAGGTTTTCATGTTACGCAAAAGCTGTACGCCATCTCTGGCAGGCGAATCCCAGCGCTCATTTCCCCCTTTTGTCCGTATCCAAGACACCGTCCCCTGGGGAGCATCTCTGTGCGTTGATTCGCCTCTGGGGTGCCCAATTCAAGGCGCCATCAGACGGGGCCTTGGGGGAAGGGGGACGAAAGACGTATCCGAACCCGATGGCGCAAAGTTCACTAATGCAGTATGCCGTGACCCTTTTCCGGCCCGTCGGTATCAGGGCTTCCTCGACGTCGTCCGTCCCCTCTCGTGTGACCTGCGATGTCGGCCACGGCCAGTATCACGACAACATGCATCACGATGGGCTGAGGCTCCCGAAAGCCGACATCGAGACCAGTGAACATATTCACCGATTCACACCAGCTCGCTCGGTTGACCTGGGCTGGAAGCAGTAAGGGACGGTTTGAAGTTAGGCCGCCATGAGACCCAGTACACCGACACTAACACGATCTCCGACCCCCCTTCCTTGGTCGATGTATGTACAGTGACTTGTTGACTCGAACGAGACGGCAAATGGACACACGTTGCCAACGCATCTCGCAGAGCAAACCAATCCTGCGGATCCGGAGCCCCAAGCGATCCTAACGCTCCTTCCTCCCTCTCCTTCATTGCCCTCGCCGCAGCTAATCAGATGCCTTGACGCCGCTCTCACAGCCGCGTCTAAAGACGTCCACATGCCCCAACCTCGTCACCGGCTTGTCGCCTCTCACTTGCTAGCAGCTTGTCCATGCCCAACGCGCTGCCGAGAGAGAGGGAGCGGCGAGATGGTGTGGTCGGGCACTCACGTCACCGCCAGCAGCATCACCGCCGGCACTTTTGCCAAGCCTGCGTAGCTCCCCAGCGTGCGGTGATGGCGAGATGTTAAATGTGCAGCTAGTCTCTGTCATTTGTGACAGATCTCTTGAGCACCAGGGGCCAACGCCACCCGACCTGGAAAGTCTCGAGCTTTCTGTCGTCCCACCACTCCCGTGCTGTCATTCGTCCGCCAGGGATCGCCATGTTCTTCTCGTCTGTGTGTACTGAATCCTCCATGGATGTGCTGACACCCCTGCTGACGCCTCGATCTAAACCCCAGGCCAGCAGTAAGACCCAGAGACATGGCTCGAGCCACGGAAGCCGCCGCAACGCTCCCGGCAACTCGAAAAGCTCAAAGGCCAAATCTCAGGGCCCGGCCACCCCGGCCACAATCTCACCCTCCTTCTTGTTCGTCGTCAACGAGCTCCAAATCGACTTCGAGCCGTTGCCAGGAGAAGAACACCTTCTAACAGACCAATGGCTCAACCCGATGCCCCCACAGCATGCTGCGGCGTACGTGGATGAGATTAGAGGAACTGTCTTTCGGTACAAGAACGGAGCCGTCTCGCCAGCGCGGAATTATGCTTGGTAGGCAACCGGCGAGGAAACTCGGCACCGAAACTCGATACTGGGAGCTGACTCGGGTCACCAGGCACCGTCCAGAGAGCGGTAGCCCAGGCTACATCGTCCGGCTCGACCACGCAGGGGTCATCAATGGATACCCAGTAGGCTACAAAACCCACACCGTCTTCGCCTGCTCGGCTCTCCTCCCCATGATCGTCACGGACCGAGACGCCTCGCTCGGACTCACGTTCATGCGCCGGCTGTGCCCCCGGGGATGCGATACAATGTACGATGAAACGTACTCGACGTGGTCTCCACTGCACTTCAACGCTGGAGACCAAGAAGGTATTTCCTATGTCAACCACTACTCCTGCGGAGGACCCTTCGGGACGGGCAAGGACGCTTCGTGGATTCCGTCCCTCGTCCCCAGCGTCTACCGAAACACCAACCCCTTGGCCGGGCCCTCTCGCGGCCTCTCGGGCGAGCTGCCCATTATCCTCGGCCTCATGGGTTTCCATGGAAGACCGGGCAGAGCAAGCGACGTCTTCCTGGACCGCAACTGGGATATGAACCGATGGCACGGTTCAGCCCGAGCCTCAAACTACCGTGTGTGCTCCTCTGCAACATCCCGGCCTGGTGTTCCCGCTGATGGATTCCCAGTTCCCAAATCCGGCGAGAACCCTCGCGGGCTGCTCGTCCACGTCTGCACTGACAACTTGGTCGACGATCTGCCCGATACTGAACAGAACAACCGGTCCGCCGATGACTGCGCGCACATGATCCACTCCCTCGAGTACAGCACCATTCTCGTTCAGGGCTGAGGTTTTCTGGTTCATTAGGTCGAAGTAGCGCTCCCTCCCCCTTGCCTTGCAGCTGGCCTCGTCGTGTTGCTTTAAACCCCACAGAGATGATCTCCCGTTGCCTCTTGACTGACAGACGGTATCGCATTGACTCTTGCTTAACCCCCCTCTATTCTTTTCAGCTCAGTGTCGTATCAGGTAGACAGTCTAGAATCAGACCGCATGGCGCAACTTATACCCAGCACGGCTTTATGGACATGGCGCTGGAGAATTTGGCCCCCAAGCACTCGTGATTCATTGTCTGGTCTAATTCAATCATATCCCAGCCTCGCTCATGTACACCATACGCCGCAGCAGATCTTTGGTGGTCTCTGAATCATCTGTCTCATACCGCGTCGGGGAGTCTCACTGCAATATCTCCAGACTGTGTAATGTAGCGCACCCATGGCAGTGAAGGGTATTGGAGCTGTGTCACACGCCGTGTCAGCGGACGCACACCAAAAGATAACAAAAACAGAGAGGAGCATACCTTTGGCTCTGTGATCTTCAGGTACCGCACCTGGATTCCGCTGGTTGTGAAATACGGAATCTCAAACTTGACCTGGATGGGCCTCTTGGCGCCCTTGCCGGGGGCCCCGATGCCGCCCATGCTACCTCCAAACCCGCCAGTCATGCCGCCGCCGTGCTCGTCGTCGCCCCGGACGCTGGGCAGGCCGAGCTCGGCGCGCATGAGGAACTCCTTGCCGCCGCCAAACTGCTTGATCTTCCAGACGATGGCGCTCTGCTCGGGGGCGTAGTGGACCGAGCCGACGTTGGTGCGGAAGCGCGGGGTGTCGGCATCGTCCGGGACGGGGACGATAATCTCGACGTTGTTGGCGGTGCTGCGGCGCTTGAACTGGGCGCGGGCTTTGAGCATGTACTCGATGCGCGACCCGCTGTGGGACTCGACGACGCACTCGACCCAGATGAGCGGCTTGACTTGGGTGTTGAGGCGGTACGACATGAGCTCGAACTCGCCGTCGGGAGGGATGAAGCTGATGGTGCGGTCGTTCTCAAAGCGCGAGAGGCGCACGCACTGGTGGAATTTGACATCCTCCATCTCGATGGCCTTGCCGCGCGTCGTCCGCCCCGTCGTCTCGAACATGACCTTGTCGTTGAGCCCCAGGCGCAGCTCGGGCATGCCCGACAGGTAGCACTTCATCTTGATGGCACCCAGGATCTCGGACCGCAGCACGTTGCCGTTGGCCGACACCAGCAGGTTGAGCGACTCGATGACGTCGAGGAACACCTCGTTCTTCCGATACCGGATGCCCTCGGAGCGCCACGACACGGCGTTGGTCACGGCGATGGGCGGGCGGGCCTGGATCTCAAGCTTGTGCGACTCTTGGGTGATGTACTCCTGCAGGATCTTGGACTCGGTCGTTTGCGGGTACCCAAAGTCCATCATCTCGTCGAGCAGCTCGTAGATGATGACAAAGTTGTCGCGGATGGATTCCTCCTCGAGCGCCTTGAAGTACTCGGTGAAGACCTCGACGATCTTGTGTAAGAAGAGGAGGATCTCGGCGGCATTGGTGTTTCGTTTTGTGAGGGCGAGCAGGTACAGGTTGTTGTGTCGGATGTAGAGATACTGCACGCAGGACGGGTCAGTCAGCAATGCGCAAGATTGGCGGGACAGTGGGTGGGTTGCTTGCGTTGATGCCTTCGTGGGAGAAGCAAGGGGGCACGGCTGACGACTCTTCTTCGGCTTCGCTGAGGAGGACAGGGAACATTTCGACGGCGGACATGGGGATGTCTCCCCTGTAGTTGCGCGCCAAGAGGGTCTTGCCCTTGAGGTCGAGGAAGAAGACGGCCGACGCCATGGCGAGGGGCAGCTGGGCGTGGTTTGCCCAGGATCGGGAGAGCGTTCAAGGAGGGAGGGGCGACGCCAGGTCGTGGGGATTGGGTGTGGTTGTCGTCGTCGGGGGGTAGGCACCAGGAAGCCACTCGTTCGAGCTCGGTGTTTCGTGCAGCGGCAAGATCGCTGACAGGTCGTTGCGCTGAGATTCACGGCCCTGGACCTGAAATGCAATGGTCGCCGTCTTTGGTGTAATTGCAGTTGCCGTTGTTGTTGCCGTCGCCGTCGTGTCGAGGGATGCCACTATTCCGCGATCTGGTCGTTGATGTGCTTGTCGCTGCACGGACCCCATGTGCAGCCAGCTGCAGCCCCAATCCAGAGGTAATTACCCCACAGTTCAGGTGGCCTGGTGGGGTCCGTCGGGGCAAGGCCAAACTTAGCTCCGTGGTGGGCCCGTAACGCGCCTTGCGGTCTTCAATGAAAAGATTTTTGCCTGCGACCCTTTTCCGTTCCCTTTCCTCTCTCCAACGCGCCCACTAGACAGTGCATTCCATCGTACGCACAATAGGTACCGGCATTCTGTCGAGTCTCCGACCCGTGTTGTTGTTGATGAAGTCTGCGATTTCGAGGCGCGGAGAGGAATTCCACCGCGGCGCCATAAGAGCCGCCCGAGTATTGTTGCTCTTTGAGTCGCATTCACTTGTTGCTTGGGCAGCGTCAGAGGCGCCGTACATACTTTGTTGTTGATGACCACCTGTTGATGACCGTCTGGCTTTGCGTGCTGTACTTTTGGACAGTTGGACCTGCCTGCCACACCAACGCCCTGCCTGGGAGTGTTTTTCACAGCATCCATAACGCCTCGACTCCAAGACCTCAACAAACCGGAGGAGTGACACTGATCCTCCCGGCTTTTGTTGGGGAACCTGGGCACTCGGACATGGAACACCAGAAGCCGGGGGGTCTAGCCGCTTGAAGCGACTGAGAGCGACCACCTCCTTGCGCCCCAGGACCAGCCGAGCCGAAGAGGGGAAGCAGTCGAGGCACTGAGAGGAGGCCATTCGGCCAACCGCCTTGGAGCAAGTTCGGCATGTTTTCTTTTTGTCCTTGGCTGTCATGTGTCAATCACACTCAATGCAGCCCTCCAGCTTTAAGTTGTTGCGCACAGGCTTGGACCTTCTTCCCGGTCTGCACCGGAAACAAAACCCAAAATGTATTCCGGGTCCATAATCTGTTGGTCTGGGCTGAGTTAACGTTAAATGGATTTCTTTTCAGAAGAGCGGAATGCAGCCGCCACCGGTGGGAACTGTCCCCCAGATGTCCTCTCGATGCTCGACTCAGGCGTCGGTGGAATCCTGTCCCAGCCCGTGTCACAGCAAGTTCCGTTCCACTTGCATGTGAAGGTGGGTCATCCATGACAAAGCCCTCTCCGGAGCCGAGCGCGAAGGCGGATAATTTCACTAGCTCGAGGGGTGCGTCCCAGCCCCAGTTCTGACACGTGCTTGTTAATGCCTGGACATGATCGCACACTCCCTGCGCCCATCATCAACCAGAGAATATGGAAATCGAGACGTCGAATATCAGCATGTATGCCTGTGGCGCTTGACGGATGGCTGGTGATCTTGGTATGGTGATGCATGCTACCTTATGCAGATATGCAAACCCTCACTGTTGAAACGGCAAGACGGGACCTCCAGCCGGCACATTCTGCTCGCATCCAAGTTTCCGATTCCAGTGCACCAAGCACCCCGCGTGGGGTGGAGTGAGAGCGGGTTGCGTGGTCCAAGCAATTGCTGCTGCGCAGAGACATGGATGACGAAGAGGGGTGTCCGGACTTCTCTGTCCGAACTCCGTGCCCTTCCTCCTCGGGCCTCAACAATCACTAATCTGCCGACAGACGTCCCGGGTGTTGCCACAAGCTGGCAATGGTCGGTCGTTGCTGTTGCTGTCGCCCAATCGTGCCCGTCTTACACGAGGCACTCGGGGCAAGCGCCTAACCAAGAGGGCGACCCAAGCCCGTGAAAGCCTCGGACCCTGTGGGTCGCAGTTGGGGCGGGGGGTTCCAGGGCCTCGCGGGCGCTGGTTGCGCCTGACCGCACTGTGACATGCCGAACCAGCGGTTTCCTTCTTGCCTGCAGTTGGTCGCAGCCCCAAAGCGCAGCGGGGCCCGGGGGCTTTGCCGGGTTTTCAGCCAGCGGGCACCGCACCTCCCTAACTATTCTGCTGGGCAGTTCACATGACAGCTTGCGTGTGTCTCCATCTCCCAAGTCCAAGTCCCCAACCTTCGTTTTCAGACGAAACTGTCGACAGCTGCACCCTGCAAGTGCTTGCTGCATCCCTCGCATCCGACTGAACCCTTAATCCTGCCGACCGACCTCGAGCCCACCGACGAGATTGCCCTGCCGATTTTGCCCCCCACGGCCATGTCGTAGATTCCCAATCCCTCCCCCGTCATTGTCGTCGCCATCCCCGTCTCTCGAGGCTCCTCCGTCATTCCTGCTCCACATCCCCGATTCTCTCAGCGCCGTTAGTCGGTGCATACAGCATCTCGTCGACCCAAAAACCCTGACGCTGCTGACGGGGTTGGATGACGGGTGGATCTTTGCCCGACACACAACTGCCGCAACACAACGAGTGCACCACCCAGCGAGCAGACGAGCGGACCATCGCAAGCACACGAGAACGAACCCGCGAGCGAAGAAGCGAGCCCCGAGCAGAATCAGGCCCGTCCCGAGTCAAGCCCTACGGCGCCAATGTCGGCACTCCTCTGATCACCGGCGTCGCTGGTCTTTACACTGCGACGGAGAATAGCAAGATGGAGCAGAATCACATGCCGGGTGCGCCACGGTCGCCACAGGCTCGACCCAGCGAGGGCGGCCCGAACGGCACGGCGATGCACAACTCTGCGAGCCCGGACGCGTTGGCTGCAGATGCTCTCGCGGGGATGCACGCCTCTCCAGATCGCGATGGTAACGAGCAGAGGGCGTCGGGCGACTTGTCGGCGCGCTTCCACAGCTCTCTGTCTCTGCAGCTTCCGCCCCTCGCCCTGTCCTTCTCGGACGAGCCAGTCACCGAGCTGGCACCCATCCAGCCGCCTCAGGAGAAGCTCGCCGGGGCTCCAGTCCAAACCTTACCGCCGTTGTCGTCCGTGACCGGCTCGCAGGCACATGCGACGCTTTCGAAGCCACCAGAGCCTTCGCACCCTGCACCTTATGCCGCACCACCAACCAACCACTGGCCCAGCCTCAACCCCTTCACAACATACTACACGCCCAGTCACCTCGATCCGGTCGAGTCTTCGCCGAGCATGGGCTCGGACCGGAGCGGCAGCCTGAGGGGTGCCAGCGTCAGCTTGGACGACCCCGACGTGAGGATTGCCGCCGAAGCATTAGGGCAAATGAGAACAGGTGAGTTCGCAACCGTGCTTGGTTGCCTGTTCCCGGCTGTCGTCGGATACTGATCTCTTCTTCTCCGAATTGCAGACTGCGGCTCCTCTCCCCGCAACCCCCGCGACCGCAAAACGTCCGGCGACCACAAGACGCGAGGAACCCAGGCAGAGCCAGAACCCTTGTTGTCGCTCATCACGACGTCGCACCCCCTCCTAGCCACGACCATCGAGGGCGCCGCTTCGGCCTATAACACGAGCAAGAACTATTCTCCCCACATCAAATCGAGTGCCGAATACGTCGAGAGCTGCCTCAAGCCGGTGGGCAAGGCCGTCGGCAACGTGGGCCGGAAGACGGGCGTTGAAGGTGGTGTGCGGTGGATCTTTGGGATACGCAGCAGGAAGCAACACTCGACCACCGACATCGAGACGGGCGAGCGCGGGAACAGCAAGCGCCGCAAATCGGACCGGAATGGCAAGCTGCACAACATCCTGGGCGCGGCCCGCCCGGATTCGGATGTCGAGAGCGAGGACCGGCGCATGTCGGTCAGCACGGTCGACACCCTGCCTGCGTACGACGACTCCCGGTCCCCGGCGTATACCGAGACGGTCGATGACAAGGGATCGCCGGGCCCTGGTCCTGGCGCCTCGGGACAACAGTGGGGCCAACGATTCGTGGTGACGACGTCTGGGCTGGGAGTCGCCATGAAGGAGGAAAGCCTGAAGAGCCTGAAGTATTGCGTCAGGGTGGTCAAGGACGCTAACGGGTACATCAGCGAGGTGCTTGTAAACCTCAAGAGCGTGATTGACGAATACGACCGGGGGTCCCAAACGGATGGCGAGGATCACGCCATGGCAGACGGGGACCATCCGAGCCAGCACACAGCGGCCGATCGCAACCGGCTTATCCAACGCATGGGCGAACTGCGGGACGACCTCTTCCGCGTCATCCACCGCACCGTGCAGACCGTCTCCAAGTACGCGGGCAGCGCTCTCCCCGAGAATGCCCGGAACCTCGTCCACCGCCAATTGATGAGCTTGCCCGGGCTCTACCAGTTCCACTACGAGAGGGAATCCGAGGGCCGGAGCGAGACGGCGAGCCCGGAAGCCTGGGCACGGGACAGCGCGCACCTTGCGCTGCTCTTTGCCAAGGAGGCGTTGCAGATGATGACGCAGGTTGGCGACGTCCTCAACAGAACGCTGGTGAGCGCCGAGGAGTGGTGCGATACGCTGTACAGGAAGAAGAACGAGCAGTCGAGGTCTCCGCTCGGCCTCACCGAGCCGCTACCGGCTCCACAGCTAGTTGCTGCCAACCAGGATTCCAACATGTCGGGCTAAGGGGCATGGGAAGAAGGGCGGCGTTTACGGTGATTGGAGTTTTGGCGAGAAAACGGGCGGTAAAGACGTGCCGGTGCGCAGAACTGCGGGCTTCAAAAAAGAGGAAGAGAAAATCAGCGAGAGCAAAACATGCAGGGTGCGGCGAGTGCATCTGAGGGACCAGTCTGTGGCCCCTGGCCGATGCTAACCGTGTCATCACCCGACACAACAACCTTTTCAAGGGTCTCCTATCCTGCCTTTTTGGCGATTATTGTTCTTGCCCCTACACTCACTTGTTTCCTTACTATCTACCTGATATCTTTATCTTTTCCCTACGATCGAACGGTATACCTGGGACGGGCTGGCGTTTCTGTGGATCATTCTTGGGCTGCTAGCAGGATTCGCTGGTCATAGTCTTACACAATAGGGATCTATCTCATCTCACTCACCCAATGCTGATTGTGACAAAACCTTGAGGGTCTGGAGACGATCACTGCTCAAGGACTCAGCTCGTAAGAAGACGCTGTCTCAGCAAGGGTTAGGGTCTTGAAATGTTCCACTGGATTTGCCAGCTTCCCTGTTTCTCGACCCGTTCCCTCGGTTTCTGCATGGCTTTGTCAACTGTGAAATAGGTGCGCCGTAGTGCAGCATAAACCATGGGACGAAGAAACGTTCTGCTGTGCTTCGACGCGTTTGGCACCCTGTTCAAACCGAAGCAGCCCATCGCGGAGCAGTACGCAGCTGTCGCGCGCCTCTGCGGGCTCGACGGCTTCAGCACCGACCAGGTCCAGGCTTCCTTCAAGTCGGCCTTCTCGGGCGAGTCCAAGGCGCATCCCAACTATGGCAAGGCCAGCGGCATGGGTGCCGAAAAGTGGTGGACAAATGTCAGCATGATATTCACCCCCTCCCCCCCAAGCCCAAGAGCACCTCGCTAATCTCCTGCCAGGTAATCCACAAGACTTTCCAACCACTCGTCGGCCCCAGCAGAGAATTGCCCAAGGATCTCGCTCCCAGGCTCCTGCACCGCTTCTCCTCAGATGAGGGCTACATGCTTTCCCCTGGGGTGGACTCTCTCCTCCGGCGAGTCAAGCAGCAACATCAACAACGGCATGGCTCACCGCAGATCATCGTGGGCGTCATCACCAACTCGGACGACCGAGTTCCCAACATCCTCTCCTCCCTCGGTCTCCGTGTAAGCCCCCTGCGGTATCATTCTTCCGCAGACTTTGCGGCAGTGGCGGGCCAACAGTACGACGTCGACCTGCACTGCATGTCCTACGACGTCGGGTATGCGAAGCCGGATAGGCGGATATTTGATGCCGCCGAGGAAATGGCAAATCAGTTGTTGTTGGCACAGGGCAATACTCATCTCTCCAAAGACGGCGGGCGAGAAAGAAAACCCGAAGCCGTGCCCTGGCTCAAACTGTACGTTGGCGATGAGTACGAAAAGGATGTGGTGGGAGCAAGGAGGGCGGGATGGAACGCCGTCTTTGTAGGCGCTGAGGAAGAGGTACCGGGTCAAGAAAAAATGCCTGGGTTGAGGCAGCTCGGGGACAAGTCTCTTGAAGAGGTCTTCCCACAGGGAGGCTCCCCGGTGGCCATACGGGCGGAGAGCACGCAGATGCTACTTGAGTGGCTCCGAGACCAACATCTGAGGGGAAATCGGGTTGGTGCAGAGCTAGGGGATTGATGTTGAGAGAACAAAATACCAGACGTTGCAGGTGCAAGGAGCATAACCGTCGACCTGAAACCGCTTGATTAAGTCATGTATCTTCGCTAGCTTTCTCCCCTGTTGTGTTTCTGTTTTTATATTCACCTTTTTTCCCTCTTTCCTTCCCTCTTTCCCTCCCTCTTTCCCTTCCTCTTTCCCTTCCTCTTTCCCTTCCTCTTTTCTTTCCTCTTTTCCTTTCCCCTTTTTCTTTCCCCTTTTGCTTTCCCCTTTTTCTTTCCCCTTTTTCTTTCCCCTTTTTCTTTCCCCTTTTTCTTTCCCCTTTTTCTTTCCCCTTTTTCTTTCCCCTTTTTCTTTCCTCTTTTTCTCTTGATATCTCTTCATCAAAGCTTAAGCTCACGCAAGGTCGAGTGGTCGACCCTCACCGGCTCATGCCAGCCCCGCAGTCCAGAGTATCCCCCCAACAGCTGTCCCATAAACCAGTCATCCTCATATGCCTCGTCAAAGTGGCCAAGAGAGGTGTAGAAACAGCGACCGCCATCAAATGTACGACACCACGCCACGGGGTGGTCATCGCCATGCATTCCGCCCTCGTATGTCTTTTCGTCCACAGCAAGCAGCACGTTGAGCCCGTCCGAGGCGATCCGTGGGTGCGTCTTGAAGTTGTACCATTCATCCAACCAAGTCCTCTCCGGCTCAACATGTTGTGCGTCCTCCGCAGGGCCAATGTTGGTGCCCTGTGACGCGCATTTGCACGTCATGACGGGATGCCCTGGATCGAGGATCTGAATGCGGCCGAGTTGTGGCTCAGGGTGGTTGTCGAACGCGGCACCAATGAGTTGGCCGTACCACTCGGATGAGTGCATGCCAAAGCTGGCACAGTGGACCGCGACGATGCCCCCACCGGACTGGACGAACCCCTTGAGGGCATCGAGCTGAGTGCTGTCCAGGAACTCTCCGGAGCACTGCAGGAGGACGATGACGCGGTACGCTGAGAGGGATGCGGGGCTGCAGATGGATGCGTCCTCGCTGTCGTCCGCGATGAAGTGATGGACCGCTGAGACCGAAGCGGAAGCAAGACGGTGCAGCGCCCGGATGCCGGCTGGTATCGAGTCATGCCGGTATGCCATCGTCCGGCTGAAGATGAGGACCTTGAAAGCGGCGGACATTGTTGATTCGGTTGGGTGGTGCAACTTGATGGACGAGGACGGAGGAAGTCTGGAAAACACAGCAAGGCACTTCTCGCTCTGCAGCCTTGATCTAGCACAAAGGTAGCTGAGGTATGAAGTCGATCGTGTTTAGGGAGGTAGAAGAAGTTCAGTGTAAAGAGGAGAGAGGCGGGGTAAATCACGGACAGATGTGGAACTTCCTAACACTTAGCACGGGAATGAGGCTCTGGCCTCTGGACTGAGAGCATCAACTGGAGCGACTTACGATACGGATCTCACAACGTCAAGGTCCAACCAAGGAACACACTTAGACATGCACCGAGAGGCCCAATGCCTGCGGAGGAAACAACGCCCAATCACATGCCACATGGGAGTCAACCTGGAACTTGGGATCATCAAAGGCCGAAGCTTGAAGTGTATATACAAATTTCTTCATGCCCGCTTCGTCTAGCCGAACCAACAGCGGACAGCAACTATGTACAAGAAGAAGGATAAGTTAAAAGGCACTCAGGTAGTGCATCCGCCATCTATTCGTCATCCACCATTGCTTAACCCGCTTAGAAGGGGGGGTTGGCGTTGGTGAGGAGCTGCTCGAAGTAGGCCTGGAACCACTGGCCAGCCTCGGGAGCGGGCTGGAGGGCATCGGCAAGGCCGCAGTGGTAGTCGTAGCGGGCGGCGCTGGTGTCGCTGGTGCCGTCGCACTCGCCACCGGGCTTGACCCAGACGAAGGCATCGAGGAGCTCGTGGCCGGTGTTGCCCGACGGGCGGGCACCGAAGCCGGTACCCTTGGCGTTGCACCAGTGGCCCCACTCGGTTTGGCCTAGAGGAATGTTGTTAGAGTCTGTTTCCGCGGCTGTGGGTGTGGGGTTCAAGAGATGGAAAAGACATACCAGTAGGCTGCTTGCCGCTGCGGCCAGTGTCGGTGATGAAGCGAGCAGGGAAGCCGGCCGCGTTGAGGAGAGGAGCAAAGGCCTCGACGTAGTGCTTCTCGTCGTAGTTGGGGTTGGGGGTGGTGTACGACGGGGCCGAGGCGGCGCTCCAGGCGTTGTAGTTGGCAACGTTGGTGGCCAGGCCGCGGACGGAAGCGGGCTTGCCAGCGTCCTTGTAAATGCCAGCGAACAGATCAGCAGCGGGCTGGATGTTGGCGGGCCAGCCGAGCCAGCCGGCGTGGCCAGCATCGAGGTACATGGCCACGTTGGGAAGGTTGAGCTGCTTGAGGGCGTAGACGGTCAACTCCTTGTACGTCGTCGCGGCGCCGCTGCACTTCTGCACGTTCATGTTGGTGACCATGTTGGCCAGGGAATCAGGCTCAATGACGAGAATGGTGCGGATGTCCGAGTACTCGATGATGTGCTTGCGGATGGAGTCGATGTAGGACTTGTAGTTGGCCGCACCACCATTCGCGATCGCCCACTCGCCGTTAGAAGCAGCGGCAGCGCAGTCACGGTCCGGAAGATCATAAACGACCAATTGAGCTGCTCGTTCGTTAATTTGATGGTTCTGAAGCTCAAAATGATCGAGAAATGTGGTGTTGACTTACCGGCATAGGGGGGGTTGGCACCCGCCTTGTTCGCGGCCCGGATTTGAGCCAGCGTCTTGGTCATCAGCGTATCAATCGTGATGTTCCGGTCGAGCCACTGGAAGCTGGGAACCTTGGCAACAGCGGCGGCCTTGGTAGCCATGGCACCGGTCATGCTGGGGATGGCCAGGGTGGAGACCTCGGAGGCATAGTAGTCGTTGGCCCACAGCTGCACCCCGGAGAAGGGGTTGCCAGAGTAGCTGGCCGTCACCGAAGCACCGCCGGGAATGCTCGTAGTGGGCGTGACCACGGGAGTGGTGGTGGTCGACGCAGAGCTGCGGCTGCTGGTGCTGATGGAGGTGCTGGTGGCCTTGCTGGTGCTGCTGGTGCTGCTGCTGGTGCTGCTGCTGGTGCTGCTGCTCTTGGACGTCGTCGACACGATAGCAGAGGTAGGCACCTGGCTGTTAGGCAGGCACTGCGAGTACCACGGGTTCTGGGCAACGCAAGTGC
>Ga0247824_10000171_pt1 | contig 28465 bp, 37 predicted proteins | sample 13C_PalmiticAcid_FD_194412 | JGI IMG/M metagenome (GOLD analysis project Ga0247824, IMG submission 194412) | Soil microbial communities from agricultural site in Penn Yan, New York, United States - 13C_PalmiticAcid_Day48 | ecosystem: Environmental > Terrestrial > Soil > Agricultural land...
CCCCCCGAGTCTTGATGGCGGCACTCTCCGCTTTTAGAACAAGGTCGTCGATCTTCTGTTGTTAATTAGAGAGTTGATGACTATGCACCTTCTGCTGAAGTTGAAGGTCTTGTTGAAGCTGCTCCTTTTGCTGAAGCAAGTTGTCGTGATGTAGCTGTTCCCCCCGAGATCGCACGTTGGCTTTGGTACGAAACCAATAGAGCTGACGAATCGTGAACAAGGCGATGGTAGCAAGTATGGCTGTCGGAAGCCTATTGCCCAGTAATCTGCTGACGCCCATGGCGGTGTGCTTGTGGTACTTTTGCGAATTCTTGGATAGGATTGGTATGAGAGAAAAGGCGCAGAAAGCAAAAGGAGTTGAAGAGAAGATCTCACCCGCTCCTTTTTTTGCTGAGCCCCCAATTCTCTCAAAGCCTTTCAAGACTGACATTCTTGCTCCAAGGGGCACGCCGCTGCCGTCCTCTGGACAAGGATCAATGTCATTGATGCATTGATGCCTTTAATCGCCAGTAGGTCGAACGCGTCTGTGTAGCACAGTTGGGATGGGTGAACAGAAAGCAAGAGCCGATGTGCCACAAAGCCCAATTTGAAGTGCTCTGTGTGTTGATTTGCCCACTCACTCATCTCTTCCTTCATCATCGTTCCCATTGAATCAGCGTTCGGTTCATAGCTGGACTTGGTGGCTATACACGGATGTTCAACACCCTTCTCAAAAAGGCCTCCGAGAGCTCATTCGCTGCCTTGGCCGGTGAGGCCTTGGACCCTCGTCCAGGTTCACCAGCTGCGCCGAGGCGTCAACCTGGCTCGCCGCAAGTAGGACAGCACAGTGGCGCTGGCACCCCAGCTCGAAAGGCATGTTCGTTGTGGCAGCGCTTCCCATCTATTTCGTTTTGCAACCCCGGTCCCTGGAGTGACATGTATCGTTAACCATGGTGGGATGCTATCATATTCTAGCCTCGAAACCCTGCTGCCCGAACAGGAACCAACAAGTACGATCCGTCTTTAATGATTTTGAAGTATGCATTTACCTTGCGTAGTCGACCATAACACATCCTCATTGTCGGTTCACACTAGTCCACACTCAAGCAACGCTCAACTTGCAACGCAGCTGGATGAAGCTTTCAATGACATCGAAACATTCCAAAAGTTGCTACAGAAGGCTACTCAAGAGAAGTCAGAGGCAAGCAGATACTGAACGGAGGCAATTGGAGGGCAACACAACGATATCAAGTGTTAATCGCCATGTCGCTTTCGATTTACTTTTGCTAGTTGGCCAAGAATTCTGATCAGCTCAAGGACGAAAATGAGGCGTTAAATGAAGAGCTTCGAGAGGCAAGGGCTGTGATTCAAGCGATGAGGGGATCATTGGAAGACAAGGCAACAGACGAGTTCTTATCGCCAAAGCAGGATACTGAGAACGAGACATCTACGACCCAGGCGACGATAACTGCCGTGACATTAGAGGATCCATTAGGTGCGGCACCAATAAATGGATCCGATGAAAGTGAGCGAGCACCTGAGAAGGCCGGTAGCGCCACATTGCCTTCAATAACATCAGAGGCGGCAGCAGAACCACGAGAGGCATCGAGCGGAGACTCCAGTACGAGTGACCTCGAAGAGAAAATCAAGGATTTGACACTGCAACTTGCGACCAAATCCGAGCAATGTCAGCAGCTGGAAATATCACACGAAGAACGAGCACATGAGTTGTCAAAGCAAAAGACTGATCACGATGAAAAGATGAAGAAGATGAAGGCCATTTTCGCTGCGGCCAACAAGAACTTGAACGAATACCGACAATCGATTGCGGCCAAGGACGAGGAGATTGCAGAGTTGAAGACCCAACTTGAAATCCGCTCACCATCTGAAGAACAATCGAGCGAGCAGAGTCGTATGTGGCAGCTTTACCTTTTTATTTGTTTGCTTTTTGCAAAACCATCAAAGAGGTTTTGGCTGTGCTTCTAAACGATTCATTACTACTTAACTAGAACTTATCCAGGATCTGGAAGCTGAACTCAAGAAGCAGTCTGAAGTGGCAACGACCAAACTTCAACAGATGGTATGTGAACCCGTTTCCTGTTAGGCATGAATGATTTCAGAACCTCGACACGTACTGACCACCACTAACTGCCGTTTACGATATCTACAGGAAAGCAAATACAAGCAATCCAATGCCCAGCTCGAGAATCTCAAAGTGGAGTACCAGCAGTACAAACAGCGTGCCAGCACCTTGTTACAGCAGCAGCGTGAGGCAGTTCATGCAGATGATGATAGCAAATTGAAGGATTTGCAAAATCAACTTGAGGCACTCACAAAGGAAAACAGGTCAGCCTTGGCTGTAATCTTTATTCGAGGGGTGAGAAAGCAGTCGGTAGCATTACTGATATTTAATTATCCTACTATTCAGATCGATAACTAGTGAGCTTCAGGAATCAGAATCCAAAAAATCCGCATTGGAAGGCGAGCTGCAATTGGCCATGGATCAGGTAGCCAGTCTGGAATCAAGCCAGGAGATGAGTCGCCGTCAGGAACGACAACAGGCACGCCAATTGAAGGATTTGGAGCGTTCACTCAAGGATGCACAACATGAACGTATCGCAGCAGAAACACGCCTTGCGTCTCTGCAGGAATTGAGAGCGGCCGAAGCCCAAAATATGATGCAGGAACTTGGCGGCAATACGAAGCACATTGAGGAACGGCTGACAAAGAAGGAAGAAGAGAATGCAGAGCTGCACAGGATCTTGGATCGCTCCAATGATGAGCTTTCTGCGGCCAGGCAAGAGATCCAGAATCTAAGGGACATTATCAGCAACTCTGAGGCTAGCGAACAGGAGAGCAAGGCCCAGACACAGCTACAGATCTTAACTTCACTTGGCGCAAGAACCTCGAACTCACAAAATGATCCTGAATCGCCTATTTCAAGGCCGTCCTCATCCATGTCTCTCCCTTCAGAGCGACCTCTTGTGTATCGTAAGTATCCAACTATCTCTCAGCTGTCACATCAATTGATACCCCGCGGTTCGATCTTTATGGCTGACACTACACTGTTGGGGCACCCTCACTATAACCCGTACAGCGACATTGGCCGAGCTCCTGGCTGCTAAACCTTTAGTGGAGCGATCTCCCTTTGGTGAAAGCAATGCCGTTCCTGGCGTCACAGCTTCGTTGTCGTCCACAAAAGAGAAGGAATACCAAGTCAAACTTCAACATTTAACGGAACTGTTAAACGAGAGCGAGGCTAACCATCAGCGGTTGCTTGAACAGGAGAAGGTTGGTTGAAGCGATCTCCTTTGGCGACATTACATATCAAGCTGGAATGGGGTTACAGATGTCCTAACATATTTGTCCTTCTCGTGTGCCTGAATGAACCCTCAGGTTCTCAAGGAAGAAATACGCAACCTAGATCGATCCGAAAAGCGTCAAGGTCTAAACGTGGACTATCTCAAGAACGTTGTTCTAAAGTATCTTGAGGCGTCAGATCGGGAGCCACTATTGCCGGTTCTGACAACTGTCCTACAACTCTCACCAACTGAGGTGGCCTCGTTAAGGAAGAAGACAGCTCAGCCTTCGGCCTCATCCATGGTGCTGGGAGGTCTTTTCGGCGGCGGGGGCCATTAACGAAGGGAGGTTGGCGAACTATCCGGTTGTCTTTTACTAACGCGCATAATGATTGTCTAATACAAAGCTTTATTGAATCGGTCGCTAACACCAATTCATGGACGCTTTCTTCGAGTCGAGTCGCAAAGGCGGGGGGAGTGTAGTGGAGTATCCTTTGGTTCATGACCATGACGGTTCTAGAATGTGAATCCAACTGTCCTAGAGTTCTTAAGCCTTGTCAGCTCTGAGCTTGACGTAGTATTCCTCACGAACGGTGCGGCTAGGGACGACGACCTTGTGCCAGAAACCGAAACCAGCAGCGCTATTTGTATTGTAACAGGAAAAGAACAGGAGATGGCGCGTAAATATATGTTGCAGAAAAGAGAGTCGGCGGGGTCGGGTTGGTCAATTGAGTGTTTCCGAGCGTTCCAATGATAGTTGGTGATGCTACAAGTCATCATGCGCCCAATATCTGCTGAAAAAGTCCATATCCGTGAGATCCGTACTATCCATCAAACATAGGGTTGTGAGCCTGCCCACAAGTCGGATCCTGCCTTCCGAAGTGTCCGAGAATCACTGACGCTTGTCGATCAAGGGTAGAATGGGGAAGAGAGTGGAGGTGGAGTGGGTCACGTACCCGCCGAGAGCGAGAGCGATGCCGATATGGGTCAGCATATTCTTGGCAAGAAGGTTCTGAGTAGGGGCAACCATGATGGCAACGCAAGCTTGATGTCGAAAGTGATGTGGAAAAGAGTTGCACTGGAGAGAGGAGCGCACAGTTGTGTTGTCTCTGTGTTGCATTTGCGATTGAAGCCAGTTCGCAGATGCTTTGGAAAAAGTTTATTGTGTTCAAGATTCATTGCATGGAGAGCAAACGAGTGATTGCTGGAGAAGCGGGTTTTGAAGGCTGTGAGGAAGAACCTGGATCAGTAGGCTCTTGAGTCACCGGGATTGGCACTTGGGGGGCTGCCGAGCCATTGGGTGGTATCGGCGCTATCGGCTTTTGTTGCTGTTCAGACATGTCAATCTGTGTCTCTTGTTGACGTACTGCGATTGCAGTAGGGGAAGCGACAGGGATATCCCTGTTGGAGCTGAACGACAGTGTCCTTGGGAGGAAACTATTAGTGCGAGCAAAGACATTGCGACGAAAAATCGAGGGTACGAAGGGACCTCGCGTTCGGTAGACGTAGATACGCCAGGCGACAAAGGCTAGGAAGACGACCAGGCATGGTACGAGCCAAGCGATGAGTGTTGTCACATCGGACATGTTGAAGTGCTGTTATTGCAGAAAGGAAGAAGAACCTGGGTAGAATGACAGGCAAGGCCAAGAAAAGGACGTCTTTTTAACTTGCGAGCCGTGAACCCCGACATGAACCACAGACCCACGCATTAAAGTACGGCGCCGATACCGACGATTCTCGTCTCGCAGGGGTGAACACCACAACAAACAAACCTAAACCCCCACCCATTGACGCCAAAAAGTCATCAAAGGTTACAATTGTGGACCAAGACCTTGTGAAAGTATGGTCAAGGGGCACGCTATGATGTAAATCCAAGGTCGGTGCTCACTCGGAAGAAGGAATCTCCAGAGGATGGTGCAGATTGGGAGTGAATTTGCTTGTCCGCGCCGGAGGCTGTCCTCAAGTGCAGTGGCCGCAGTCAGTGACTGCATTTATCGAAGCATTCTCTGGCCCACGTTCCAGAGTTCCTTCCTCATCTTCCCTCCACCCCTCTGGCAAGTCGAAACACATGTCAGCATCGCAAGACCAGGACTACGAGTCCGTTCTGCTGGTGGTTCGAGAGTGCTATGGCAAGTGTGATACAAGAATCAAGACTGTCATCCATGAGTCTTGCACTCCTCTCTCACCTTCAATACTGTCTATAATCTCTTGAGCAGTCTACAAGATCCCACCTCTGGCGTCGAGTAGTGGACACAAAGCGCAGGATTGGGGCAATGTGGAAGAGCCGCTCTGGAGAGGACGCCTCCGAATCATTGCACAAGGCAAAAAGTGTTTTATTCGACTCGAGGATGGGCGAACAGGAGAGCTCTTCGCAGTCTGCCCATACGAAGAGAACAAGGGTTGCGTCGAGAGTGTCACTGACTCGAGCCGTTACTTTGTATTGAGGATTGAAGACCAAGAACGACATGCCTTCATTGGTCTCGGCTTCTTAGACCGTAGTCAAGCTTTTGACTTTAATGTCGCCCTTCAGGATCACTTCAAGTACAGTGTGTTCGACGATTGTAATGTGGAAGCATGGAAGGCAAGAATCCATTGAAGATCGAACACTGATGCTTTGTACTCCCGTTTGCATTTGGATTGCGTGCACTAGACACATTCGGGCAGAAGAGGAATCTGAAATGAAGAAGCAGACTGGAGCTCAACAACCCAGACTGGACTTCTCACTCAAGGAAGGTCAGACATTGAACTTGACAATTTCTGGTGGCTCAGGAGCGGGTGCAGCACGAAGAAACCGCCCGCCAAGACCAGCAGCCTCTGAATCGGATGGAGGTAAGTCATCCTGAGTGACTGTGAGAAAGAGTTGATCATGACGATAGTACCTGGACTAATATTCATTGCGACCCTATCTCAATCTAGCACTTCCTCCTCTACTTCCACCACCACCACCACCTGGCAAAAGACACGCTTAACGTGTAATAAAGGTATTATCCTAGAGTCTTGATGCAATTTCTGGTGGGACAGGGACTTTGCTCGAGGTGCGAGCATCCGTCAGCCCAAACAGCATCAGCCTATCCTCTTCATACCTGGCTTCATTGCCCAAGGCCTCGATCTGATACGCGATCTTGCGCTCCATGCCCTCACACCATCTCTGAGCAACGACACGGTCAACCGTTGCTTCAGCAACTGCAATTGCATCGGATGGTCTGGCTTTGGCCTTGGCTTCCGACCAAGCAGAGTGTTCGCAAAGTAAAGCACCCGAAATCACATCTGCCATCGCAAAGGTCAATCCACGAGCTGAGGCTTCTAACAGCTTGCGGGTCTCGATAGTAGCGTAGGTGTTAAAGTGCTTGGAGATCATCTCTAGAGATGCTTGAATACTCTTGACAGACTTGGTCCAATGACGTTGAGCCTCCAATTGAGCGATGATGCCTCGTACCGTCTATAGGTTCATTGTTCATGATAACACAGTTATTCCTTGTTCCCTTGTTCCTAAGAGTCCGTACAAGGCGAGCACAAAGTCTTACCTCACAATACAATTCAAGAGCATCACCACCGGTCTCAGCCATCACACGAAGGACATCTAGTGAGAGAACATTGGATGTTCCTTCCCAAATCGTGTTTACAAGGATATCCCGCATGGCACGGCCAATGCCGGTTTCTTCCATGTAACCCTGGCCTCCGAAGCACTCCATAGCCTCCTGGGACATTGCGAAGGCATTTTTAGCGCTCCACACCTTCAGGATAGGAGTCAGGAATCGTAGCAGAGGAATGTCGCGCTCCTTCACCTCTGGGAGGTCGTTATCCAGAGTCTCAATCCGCCCAAGCATTGCAACGCAAAAGAACGTAAACTGGCTTGTGGCGCGATATTGGAGCTCCATATTGGCAACAGTAGCCAAATGCAATGGTTGATCTTTCAAGAGAGCCCCAAAGACCTAAGTTGTAGAAACGCATCCACAAATAAGATATCCATGCTGAAGGCCATCCTCATAGGAATCAACACAGACACTATCCCCGATGCTCCTACCTCACGACGACGTGCATATTCCTTGACAGCAAGCACGAATCGTTGCATTGCCGCCGTGCAACCCATGCCACAATAAACGCGAGTGATATTCAAAAGAGCCGAAATGTTCTTCACGCCTCTGTACTTGTCTCCAACAAGCTGGCCAATCATTCCGTCCAGTTGGAGTTCGGCTGTAGGTAAGGCTTTGGTACCAACCTTGTCCTTCAATCGGTGAATCCGGACACCGTTTAACTTGCCCTGTTCGTCACGAACACGGGCCAGGTAGAGTGAAAGCCCTTTGCTTCCTCCAAGCATCGAGCCAGGAGCAGCCTTCGGGTCTGGGTCATGTGTACGTGCGAGAAGCATTGTCACATCCGCGTCTGTCGCGCTTGAGAACCATTTGAAGCCCGAGATGGACCAAGCTTGAAGCTCTTCGCTCCATACAGCTTGGGTTTCCGTACGACCAACATCGCTTCCTCCAGGACGCTCCGTCATCCATTGGCCGCTGGTAATGAACGCCCTTGGATCGCGACTAGATTAAACAAGAGAGTGAAAGCGGTGAGGATTCGCCATCTGTCGCTTTTTCCATGAAGAATGACCATTGATTGTATACTGCACATACCTGATCAAGCGGGAGAAGACTTGATTCTTCATTTCTTGAGTTCCATTGACCTCAATGACGCGTGCACAACCATCTAGTATCATACCATTCCGGTTTAGTCATTGAACCACGATGTTGTCATCGGCTTTCTGAGTTGTCTCGGTTAATTACCTGTCATAGCTATGGGGCAGCTGTACAGTCCAGCACCTGAAGTCCAAAGCATCAACTTGGCCATCTGGTAGATACGCGAATACTGGCCGTACTTGCGTTCATATGCGATGGCCACGACGCCTTCGCGGGCTGCAATCTCCTTCTGTTTGGTCCAAGCCTCGGTGACAAGCAATTCATCGACGCGTCTTTGGTGGATTGGTGGAGAAAGGGGTTAACACAAAGCAAAGACCAAAGGCTAAACAAATGGACCCTCAAAAAAAAAAAAAGGGTACCCACCTGCACCAGGAGTCGTATTGTCGGAGTCTGGGCTGGTCCTCCTCCATCCGCGCGGTCAAAACAGCGCCCTCTGTTACAGTGAATGGAGCAGACAAATCTTTGGTCAGAAATGTCGTGGCATAAAGGACTGTGGAACAATTGTGTGGAGAAAGAAGTCTTGTGATGTAAAGTCAATACTTTCCTGTGTTGGCCCATTCGCAGATTTGGACAAGGTCACTATTCCCAACCCAACGACGGATGCAGAGATGCAGAGTTTAGAACGAGGAACTACAACGATGGGCTGAACCCCCAAGTAGCGACACTGTCTTACGGCGTGATCTCTTTCAAGACATCTCCAGGTAGGTATCTCTCCAGAACCGAGACCATGACCGGATCCTCGAGGAACGTATTCTGGACCTCAGGGACATCCTGCTTGAACCCGACGTCGGCTGTAGCGAATACCATGGTTTGAGGATGTTTGTGGTTTGTTGCACTGGTACGAGAGAATGGAGCGATGGAACAAAAAAAGTAATGAGTTGAGTGATGGATGAGTAGGATCTCAAGAAGCAGGCTCGACAATGTGAACAAGTGCAGTGTGTCACCGGCCGAGCCGAGTGCAGTTCACCGCCACTGACGGACATCTTGTATCTGTGCATCTCACCCCACTCTCTTCTCCAAAAGGAGGAGTCGTGGCCGATGCCCCTGACTGGCAGCTATTGCTCTCCACGCCTACCGATGTTGCCTGCACTCTGTTTGGATCCAAACCATGCCCTCATATGTTCCCCCTTCCCTCTGTCCCTGTCCCCTTTCAGAAGCCTCCATCATTCTCGAGCCTGCTCCTCACATTCTGGCCACGGGCCACTGGAACAACCCCTTGAAGCCATGTTTGCGAGTCGAGATCTGGCAAGCTGTGCATCGAGACCTGGTCTTGGAATGGGTGGAATAAGCTAGGGGGAGATTTGTTGCCAAGCACGGACTGGATACAAGGATGAAGAGGACTCGACCGACACTCCTGCGGATCATGACAGCCGGAGCAAGACCTGTCTACCGTCACTTGCATGTCTAGAGACGAAGCGTCTAGCTCCTGTCTTGTCAGAATGAACACTCATTCCTGCTCTCGTCTGATCCTCAGGAGCAATAGGACCACGTCCTTTTTTTTTCATTCGAAGATAGAGAGCGAGAGTGTGAGAGTGTGAGAGTGTGAGAGTGTGAGAGTCAAGAGGCGATCTTGATCTCCATCGCCGCGCTCTCCTTGTTTTCTTTTCTCTCTTCACAGCTCCTCGCTTCCACCTTTTTGTTCTAGACAGGAGAGCTCTGCACATTTCATCACCCATCCCTCCTTCTCCTTCTCTCCACTCCTTCCCTCCGCTCTTCTTTTGTCACTCTCATACCAGCCAAAAGTAAGAAGCCTGCATCTACAGTCGCCTGTTGGTTTTGTTGTTATCTCTAAACTCTTCACACTCTTGCTCGCATTGCATCGCATCGCATCAACTTCACCTCTTTCGACGACCTATCCAACAGACGAACCTCAAGCACTCTTACAGTCCCCAACTTTCAAAGATCACCCCTTTCGCTTGTGCGCCTGGCACCCCACAAGTAATGTATCCTCATACAGCATTTATTCACCTCGCACACCCTTGTGCGCTTGAACCTGTTACTTGGATTCCTCATGTTGGGCGTCATTTCGCATCCTTCTCTATCCGCCCTCTCTTCGATTGTCCTCTCTCGCCTTTTGTACCCCACCATGCTGCCAAGGAGGATGAACAGCTTTGGCCATCGTTCTCTCAAGGGATTTGGCCTTGTCAAAGCTGTCGATGCTGACAACCCAAAGAACCCCTCCTCCTCATCCTCTCCCCTCTTCTTGGCTCCCCTGTGTGTATGTTTGCATCAATACACACAACACAACATCCGTACTCAACCTCTCTTAATGGCTCTCCATGATTGCAGCAAAGCTCTCTCGCTTACAATTGTGCTTGTCCAATTCGCTTAGGGTGGGAGAACGTGTAGATCGACCTTGCCCTCAAAACACAGGCCACTCCAGGTAAGGTTATCCCGATCCAACTTAATCGCGTCTTCAAGGCACTTGCATAGACTTGCTGACGTGTATAGCCATCATCTCTCGCTCCGAAAACGATCGTAAGGAGCACCTCTGTATATTTTTCAAGACCACCTTCACCTTCTAGCAGACGTCGAAAACAAAGGTCTCCACCATGAACACTGTGCCATTTGCCGGCACGCAAGGCCAGGGTCAGGGTCAGTCAGAATCCAGTTCCAACAGAAACGAGGCCATTTCTAGCCTTAAACAGCAAGCCTCCTGGCCAAAGACAACGCCACCGAGGAAACTGTCCACATCTCGCACCAGTTCGCCTTGTAGAAAGGAGAACCACTATCAAAAGATGTTGTCGTTCTGTCCAACACCCTTGCCGGCCGATCACCAGGACCAAGGTGTAAATACAAAAACAGCCTTTCTAGACGATGGGCAATACGCGACAAGTACCTGGATGCTTCATTATAGCGGTGAACAATCAACAGACAACCTGCGCGCACAGCCGCTGGCCTCCGCCTCAGAGACGATGGACCGATTCTCAAGAGAGTCAACGGTGACTCCGTTCCCTATTCAATATAATGGCTCCGATGACACTGCCTCGGATCTTTCAAGGTCATCAGCGTCTTCTACTAGTCTTACAGCTTCAATGCCAGATGGTCTGCTCAAAGTTGCAAGTTCTTACCAGTATGACAATCAACACTCGTCCCACGCGTACCATATTGATGGAAGACTGGGTACCTCTGTTGGAAGAAAAAAGTCGAATACATCACCCCTCCCGTTCCCAGTAGGCTGTCCGACCTTTCAACATCCAGAACTCGCGCGCAATCCACCTGCAGAGACCCATCGCTGGGATAAGAGACAACACCCGCAGCAACAGGCTTCATCTAAGCTAGGAGGAGAAAGGACATCCGAGCATTCCCTCCAGCAACATCAAACATCGTTTCACCTGCTTCAGAACCGGCAGCACGATGAACCCATGCTCTATGGACACGCCCCCAGTTCTACAGGCCATTCACCGTGTGGGGTGTATGACCAGGAACCACAGCAGGGTTATCACGAGTGCCAACAATACCAAGTGCTCCAACAGTATCAGCACCACCAAGTCAAACCACTATATCATTACCCACTCAACCAACACTCCTACTACGTTGGGGGATTTAAAGGCAACAACCGTTCGTTCAATCATTTGTCTGGAACGCCAACGTCTCAGCCTTTCCAATTTGAGCAAAGATACTTCAACTTTCAAACTCAAGAGTTGACCACGGTCAAGCCTCGGCCTTTCCAACTCTCTGACTTCACAGTCAACAGGACAATCGGCACAGGATCGTGTGGAAGAGTGCTTCTAGTTCAGTCGGTATTTAACTTTCGGTTTTATGCTCTGAAGGTGCTCAAGAAGCGACAGGTTGTCCAGTCGAATCAGATTGAGCATGTCAACGAGGAAAAACGAATATTAGAGAAGATTCGACACCCGTTCTTGGTCAAGACATGGGGAACATTCCAGGATACCACCAATCTCTACATCGTAATGGATTATGTGGTCGGAGGTGAACTCTTCAGTGTCTTAAGGCGCATACAGGTAATCCATCGAGATGGCGGGCGGCCTGTATTGAGGAATAAGCGATGGACGCTAACTTGTGGTGATCATGTATCGTAACAACCACGCCCAATAGCGCTTCTCGAACTCGGTTGCAAGGTTTTACTCGTGCCAGGTTCTACTTGCACTGGAGTATCTTCATCACAACGACATCATCTATCGCGACCTGAAGCCGGAGAACATTCTCATCGATGCCCAGGGGAACATCAAAATCACTGACTTTGGATTTGCTAAGCACTTGGCCGACAACGAGACTGCTTGGACGTTTTGTGGAACACCAGACTACCTTGCCCCGGAGGTGATAAAATCTAAAGGATACAGCAAGGCCGCAGACTGGTGGTCATTCGGGATCTTTATCTTCGAGATGCTTGCCGGATACCCACCATTCTACGACGATGACCTATTCAGGATGTGCCAAAAGATCGTTGACGGCGACATGCGGTACCCAAAGTATTTTGATGGTTTGGCCAAAGACCTACTTAAGCGGCTGTTGGTGTCTGATTTGACCAAGCGCTACGGCAATCTCAAGGATGGTTGCCATGACATTCGAAACCATGCTTGGTTTGAAGGCGTGGACTGGACAATGGTGCTCCGAAGGGAGATTGCGGCGCCTTTTGTCCCTGATGTCAAGTGGGATGGCGATGCCAGTTGTAAGTTCTTGTAACACATGCTGCCTCGCCCCTCATGTCGATTGGTGCGATACCGCGCAAAGATCATCAAAGTAATGCAGCATCCGTCTTCCGTTGTTATTCCTTCTAGGTTTTGGCTTTTATCCTGAAGAAGACGAAGAGAAGGAAGTGCACAAGGCACAGGACAAATATGGATCATCAAATTGTTTAACCACAGAGAACGGAGCGAGCCTCAGCATCGCGGACGGCAACGACCAATGTGAAGACATGACTGCAGACCACGGAGATCTGTTTCCGGATTTCTAAAGTCAATAAAGTCGTGTAAGGGGTGATGGATGGCGATGGCAAGAATTGGTTCGTCCAAACGAAAACTGTTTTCATAGTGCAGATGAGCATGTCCAGAAAATCTTGCGCTCAGCACAACTGCACACCTGCACAACTGCACACCCACCCCCGCAGATCTTCTTTGCGAACAGCCATTCACATGTTGGCCTAAACAGGGCCATCGTCCGCAACCTATTGCCGTATGCCGCCAACAATCAATTGCACCGTGGTGGTTGTGCATCGTATCGGTATCTGGTGTGATGGGAAACTAGCTGGTTCAGAATGTGGAGAGAATGTTGCTCTTGTGTCCATGTCTCATGGCGGGAGGTTTTTGCGTAGACACTCTTGTGGCACCTCCCCAGTGCATGCAGCAGCACACACATGCTCCTCAGAGCATCAAACGGGGCTGAAGGCCAACTCGGTTCAAAGTGTTTCCTTGTGAACAGTTGGCCAATGGTCTTGAATCCTGGACCCGTCTTCATTCCTGCGGGGATATATGTGTGATTTTTTTTCCCTGTTGTTGTCAGCTGGGAGGGCTGCCCTGCCGTGCCGTGGCCTTGGTCCGAGAGACCCGCCATAACCAATCAGACTTCACTCTTCATCGCAGTCAACAACATCCCAATCCTGTGCTCTACGGAAGTGTCTTCCCTCCAACAAGTCAACTCTCATTCAAACCTCCTTCCACGCGCCATCCATGCAGCTATGGCAATGCGTTTTCCTGCCTTGCGATATATATCCTTGCACGGCTGCTTGCTGATCACGCGCATTCGCCCGCATCTCCCCTTGACATACCCTCTCGTTCTCCCGTCGCGTCGCTCGCCCGCCCACTTGGCGAGATGCCAGACCGCAGCTCGCCAAATACCCAGATGTTTTTTGGACAAGGGACAAGGGATAAGGGACAAGGAAACCAAACAGGTCGCTCAGATGCAACTCCTCTGTGACACTTGTGCAAGGTTTGCGCTCGAGTCGTTACACATCTTTCGGAAGACATCTTAGCTCACGTAAACGCAGATTGAAGTTCTCATCCTACCACTTTTCGTTCTTTCTTTCCTGCCAGCTTCGCTCGCCCGCGCTTCGTTCTTCTCGATTCGCCACCTCTCTTTCTTTCCCCTCTCTCCCCTGTTCTGTTCTCTTCTTGCCCATCTCCCTTCCTCTTCTCTCCTCTCCTCTCTCCTCTTCGCCTCTCTCTCTCTCTCTCTCCCCTCCGCTCTGTGTTGAACGACGAGTATCGTACCATTCAGCAATCGTTGGATCTTCTCAGCAGCAAACCCCTCGCCTCTCCACTCGAATTCTGCAGCCCATGAGCGGAAGCTCAAGATTTGCGCATCCTAACGTCCAGCTCTGATAACGCGGGGTTTCTTCCACTAGGACCGAGCCTAACTGTTCTTTTCTTCAAAGTAAGGTTCGCACAAACGCTTGTTCCTGGCCAATGCGCCTCACAGGCCTGACAAAGAAAGCCGTCCATAGCCTTGTAAGAACGCGGTGGCCTTGAGTCAAGGCGGTTTCCTTGTCAACATGTGCATTGTCAGTTATGAATGACCAAGGAGGAGGATCAGGGTAGGGCCTCAGCACTCTGTGAGCTATGAGGATCAGCGCATCTCTTCTGATCCCAAGTCCAAACCAACCACTCATTGTGCTGTCCGCCCTTCTCGTCCACCACAGAGATCAGCCCTTCCAGTGTGTGCGCACACAAATGTCACATCCACGGACAAACTGTTTGTTTTCTTATCGCTTGCTCAGTATTGCTTGAAAGGGGACCAATGTGTCTGCCTCGCCCCGACCCTTGCAACTGGTCCTGTGCTTGGGACCCATGTGGCGTGGTCCTCCTTATCCTCCTTCACTCTCTCTGTTGTCTTTGCACACATCAAAACTTGTGAAGGACCAATCCCTAAGGGCCCTATCCACAACACATTCAGCTGATATCCCTGATGGCGGCACTCCACAGTGCCTCTATTGTTTGGCTTGGCCTCAACCAAGAACCTAAAAGCTGTCCGGAAAATTGATGCAGTGATTGACACTCTTTGAACCCTGACAGACATTCGTATCTTTCCCTTCCCTTGACACTCCCTTCAACCTTATTTTTTTTTTTTTTTTTGGCACTCGTAGATGCGCGCCAAGCCCTAACCATATCTCATCTCGCTTTATCTTCCTTGCAGGAAACAACTCTCGGACTCTCCTTCTTTTTTCTCTCTCTCTTACCCGCGAATCGGGAATAACTCAAGTTTAGGCCCTTTGCAACACGTGCCCGTCCAGTCATCTTCTTTATGCTTGACCCTCAACAGCCCCATGGAGAGCTGCGAACTGCCTTTTACAATCCACATGAAGTGAAGCGGCGTCGAAGAACATCCAGAAGTCAATTCAAGAAGCTTGAAAAGACCTTCAATGAGAATCCAAAACCAGATGCCAGCACTCGCCGACATCTCGCGCAGAAGCTGTCGATGAGTCCGAGAGACATCCAAGTTTGGTTTCAAAACAGAAGAGCCAAGAGCAAGCATGCGAACGCAGCCGCAAGTATTCATGCTGACAAAGACGGTAGTGCTAATCGGAACATCAGTCATGATCAGCAGCCTACGAGTGGACAAGGTCCAGAGGGTGGAGCGCTTATGATGGGGCCATGTGCAAACTCTGCTCCACTCATTCAACAGAACGAAGTCGGACTCTGTCGTAACAAGGATACAATTGCATCGAGTACAACCGGGATAGACGTCTTTCGATCAATCCACCCTTTCGCCGTACCAGTACTAGTCTCGAGTCATCCGGAGGGAGTCACTAGTGGGACACCTATCACACCCGAATACTGGACTTCCCAGCAAGGCAACCTATACTTGACACACGATATACGGCCACTGACTCCTCTGGCATACCTGGAACAACACGCAAACTCTGGCCAGCATCATGTTCTACAGACAGACAACCCAATAGGTGGATTTCGACGGCCCAGTTATCACAATCCAGCGATGCCACCTATCTTAGAAGCTAAGGTCAGTTCCTCGAACGAGAGCTTGATCCTCGATGAAGGTACAGAAGAAAGCAATTAAATAGTGTAACGACAACAAAAACAATCTGGACACTCTGGACACTGATCCACTTCTCCATTTCCTCACTAGTGGATCTGCAAGAATCGCGTGTGTCTAGGGGCACGGGCCACAAACGTCCTTCAACACTCAGTCTTATGCGACGCATGTCGATGCCTGCTACCATCGGTCGCAATAATGAGTCAGAGGCGAACGAATGGAGCAATCAACTTCCTATCCAAACGACACCAAGTCCTCAGAAGTTCCAGAGTATTGAGAATGCTTGCCCGCATCCTTTTGACATCTCAGAGCCAGCACTGGCCCCACCTACACTTTTTTCTGAGCCCTCGCCATCAAATACGCCCCGAACACTGGATCAAACAACGCCAAAGCAAACAACATCGGGTGCTCTTCCGCGGGTTCGGACATACCCGCTGCCTCGTAGGATATCAGTACATGAAACAAGCGTCCCGATACAGAATGGATCGAGATTAAAAGGCACGCCTAGCCTGGATGGTCAAAGTCTGCATGCAATCAGGGCTGGGACTCTAGGATCTAAAGCAGCAGTTCAGTGGAGAAGCAGCATCTGCAAAGCTAGCAGCTCACGCTTATCGGATCTCGCAATGTGCACTGCTCCTCCGCTGGATGCCATGGGAGAAAAATCAATAACTAGGACGATCGCCTCGGCATTTCCCGTTTCGAATACCCCAGGTGTCGACTCCCATCTTTCGACAATGGCGATGAAGGGGTCTCCTGACGCTATCAAGAAGACCTCTTCAGTACCGCAGCATAAAACTGAGGCAGTGACTATTTTCACTGCCAAGGCAATGGACCTTTGGATCAATGATAATGCTTTTAACCAACCATCAGTCGCCGAAGGGAACGTTCCACAGCCTGTAGATCCTCAGGTCAATATGTCAACCGCAAGCTACCACTCGTCATTGAAACGTGAACAGACCCCGTCTTTGGAGCTGACAGGCAGGTCATCTAGCGGACATGACAACAGTTACTCAGTTCTTGGATCGGCAGTAAAAGCGAAGTCCATGGGCGCCACCCGCGATATCCCACTCGAGCGACAAGCTGAGATGAAAACATTTATCAAGAAGGAACGCAGGCGATCCTCTTTGAAGACTGTGATGAACAAAGTCCAGTCCGATGTGCATCTTCCCTTGGCACAAGGTGGTAGGAATCTTCCGTATGCGCAACACCACGGATTGGCCAACAACGAAGAAAGCTTATTGTACCACTGGATGAATGGTACACATCTAAGCATGTTATCCGGCAAGCAGGCTCCAACAAGTCCAATGGATGTCTCTAGAGACGTGACCACAACGGGGCATGCCATACAATCGGAATCCGGGCATCAGCAATTGAATCACCTACCACATTCCTCAACGCTACGTGGAATTCTTGACCGGGTGAATATCATTGAAGGAGCACATGCGGACAGCATTCGTGATACCCGTACTTTAAATATGAAGTTCCCCGCGGAGGAACAGGGTACACTTGACTCTCAACAATCAAGGCGCAACTCGTGTCCTCCAGGGCTTATTGAGTGCTTCAGCTCGAACCTTCACATCGCAACCGAGGTTCCGAACTTTAGTGGCAATCCGACATTCACCTTGGAAGAAGTCGCCATGCTTCGACTTCAGCAACAATTGCAAGTGAGCCACCAGTATTGCGGTACGGATCGCCTTGAGGCAGCTCTAGAATCAACATCGGAGCTTCAGCACTCGGGACCACAGATACGACTCTGTCATCAAGGACCCCAGGATATGCTCTTTGAGAGTGCTCAGTTTATCGACGCAGAATCACGAGGGTTTAGGATGTCATCAAGCGCGGTACCTTTGGTTGAGTCACATACCGGCGCAAGCATTGTCATTAGCAAGTCCTTAGAGCCTCTAGGTCTTGATAGCCATTCAGTGTTTTGTCAAAGGCAGGGCATCGAGAGTGCATTCCTATGCGGGGCTATCAAGGGTACGGAGAATCTAGGGAACCAAAAAGTAGAGAGCGACGTACTCCTTCAGCGACAGACAAATCAATCTGGTGAAGGGCATCGTCATTCGACTTCCCAGCAGTACAATCTTCCACGGTTGCAGACTCCCAGAATGTTGGCTCAACAACAACATCAGATCGAGCACCACACATGGTCAAGAGCTCTCTCAAGAAACGCATCAGGATCACAGCTGCTGTTACCTGCAAAGTTTCGAAACGTAAGTATGGTGTAGTTGAGATTGTTGTATCATGCAAGTTTCTTGCCCATGATGCCGTTCGTCCTGACTCGGTTCTTCCGCATCCAATCTGCAGCAATCCATCGGTCGACGATGCTCGGAGCCGAATGCGTTGAATGATGCCTCTGACAGTGCAATCCAGCCAAGTTCGTTTCATGACTTGACCTCTTTTCCATCAACACGGATTAGGACCTCGTCTGATCATCACCAGCTACCACCACCACAACAGTATACCCAGTATTTTACAGACTCTACAAACCACCCCACGGATACAGTCCCCAGCAGAAAGACACTGAATTCGTCTGCTCCTAGGCCACTACACCCTTTCGAGGCCTCGTTGACCTTCGAACAGGACACGGTCATCATGGAACCAGTTTCTCGCGTCCTTACGACCTCTAATTTACCGATATCTCAGCCAGGTCATGGATCTTCATCTGGTGGACCACAATCATGTCTCTCGTTGCCGCTTGCAGCGCATTTAGCCCCACGAGCATTCCCCATATCACCTTCCTTCTCTCCATCACCTTCACTCCCCAACAATCATGACCATTCGCATCCTTCAGTGTTATCCTCGGGGAAATGTGATACAGGTTTTCTAGACCATCCCTGCCATTCGCAGTTACCATCCCAAATGACACATTCATCGACTCTCGCACCTCTAGGACAACTTGGTGAGCCTCCTGTGCTGGTTCGTGCTCACAGCCTAGACTCTTCGACGTGGCAACAACCTCCGCCAGAGTTTTTGGACAGGTTTGTTGATATGAATACATTAATACCACCACGCCGGCACTCGGAAGGGCTGACCCCAACTACTTGGTCAGTGCCCGCGACAACAGTTCCCTCACAACCAGTGCTTTTACAGTACCATGGTCCAAATCAGCATCAATACCAACAGCAACAGCAATTCCAACAATGGCAGCAAGTGAAGACCAAGTCGAACCACACCCTGAAGCAGACCCATCAATCATACACCCACACATCTTCACACTCGATTCCAAACCCATTTCCACTTCAAAACGATCTTGCCTTTATCCCTGCTGATGCCAATTTCAACTCCACTCCTCTCAAGTACCTACCAACCAAAATGTCGGGTCCGATTCAGCCATCTCCATCACTCTCGCTTCATACTTTACATCCTAACGACGGCGCACAAAACCCACCAGGAGCGCTGCTTCCGGGCTCGCTTGGCTTGGAGAAGGCTGTCCAGCATGGATTACCAGCCGCAGATATAGACGTTAAGGGAGACCCTAACATTGCTGCTATCAATCACTTTATGGTTCTGCACCAAAAGTTTCCTCAAGCTATCCATCCACCAGCTAAGCAAAAGCATCAATTGCAACAGTAGCAAAGGTCAAAATTGTAATACAACTCAGGTCTTGCTTCCTTCCTTTCAGTATTATACCCATTGGCGGAGGAATGCAAGCACCTGCAGGGGTAACTTTTTGTCCACGATTTGGTTGTTTGTTTGCACACAAAGCCACTTTTGTCTACAAAAACCCGCCCATCCAGCAATTTTTTTCTCTCTATCCTTCTTCCTTCCAGTAAGTCCCAACCCCCCACCATAACCCTTCCTTGCCTCGGCGCCAGCCCTTCGGACACTCCTCGTATGAATGATGTATTACAAACAACGAATTTCTTCACCTGAAAGACCGTGTAGAACCAACTTATAGAGCTTTTTAACCCTGACCACATACGACACCGATCTCGAATCGCTCCTTGCACTGATCTGATCTCACTTGGTCTGATCTCATTTGACACGACTGCAGACAGTTAACCCTTGTTTCTCTTTGCCGTCCTTCAGTCTGAATAGGGATCCATGAATAAAAGAACGCCAATTACCCATTCATCCTCCGCGAGATCTTGCTTTTCTCTTTTTTTTTTTTTTTTTTTTTTTTTTTGATACTCAATGCTGTCGGCATATGGTACTCAATTGCGTCCCGATCTTTAAGCAAAGGACGTGGAAGGTCGAACAAAGGTGAACAAAGGACAGATGATGGATAATGGGACAAGATGGATCCAAGATGATGTATTCTTTACTATTTCTGGTACCTCTTATCTCAACGGCGTCCCCGTCGAGGCTTCGGTCTCTTCCGCGACGTTCGTGATGGTCACAACCTTGACTAGACTGATTGGATCCATCATGGTCTTCATCCATTCCATCGAGCCTTTGTTCAAAGAGACTTTTGGGGGTGGAGGTGGGGTTGAGGTAGATTAGGCACAATGAGATAATAAAGAAGTTCTAAGCGACCTGCCTGAGATCACTACTTGCGTGGGAGATCAAAGTCCTCGACAACGGACCACACCTCCTTGACAATCTTCTCTTGAGCTGCCAGAGTGGCCTCTGGAGAAGTGTCGCCATCGTCACCACAGCACCCACGAACTACCAAGAAGCGACGTCCAGTCAGCAACTGACCGTCGTCAACATCGCGACCACAACCATCCACAACAATACCGCCAGCTTCACGGACAATGACAATTCCTGCACAGACATCCCTATTCCCGCACAAACACTCTGCGTTAGTTCAATGTAAAAGACGGCCACATTGGTTTTGTCACAAGATGCGCATGCACCTACCATTCCCAGCATCCAACTTCCCAGTAGACATCCACCTGACCCTGAGCAAGCGTCATCATGTTCATCGTAGCGCTTCCCAAGCACCGAATGCCATGTGCATGTCCTACAGCACGACCTGGCGCGAGATCGGAGGGATCTCTAGAAGACAGGTTACGCATGGATCTGACCTTGGGATCAATGACATTTGTGGCGCGATCCGATCCGTATTCACTCGCGACAAGAGCCATGGACAATGAAGGCAATGGCGGACCTGGGTGAGGGTACGTAAACGGCAAGCGACGACCTTGCACACGAGGATCCTCGTCAATCTTGGACAAGAAGGCGCCTCGACCCTTCGCAGCCGTGAAGAGCTAATGCCGGACCAATTGGGAAAGTATTGATCAGGCTCTTATCACCCAGCTCACTCTCCTCTTCCTCCCCCAACATAATATGATGACTCGGTCTTTACCTGATCGAGGATGGGGTTATATATAACACCTACAACTGGCTCCTTTCTGATGGTTAGACCGATTGAGACGGCAACAAATGGAAAACTATGTTGTTGATTAACAACGAGGTTCGATGAAAAAGACGACGTGTCAGTTCAAGAAGCCTGATAGCAAAAGGTAACCTCGTGGTAATGATCCTTTCTTTACCCGTGCACAAAGTTGGTGGTGCCATCAATCGGATCGACAATCCAGGTGGGAGCATCCGTCAGACCACACTCTTCGCCTGCAGCGACGGTTTCTTCTCCGATAAAGCTGTGGTTGAAGAGGGTGATGATCGAGTTAGCAAGGAGAGCATCAACTGATCCGCCAAACGACATGCGTGCTATCACCAAAATCAGCGGTTCCTTCGCCAAAAAAAAACCAAGGCCTTACGAATGTTCTTTCATCTCTTCAGCAATCTTGGCGCGGACCAGTTTCTCGACCTTCTGATCCCATTCTGTGACCAAGTCGGCAGTGTTGCCCTTCTTGACGAGGAGCGCGCTTCGTTCAGGCGAGAAGCGGCTATTGAAGCCTTCTAGGATAACGGGACCCGCCAGCTTGGCCAGGCGGATGGCGAAGTCCAAGTAGGTCTCGAGTTCTTCCGTGGTGTAACTCATGGTCGATGTTGGGGGTGATGAAGGAACGAAGGGAAAGCGGATCGACGAAACACTCTCACACTTGACTTCAAGTGCACGTGCACATTGTGCATTTCTCAGTGCTTGTGGGTGCAAGTCTCGAAGCTTCAAACGGACACGGCGCCTTCTCATTCATCAACCTTCAAGGATGTCTCGCATCGACGAAAAGCCGTCGAGATCACTTCTACCGACACAACTCAGCACGCCTGCGGTGGCTAGACCCGCAACAAGGAGTTCAATTAACCACCAACGACGGCTCCTGCGAAGCAGTTTAAGACTTGGCTTCATTTTGCTGGCAGCCTATGTTCTCCTCTGGCTAACACCTTTAGGCGACAATGACCAAGATAAGGCCACCATATTCCATCATCCTCACCACAAGAAACACTATGCTAAGAAATACCACTTTGAGAAGCACATGCAGAAAGACGTGGATCAGCTCGTATCTGCCAGTTTGGAGTCAAAGTACGTGTCATCGCAGCGCACTGACATTCATGCATTGAGTTGAATCCAACACAGCACTGAATGTCTCGCGTCTGTAACATTTAGCATTGTATGGAACCGCCTGGCCGAGATGACCGATACTTTTGGTCCCCGCATTGTTGGTTCTGAAGCACTGGAGATGGTGAGCAGACCAATCTTGATGTAGGGCTTGAGAGTACCTGGGATAGACAGTGTTGATGTTACTCATTCGCGCTACTTCCTCCCCAAACAGGCTATAGACTGGATCATAGAGAACGTAAGAGCAGATAATCTGTCGATCACAACTGAAGACGTTGTCGTCGATTACTGGCAACGGAACCACGAGTCACTCCATTTCCTCTCGCCGACACGAGGGTCCGTCAAGTTGCATATTCTGGGTCTTGGGAACAGTGTCTCGACACCCGATCCAATCAATGGGCTGGAGGCGGAAATCATTGTTGCACATTCCAAAGAAGAGTTGGAGCAATTGGGGATCGCTAGCAAGGTCAAAGGTAGGGTTGTTCTGTGGAACAAACCTTTCGGCTCCTACGACGATAGTGTCGTTTTCAGATCACTCGGTGTCGTCTGGGCGCAAGAGCACGGTGCCGTTGCCTCCCTTGTCCGATCGGTCGCTCCGTTCTCGCTTCAATCGCCACACACAGGATTCACTGATTCCGCCAACATTCCTGCGGCAGCAATCAGCCACGAAGACGCCGGTTTGCTAGAGCGATCCCTCAAGCGGCATCTACAAGATCCGGAGAGGTTCCCGGACTGGCCCAAGGTCAAATTAATCATGGGGGCTAGTAGGGAACCCCAGTCCAGGATCTCACGAAACACAATCATCGAGTTGAAAGGAAGAGAAAGACCTGATGAAATTGTTGTTGTGGGAGGCCACATTGACAGTTGGGATGTTGGCAGCGGAGCCGTGGATGATGGTGCAGGATGTTTTATTGCGTGGGAAACCATCCGTCAGCTGAGCCGGTTGAGGAGACCTCTACGTAGGACTGTACGAGTAGTCTTCTGGACCTCTGAGGAGGACACATCAGCGGGGGGCCGGGTCTACGCAAAGAATCACCCAGAGACAGACACGGAGCGACATGTCTTTGCGTTTGAATCAGACACTGGGGTGTTTGATCCCTATGGGATAGCGTTTGCACCTGGGCGTCGTCATCAAGCAGGTTCGAGTGAATCTGTGATCCGGGATTCGTACGACTTTATGACTGCCGCTGGTGAATACTTTATGGGAGCGCGTAAGGACCTTGGCTATCCTGGAGCTGGAAAGTACGTCCTTCCGGATGGGGAGGGTGAGGACATTGTACCCCTGTGCGAACAGGGCGTCGCGTGCGCAATGTTCGTTCCTGCAGACCCCTTCCCTCTCCCGTATTCGACATCACCCATGGCTGTCGGGAAGGAAAGCACAAAGAATCACAAACACAATCATCTCAAGGAGCCACGTCGACCTGTAGACAATGGGTACTTTTATTATCACCACGCCGAGGCTGATACAGTGGAAGCGTTCACACCCGACCAGCTGAAGCGTTCTGCGGCAGTGATGGCTATTTGGACTTACATTGCTGCAGAAAGCACTGTGGAGCTTTAGATAGATAACAGATCATGCAACATGACATAAGATCATTGACGCGTCGTGACCTTCAGAGAGTCGTCCCTTTTTTTCTCTCTCTTTCCTTGTCCCTGCTCCATTTGCCTCCCGTTCATTGTTCGCTGCTCTTTCATTCCTTCATTCCCACGGATCTCACACCCTTTTCTTGAATCAACAGCATGCGTGTTCTTGTCACCGGAGCTTCAGGTCTCCTAGGACGTGCGGTCGTCACTGAGTTCAAGAACTCTGGACACGAAGGTTGGAATGAACACCTCGAACCCTGGTTTGCCGCAATCGTTTTCCGTTCAGATCAGACTGATGCTTGTCTCCGTCAACTTGCTTGAAACAGTTATTGGTGTCGCCTTCTCTCGCGCCACGGGTGACCTCAAGAAGGTATTGCCGTGGACGAGCTAGATACCGTGGTTGTTCCAAGTCAATTCACGATCCTAATATTTTATAACAGCTGGACTTAGAAGACCATGACAGCGTTGCTGCGTTTTTTGAACAAGAGAACCCTGACGGTGAGGATCTGGCCTTGTCGCTTTCCAAAGTGTCTGACTGACATGTATTAGCAGCCATTGAATGTCTGTTGTCTGATGGTTCCTTTGATTGGGGCTCACCTGGTAGTCGTCGTGCATTGTGCTGCCGAGCGTAGACCCGATGTTGTCGAGGGGAACCCTGACAAGGCCAAAAAAGTAAGACCGGAAGAACTTTAGGACTTTTGATTCTATTGCTCTTGGTGCTCTTGCTCTTGTTCATTCACACATGTGTCCGCACAGCTCAACGTGCAGGTGCCTGGGCGGTTGGCTGATCTGGCCAACGATCATGGGAGTTTGTTGATCTACATTTCAACGGACTATGTCTTTGACGGCAAGAACCCCCCATATGATGTTCGTGACAGGGTCCATCCACTGAACACCTACGGTACTTGGAACCTGCATTTTACGTTGTGCCTGAACTTCATGGCTGAAACAAGGGACAGTGCATCAACTAACCAGACTAATGCATCTTTAGGCCAGAGCAAGTACGATGGGGAGGTGGAAGTGAAGAATACTAATTCAGCCGCGATCATTTTACGAGTCCCTATCTTGTATGGGATCACGGAATACAATGGAGAATCTGCTGTCAATGCGTTGATCGATAGTGTCAAGAATGTAAGTTCAGGTGGACATCGATGTGAAAAGAAGCGCTTGAAAATACAATGAAGACATACTCATGCCTGTCTATTTTCTAGGGTAAAGAATCGTCAATGGACCACTACGCTATCCGGTTCCCTACCAATGGTAACTAGAACGGTCATGATCTGGAAGGAATGCTCTTCACTCTACAAGTAGACTAATCCAGTCGCCAATCATTTCATCAAATTCAGTCGCCGATGTTGCTCGAGTGATCAAAGACTTGTCGACCAAGGTCCGGGAGGAAAAAGTTTTCATCTCGGGAGTCCTTCATTTTTCGGCAGAGAAGAGCTACACGAAATACGAGATATGCCGTAAGTTTGTTACCTTCATACAAACAGGAATAGACCTCTCCTTCCTAGGCTTTGGATCTCATTTCGAATACCCTTTTTCCCTGTTTTTGTTTGTAGAGGTGATCTCTCAGGCCCTGGGAACATCTTTGGATCACCTCAAGCCGATCTCCACAGAACCAACGGATGCAGCTAGTACGTTTTGTCATCAACTTTATAAGCTAAGGAATGCTTACAGAGCGGAGTAACCAGGAAGTGGGTGTATTATATCGCCCTTTACTTGGTACTACCGTCCGTAAAATACTAACGAACGGCTCTACTTTGAATTGTGCGTTTGTCATTCTTGATGACTGTCCGTATATTTTCAATATACACGCTACCTTATATCCTTCTATTCTTTTATAGCAACACGACCTTACAACTGCCAACTCTCGAACAGGTGTCTCGCTGGAATCGGCATCAACACACAATCTGTCGAGTTCTCGGAGTGGATGCAGGACTGGCTGAGCCAGGATCGTGCGTGAGATGTCGTACCCCTCCTTCTATTGAACTTTATGTCAGGATGCATATGATAGCGAGCCTGCCAAGGGTGGTTAAATAAAATGTGGAAAGAACGGTCTGGACATTGAGCGCGTCTGTGGGATTCTGAGGAGAGCCCGGCCGCAGCCACGGCGTCGAGTCGTGGGTATGGTGAAGGCCCTGCTGCTGCTGCTGCGGGGGAGTTCGTAGGTATTGATCAGGACCCCCCAGTGCTTGTTCAGGGATGGATGATGATGGATGCAGGTCAAGGGAGACAGGAGGAATGTGCATCTACAGCAGGGAGTTGGGGTTGTGCACATGGTCGTTCGTCAAAAAAATCCCCCGCGATGAATTGCGCCAAGTGTTCATGCAATTAGATGAGCAGGGCCCGGGCGGTGCAGGCTGTGTGCTGTTGTTCCAGTGAAAGAAGGGGAGCAACGAAAGTGTCGCTGTTGACTAGAAACGAGAGCCGTTGTTGTCTCTACAGAACAGACCACTCTACAGACCACTCTCAGTCACTCACACTTCTCACCCTCTCGACATTGCCGAGGCGATATCGGCTGTCGGTGCGGAGTGTGTGATATGGATCGGTGGCAATGGAGTACACCGAAGCTGCTCAGACGGAGAGCTTGAACAGGACACTGGAGCGAGATTTGCAGCGCGCTTAATTGACTTGGTTAAGGCTGTCCGTTGCGCCCAACCTTCTCTTGTCCTTTCCCTCCACACTTTCACACTTCGCCTTCCACTAACTCTTCCGTTATCGATTCGTTCACCACGAGCAACCAGCCCTCCACAACATTCCCCAGCTTCTTTTGTCTAAACCAGAACGAACAGTGGCAACACGCACCATCACTACCACCCGATCCCGAATCAAAAACACTCGCCAGACCTGCCTCTGAGAGGGACAACACTCCACACCAAAGATCAGGCGCAGTCAATCAAAGCGATCTCTCATCATGACCGACCAGACATCACAAAACGATGACCTCGACTTTGAGAAGATGATGGGCGAGCTTGATGCCATGAAAACGGACCTTGCCAACAGAGTAATTATCCTTGTGGAGTGTTAAATATAGCTCGTGCCTTCCTTGTGAATGCTGCCATGCTGCTCTTTATTAGCTGCGTGTCAATCCCTGTTAGCAACTTTTCTGTGCCGATGGTTCCTTGTTAGCACCATTGGACAATTCACCAAGCTAAAGGATGAAAAGGGCGGGACCCTTCTCGCCACGAGAAGGAGGGAGTGCTGTGGATGTGGACAAAAAAAACCAATTGCTTTTGAATCTTCAGCCCCTCGCGGTGGTCAGGGCGTCTCCTCGCCTGACATTGATTCTGCGAGCAAAGTGTCCACAGTGGTTACCTCACGGACTTTGTCATCGCCGATAGTGATCCTCCTTTCAAGTTCTCTTGCACCAATCCTTCTTTGCATCCCCCCTCCCTCTTTGTTCCTGTGTTTCCATTTCATTAATCCAACTGACTTTTGTGCTACAAAGTGTTTCCTTGTGTCTGTTGTCCCTGAACACCATTTGCGAGTGTGAGAATCTAACCGATGTATTCCCAACATTGGGACTATTTATCACAGCGAACGAATCGCTCTACATCTAGATCGGCTCCACGCACTGCAGATGGTGCACCTCGACGTGAACGAACAAGAAGAGGGGTAACAGATTCACCAGCGGATCCTTCATTGTCGGTCGCAGTTTCTTCTCCGAGTTCACGCGCCAATGTCGACAGGTCTGTGCTCTCGCCCACCACCCCGGTCGTCCAAGGATCATCCAATTGGACGACAGGTGAGCGTGGCCCGCTCTCTGAAATGAACCACACACAGGATCATCGGAGTCAGGAGAGGTATCCTCAAGAGATTGAGTCCAGCATGAATCACGCAGGGATGAAGGTGGAAGTGGCCTCATCGACGGCCGGCCCGGAGGGTGTCGTACAGCCCATGCAAACAGCCACCAATGGAGACCCAAATGGTCCTCCAGGAGGGAGCAGTCTAACCCGCTCTGAGAGTCGAAGAAACGCAGCTGTCCCATTACCACCTAAATCGGCCCAGCGTTCTCGGTCAGTGTCCAATACTCGACTCTCGCGCACACTTCACCAGGACAATGGCGAGATCAATCGCGAGAGCACCACCCCACCCGACAGCCAACCGGGCTCGCCTCAGGAGATTTCCACATCAACATTCAGTTCCAATGCCACACCTCGTCAAAATACTCGACCTTACCCATCATCGCATACGAGATCATCATCCCATGGCCAGCAAGTAGCGGCGACAGCATCTCCTCGTATACCTGCTCGGTCCAACAGTCGAACACAGGCCAAAACATCCCAAGGATCCGAACAAGTATCTCAAAACTCGCCTCAAGCTCCAGTGATCCCCGTCAGGTCGAGATCAATTTCGCGATCTCACAGTCGTTCTAACACACTTACAAAGCTCGAGGGACAGGAGCACGGTGGCCCATATAATGGCACTCCCACGATTGCAGAAGATCAAGAGTACACTATCTCGTCTGAGCTTGCGCAGGAGCAGCACCAAAGTGGAGAACGTTCAAGGAGACAGAGTGTCAGCAGCAATTTTGGCCAGGATGAGACTGCTAGAGC
>Ga0247824_10000173_pt1 | contig 28307 bp, 34 predicted proteins | sample 13C_PalmiticAcid_FD_194412 | JGI IMG/M metagenome (GOLD analysis project Ga0247824, IMG submission 194412) | Soil microbial communities from agricultural site in Penn Yan, New York, United States - 13C_PalmiticAcid_Day48 | ecosystem: Environmental > Terrestrial > Soil > Agricultural land...
CTCCAAAAGGATCCCTCCAAACCTCATCAGCAGGCCACGCTACCAGACACGCCCCCAGCCTCACAAATTCCGCTGCCTCCTTCGCCGTGTAAGGAGCTGGCACTCCATCTGTCTGTTGATTTGGTGGTGGACCAGGAGGACAGCCCTCTTTCTTGTTGTATTTCTTTGCCTGTGTCTGTGTCTGTGTCTGGGTTTGTTCCACGCTGGGTTTGGCGCTGTTATTGCTGTTGCTGCTGCCAGGAGGAGGGGGTTCTGAGGGGGACATTGTTGCCCATGAGTTGCCGCGCGAGGGATTGTTTTGTCTTTGTGTTTGTGTGTCGGGGTTGTAGTTTGGTGTTATGTTCGAAGCCAACAGGGGTGCTGAGAAAGGGTGGTGACTCGGGGAGTTGAGGCTTGAGTTGAGATTGTGAAACCCCGCCCCTTTTGTTGGGTTGTTGGTTGTTGGTTCACCAACACCAACGTCCAACGCCGGACCCCACGGCCTGGTGGGTGTTTCAAAAAAGACAAGTAGCTCACCGCTTGGAGCGTCACACCCCGATCGAAATCGGATTGCAACCTCGCGAGACGATTGATCGACCACGAAGACAAATGTGGCACTGTAGAGCAAGCAAGATTGGTCCTCCCCTTGAGGCTTTAAAGGCAACCCACGCCCGTGACCGAAGCTTGGGGGCCAGTCCTCGTTTCGGCCAAGGAGGGAAAGACAATGGGGCCTCCGCGGAGAGCGGGACAAAGGAGTTCACTTACGCTTCCGGTTGCATGGCTCCTCACTGAATCCCAAGCTTTCAACTTCACTCAGTCGGCGGTTGAGCTGGAGATCGGAACACTTGTCCTAACGCATTTCCTGCTCTCTCCAAATCTCTGCAGCAGTCCTCGGGCTGTATCCTGCTTCCTTCCCTTTGACCACTTGACGCCATACAGATCAGCGAAGTCACATTGAAGCGACTCACTCACAACACCCAGCTGGAAGGCACGGAAGAGCTCCATTCGCCAAGAGCAAGCATAGACCTGTCTCAATACATGTGATTGTTCCGCCGCGGCGCCTGCTCCCGAGCGCCAATGGCAAAGGCACTCATAACCCGTTTTGCTGATTCCTGTTCATAGCGTCGTAGCCTCCCCCAACCCGGCCTCGAAACGACAGTCCAATGGGCCTCAGAAGGCGGTGATGGCCGGTGATCCTGACAGCGGCTTCTCCTAGGAGCTGGTGACCACCTCCTTGGCATCCTTGGCGTCCTCGGCCTTCTCGGCCTCCTCCTCGTCGCCCTCGAGTGGCGGCATGTCGTCGTCTGACTCCTCGTCCTCGTCGCCAGTGGGCATGCCGGCGCCGCCGAGCTTTGAAAAGTCGATGCCGCCAAAGTCGCCACCGCCTGGAAAGATACAGTTAGCCGGTTGCATTCCCGAGAGTGAGTGCCACGCTGATCCCTTGAGCTCAGGCCGTCATGTACGTACCCATACCACCCATGCCCGGAAGTCCTCCTGTAGTGTCATATCCGTGTGAGATTTTGAAAGAAAGACCCAACCCCTCCTCACCGGGCTCTGGTACGGGGAAAGAACATAAGCAAGATCACTCACCCATCCCGCCCATGCCGCCGGCGCCGCCAAAGTTGGCAAAATCGTCCTCGGGGGCCTCATTCTGCTCGTCCTCATCGACCCACTTGTCAAAGTCGGTCTTGAGGAAATGCGCCTTCTTGGAGTCCTTGAGCAGGCGCGGCCAGTAGGTCTCGCCGAGCTCCTTCTTGCGCAGCTTCATCTCGACGTCGCGGGCCGTGTGGTTGACCTTGCTCTCCGCCGGGTCGATCTCGGCGTAGAACTCGAGCTCGAGGTGGTACGTCTTCTTGAGGGTGTCCGAGGTGCCCTCGAAGCTGAGGCCCGTCGACTTGAGGTCGAGGTTGAACTTGTTCTTGGGCACATCGGGAATGTTGATGGTCAGATATACAAAGTTCTTCTCGGCGTCGACGTTGGACGAGCGCTGGGCCCAGAGGACTGCGGGCGTGGGAGTCTGGTCAGCAGAAAGCGGCGGAAGGGGCGGGGTAAGGACCAGTCTCCGTCGCAGCTCGAATGGCGATGGACGAGGTCGCAGGCATAATCTTAGGAGATGCGCAATGCACTTACCCTCGGGTGTCACTTTGCTGGTTGCCATTGTGATCTGCGGATGGCTAAAGTGTGAGTCGAGTGCCGAGATGTTGAAGAGCTATAGAGGGGGTTGAGGAGGGGTAGCTCGGGGTTGTCAGGAACCAACTTTTTGCTACTCAAAAAAGGGCTAGAATGGTGGTTCGGGAAGTCTGCGGACCGTGGCGAAGACGATGTTGAGTATGGGTGCGTGATGGTAAGTCGGTGGGAGAGAAATGGGAAATTCTAGAAGTAGAGTTTTGGAGAAAGAGGAAGGCGCGTACGGTGGGCTGTTGTGAGGCTGCCGCGGTTTGCACTGCCTTGCCTTGCAGGGTGACGGTGGAATTCGTCAGAAGCCCAAAGACCAACTGGCACGGGCCATCCAGCAGGGCTGAGGTGAGGGGCCCAGGCCGCCAGCGCTCCCCTCCGCTTGCAGCTGCGGAGTGGAGTCCGGTCAAGCTTCAGGAGCTTCCATCGTTGACCTTGCTTGCTTGGGTCACTTCAGACTACCTTATTAGCAAACCGTGCTTGATGTCTGTGATTTCTCAATAATGTTTTACAGTGTAACTAAAAGGACCGGCCTAGACTTTGTTGTTGTATGGGCTGGACTTGCCCTGTCAATCGGCAGCTCGGCTGAGCACTTCGAACGAGGGGTAGGCTGGTCAAAACAAGAGCGGGGAAACTCAGTTGGGAACTCAGCGTTGGGTGAACCGCAACCTTGTAAACCAGTAGCCTGGTCTCTTCGTGCGTAACTCGGAGACAGCAGTTTGTCGCTCAGCCTTGCCACTCAAAGCAGTGTCCTTAGAAACCACGCTTTCCAACACGAGGTTGGTAAAGCGTTAGTTACTCCCAGCGACCGACGTTTTGTTGGCAGCCCAGCTCAAGGGGTTCAAACTTACACACCCGTTTCGAAACGATCACAACCGACAAGATCCAAGTCATCTAAGGGTTTCAGATCGTCATTTCCTGTCGACTCGAAGAGTTGAAGCCACGGGAGTTGGGACAGGCCGCTGCTGGTTCGAGGTACCTTACTGCGCAACAGCAGCCATGGCGGGGTGCTGGACTGCTCCCCACTGCGGGGATGACCACTGAGTGGAGTCCAGGCCCCCCTGGCTCAGCTTCCAGGGCGCCGCCTGATGAGGCTCAAACGCTTGGCCGAGGCATCCCAACGACGTCAGCGTCAGTCCGCGCAATCCAACCCAGCAGTGCACCCGCCATCGCGGCAGATTGTCCGGCAGCCGAGAACCCATACTCCGCGGGCAATTGAGTGCAGAGAATAGTCGACTTGTCTCCCGCCGACAGCGGCCACCGCAGCCATGGAGACGCTCAGGAACATGTTTGCGAAGCCAGACCCCCAGGCCCAGGTCCGTTCCACACTCTGCATCCCTCCTCGTCCTCAATTTCAACGACTACCAGAACTGACAACAATCAAAAACACAGTTCCGAAAATGCAACGCCCTCCTCCGCGCCAACATGCGCAAGCTCGACCGCGACATCGCCCAGATCAAAGCCACCGAGACCAAGACCAAGAACCTCATCATCGCCGCCAACAAGCGCGCTCAGCGCGGCGACCCCTCGCGCCAGAAGCAGGCCCAGCGCGAGGTCCGCGACTTTGCGCGCGAGCTAATCCGCACGCGCAAGGCCGGCCAGCGCCTCGTCACGGGCCGCGCCCAGCTCGCGAGCGTGCAGATGCAGGTCAGCGAGGCGTTCGCGCTGCGCCGCATCGAGGGCAGCATCAAGGCCAGCGTGGGCATCATGAAGGACGTCAACTCGCTGATCCGCCTGCCGCAGTTCGCGCACACCATGCAGGAGCTGAGCGTGGAGCTGATGAAGGCCGGGATCATCGAGGAGATGGTCGGCGAGGTGCTGCCCGCGGACGGGGAGGCGTTCGAGGAGGAGGAGGAGGCCGAGGGCGAGGTGGATAAGGTGCTCGGGGAGATCCTCAAGGACCGCATGGAGACGGCCGGGCCGCTGCCGAGCGTGCCGCTGCCCCAGCAGCAGCAGCAGGTGCCGGCGCAGCAGCAGGCGGAGGAGGAGGACGAGGAGGATACGGAGGCCATGATGGACCAGATGAGGAACCGGCTGGAGGCTCTCAGGAGTTAGAGGGTGCGCGGAGTGAGGGGATTGCAGTGCTGGATTTGGTGGGATGGACATTGGGACGGCGGCGTTGGGGGCGTTTGGGTCATTGCTTGTTGGCAAGCGTTTTTACGTATACACTCCCGTCGGCACCTGCACATATTGGCGGTTTGGGCATATCAGGGTGTAGCTGGTAGAATATATCTGAGCTGTTGTGGCAGACGCATGATGGTACCTCTCAGTCATCTCTCCTATTTCTCGCATCTCAGTCCCCCTTCATGATCGGCATAGCGGGGAATGCCCCTGGGCCATCTCCAAGCGCAACCGCCGTTCGAATATTTGGCCTCACATGTCTTGGGGAATGGTGTGGGAAGTCTCCAATGTTCCCCTTGGTGTCTCTCGTTCCATCTCAAAGAATGGGTGCTCTTAAAGAAGCTCGTAGCCACAGTGTTGGGCGACAGCCTTGTTACAGCGTGGCGGAAGATGTGGTAAACTCGAACACATCCTCAACATCTGTCACATCAGCATGGCAGCCGAGCTCTTTCTTTTTCCATTGCTTGCTCTTGGAGGGACTGGCACAGCAGAAGCAAGCGGCTGACCCGACCTCTTTGCTGGGGACTGAGTCCCTCCCGTCTGGTGTGTCAGAACTTCAGTTTATATTGGGCTTGACTGGACGTATCAATTGACAAGTTTTTAGGCATGATGGGAGGAGTGCTCGCTTGTGGGAAGCAGGTATGCTAATCGTGGCATCCGGCATAGCCAAGCCGGCCTCTCATCTTCCGGTCAGCGTCACCCCTAACGCAGTGCTGGGTGAGAGGCTATGGGACAATTGACGCACCACAACTCCCACCCTTCATGTCCGTGCTAAGCGAGAGACTTCGTTGATAAAGGCTGGGTGGCTGGATTTCGGAATAAGAGTTCCAAGTAAGCGTGCCTGATCCTACCGCAGGGACTGGAGGAGAGTGGTGCCTGCACATGAAGACATGAACCTGGGACTAACCCCCTCCCATGTCTTGACAATGGCCTATCTAAGCATGTGAACTCTGTGAGATGCCAAGGCAATGTCTTGTATATGGACGGCCTGTTCGCTGCTGCCTAGGACCGAGGTGAGGGTTAGAGCTAGAGCGCATGCAGCCCATGTAAGCTCGCGACCACCCTGTTAAGCTTATTTCGGCTCATTGGGCGTTGAGATGCGACCTTGCCATCCCTGGCCGTCAGCACTGCATTGCGAGCCGAGCCGCTTAACCTGCCATTGACCCCTGGTTGCGCCCTGACGACGTGCGTTGAAGACCAATACAAAGTCTCCCGGTACGAGGGGTTGAGGATAGGGGTGGTCATGAGTAAGCTCCTGCAGTAAAATCCGAGTATTGGCATAGACTTGGCCAGTAAACACCAAAATACAGACATTCCGGCCGCATGAGAGTGTCATTCGCCTAACGGTTTGCTGTGTGCAAGCAACACCAATCTCACCGGCAGTGCATGGGTTAACAGACAGGCTACGGACCTTCATGACAACAGGGGGCATCAGTAAACTCACTATGGCCCGGACACGGCAGCGTGTCAGGTAGCAACAGCCCCTCGTGAAATGTGTTGAACGACTATATAAACCTCGAGGGAGTTCTCTCCTCCCTCATGTACGGTCTCTGGCCGACAAACTCATCTCATCCATCTCCAGTCTCGATACAAATCTCCAGCCCCAAAATGCTCGGCCTCAAAGTCATCGTTGGCGCGGCTCTCCTTGCCCAGGGCGTCTTTGGCGAGGGAGTCCATCTCTTCAACTGCGGTCCCTTTGGCGCCGCCGGTGCTCCCAAGACCTGGTACTCAATTGTTGCGGTGCGTGAACTTTCCCAGAGATCCAGTCCGTCTAAACTAATGATTGCCATGTGGCCAGTACTGTGCCAACGACGCCAACTGCAGCTCCCTCGGCTACAACATTCCCTCCAGCGATGCCTGCATCGTGTCGGTCTCGAGCACTGCTGGGAACTATCACCATTGGGAGGGCAGCCCGCAGAGCTGCACATTTTCCTCCGGCGTGACTTTCAGCTGGAACATTCCGGCGAATGCTCAGTCTCAGGCCGACTACACCTCGGTTGGGTAAGGCTATCACGCAAAGTCTGGTCTCAACTCACACAACTAACGCTGCGTTTTCTCTGAATAGGTCTGGGTCCAATGGGTACAGGAGCTTTGCCGGGTACAAGGACAACAAAGTCAGCGGGGCCAGTTTTGGGGCCTCCCACAGCTGCACCAAGATCTACTACTATGTCTAGGTAGTAGCCTCGCTGTACTCTATTTCTGCTCCAAGAATCAGAGATGCTGGCTTCTGGTCTTCCTCGGGCTCGAGAACAGCGCCGCGGACGACAACTGTTTTTACCGGCGGATATCGCATCAGTCGTTGCCGTTGTATCATGTCATGTCTAGGTAGTTCAAATAAGTGCGGTATATCACCCATAGCTCACGATAGTCATTGGTACATTTGTGTTACCCCTATCCCTTAAGAGGTGCTTGGGGCCATCTGTAAACATTGCCTCACCCATCACCCTAGACACTCGGGAAAACTGAGCACATATTCATGCAGTGCCATGTGAGGTCCTGATGTTGCTATGTAGGTAGTAAATCAAAAGTTACTCTGTATGCAACAGGACACACCCTCTGCGCTCCAGTGGAGACCAATACCACCTCAGAGCCACGGCAGAAAACCTCCGACCTCCAATCACGGCCTGTCGACGATCTCGATCTCATCACACTCACTCCTGCAAAGGCGATCCTGCTGGACATTCCCAAAACGCGACCATGCATATAAGTCGGAGCACGAAGCTTCAAATAAAGCCTCGCAATACGAAGCACACCTCTTTCCCCCCTCAAGATGTGCCAGTTCCAGACACGGGGGCTGCCAATCAGTGGCCAAGAATGAAACTCAACAGAGCGAGTGGAGGGGTGTGGCCTGAATAAGGTCGCATATCCATCTGATCACGTTTCTTCTGGTTTCAGCGCGGCTAAGAACGCGACCTCAAGAGTACAGATGCAATTCGCCCTTCCCTTCGTCCTCGAACGAAAAGCAGGATCTCAAGCTGCGCACAAGGGACTGTCCAATATCATGCTTGGATTTTGCGTGTGACGGCCCGCGGTGTTCGGCCAATGGTTGGGTGATATCTCACACTCGCGCGCCCTACGGGCTGGCTCGCTTCTGCATGGCCGTCACACAGAAGGGGGCGCAACACAGAGCTTGACTCGAACTGCGTCTTGCCGCCGCCTCCGATTTATCAGCCGACCGATGCCGCTGCAGAGCGGATGTCTCTCTGGAAGGCGTCGGAAAATGATCTGTAATCCCTCTCTGGACGGCGGTGACTCACTCCCAAATGTGGCTCGGCGCACATATTCCAAAGCGCCCACTGGCTTGCCATCGGACACGGAACGGAGGAAACGGAAGAGCAGGCGAATGGCGGTGGCCAGTTTGTCGCTCGACTCGGCTTGTCCAGGGCGTCAGCCGCAGTGATAGGACAAACTAGACCATGGACCAACTATATGAGACGACAGGAACGGTTCAATCAGTCGACGACAAAGGCAGTGCATCGTCTCCGAGCGTGTAAGTGGTTGGGCTCCACCCACCTCCGAGCCCGGGATCCACCTGCCCGGGCTGGCCCCGACCAAGCCGGAGTGTTATCTCGGGGCTCGCCCGGGGTGGCTGATACGAGCTTGGCGAGGCACATCAGCCCCTCGGCTGCCTCGGCGAGACTCCAATCAACCCCCAAAAGTGAAGCACGATAAGATCATTGGCGACGGCCCCAACGGCGGAGCTTTAGCCTGTGAGGACGCGGGAGGCCGCCGCCACCCATTCACCTCGCGCAAGCCCAGGACGACGCGCAACGAGCTGCCTTGATTTGGGCACATCAAGAGACGGCAGGCAGGTCAAGGTCGGGGGCTTCCGACTCCTTTTCACGCGATGCCGGTATGTTCCGCGAGTGCGATACCGCGGGTGACTCAAGACCCTCTTGCGCGACCAGCAGGCCTTGGAATCAGACCCCCATCCAACCCCAACTGGGGTCTGGTGATGCCATCTGACGAGGGCGCTTGCGACATGTGATGACAATGGGACTTCCGAAACCCCATCCAGAAAAGAAAGCTGTGAAAAAAAGAGCGCAACCCGCGTTCGTCTCCCGACACAGAAACACAGCCGGACATACACCGCAAATGCCATCAAAGAGAATACCGTCGTGCAATCTATCGACCAACCTCCCCCACTCGGGGTTTCTCGGGTCGGGAGTTTGGAATGAGGTGAAGGAAAAAAGAAACCTCTCAAACCCACCCCCACCCCACCGAGAGACACCGAGGGAGCAGCTGAAGCGGGCAGGTCGGGTCGGTCCTCATTCAAGCGAAAGAGGCGGGGGGCAAGCCAGGCAGGTCGGGTATAGGTGGGGGGCCGCTGCCGCGGCAGCCCAACGCTCCAGTTCGCGCCCACGTGCTGGGATGGTGTGCTCGGGAGCGTCGCGCACACCCACCCCCACGCCGAAAGCGAAATCCCCATCCCACAATCCCACGCGCCCGTGTCGCCGCTCCTCACCGATCGGGGCATTGGGAGCTTCCTTTTTGTCTCGTCTTCATTTTACCTGAAGAAGGGGGGGTTGATACGGGATTCACACCACCAGCATCAGCGTTTTGGACAAACAAACGGAACGGTTAGGTAGTCTGAGTGGGGTTTCGTGCTTCGTGGCCAGAAGCAGCAGCAGCAGCTCATTGCTGGTTGTGGAAAAAAAAGGAAGGAAAATGGAATCCCCATCAAACCTCATTAGCTTCGCGGCCTTTCCCCGGCCCCGTCCGCCTGGGTCGCTCATTTACCGACAGAGGCAACCGGGTCCAGGAACTTGACCAGGGGAGCGAGCCTCGGGAGAAAAGTCTCGCTCCTTTCGGCGGAAATCTGCAGCGAGTTCTCGTCTCCACGGCTCGGCATGGAGCATGGAGTTTCAAGGACAAGGGAAGGAGATGGCCGGCCTGGGGGGTTGGTGGTCCCGGTGGGGACGGGGAGCGTCTCCCGGTGGCCGTGCCGGGGGTTCTCAGTGATCCAGGAGGATGGTTGAGCATGGGTTGAGGCTTGGGAGGCTTTCCTCATCTCGTCTCAGGGGCACCCTGGCCGAGGGTTTTGAGTTGCTGGGACAGCTGCATGGCGCGCGCCGCGCGCTGCGCTTTGACTGCAGTGCATTGCCGGGTCGCGTCCCCGGACATGGTTCTCACTCTTGGGTCCCCTGGTCCAGCTTCAGCTGGAACTGTTCCCCGGACCCCGGGATGGGATGGGGTGTGTGTGATGGCCTGTGGGAAATGCGACAGGTCGGTGTTTGTGTGCGAGCTGATGGCGTTCCGGATGCACGACGCCTGCAGGACCCGATTTCGATTTCGGCTGCTGGGAGGATCACTGCAGCGCGGATCTGCGACCCCCCGCGCCCCGGCCGGAGAATTCCATCTCCTGTTGGATGGCAGTGTGATGTGGAATGTGAAAAAAGGGGGCAAAAAAGAAATGGGCCAAAAAGAATGCTTGGCTTGCCGCAAGGGGGTTTTGTTCTGGCTAATTAGCCCCGTCCGTCCGGGTGCCGCAACCTCCCACCGGGCCCGTCCCACCAGCTTGGTTGGTTGTGGATCCCAGCCAGCTTCCCCGTTTTTTGCTAGCCCTGCGCCTGAGCGGAGGGCTCGGTCGCGTCAGCTCCCACTTGGATCGCGGAATGCGTTAGACACAAAACGATAACGTTATGGTTCATCGGTTCTAGACGAGTGGACCTGCTGTTTAGGTCTTGAGAGTGCGCACCCCCATCGCTTGATAAACAACTCCGTCGAGTATGAGGCACATGATACCTTCTATAAATATTTGCTCCGCATGCCACCTTCTCTTCGTGTGCAAGCTCTATCAGGATCATCCCGGACTGTGATGAGCACCCACTGATAAGCAGCGTTTTTGCGGGCTGGACCGTGCCGGTGGACCTTGACGGGCAATCTGGGGAAGGAGCCTTGTGAACGGGCCCCGCTCTCAGATGGGAGATTCCACACTAACGGGCGGGACCCGCCTTCCGGTCCCTCTGGCGCCTTCCGTCCGGTGCATCGCAGCCAGTCGGCTGCTCCGTCGAAGCGAAGACAGGTTGTTGCACGAAAAGCGGTCAGCATTTTTGAGAATGCGCCGAGACGGGGCAGTTCACCTTGGCTTTGCAAGCGAGCGTCGTGACGGAAACCTGTTTACTCTGTGGGACAGCCGTATCGGCCAGCGCAGTTATCACTGGGAATGGACGGCGACGTCAGATAGCTACAGGTATCATGATCTGGAAGTGAGTTGGCATTTTGCTTGTTTGTGTCGGATGCAACGGGCCTGTTCGCATCTCGGCCGGTCGTTTCCACTTGACACACCGCCCGTAAACCGGCGGGAAACACGGATAGCAACAAGCATATCGGAAGCAACACCGGCAGACTGCTGGAATCCGCCGTCTTGACACATCGACGGCCATGCTCGCTGCCGAGCGTGTGGATGTACGGCCGACACAGTCTCGTCCGGCCCCCGATCGACCTGCTTCGCCTCGTGGATTGATAATAGACTACTCGATCCTTCTCGTCCTTCCCCATGATTCCGTCGGCGGCAAGCAGTGAGATATCGCTGAAGTAAGCAATACTTTGTCGATGCCGTTGTGCTCCCCGAATCTGACTCAACGCCGCACAGCGGGATCTGCCTGCGCTGGTATCGTGTCTATTCCCGGGGCGGGAAGGTAGGCAGCCCTATGCTTCGACAGGGCTGCGCCCACCTGCATGCAACCACTCACGATTACAAAGTGCGACATGCCCGATACGGTTTATCCCGTTGGCGATACCGTCCGAGTAACGGAGGGTATGGGACACACCGAGCATGGCCATCACGGTCATACATAATCGGGCAGTGACTCGGAGTCAGTGTCTCGTCATGAGCCTCCTGTGCGCACATGATGCAACTTTTCTTGCGGCAGGGCGGGAAAGCAGGAAAACAACGAGACTTGTTGTGTGCCCAACGTGAGGGGTCGCGGTGACGTTGCATGCCACCGTCACCAGTTTGTTGCAGGCCTCGCAGTCGGTGAGTGAGTTGGACAGCGAAGACCGGCTGTTGCGTTGGCAAGAAATTGGAAGCAGGGCGCCGGCGCGCAACTATTTCGAAAAGCGCCCGAAACCAACGTCAGCGCCCTCACTCCACCGCCAATGCAGGTTGGCGGCCATTTGTTTCGTTGTGCACGTTGGCGGACCCGACCCTGATTTCCGCCGATTCCGTTCCTATCTCGTCGGGTACGCTTCGTCCGGTGTCGGTGCCGGCAGGGGCCAACCCAAAGGGCAACAAGCAGGTTTTTGGTTTGTTGGCGCTCCGAGCCTCTCATTGCGCCGAGTTTGCCCTGAGACCGGTTTGTGCGTTGGTGATAAGTCAATTATGAGCAAGCCGTCAGGGGAGAGCAAGAAGCAAGCAACCGAGTCAGGATTCAGGGCAATCAAACCAACCTCCAATATCACCAAACAAGCAAAAAGGAGAGTTTGCGACAGCGCCCGTCTGGTCCAACTGCCGCCTCCCTCCCGTCACGGATAGTGCCCCGCCCGAAGAGTGTCGGTCCTGTTGTTTTTTCGGTTTGTGTCTGGCCCTTTTCAGGCGGCGAGGCGCAAATGTGACGGCTTTGGGCGCCGCAATGCTGGGCTCAAGCTGGGGTAACAGGGGGCCTGGGCTCCGGGGAGCAAGACCCGGGGAAGGGGGAGGAAAGTTGGGACGGGTCTGGCCCAGGGTCACCCTGGCGTTTTGCCAAGACGGAGAATGGGGCCGAGGCGGGGCCCTGGTTGAATCGCTCCGCGTGGACCCCTGCCACCTTCCCTCCATGAGACGGTAGCCTGGGGCCAGAGCACCGTTTGGAAAACGCCGTCGCCCCCCTTCACCCATGCGAACCCGCGGCGCTGGGTTCTGGATCTCGTTTGATGAGGCCTTCCCCAGCTCAGCCCCCTGGGGTGTGAGGTGTGAGTCGCTGACTCCTTCCTCGTGTCGGGGCGCGGCGTCGCGATAGGCTCCCCGTTTGTCCTGTCCGACCGAATAGCCGTCGCAAATGCACCGATGCTGGACCAAAGCTGATGGCTGCGTCAGCCGGAGGCAAAGACGGGATGAAGCGCGCTCTGACTTGCTGATGCGAAAGGAATGCGAGTAATGTGAAGGGCGGTCAGACACCGCAACTTTCGCCCTCGCAGCGTGCCGTGTGTGCGGTGAGCAAAGAGAAGGTCTGTTTGTCCAAGCGGATGCGTGGGGGAAACGCCGGGTACCAATCCGGGCCGTCGAAATTCGAGAAGGGGGTTGCGGTTGGGCGCGTTGGCCCCCAGGCAGCCCTGTTTGGTTGGGTGTGGGCTAAATTGGTGCGAGTCACGAATCCATCCCGCGGGCGCGAGCCGACGGCCAGCAGCGTCCGAGGCCCGTCAAAGTACCGTTCCCCCGAGGCACGACCTGGGCCTTGATAATAAATTCCGCGTGCCGCAACACGCCTCCCCCGTGTTGTCATGGCCCCCGTCCAACACCCCCCCCTTGCCTTGCCTTGCTTTGCTTTTCTAGACCACGCTAGGCTTCGACCGAGTTACCGTTTTGATTTCCTCGGAATCCATTTAATCTGCCCCACGGCATCCTGTCTCCTGGGACCGCTTACCCTTGCCCTCCCACCCCATCCACCCCACGGTCTCCGAGGATATAAGTGTCCTCCATCCCATCTCCGGCGACTCGTGCACCCCAGAGATTTACATCAACACCTACATCATCATCAACACCATCAGCCCATCCGAGGACGCCCCAAGCAACCCACCAGGCTCCACAACCACCACCACTCTTGATCAGTCACACTACGTCACCACGCGAGCGGGAGAACTCGCTATAACAGCAAAAATGTTCGGTTCATACGGCTCGTCGAGCTCGTCGAGCAGCTCCCTCGACTCGTACACATCCCGCAGCTCCTACAGCATGTCCTCGCCCATGGATATCGCACCGCGCTCGTCGTCGCGACGGGGACCCGATGTTCAGTGCGCCTTCCCCTCGTGGCCGCGGCGGTCATCCCTCGGTGAGGACGGCAACTCGGAGGAGCGGGCGACATCATACATCACGGACGACGAGCTCTTCATGGATGTCTTCGATGACGACGCCTGCAGCGTCTCCAGCCAAGGCAGCAACTCGCCGGCTCACTCACCCGCCCCGCCCGTCCTGACCGAGGCCCAGTTTCTCCAGTTGCAGCGCGAGCAGTTGGCCTACCAGCGCGAGATGAGGAGGATCGCCCTGGCTGAGAAGGAGCTGCGGAGGCGACAGGCCGAGCAGGACCAGCAGCGGCGGCGGCAGGGGGGCAAGCGACGATCCGGTTCGGCATCGTCCAAGAAGCCCAAGAGCAAGCTCTCGGCCATGACCACCATCGCCGAGGCCGAGTGAGCACCCGCGCATGTGGACGAAGAGGCAGTTTCAACATCCCGATCGGTAAGTGCAGAAGCTGGTTCCAGCATCGCTTACACACCCCATGTGGTACAAGCAAGCGGTGCATTATCCGAAGAGTCCCGAACACGGGCCAATAACGGACAGTTTGCTAACACACAGCGACAGACACCAATACACCTTTGACTCATACCGCCCGCAGTCGTCATCAACTTTTCGCCTTGATGATTACCCGGCTTTTTGGCACACATGCAGCTTCCCGAAAATTCTACCGAGGAAGCAGACCCACCCCCGGATTACCATGGGGCATCGAGACGCAGACGCAGCACAGGCGGACGCGACATCCCCTGTCTCGGCCCTTTTTGCCGAGGCGTCGCCCACAAGCGACATCATCAACCACCCTTTCGGCTCAACAGGGCAAAGGCAAGAAAATTTTGCCCATAATTCTCCGAAACGCACAACCACCAGCAAACCCCCTCGGCCGGTCGGGAGCTCTCGGCCACATCCCGACCGAACAAGCACACTCCCTGGGCAGGATTTCGCACACCAACCCCAAGAAAAACGGTTCTGTGTGGGTGTCCCCAAACGGCCCGTGGGCCGGGCCTTCCACCCGATTCCCCCGACACAACATTTTCACCGCCCCGACAAATTGCCGAGGCGCACCGACACCCACCCAAACCCCAAGCTCCGCGGGTCCACCAATGGGATTTTCCCTTTCCCCATGCCGAGGGGCAGATCCGGTCTGGACTTTCCCAAGGTTGTCGATCAACGCCGCCGGCCCTCCCGGCTCGGCACCCCGGCTTCCACCAGTTCGAGCCCATTTACTTGGGCTCGCGGACAAGTTGGTGCCGAGGGCGAATTTTTTTCTTTCCTCATTCGGGTCTTTTTTCCCCCTCACCGTTTTTGGTTCAACATTCCGGGCTGGGTACCGAACACGTTTCCTTTCCCATGCCACATTTCGTCTGCGAAGTTTTTTTTTTAATCGATGATACCATCCTGGCGGTGAGCTTCACCGGCTTGGCGGGACGGCAAGTCCCTCGGGTTAATTTTTTCACATTTGCATGTTTGTTTTTTTCCTTTTTGGCTTTCCGTTTGGCACCGAAGCGTTTGAAGCATTTTCTGGAATTGGGATCTGTGGGGAATACACACACACACATGGATGGCAGGGGATACCAAAAAGTCTGGGGGTCATTTACACACACGGGTTCAGTACACACTGACTTGGGGCATTGTTGGGCATCGTCATATCATATGGAGTTTTGTCTTGTTTTTCTTACTTGTTTGTTTGGGTTTTGGTTTTTGGATACCCCCTTACTTTTTGTTGTTTGTAACCCCGGTTGGCGATACCCCTTTATTTGTTCTGCCTTGAAGGCATGTGGTTTGACTCTGCTTGGTTTTGTTTGTTTGGGCTTGGTCTGGCCTTGGGCCTTGGGCTGTTAATCTTTAGTAGATAGTGTAGTAGGTAGCTTGGTTAATTTGATGGTTACCATCGACTTTGGTTTTCAACTCGCTGCTTGATGTGATTCTATGTCAAATTGGACACAGGCACCTCGTGGGCAAACCTGAAAAAAGCCGTACACCAAATCGAGAAACCCAATATTGGGACACCCATTTCTCACCCAACACAAATCCAAAAGTCTTGATGAAAGAAAGCGAGGTGTATCTCTAGGCCATCTTCTTCTTTCTTCTTTTTCTTTCTCCTTTTTCTTTCTCCTTTTTCTTTCTCTTTTTTCTTTCTCTTTCTTATTTCTCCTTTTTCTTTCTTTTTCTTTTTCTTCTCCTTTTTCTTCTCAAAAAGAAATGAAGACGTCCCAATCCATAGTTTGGATGTACGGCTTTTTTTGGCCAGAGGGAGACAGGTGAGGTGGGCAATACGTGTTGTGGAGATGTCCCACCCGCCGCCACTAAAGATGGGTTTACTTGAGTAAACCTAAGGTAGGTATCTTGACTTGACCTATCTTGACTTGACCTATCTTGACTTGACCTACCTTGACTTGACCTACCTTGACTTGACTTACTCTAGCTTCCTAAGATTGGTTTAAATTGACTTGGTTTGACTTGGTGTTGCTGAAGGTACCGTTCTGGGCTGGAGCATGGGGGACGACGAGCAGTTGTTTTTCGTCGCATGGCGATATGGGCAGTTCTTGCATGTTGACATCATGGCGCAGATATCGACATGCCCGCAATCTTGGGGAGCGCCAGATCCTCCTGCTCGCGGCGAAGAGGATCCAAGTATGTGATACTTGGGGGAGACTGTCGCCACCCACGAGCATCCTACCAAAACATTTTTCTCCTCATTTCCGTCCGCAGGTTGCTCCCAGTCCTTTTGAGTGGCATGCGCTTCGAATGTTCTGTTTCTCAGAACCCGCTGAGCTATGTTGGGAACGGAGCCAGAGACGAGTAGTCCGCGCTTTGGTACATCCATCACTGGTTTGTTCACAGAGTTGTACCTTGAGTATACGGAACTGTCCAATGTGAGAAGGAGCAGGTTCCTTATTTTCTTAGAATTAGCGAGCACTGGCAACTGAACAGCAGGCTATGAACCTCAGCTGACAAGTACTGGGTTATGCTGTCAAGGATTGATGTCACGAGAGCAAAGGCCCCCTTTTCCCTACTGGGTTATCCATAGCAGCGTTCAGAAGCTGGAAGATGTTGTTTTTGTGCTTGGCCTTGAGAAGTGAGACCGCAAGGCACTCTTGAGGCAATTGAATCGTCTACTACGTGGAAGTTTTGAACGGTTGGGCTCCTCTCTTCGATCCTTGATGGTGGCGATGGAGACGGAGATGGGGTCTTTGTGTTACTCACTCCAGTCTTGACGGCTGTTCAAAACGCTGACAAGAGTAATCGTGCTCTTCATGGTTTTCTGGCATTAGGGGTGTTGTAAAACTACGTTTGCTCCGTCCTGTTCGGAAAGACTGTCCAGGCTGGGGTTTATCGCGCGAGGTATAGTCAGTCATCCCCTCACAACCCCTTCCCAGCCTCCGAGTCCCATCCGCCTAACTCGGCAGTGAAACACATCCTGGCAAATTGCTCTGGGACTAGCTGGCTGGAAGTTGACAATTTCTCAAAGAAATGCCAAAGGAAGGATATAGGAGACATCATCAATCAGGTTAGGGTGATGGGAGGTTGCGAGCTTAATGTCAGCGAGGCCCGGGTGCTCGTTCTCCGCAGTCAGGAGTGACATGAAGAAGTCGTTCTCCGTATTTTGGTGTACGAAAACGCCCGTAGATAGATCTAGACCCTCTCGCAGTGAAGATCTTTGTGCTGCTCTTCAAAGGGCATGGAAGTCAACTCGTTATTCGAGGTAGCCGATCTCCTGTACGTTTCTAGGCGTCCTCAACAACACCATACTGTTGTTGACAGAAAGGATCTTCGTTCAGGGCATGTTTGCTGCTTGTTGCTTCGTAAACAGACTATTGACGCCCTGATCCAGTGGTCATGGTCTCGACTCGTGAGATGTAGAGGCAAGTTGCTTCAGGTAGTATGGCTTCAACTCCTTGCCCCTTGATATATCTGTGAGATCAAGAAAAAGTTTACAGCGGGCGAGAGAGATATATATGTCTGTGGCTATGTAATAATCTCTCTGGCGCTGCAACATCACCAGTGCTGGTACTCCATCATGGAACTACCAGGCGTGACTGCGTGAGAGTGACTGTTTGGACTGGCAGGCACACCCGTCTCATCAAGAGATTGTACAACCGCTAGATTCTCCCACTTCTATCAAGACTTGTGTCAGGTTCATGCATGTGGGTTTTAGCGATACCTCTCTCCATGCTGACTTGAAGGTCAGTTCTTGCCCAAAGTGCTCTGCGAAGAGTGCATATCCTTGTTGCACATGGCATAAATGTGCAGATTAAGCACTGCTTTTATGATTTGAGGTGTGTGGCTTGCTAGCCCATTACCGGGCCAATTTCTATGCACGAACCCTTCTACAAGGTAGGTATTGCTCTCTGAGCTGAAGTGAGCGAAATGTCCTGATCTTCACGAGGTCAGTCATGAGAAGGCCGGTTTAGAGAGACATGAAGGCTATGACGAGAATTATCAGCGTAAATGGAAACAGGATGACCTAGGACCATTACATCATGCTGCTATTGTGACAATATAGCATCAAAGCGGTGGTGTTCAGGCGGTGATAGCACTTGACGTCACGTAGAGCTCAGCCTCCAGCTAGGTCGAAGGGACGCATATTCACGCACTTCCGTGCAGTATTCACGAGCACAGCGTGAAAATGTCATCCCGGGACTAAAGGCATATATAAGTGGCACATTCACCACTGTCATATACTTAAAATTCAATGCCATCGTCAGATGTGGGCTGTGAGGTTCGAAGGAGACATGCACCCCTGAACCACTTCGCAACCCAGACAGCTTAGAGACACCTAACGACAAGGCGTATGGGAACAATTAATCGAGATAGAGTGTGAGCGCTGTAGACTGATACATTTTTGGAAAGTGTCCATGATACCGGAACAGGAGCACGGCTTGACTTGTTTGTATCTTAACGTCCCAGGAGCCATGGTGGAATGTATGCCACATGACTCGAGTAACCGTAGGCTTGACTGTGCCTGCTTACAAGTGACGCGAAGTCTCAATCTGGGCTGAACTGGTATCTGAACTCGGGATGGAGGGAACCTGAATACGCTGCGCATCATCTTCTCTCGTACCTACAGTGAAACAACGGCACATAGAAGCCTCTTGGCACATTAAACGGGAGTTAACAATCTACAGGTCAGTCGTCCACCTGGATTCAATGAGTGGTTAAAAGCATCTCTCGTTGCTGAATGACCGCAGTCTACGGTATTCAAGGAAAACAGCAAGGCAAGTTCCGTTTCTGACGGTTCAGACGCCATACCATCACAGCTTGGGCAGGCTGCCGGGCCTTTCTGCTGGGTCAACTGGCTGTGATGAGTCTCCGAGAGTTTCCCACTTGCTTCAATGCTCGTCGCCCGAACGCGGAGTGAGAACTTTGGTTGAATCTGATGGTTACCATGTTTCAATATTCAGTAAGCTGGCTGTCGACAGCAAACTTGCAACCGAACCTTTGACCTCGGCGTCTTCTTGTCAACAAAGGTCTCAGCAGACCTCTCCCAACTCGCGTTTGGTTGGTCGCTCCTCAACACGCGTCGGATACAGTGTGACGCTCAAATGAGATGGCGGCCGTTGGCGGGGACTTTCACCATCCTCCGTGCGTGATCCGAAGCCCGCGGAGGGTCAGCTCTGGCCTAGCGCGTGATGAGCGGCGGCCCGATCCAGGCCGGAGGCGTGATGATCTTGAGAGCACGTTCGTTTTGGGGTTAGAGTGCAAGCCGACGACGCCGCTTCTGGTCGAGAGGCAAGGGTCAGGGATAATGTTTGGGCATTGTTGGCGGCAAGGACGGAAGAGGTGATCAGCCACAAGCCGCGTGCGCTTGAACTTGGCCTGAGAGCCCTGCCCCGGCTGAGCCCGGGCCGCCGGGGTTTGGATGAGGCTTGGTGGGCGGGAGCTATGATCTCCTTTATGCTTTTTGTTCGTGATCGACGGTGATCAATTTGGGAGTGCAACGGCCGTATGTGCACGGTTGTCCCTAGAGTGGGATCACTCGCTCGCGGATGCGAGACCGGGCAGCACAGGTCGCGTCTCCTATTCGCCATGATTGCCATCAGGGCAAGAACAGCGCATTATCGCTAGTGAAATCCTTCCAGGTTAAAATTCCCTACCACGGCAAGCCCGTGATCAATCGCATAGGCGTGATCGAGTATTGTGGCGGCATGTCACCAGGCTTGGCGTCCGCGTTGAGCCCGTTTGAGTGTGTGATCCGTCAGCATGCAGTCAACTTCCCGCACCGAGACGTGGGGCAGGCCAATCGGCGCCGTTGCTGCCCGGCGTGAATTAACTTGCGCTTCACCTTACTCTAAGGCTGCTTGCTCCTCTTCGTCGTTTCTTAGTTCGCGCCGAATGTCGGCTACGGGCAGCAAACTGGGGGACGAAAAGGCGTTCGCGTCTCGGGTTGTTCGCGGCGAGCTGCACATACGTGCTTCGTCATCACGTTCCTTGAATTGAGTGTGGTTGGTGTGTAACTGCTGGAGGCGTGGGACAGGGCGAGCGGTGAAGCTGTGTCTGGACCAAAACGGACACAGAGTCGACGAGGCGGGAAGCGAGATGACGGCTGAGGCGTTGAGGCGTGGTTTTTTTTCAAGGCTTGACTTTGTTGCACAACCAGTGGCCAGTTTTGAAACACAAGGAGAAGAGATGGGATTTGCATGACCCTTGCCGCACAGCAGCGACAGACGGCATTGATTTTCCAGGTTGTGCACGACTAGCGGCACTGCGGAATCAATGGGAGAGTTCGGGCAGGCAGGTGGGCAGGCAAGTGGTGGTGTGATATCGAATTAGACCGTCTTCGCAAGATCCTGCAGAGGAAGGAGCTTGAATTCTCCAAGTGCAGGCGGGGTCGAAGCCAATGGCGGGGTTCTTTTCGTTCATCTGGGGTGCACTAACCCCATCCCCGACCAGTGATCGCATCCTTGTGTGTGAGAAGCAGTGCTGCGATATCATGTTGCGGTGCGTCGAGATTGCGATGCGAAGGTCGCAACGGCCCCCGCGGATGGCCCTGTCAAGAACGACGAGAACTCCTCTCCGCCGTGGCCCCGTCGCAGTGCAGCCATCCGTGCCAACAAGCTTCACTGGCAGAGACGAGGCGGGGGAAGGACCCGGTTGATGCTGGCGCGGATCGTGGAAGGGAGTTGCAGGGAAAACCCTTGCGCGACATGGGATGAAAAGGAAGCTGCCGTCGGCCCCGCCCTTCTTGCTTGCATGCGGAGAGAGCGGAGATGGGGGGACGAGGCCAAAGCTCGGTCCCGCTCTCCGCTTTGACATGGCTCGGGGCCTCCCCGGTGCATCAAATTTGAGATTGCCAGATCGAATCGGGGTCATCGTTGAACTTGGACTTGACATCGATTGTGTCGTGTTGAGGGGAAGTCGGCAACTTGCAAGTCGACGTGCGACTTTTCTCAAGGACCGCCGTTCTGTTACACTCGGGCCAACCATGGATGCCCCGAACAAAGTACATATCTACCTTAGCCAACCCAACAGAGCACAGAGTACACATGACTCAAGCCAAGGCATGGTGGAAGGCCGGCGGTGGCATCCGGAGTCCCGGAAGCGCCGCCAGAACACGAACCCCACGTTGTCCGACGCCGGGCGACAACGAAGACGCGGAATTTCACATTTTCATACTCGGTTGATGATGCCGCGAGCCTTCCAGAAGCACGGTGGTGCAGAAGGTGAGGTGACATTTGGCTCGTTTGCAGTGCCAGGGCATATGCAACCACTCAACTCTGACGTCTGACAGCATATACGACTTATGTCAGGGACGGAACACAGGGACTGGATGACTGGTCCTGCCTGATCGATTTTGGAAGGGCGACACAGAACCACCCCAGGTCACCACCGGGGCCATCGGGGCCATCGGCCCCAGGACTCGGGTATGGGGTCCCTCAACGTGGCCGCCTTCCCGCCGTGTCGAGAGCGTGACTGTGCAGCAAGGCCACCGCTTGTGGCCGCGGGGCGCCCTCCCCGGGCTCGCGGGGTGGGCATGAACGCATGTACGCTCCCATGTCTGCATGGCGTGATGGGGTAGATGGGGGTTTCTTTCTTGAAGGCCCGATGGCCCAGCGTAACCTTACCCAACCAGAAGTGCTGCTTTGGGTTCCATTGCCCACAGTGCTCCTGACAAAACAAGTTGCGCTCCGGTGCTCGGTTTTGCCAACTTCGAGGAGTCCAGGACCAGCTCTCGAAAGAACTCATGAACAGCCATTGCAGCGGAAGAGGCCGTGGAGGAGATGATTCGAGAACGGCTTGCTTGTTACCCTCCACCACCAGCCCGTCCGAGCTCATGGCAAAGTCGAATCAGGACTCGCAGCTGCAGGGCCGTTGACCATGGTGGGTAGACTGAAGCCATCGGACAGATCTGGGAGCACGTGTTGCTGATGTGATTGGAAAGATGTGGCGTGCAGCGAGAGGACCCCAAGAACCCCCATCAGACCCGAATCATGAGTTTTCAGCTTCTCACTGGGGAAGGGCATGCTGCTGAAGGATGCGACCTAATCTGCATACCTCAGGTAGAGTGTGGACCTGCAGCTCGTTGTGGTGGGGTGTCGCACACAAGAGTTTGGGGGTTTCAGACGCCGCAGGAGGTGGCTTCGTATTCAAGCAGCACCACCCTCAACCCTGGATGTTCGGGCTTCACCGCATGCGCTCTGGCAAACGATCGGTCTGCTTGCGTCTTTTGCCAATTCGACCTGAACGCGGGACGTGCCGGGGAGGATGAGCGGGGCTTTTCAAAACCCTGCCTGCGCTGAGGCTGGAATCCCCCAGCACACAAGCAGCACCTTGCACTGTATTTCGTACACTCTTGAAATGGGGGGGAAAAGAACCATGGCGACGCGACTCTCAATGCTACCCCTGATTCAACTCTTCATCTTTTCAGGGGCAACTCCTGTTTGAAGAAACCAGGCAGCATGTTGAATGTCGAATGCAGGTGCATTTGTGACTGGTCCATTGTGTGCAAGTTGCAGAGACTCGAGGAAAGAACAATAGGATAATACCGCAAGAGGTATCGAAAGATCGAGGGCGGGATGGCGATAGGATCCCTGTCCGCACGGTGATAGCAGCCGTGATTGGCTGCATTACAGGGGCCGGCCAGCCAATCGCCAGCAAAGGCGCTTAAGACCCCTGCCGTGAGGTGTGGCTCCCCACTTCCTTTCCCACCCCACAGCCAACCACACCTCTCGAATCTTCAAAGTCACAAAAATCCAGGAACAGCCATGATTCCAGAACTTGAACGTGAGACGAACGCCGGCTTGTCACGGATCCGGGTTTGCCCCAGCTCCGAGATTGCCCGGTGTACTTTCGATTGAGCATCAATGGCGACTGAGAAACTGGTGGTTGAAAAAAAAAGAAACAAAAAAGAAACGCAGACGAGGCACTTGCGTGCTTGTGTCCCCGATCATGAACGGCACGGCTGCTGCGGGGCAGAGCTCCCGCCTGCAGATCGTTGCAACCTCAGAGGCAAGGTACCGCTGCTCACCGTCACAGGCTGGCTGGGGACAGTCAGGGACGGGGGTTCAAGACCACTCCGGCAACCAGAAGTGCACACATACGGGCCGCAACGGGGCATGCCAACGCCATGCCAGGCCATGGCCGCTGCCCAATTTGCAGCGCCCTGGCCTGCATTCACACAGCGCCCGGTTTGACGTCTCGAGAGTTTGGCACACCGGCCTCTCGGCCCCGAGATGGGGCCCCCAAGGGTCGCCTTCTCATCTCGTCCCATCCCATCCCGTCGCCCGGTAGAAAAGGACGAACGGCCAGCGTCCAAACGCTTCATCTGGGAGCTCGGTCATGCGGCCCCGTCAGCAGCAGCACGCGAGATGCTCAACAGGTGCTCGCAAGGTCAACGGCCAAACCAGCACAGGCGACCTAATTATGGCAAATATTGGATGTACCATGTACGCCAGATGCTGCAGGCCAACCACAGTCGATGCGGACCGCTGCAAAGCACTGCTCGAGTCCATGCTACTGCGCTTCCCACCAGTGACAGGGCCAGATCGAAGTCACTCTCTGCTCCTGCAGACCGGGGTCTTGTCCAGCCCAGGCGCAAGCGCCATTCTTACTCGACAGAACACCCCGGCTCCTCGCCCGCTGCTAGTCCCGCCCTAGTCAATGCGCATCTTGCCATCTGCCTTTCCGTGCAGCCCCCGCGCGACCACAGAACCCCCCTCTTGGCCCTGGTCGGCCCGCACCTGGGCTCCCAGATTCGCGCAGCAGTGGGCGCAAGCGAAGAGGAGACAGTGAGGGAATCCGAACAGAGCCAGCCAGACGAGACAGGAGCAGGGCCTTCTAATCTTATACACCGCGCCCCAGGGCCTGTCCAGTGGCAGCTTGAGTCCATCCGGTTTAAGCGCCTGGGATGGCTGGGGTCGTCATATTTTCCGGCACACCCTCGTGGCAACAGTGTTGTTTTCTCTTTTCCAGTCCCGACTTCCTCTGATTCTGCAACCCTTTTCTCTTGTTGACGCACCACCTGCATGCGCCGGAGCGGTAAAAGCGAACAACAGGCAGCGCGGTAACCAGGACATGGGAGTTGGCCGGCTTTGACTTACACACCCTGACCCTGACCCGGGGCTGGTGCTATAGCTTCGCTGCCGCCCTTAAGCATCCTTTGCCGCACAACAAGCGCCGGGCGACTTCGAGGACCCCTGAAAAGGTCTCTTTCAATGAGGCAAGGCCGGCAGACTTAACTTTGCCGCCCCCATACTGACCTGCCCGCACCCCCTCTTCCTGCGTCTACGGCGGCATCTCCTCCCCCCCAAAAAGAAACACTCCCGGTGCAACCGTGCGGGCGACCCAATACCCTCCCAACCCTCGTCTCGAACCCGCCTCTTCCTTCCGTCTCCCCCCCCACCGCGCCGTGCCCACAGACTGCACCCTCTCGCTGGGCTTTCCGCCACCGAAGACACACTGCGCTCTCGACCGCACCGGCATCCCGAGACACGACAGCCGTGACGATCGCTTACACCTCCGACTGCTCGTTGGCACATACTGTGGGATACCGTCGAAGCTCGGCATCTGGAGCTGCACGGAACGTGGAGGAACGTACCGGCCACGGGAACTGACAGCGGGAGACACTGTTCCATGTGATGGTTGAGGGTCGGATTGTGTAGCCTCGCAACCCGTCCTGGTTCGCCGCTCCACGCCCGGTGGGTGCAATTCACCTCCCGATCGGTATGTTTTATCTTTTCATATACTCTCGTCCCCCCGTGCACTACCGGGCTGCTCGACCGGGTGACGCCAGAGACTCGCGCCTCAAGCGTTGGATGCGGCTACCATCGCTCGCCCCAACCGCACTGATGCCCCGTCATGCAAACAGCCGGCTGATATCCGAGCAGTCGGCCTTTCCAGGCCCGTGATCTAGGAACGACAGGACTTATCTAGCTCACCCCCCATTGCCCGCCATGTCCGCCGCCGGCCCTCACAACTCCCGGAGCCGTGCTGGTTCGAGCACCACGGCCCACGAGAAGGGGCGGATCGCGCACATGCACGGCTACGCCATGCCGTCACCGAACACGACCACCGTTGCCCGCTACTTCGAGCCATGCGCCGCCACGGCGTCCATGTTCCTCTATGCCCAGGGGACCTCGGTCGTGTGTTGCCACTACGACACGCTTGCGATCGAGAGGCGGTTCGCGAGGCACTCGGAGGAGGTGCAATTACTCGCCGTCGACAACCACAGCGACATCGGAGCAGGGAGATTGGTGGTCAGCTACGATGCAGGGCAGACGGCTATTGTGTGGGATCTCTTGACGGGGGACGAGGTTGCCCGCTTTGCGTCCTACGAGAACCTCACTTGCGCCGCTTGGATGCGCAACGGCAACGTTGCTTTTGGTGAGTGGAACATGCTCCGGCTTGCTGCTGTGAGCACTTGGCTGACGGGAGCCCAGGCAACGCCCAGGGAAACGTGATCCTCTTCGAGCCCACAACATCAGAACACCTCTCCGCGAGGACGTTGGACCAGATCGCCATCACGGCCATCTCACCAGCAGCGGACTGCAGGACATTTGCGATTGGGTGAGTTACCAACTCCTTTCCCCCTGGCCCCTTTTCTAGCTGAGGCTAACCCACTTCGCAGTTACCAAAATGGCTCGCTTTTGATCGCGACTCTCCAGCCAAGGTTTACCATCCTACATAATCTCACAACATCAAGAGGGCCATCACCGATTGTGACTCTGTCATGGCACGCCTCGTCCTCGCGGTCAAAGTCGGATATGTTGGCGGTGCAGACCAACGATGGCGACCTTCGTGTCTGGAGCGTGTCCAAGGCGTACACCAGCGACGAGCCGGCCAAGATTGTGCGAATCTTGAAAAGGACAGAAAACTATCTGACAGGGCCGAATTGGATGGGCTGGTCAAAGAACGGGAGGATCGTCCAGCACTCAGAATCGTGAGCTCTCGTCAACTTGCTCGCAAGTCATTGCTTGCTAACCAGTGAACAGAGAAACAATATCATGGGATGTGCGGACGAAACATGTCACCTATGATACGATCCCAACTCTCGAGACCATTCGCGGGCTGACTGTTTACGGCCCCAACGCAACGCTCTTTACGTTGGGAGCTAACAACACGGTCCAGCAGTTTGATCTCAACTCGCCGGCCATGCTCATCCAAAATGTACAACACCCTGCGAACCTGCTCCCTCCGTCACCCCCTATCTCCCTCGAAGCCGAGGACAAGGGCGGCCAATCAGGCAGTGTTTCCGAGCCAGAGCCACAGGTTCAGATCACATTCCGCCCCAACGAACTCTCTGAGCCAGAAGGGGATAGTCGGTCGCCCCTGGCGCGATATCTCCAAAGCGATTCTGACACGGAACCGTATCGTCCCAATACCCCGGGGTCAAACGTCTCGCGGTCAACCGTGTCAATTTCGTCGTCGACATCTCAAACCGCGGCGCGGCGGTACCCCGCGTCTACCGTCTCCCGGGGGATGACCGAGAATACGTACATCTCGGCAGGGTCCTCTCTTCGATCTGGGCACGCTAATCAAAGGGCGAGGGAGTCGTTGTCGACGACCAGCTCGATCTCGATGGGAAGCTCACATTTTCGTTCCGCGCACAGGCCCTCGAGGTTGCGCAACGAGGTGCCGCGCAGCCCCGTGGACGCGAGGGTCGTGGACCTCTTCAAGTTTACCAAGAGCCGCCTTGCGGATGTGCCATACAAAGCGCCGTACTCGAGTGACCACACCCGCTTGACAAACGACGATTTGCGCCGGCAGATGCTGAGCACCATCTTCGGATGGCACAAGGATATCGACGACCTGGTTCGGGATGAAATGTCGCGCCACCCGCTGGGCTCGACCAACCGGATCTTGCTGGCGAAGTGGCTCGGGGATATCAACACAGACATCATGGCCATGGGCTCCGAGAACATGACCTCCTCGGATTGGATGCTCCTCGCGCTAAGCGGCATCGGGGGGCAGGCATCCCAGCACAAGCTGGGCCGGGCTTATGTGCAGCGGTTGCTGGAGAGCGGAGATGTGCACGCTGCAGCGACGATCATGGTCGGCATGGGCGACCACAATGACGCCGTCGAGATCTACGTCTCGCATAAGAAGCACATGGAGGCTTTGATCCTGACGTGCCTCTTCTTCCCGGGCGCCTGGGAGCGCCAGGAACAGATCGTCAAGAAGTGGGGTGAGTGGGCAGTGCAGCATGGACAGCAACAGCTAGCTATTCGATGGTAAGTTGAACAATCCCGCAGTCAGGCTCGGGGGAGGGATTCGGGTTGCTGACCTTTCTAGCTTTGCCTGCACCGGCCGTGAATCTACCGAGCCTTGGACGTCACCATCTGCGCAGCAGCTCAGCTTCCCCAGCATCACACAGACGGTCCCAGAACTGCTCAGCCCTCCGCTCTCACCTCCAGTCATGAATCACGGGCCCCAGCGGAGCGTGGCTAAGAACGCGGCGCTGAAGCTCATTACATCTTTTGGCGACGGGCAGCCCAAGAACAAGCTACTAGCGAATCTCGATGACGGCAAGACACCGATCGCAGCTGCGGCAACGCCCATCCTGGAATCGGCCCTGTCCCCGAGCGGTGCTGACCCGACGACTGCGATCCTGCGCGGGAACCGGAGTCAGTTCAACACCCCGGCATCTGCTCGTCCGGTGCAAGGCTTTGGCCGCCAGCGGTTGCCTTCGATCGGAGAAGCCCCTGATTCGGCCCACCGCGATCTGTTGACCGCGGTAATCAGGCAAGGCGGAGATCCGTACGCCAACGCGTTCCAGTCGATGGAGGTTCAGGACACGATGGCCAGGAACCTGGAGCTGACGAGACCGAACACGGCGAGCCCGAGGCTGGTGAAGGACAGGGTGAAAGGGCACCCGCCTCCCTCTCCCTCGCCAGCGGCAATCGCTACTTTGATGGAAGGCGGGAGAATGAGGAGGAATGGCTCACGCAGCCGGATTCCGGAAGGGCTCGATCTGTCTCTGCCGGCGTTCAAGGAATCGCTGCGGGACGACCTCACATCGCCCGAGCCATCGGCACATTCCTCCGTCCGCTACCACTGGCCGTCCAGGAGAAGGGGCCCGGGATCTGTCGCCAGCTCTGTTACTTCTGCGGCCTCGAGCGTTGCCAGGAACCAGCGTCCCACCCATCACAACCAAGGCAAGAGCTTGGACGACTACATCCACAGCCTGGATACCGCTTCGAGCAAGCGGCAAGCTCGCGGGAGCAGCCGTGACGGCCGCCATGGGCGCGATGCGAGCCAGTCGCGTAAGGAAAGCCGCGAGAAGTCGCGGGACCGCGGGCGGGCTGCGTCGCGGAGCTACACGCCCAAGGGTGGGAAACGGTCCCCAAAGTCACCGGTACCCATGTCGCCCGAGGACCTGATCAACCTTGCGACACCGAGGGAGGACTTTGAGATGACGCACCACGGCGGTGCCAGGGGCAAGCTGATCGACGTTTCCAACGACGAGCTGGAGCCGGCAAGCCAGCCTAGCACGGTGAGGAAGGTGGGCTATGCCAACCGAGACGGTTCCCGCGTGAGGGCGTCGAGCCGCGCCGCCAGCCGGAACGGTCGCGGTTCGAGCCGTGCGAGGAGCCCGGATAGGCGCCACGTGCCGCCGGCACTGGACCTCCGTGGCCGCTCCGTGTCGCGCGGGCCACCCTCGAACAGA
>Ga0247824_10000174_pt1 | contig 28034 bp, 42 predicted proteins | sample 13C_PalmiticAcid_FD_194412 | JGI IMG/M metagenome (GOLD analysis project Ga0247824, IMG submission 194412) | Soil microbial communities from agricultural site in Penn Yan, New York, United States - 13C_PalmiticAcid_Day48 | ecosystem: Environmental > Terrestrial > Soil > Agricultural land...
CGCGGCTGCTGCCAGGCGGGTGATCGGATCGACGCGCAGCCGCGGTCAGGCTCTTGCGCTCGGCCGCCTGCGCCCGCTTGGCGAGTTCGACCAGCGTGTCGAATCGCGTCTTGACGATCATGTGCCGACCTCGAGCCATCCGTGGAGCTTGCCGATCACTTCCCATGTCTCGCGGCTGATCGAGCCTGCGTGCTCGCGCACAACCCAGTCGTCGGCCCCCGATCGTCGCGGCGGATCAGCGAGGCGCTTGGCCCTGAACTCGGCGGCGCGATCGAAGTCGATCTCGCTGCACTCGCTGGCCTGCTTCGCGCACTCTCGCCCGCTCGCTGTCGCCCCGTAGATGCGCGTGCAGGCCCGCGAGCAGGAGCAGCGCGTAGTGGTCGTAGCCGCCGCACGTCCGCAGCGTGACCCAGTGCAGAGGATGGCGTCCGTCGTGGGGCCCGACCGCGATGTGGTAGTCCCAGTCGGCGCGCACGAACAGGTGGGTGTGCGGCTCGTCCGAGAACGTCGGGGGATCGTCGCTCGGGAGCATGACGGTCACGGTTCGGTCGCTCATCGGGGTGCCACCTCTGCATCGCGGGTGATCAACTGCGGCGGCTTCTCGGCGGTGATGGTTCCGTTGATCGACGTCAGCATGTAGCCGCGCTCGAGATCGGCGATCGCGGACATCTGCTCGAGTACCGCCCACTGATCGAGCCCGAGCCCGTCGGCGGCCCACTGGATGGCAGCCGCGATCTCGCTAGGGTAGTGATCGCCTTCCCACCAGATCGTGAAGCTGTCGCTCTCGTCGGCCGACGCGTCGAGCTTCCAGCCACCGCCCTGCACCCTGACCGCGTGCGTGTCGAGCCAGGCGACCGCGGCCTCGGGCGTGATGCGGGCCTTCTCGACGTCGCCGCTGCCCGGGTAGCACCGCCGCTTCCAGCGGACGCACTCGGACTCGGCGAGCTGTCGCGCCTTGGTCTCGGCCGCCAGCCTGCGCTCGAGCGGGCCAACGTGCGCGTCGCCACGCTCGAGCGCGCGCACCATGGGATCGTTCGACTCCTTCACGACCAGCCCTACAGCCAGATCGAGCCGATATTCCCCGCGGAAGCAGACGACTCGATCTGCTGTAGGGTCGGCCATGAAGCGAGGCAAGCAACGACAGCAAGCGAAAGCCCGACGAGCAGACCGAAAGCGCCGGGCACGGGAGCTCAGCGATCGGCTGGTGGCAGTGATGGGCGAGACCGCCCAGGTGCTGCTCGAGCTGATGGCCGGCAGCAACGACGACGCCAAGCTGGCCCGGCACCGGTTCATGTTCGGGCAGTACTCGCAACAACCAGAGTGTCCCGCGTCCGTCAGCCACGATGAGCTGCGGGCGGCGGCCATGGCCGAGCTCGGCCGGCGTCGATCGGAAATGCGCAAGGCCGCAGGCGGTTAGTCTGGCCATGGAACCGAAGTACAAGATCGAAACGGCGATGAAGCTCGGCGGCGTGGTGGCGGTGGTGGTCGAGAACACCGCCGGGACCTGGGTCGACCATCGCCTGCACGAACCTCACGAATGGGGCGGCCCGCTGGTGTGCGTCATGCGGTCGGCGATCGAAGGTCTTCGCCGCGCCAACAAGGACGAGGTCGTCGTCGTCGAGCTCGACGTCAACGTGCCCGACCTCGGGCTCAGGGTGAAGGCCAACTACCACAAACACCTCGGCGAGATCGTGGCCGCCGCGATCCCGAACAACCACCCGTCGATCAAGTCGTTCGTGCGGACGCTCCGATCGGCGGCCGGCGTGAAGCGTGGCGGGACACCGCCGACCGAGCCTCGCACCGTGGGCGGTCACGATCAGCCCGACGAGACGACTTCGTCGGACTCGCGCCGCGTCGCCTGATCGAAGCTCCGATCGCTTCCCCAGCTGGCCCGCCAGCCGACCACGATCTCGCGGTCGTTGGGCCTGTTCGGGGGAGCGTCGAACTTGCGCCCGCGCAACACGTCGGTGAACAGCTCGGTGACGCGCCGGGTCTGCCCGTGCAGCAGCTTGGAGTCGGTGCCGGTCACCGGGTCGAAGACCGCCACTAGCTTTTTGAGCATCGGATCGTCGGGCTCATCTTCTTCGAGCAGCGCCGCCATCGTGGTGGAGTTGTAGACGGTCGCGGTCTCGGTCCTGACGATGCGGTCGACCATCCACTGGCGATCTTCGACGATGTGCTTGGTGGCCTTCCAGACGCTCTCGCGCGCGGTGTCCCAGCCCTCTCCGAACAGCACGGTCTTGGCGACCTCGTCCTCGATCGTGCTCACCGTCTCGGCGCCGTAGCGGGCGAAGCTCGCCCGGTAGATCCGCAGTCGCGATTGGAGCAGGGGCCGGCTGTAGCCCTCGAGCCACTCGAGCGCCGCCCATCGCAGCGGCTGTGCTGCGCCGAGAAAGTCTCGGTCGAGCGTCTCGAACCAGGCGACGGTGTCGCGCTGCGCCTGCGCGGCGATCTTGGGCAGCGCCCGACGGAGCAGGCTCAGCTGCCGAGCGCTCAGCCCACGAACTGCCCCCGCGAGCTGGGTCAGCACGGCCGCTGATCGAGCTGCGGTCCACGACCCCGCGGGCGCGCGAGCCAGCTCGGCCTCGATCTGCGCGAGCGCTCGGACCACAAGCCGTCGCTGTCGGGCCGTGAGCGCCACCCACAGCTGCTCGTAGCGGTCCCGCTGGGCGATCGCGATCTCGGCAGCCACGGCCACGATCGCCAGCGTACCACTCGGCTCAGGCCGGCTTGTGCAGCGTCAGCAACACCGTGCCCACGCTGGTGCCCGACGCCTCGAATGCCCCGTGCCCGAGCCCCTCGACATGGCCAGCCAAGTCGTCGACGAACTCCGCAAAGCGCCGGCGAACGCCGCGGCGATTGTCCGACTGGCACCATCCGGTCGACATGATCGAGACCAGGCGGCCACCGGGCTTGACGAACTCCCACGCGTGTCGCACGTGCGCGATGTCCTTGTCCTTGGCGAATGGAGGATTCATCACGACGAGGTCGATGGTCGGCTCCGGCGCTGGCTCGACGGTCAGAAAGTCCCGCTCGGCGACGATCACCGGCAGCTCGCTGGCGCCGTGGCCTTCGTCCGCATTCGCCTCGACGGCCGCGCAGGCATCGGGGTCGATGTCGAAGGCGATCACGAGCAGATCGGGCTCGCGCTCGAGCAATGCCCAGATCAGGGCGCCGTGACCACAGGATGGCTCGAGCACGCGCTCGCCGGGCTGCGGGTCGGCCACCTCGGCGACTCGCTGAGCCAGGTCTCGCGGGGTGTAGAACGCTTGCAAGGCGTTCTTGCGGTGCGTCACCTTGCCGGACTCGGCAGCAAGGCCAAGCGCCTCGCGAGGGTCGTGCTGGAACAGGTGCGCGCCCGCCTTGCGGTCCCACTTCCCGCCGACAGCCGCGAGTACCTTGTTGACCTTCGTGTAGAGCTTGCGATCGAGCTGCTCGGGCGGAAGCACGACACGGTCGGCAGTGATCGTCGAGCGCTGCAAGATGGAACTTGAACCACGTTGGCCATGCGCGCCTGAACAGCGCAGCGCGGGTGGCATTCCGATCAGAGGACGTCCTCGGTGAGCAGCTCGGCGGGCGTTGTTCCCAAAGCACCGGCGATCTTCACGATGTTGAGCAAGCTGATGTTCCGCTCGCCTCGCTCGACGCCGCCGATGTATGTGCGGTGCAGGTCGGCAAGCTTGGCGAGCTGTAGCTGCGATAGCCCTTGGCGCTCGCGCTCGATTCGGACGCGCTCGCCGAAGCGCTGCAAGACCGTCTTCACCGCGCGGGCCCCATCCGGCTGCGCAGCAGGTCGAGTTCGTCGAGCAGCACCCTGACCACGCGCGCGACCAGGGCCAGCTCGTCGCTGCCGCGGCTGCTGATCAGATCGAACAGCTCGCGGCGCTCGTCGGTGCGCCCGAGCTCGAAGCTCTCGAACAAGGTCGAGGGGGCGACACCCAGCCCAGCGCAGAGCTTCCGCAGCGTATCGATGCTCGCGGAGAAGCTGCCGTGCTCGATGCGCCGGATGGTGTCTGCCGAGAGACCGCTGCGGTTCGCGAGCGCGTCCTGGGTGACCCCACGGGCGCGTCGAAGGCTGCGGACGTGCTTCCCGAACTCTTTCGCGTAGTCGCTCATGCCGAGCCCTACCCGCGGTGTGGCGGTGTATTGCGCGGCGAGCACTCCGCCGATCAGAGCGCGCCGGCCAGGGGGGTTGGCTCGAGCGGTCAGCCCTGCGAGCCGCCGCCCTCACAACATCTCCGGGGCTCCAGCCCGGTGCTCTGATCTCGATTGAGCTACCCCCAGCCGGTCGCGCTGTCGAAGCCTATCACCGGCCCGGCTGGTAGCGACCCTCGCCATCGGGATCCCACAGCACCGGGACCGGGTAGCCGTGCCGGCGCTGCCCCTCGGGGTGCGAGAAGGTCTCGCGCGGCCGCGTCTCCAGCCCGAGTTCGGGCACGGCGTACTCGAGCACGACCCGCTGCCACAGCCCCTGGCCTGGGTCGGCTGCGCGCCAGCTGTCGCACTGCCGGTGCGCGTAGATGTACTTGATCTCGCAGCCGGCCGCGCGCCCGAGCTCGAGCAGCAGCCGCACGCCCGCGCGCGCAGCCGCAACCGTCTCCTCGGACAGCGCGGTCGGGCTGCCCCGCATCGGCTTGCGCCCGACCAGGCCCGGGTAGTTGCCGTCGACCTCGAGCCCGAGGCTGCGCGTGTTGAGGCGACTCGCGTGGTGGACGTACCAGAGCGGCTCGACGGGCAGCACCAGGAACCCGGCTCGAAAGGCCATCGCGTGACAGGCGACGTCGAGCGCTCGCCGAGCGAGGTCGATGCGCTCGGTCCTGCCCCGTGGCGGGTCGAACTCGACGCCGGTCTGGTGTAGCACGATCGAGTCGATCGCCGCCGGGGCGCGCACGATCGTCTTGCCGTAGCGATCGCGTTTCGACTTCGGGTGCGGGTCGGTCTGCTCGCTGCGCAGGTCGTACACCTCGACGCCGTTGAGCTCGGCCGGGCAGACGATCGCGGAGCACACCTCGTCGGGCAGCTCGCCGCAGCCGAGCAGATCGAGCAGCTGCTCCGGCACGTCGTCGCGCGGATCCCAGGCGATGCCCCGCGCTTTGGCGAAGTGCAGCAGCGCGGCCTGGGTCTCGCGGCCGAAGTCGCTGTCGGCTCCGTACCGCGGGAGCCTTTCGCCAGCGCGCTCGAGCGCGACTTGAAGCCCCCGAACATGCTCACCCTGGTCACCGATTCGCATGCGCTCAGTCTATCGTGATGACCACGTCGGGGTGCTCGACCACGATCAGCAGGTAGGTCTTGTTCGCGTCGAGCGGCCTGTTGCTCACGATGATGTCGTCGTCCACCGCCCCGTCCGCTGCACCGGAGACCGGCCACATGCCGACGTCCACCGCCAACGGGCCCCACGCCAGCGCGGCCACGTCGAGTTTGCGGCCGAGGTCGTCGCGCACGACCAGCGTCTCGACGCCGGGCAGCAGCGCGATCAGTGGATCCTCGACCAGCTGGCGGTTGTCCTGGTGCAGCCGCAGCGTGAGCGGCTCGTGGAAGCGCCGGGCGAGGCGTTCGGCGTGCGGCTCGGCTGGCGAGGTCGCTGGGGACCCTCGGCCCCGGACCCACATAGCGATCTCGCGGTCGATGAGCTCGTCTCCAAGCCCAGCCAGGCGCTCGCGCACGTGTTCGACCGCGCCAGCAACAACGTCTTCCGGCTGGTCTCCTTCGTACCACTTGACGTTGCCCTGCGACTCGCGGATCCGAGCGGTGAGATCGGCTTGGTCATAGCCGGCGAGGATCAGCTCAGCGAGCAGGTGGACCTCGACGATCCGCGTCCAGCCAAGCTGCTGCGACCACCCACCACGCGACCGCGCCAGCATGCACACCGCGAAGAGTTCGCGGGCAAGCGCGGGCGTGATCACCGGGTGCTCGTTGAGCCAGTTGCGGATCCAGAGAAAGAAGACGACGTTGCTCTTGAGGCAGTGTTCGGTCACGAGCACCACAACCTAATCGAGCTCGTCTTCTTCCCCGTCGTCCTCGTCGGGTTCGTCCTCGGGCGCTTCGCCGGCCTGCACCGCCCGAGCCTTGGCGAGCCCCGCCATGCGCTGCGCGGGCGGGACCACCGGGGGCTCGGGCTCGTTGGCCTTCTTCTCCCTGCGAAAGTCGAGCTGCGACTGGATCGCCTTGTCGACCTCGGCCGCGTTGACGGTCGGATAGTTGTCGATGATTACGAAGCGCGCGGCCTCGGGCGCGAGGTCGTCACCCACACGCGCGATCGTGTCGGCCATCGTCTTGGTCTGGATGCCGTTGCGCGCCTCTTGTTGCGGTGGCGCTTCTCCGGGCGCGAGCACGGGCTGGCCATCTTGCGTCGTCGCTGGCTGCTCGAGGTCGCCGTCGCCTTCTTTGCCGAACAGGTCGCCCTCGATGTCCGGGGCCATCGTCTTGTCGAAGCTCGCCACCTTGGCGTCCCGCTCGGAGCGGATGCGCTCGAGTTCGGTCGCGGGGTCGACGTCCAGCTCCGCGGCGTTGACCGCCAGCGTCACCGCGCTCTCCTGGCTGAGCACCGCCTGGCCGCCCGTGGCGAGCCCGAGCCCCTGCATGAGCGTCAGCAGCTCTTGCGGGCTCACGCTGTGCAAGCTGGGCCAGGTGAGCGCGAGCGCCTTGCCCGGACCGATCGCGTGCGGTTGGAGTTCGATCGTCGCGCCCTGGCCGGTGTCGTCTGGATCGCTCGCAACCTCGCGCGGCGGAAGCTCGATCCCCTCACCGTCTTCGCCGACCGCTTTGATGCCGTGCGTGCGCACCATGGCGAGCCAGACTCCGCCGAGCTGGGTGACGCCCTTGCCGAGCGGCACGCGGCGAGCTCCCGCACGCGTGTCCTGGGTGCGGTACAGCAGCTTGATCGCCAACCCGGAGAGCACGTTGCCGGCCACCTCGGGGTCGATCGTGATCACGCCGACGCGCACGTCGACCTGCTTGCGAACCTTCTCGAGCGTCAACCAGCTGGTCTCGACGCTCTTGCCGGCGATCTCGAGCAGGTAGGCGTCGCCGACATCGGAGACCTCGATCAGCTGGCCGTAGCCCTTCTTGCGCGAGGGCCAGCGCGCGAGCATCTGCGGCTTGTCCTTCACGACCAGGGTCGGGTCGACGTTGGCTGTCGCGCCGCGAGCGATCATCGACTGCAAGCGATCCATGCGGTCGATCTGCTCGAGCACGGGTTCGCAGTCGGGCTCGCCAAAGGGCGACTCGGTGTCGTGCGTGTTTTGGATCCACACGACCGGGCATCGGCCGGCACCGTGCTCGACCGGCGCGCTGGCCAGCTCAATCTCGGGCTCGTCGTCTTCGCTGTCGCGCTCGCGATCGACGAGATCCTCGTAGACGTAGACGTGCGTGCGGGTCCACGCGCGCGTGCGCCAGACCGTGTACTCGTAGACGCAGCCCTGGTCGTCGAGCCCCTCGAGCTTGACCTTGCGCTGCTCGATCACGAGTTCGGGGGTCCAGTCCGCCGAGTCGGCCCACTCGATGTACAGGTTCGCGGGGTGCAGCACTCGCAGCGACGGGACCCCCTCGACGACCTCGGGAACGACCGCGGCGGCTCCGACCGAGCCGCAGATCCGACGCGCCTGCGCGAGCGCAGACCAGGTGTAGCTCGACTCGAACAGCGCGCCGAGCAGCTCGGTCGACGCGTCGTCGCCGATCACCCGGATCGTGGGCGTCCGCCCCTCGCCGAGCAGCAGTGCGGTGTAGGTGTCGACGACAAGGCCGACCACCATCGTCGGGCAGATCGGGCGGCGGTAGCCGTAGCCCACCGTGTTGACGTCGCTGGGCTGGTACCGCCCGCGGTCGAGCCTGCTCTCGAGGTAGCTCAGCCCGGGGGTGCGGCGGTACCCGTCCCAGTCGGTATCGAGGTGATCGTTCTGCGTCTGCCGGTAGTAGGCCTCCAGCTGGTGCAGCTGCCGGACCCGGTGGGTGTCTTCGAGCCGGAGGACTCGCAGGCGTGCCAGGCTGGGTTCGATCTCCTCGTCCACGGGCGCAGTATGCCACGCTCGAAAAAACGACGCCGGCCGGTGATCCCTACGCCGCGCCCGAGTACATAGCCACCATGCTCACCAAGATCTTGGTCACCCTGCTCGTCACCATGACCCCATTACCCGAGCTCGCGGATGCGCTCGGGGCCAACCGCATCCAGGCGGCCAACGCCTGCCAGTCCAACTACGGCTGCTCGAGCTGCCGATACTGGCTGGGAATCTGGACGTGCTGGGGGTGCTCGGGATGCACCGACGTCGGCTCCTGCGAGGGGGACGTTTTCAGCTGCGGCGCTGGATCGTGCTTCACCGGCTCCGACTCCTGCACGATCACCAGCGCGAGCGATAGCTGCTGCGGCAGCGGGCCCAACAGCTGACCATGGCAGGAGCGGCGCGGGGGCTGACGGGAAGATCCTCCGCGGGTCGCGGTTGGGCTGCGCATGAGCGACCGCCTGATCGTGATCGACGGCGACAACAACCTGTACCGGGCCTTCCATGCACCGAGCGATCGCCCGCCCGCCGAGCGATTCGGCTTCTGGCTCGGGCGTTGGCGCAAGACTTTCAACCCGACGCACATGGTCGTGGTCTTCGACGCGCTCGACGGGTACAGCTGGCGCCGCGAGCTCTACCCCGCGTACAAGTCCAAGCGCCCGCCCAAGCCACCGCAGCTCCTGCGCGCGCTCGTTGACGCGCGGGCTGAATGCAGGGCAGCCAACATCGCTATCGCCATCGACGACGGCAACGAGGCCGACGATCTGATCGCCGCCTACGTAGAAGCCGGTGTGCGCGAGGGCATGGCGGCGACGATCGTCTCGAGCGACAAGGATGTGACGCAACTCGTGCGCGACGAGCCGGTGCAGGTCCGCATGCACGACGAGGTGCGGCGAATGGTCTGGGGCCCGGTCGAGGTCTTCAACAAGTTCGGCGTCGCGCCGGCGCAGCTGCCCGATCTGCTCGCGCTGATCGGCGACAGCGGCGACGGGTTCCTTGGCGTGCCGGGGATCGGGCCGAAGACAGCGGCACCGCTTCTCGTCGAGCACGGAGACCTCGAGACGCTGCTCGCCAACAAGAACCTCGTGCAGTCGAGCAAGGTGATGAAGCTGCTGCGCAAGCACGAGGAGACAGCCAAGACCGCCTACCGCCTGGCGAAGCTGCGCGCCGACATTCCCCTGCCCGTGCCTCTGGACGGCTGCACGTGGGGGCGATCGTGATCGACCCGGCAGCGGCGACGCCCGAGCGCGTGCTCGCGGTCTTGGAGGCGTGGGCGCGAGCGAGGGGCCTGTTTCTCACCGCCGAGTCGCTGCCGGCCAAGACCGGTGAATGGCGAATCGGCGTCGGCTGGCGACCCAATGCCGCAAGCACAGTCTTGTTCGGGGATGGTGGGAGCGATCACCTGTGGGGAGACGTCCCTCCGCTCGTCGCTCTCGCCTGGGCGCTCGCCGTCGAAGCGGACGAGCGGGTGGACGTGGGTCGGTGCAGGCGGTGCCGTGGGCGCGGCGAGTGGTCGTGGTGGGAGCAGGGCCAGACGACTCCGAAGTGGATGGCGTGGGCGATGCTGACGGACTGGGACCACGGCTCCGCATTGTTGAATGCCAACCGGTCGGGCGTTGCCAAGGCGCTTGACGGCGCACCGTGGGCCTTGGGCACACCGCTCCGCGTCATTCGCCACGGGTACCCAGGCAACGGCAGCGGTCTGGCCCCATATGCGTGGCTGTGTGCGCTCTCGGGACCCTGCCCCGACTGCACCGGAACCGGCATCGAACGCCGCGAGGCTGCGCGGCTCGTGCTCGATGCTGCGCCGCGCGATGGCGTCGTCGGCTCGATGTACCAGCGCAAGCTCGCTGAGCGGTCCGCGGCCGAGCACCTTGCCGACCTCCGGCGGGGTGCGACGGTCGAGGTCATCGAGAGCCCGCTCCACGGCGCCCCACCGGGTCACAAGCTGTGGGCCTATCGGTGGTCCGAGCCCGGCGACCCGACGAGCATCGCCGCGCTCACCGTCCACGCTGAGCAGCTCGTGCACACGACCCCGCCGTGCTCGACGTGCGGTGGTTCGGGCAAAGACGTTGTGGCGCTGTCGCAGTCCGACCTGTCGCTCGTGAACGCCGAAGGCCACGCCGAAGGCCCGCAGCCGCAGCGCATGGGCACGGTCAAGTCCATCACGATCAAGTCCATCACGATCACGTCGAAGTGCCTGCGCTGCAATGGCAAGACGATCGACGCCGCCGGACAGCGCCAGCGCGACCGCGGCGAGCTACTCATGCACCTGCTCGAGCGCTGGACCGCGGGCCATTGGGACGGCAGCGAGGTCGCGTGCCGGATGCTCGAACCGGGGAAGCTCTGACCATGCCGTGCTGGTACACCACCTACAACGTCGGCAGCGACACCTACGGGTCCATGATCTGGGCCCCGCAGCGGCGCGTCGCCGACGTCTGCAAGCGGCGGCGGCTTGGCGAGACGCTCATGTCGCCCATGCCGCAGCACCCGAGCTCGGCTTGGCCTGGCCGCGTGTCGACCGACCTGCGCAAGCTCGCCGATCCACGCGTGCGCAAGCGGCCGCGCGACGTCGACGTGATCCATGGGCTCACGTGGCTGCTGCACCTGTGGTGCTCGGCTGGATGCGGCTCGGGTGCCGAGGCGAGCGGCGACGACGGCTGGTTCCATGACGCTGTGCACCTGATCGCGTTCGGGTCAGCTGGCTACGAGCGCGACTGCGGTCGACCGTGGCGGTCCGTGATCGAGCGTGCGCGCGACGTCGAGTCGAGCGTGCCCGGCTACCTGCCGAGCAGGTTCGACCTGGCCCGCATGTCCGCGCGCTCGCGGGCGTGGTGGGAATGACCACCGCGCCGCTGAGGTTGGGTGGTCGTGCAGACGTACACGACTACGTGCATCACCTGGGTTGATGGCGACACGGGCCCGACCGAAGCCGCTAGCGCGTCGGATGCCGCGATCAAGCACGCGGTTGATGGTTGGGAAAACGAGGAGATCGACAACACGCCGGCCGACGTCGAAGACGTGCCGATCGGCGATCGTGAGCCCGTCGAGATCCAGGTCACCGACGAGCACGGCATCGTCACGCGCTGGCTGGTCTCGTGGGACCGCGAAGCCGGCGAGGCCAGGGCCACCGAGATCGATCTTCCGCTGTGACCAAGCGAACGCAGAGCGGCGAGCCTACTACCGACCTCGTGCGGTCCGCCCACGTGGGCGAGAACGCAGACCTGTTCGCCAAGATCATGGCGCTACACGTTCCCCGTGGTCGCGTGGTGGCCGACGTCACCCACGGTCGCGGGGTGTTCTGGCGATCGATCCCGCGTGGCGCCTACACCCTGCACGCGTCCGATCTCGTGCTCGATGTTCCCGCTGACGAGCGCGACCACCTGCTCGTCAGCTACCGCGACGGCGTCGACTGTCGTGCGTTGCCCTACCGCGATCGCACCATCGACTGCGTCGTGCTCGATCCGCCCTACATGGAGGGGTTCTTTCGCGAGAAGCCCGAGCAGCTCGCAGGCGCCGGCTCGCATGCGGCGTTCCGCGAAGCCTACTCGTCGGGCTCCGAGGTCGACGAGGGCGCCGACATTCCGAAGTGGCACGAGGCGGTGATCGACCTGTACTTGCGCGCGGGGCTCGAGGCTCGCCGTGTTCTCGTGCGTGGCGGCAAGCTGATCGTGAAGTGCCAAGACGAGGTGAGCGCGAACAGGCAGCGACTCACCCACGTCGAGATCATCACCGGCTACGAGGACATGGGCTTCTACTGCAAGGATCTGTTCGTGCTCGTGCGGACCAATGCGCCGGGCGTGAGCCGGCTGATCCGGCAGGTCCACGCTCGCAAGAACCACAGCTACTTCCTGGTGTTCCAGCTGCCGCTGCGCGACCACGGCAAGCGGATGACCAACGTCAGGCGTTGCCCGGCATGATCGCCGACTTCAACGTCGCCCAGCGTGACTGCTGCGAGACGCTCGCGCTCGCGGCCGAGGTTGGAGGCGTCGAGCTGCTCGTCACCTCGCCGCCGTACCCCGACGCTCGCACCCCTGAGCAATACGGCGGCGCGGTGTTCGACACCTCGCTCGAGGGCGATGGCCAGCTTGGCGAGGCGGTGTTCGAGGCGCTCAAGCCCGGCGGCGTCTGTGCCTTGAACATCGACGGACCGATCCGCGTGTGGCGGCCAGAGCTCGGCGAGAGCGAGCGCAGCTTGATCGCCTTCGAGGTCGGGCTCGACTGGGCCAAGCGGATCGGGTTCCGCTACATCGAGCGCTGCGTGTACGCGCGCGAGGGAGTGCCGGGCGACCACGGTCCACGCTGGCGAAGCGGGGCCGAGCTCGTGCACGTCTTCGCGCGGCCCGGCGGCGAGGTCTACTTCAACAAGTGGGGCAAGACGCTACCGGCGAAGCTGGCAGGCATCCACTACTCGAACGGCGGAGCGCGACGGCGGGGCGGGGCGACGTCCCGCGGGTCGTGGACCCAAGCCGAGCGGCGCATGCTCTCGACGGTGATCTCGTGTTCGGTCGGCAACAACCAGACTGATCGCGACCACGAAGCTCCGTTCGCAGCCGAACTCGCCGACGCGTTCGTGCTCTGCTACTCGAGGCCCGGCGCGCTCGTCTGCGACCCGTTCGTCGGCTCGGGCACGGTCGCCTACAGCTGCCATCGACACGGCCGTCGATTCATCGGTGGCGACCTCGGGATCCGCGAGGAGCACAACGGCAAGCCGTGCGGACGGCCGTGGGCGGACATCATCAACGAGGGGCTGGCCCAGCAGCGTCTCTTCCCGGTGGGGATCGCATGACCGTCGCCGTGCTCGCGGGTGCTGGCGCCAAGCGCCTCCCGACGCTCGCCGAGCTCGAGTGGGCTGCCGAGGCGATCGCCGACCGCGGAGCGACGATCGTGCGCCACGACGGCCAGGCCAAGTTCGAGGCGGCCTGGATCCGCGCTCGGGGGCTCGCTGCGGTCGAGCTCTGGCAGGGCGCCGATGGTGACGCGCTGCTCGACGGTCGACCGCCTGGCCAGCTGATCGCCGAGCGTCCGGCCAGCTTCGTGGTTCGGTTCGAGGGTGGCCGGTCGGGCGTGAGCGAGGCCTACGGCCGCGGCATGCACGTCCACTACATCCACGAGCGCCCCGAGCCCCGAGCTTGGAACCGGCACCACGGAAACGCCCCGGGTCCATGGATCTACTGCGGCCGCGGCACGCCAGTCGGAAACGAGTTCGTGCTCGAGCTCCAGCCCGGCGAGACCCGAGCGCAGGCTTCCGATGATCCGCTCCGCAAGTACCGCGACTGGCTGCGCGAGCGCATCGTGCAGAAGTCGAGGTACTACGATCCCAAGGTGGTCGAGTGGATCAAGCGGCTCACGCCGGGTCACTACATCGTGTGCAGCTGCTTGCCGTACCCATGCCACGCCGAGTTCATCATCCGTGCGTGGCGGTGGCTGACCAAGGAACCGACGACATGAGCTGGCGTGTTCGAGCCCGACGCGTGATCCGGGCCTGCTTCGACTGGCGTGCTGACGTCGCGCCATCTGGTCTCGTGTGCGTGACAGCCCGCGGGGCGACGGCCGGCTTCGGCGAGACGCAGGCGATCGCGGAGGCCAAGGCCGTCGAGGCCACGCTCTGCGACCTCGAGCGCGACGTGGTCGGGTTCCACGGCATGGCTGCCGACCAGCGCTTCGACGCGGTCCGCCGCGCTGCGATCCTCGCCGCCCAGAGGCACGCCGGATGACGCGCGAACAGCTGCTTGCTCGCGTTGGCGATCTCGAGGTCGAGTGCGCACGGCGGTGGAGCATGTACCGCGAGGCGAAGGTCGCTGCGCGGGAGGGTACCGACGTCGACGTGGCTGGTGCTCGCGCGGCAGCGGAGCAGGCACTCAAGGCGTGGCGAGTTGCTCGGGCCCAGGTGTTCCCGGGCGAGAGGTGCTTGTGATCGTCGACCACGCCCAGCGCTGGCGCAAGCGTCGGACCAACTACATGCCGGTCGGGGAGCCCATCGACACGCGCGCGTTCGAGGTCGCTGCGATCGCCGACCGGACGGCCAAGGCGTTCGTGCATGAGCACCACTACTCGGGTAGCTACCCGGCCGCGCGTGAGCGCATGGGTCTCTACCGCGGTCCCGAGCTGGTCGGCGTCGCAGTGTTCTCGATCCCAGCCCAGCCGCGGACCCTCGACGTGCTGCCAGGCGGTCGCGACTCGTCGGTCGAGCTCGGGCGCCTGGTTCTGCTCGACGACGTGCCGGCCAACGGCGAGAGTTGGTTCATCGCCCGCTGCTTCGATCTGCTGCGCCGCGACGGCTACACCGGCGTCGTGAGCTTCTCCGACCCCGTGCCGCGGCGAGCAGACGACGGCGCGGTGATATTCCCCGGCCACATCGGCACCATCTACCAGGCGAGCAACGCGGTCTACCTCGGTCGCTCGAAGCCCGAGACCCGCCGTCTCCTGCCCGACGGAACGCTGCTGCACGGTCGCGCGGTGGCGAAGATCCGCAAGCGCGACCGTGGGCATCGCTACGCGGAGTCCCTGCTCGAGCAGCACGGCGCACCACCGCTGCACCCCGGCGAGGATCCTGACGAGTGGGTCGAGCGCTGGCTGCTCGGGCTGACCCGGCCGCTTCGACACGCAGGCAATCACAAGTATGCGTGGGACCTCGAGCGCCGCGGCCGACGAACTCGGCTGCCCGAGTCGAAGCCCTACCCGAAGATCGTCATCGGCTGAACAGGTCCAGCGGGATCGCATCGATCGCCGCCTCGATCCCGAGCATCGAATACACCGAGCTCTGCCGTAACGTCTCGACGCAAATCCACCATCCCATGAGCAGGTCGCCCGTGTGCTTGGTCGGGTCGTACGCGAGCGCGTCTCCGATCAGCGCCTGGATCTCGGGCGCTGGCTGCCCCTCTTTGCCGAGGCTCCACGTCAGCCCGTCGTCGCTCTCGTCGCTCTCGTCTTCGACAAGCCCGTGGTCGAGGTCGAGCTGCGCGTGCTTCGGGCTCGGGAAGATCCAGAAGCCTTTGGCGAGCTCGTTGGCGAGCGACTCGACGCCGGTGGCCAGGTAATGCTTGTTGACGTTGGTGTTGTGCTCGACGAGCGGGATCGCGGTGATGTCCTGGATCAGCTCGAGCACGAGCTGCTGCGCGGCATTGTTCTCGACGCCGATCACCGAGTTGTACCTGCGGCGAATGTCCTGGATCTGCTCGGCGATCTGCGGGCCTGTCCATCGCCCGCGGCGAACGTCGATGATCTGCCGCTTGCCGTCGGGCCGGATCATCGCGGTCACCATCGCCGTGTAGTCGCTGCCAGCCTTGCGGCGGTGTCCGAGGTCGACGCCGGTGAAGCACGCGACGTTTGGCAGCGCATTCGGCCGAAATGGCTCGCCGCGCCCGGCCGCGAGCGCGGCCTCAAACCACACCGACTTGAATCGCCCGAGCTCGAGGTCGGGCGCCTCGCACCGCAGCATCTGCTGCGACTGCGTTGGGCCAAGCCGCTCTTCGAGCTTGGCGATCTGCTCATGGCCGAGCACCGAGGGGGCCGTCAGCACGCGCTCGCCGGTCGCGGGATCGATGCGGTACGCCGGGTACTTCCCGTACTTGAAGCCCTTGTTGCGGACCAGGTCGATCGTGGCGTCGTTCTTGTGCCAGAAGTTGCCCAGCACGATGATCTTCACGCGGCGTCCGGTGAGTCGGCTGATCACCGAGCCGAGCCACTCGATCATCTTCTGCCGCCCGTCCTCGGTCAGCGTGTTCATGAAGTTGCAGAGGTCGTCGATCACCAGCACGGTCGCGCGCGAGCCGAGCAGCGAATCCGAGTAGGCACCGAAGACCTGGATCGTCGGGTCAGCGTCGAGCGGGCTGACGTCGCGGTCGATCTCGATCTCCGTCGACCGCCAGATCCGACCTGGGCGAAGCTGGGGGAACACGTGGTGCAGCCGGTTGGTCGGCGACGAGTCCTCGATCATTCGCGCGATGTTGGCCAGATGCTTCTTCGGCTGGCGCTGCGTCGCGCTCAACCAGATCACCTGCTCGAGCTGGTTGCGCCCGAGCATGTGCAGCAGCTTGCCGCGAACCTGGACGCTCTTGCCGAGGCCGACAGCGCCATGGATCACGCTCGCGGACTCGCGCTCCCACATCTCGTGCCACTCGCGGTGGCAGGGTTCCTGCGTGACGCCGAAGACGTACTCGACAAAGGCGTTGCTGTCGGACCTGCACTGTGCCAGCTGCACCTGCCGCCGCCGCCGAGCTTGGGCGCTCACTCGCGACTTCTTCGTGTCGCGCCCTCGCTTGGTTGGCCTCACCTATCCAGCGTAGCCCAGCCCGCTGCGCGCGATGAAGTCACGTTGACGAGCTGGATCGGCGTAGCTGCCGTAGAAGCTCGTCGTGAGCATCGAGGAGTTGCTCTGCTTCGCGCCGCGGCTGGTCATGCACGCATGCGTCGCGCGAATGATCACCGCCACGCCGGTCGGCTCGAGCTCGCACCACATCGTCGAGGCGATCTGGTTGGTCAGCCGCTCTTGCAGCTGCAACCGGCGAGCGTAGGCGTCGACCAGGCGAGCGATCTTCGACAGGCCGCAGACCTTGCCGAGCGGCTCGTAGGCGACGCACGCGGTGCCGGTGATCGGCGCGAAGTGGTGCTCGCAGTGCGAGTGCACGGCGATCCCCGGCACAAAGACCTCGCCACCACCCGGCAGGCCCGCGTCGAAGCGCGCCTCGAGCAGCTGGGCAGGGTCGACGCTGTACCCCGAGAACCACTCCGCGAGTGCTCGCTCGACGCGTGCCGGCGTCTCGACCAGCCCCTCGCGGTCGGGGTCGTCGCCCGCCGCTCGGATCAGCGTACGCACAGCCTTCTGGACGTTCGAGCGCCGACGCATCAACCGAGGTGCCCTGCTTACCGTGGCCATGCAGGGCCAACCACGGCGGGCCCGGCGTTCTTCCGTGAACACGCGCAAAACGCCGAACACGGGGACCGAGGAATGCGCGAGCAACGAGGATTTTGATCCTCGCATGAAACCACGCAGCACCATCGTCGCCGCCATCCTCGCCGTCTGCTCGCCCTCGCTGCCGCCGGATCAGGTTGCCCCCCGCGCGCGCGTAAAGCCTGGCCCCGAGCGCGATGTCCCGCCGCTCATCACCTCCATCTGCGTGCCCGACCCTAACCTTGCCGAGCCGATCGGGTACGGGGACATCGGCGGCCCAGACCTCGATCGCATCGACTGCGGCGACGATCTCGTGCAGCCGTGCGAGCGCTTCGCCGAATGCCCCGAGGTCGTCGACCCATCCGCGCCGCGACTGTGCGCCTGCGTGTGCCGGGACAACCTCGACTGCGAAGGGCCGCTGGTGCCGATGCGCGGCTGGTATCCGACCGTGCTCGACGGCTGGACCAGCGTGTGCGAGGTCGGCCGCTGCGTGTGGACGGCCCTGAGCCGCTAGCCCGCGAGCGGTAGGTCGAGCTGCTTCTTCGGCAGCTTGCCAGTCTTCACGTACTCCTCTTGCTCCTCGGGGGTGAGCTGGGCCAGGTCGCTCACGATCGCGTCCAGCTCGCTGCCCGAGTTGCCGTCCTCGTCGTCGCCCCGCAGCATGCGGAACAGGTCGGACGCGCGCAGGTCGATGCCCTGGTCGCGCTCCCATCGAAGCGTGCGCAGGGCCGCGAGCACGTCGTTGGGCGCGGTCAGCTGCGCCAGCTCGAGCTCGAGCGGCGTGCCGCTCTCCTGCGCGCGCTTGGTCGCGTCCTCGACGGCTCGCCGAGCCCGGTCGTGCCAGGCCTGCACGATGATCTGCTCGAGCCGCACGGCGTACTCGATCGTCTTGACGCGCGTCTTGGCGACGTTCGCCGCGGTCTCGGCGATCGACTCGGCGAACGTCAGCTCCGAGTTGCGCAGACGAATCACCCGATCCTCGAGCTGGCTGCTCAGACTCGGCAGCTCGGGCACGGGGTTCTTCCCGCCGCGCGCCGGCCAGCCGACTTCGATCATCCGGTCGACGTCGTCAGGGTCCATGCCGAGCGCCTCGGCGATGCGCTCCGCGGCCCGGCCTGCTCTGTAGAGCTCGAGCGCGCGCTGGTATTGTTCGGGTGTCGGCCTGGCCATGGCGATCAGCGTAGCGCCCAGCGGCTGTTGCAGCGCGCGAGGGTCTTCAACGCGAGCTCGCGCAGGTTGTAGCTCGACGGCAGATAGAGGTAGTTGAGCCCGTCCTGCGCTGCGACGAACTCGGCCAGCATGTCGAGCACGTTCGCGCTGGGCGGCAAGGCCTCGGGCTCGAGCCGAACAACGAGGTCTTGCACGGCCGGGTGTGAGCCACCGTGGTCGTTGAGGTAGATCGCGAGCTCGCGGAGGTTGCTCGAGCTGGCGATCGCCTCGCTCGCGTCGAGCACGAACTCGCACCCGCTCGCGGGCCAGACCTTGTCGCCGAGCTGTCGGATCGCCACGACGGTGCGATCGCCCGAGCCCTGGTCGAGCAGGAACTCGCGCAGCTCGGGCGCGGTCCAGTCGTCGACGCGGTCGAGCCAGATCCCCCAGACGCCGAACGCAGCCCGGTGCTCGGCGACCAGGTTGCGCGCTGCGTCGAGGTCGAACGGTGCGTGCAGGCAGTCGAGGCGCAGCACCGGCAGGCCCTGCGCGCCGCCGACCGGGAACGTGACGATCTCGGACTTCATGGTGACCACCATCCGTGCACGCGGTCACCTGCACGATCGCGTGCGGCTGCCCGAGCCTCTCGGCCGCGGCGACGCGCGACGCTGGCAGCGGCCCAGAGCATGCCAGCAATCGGGTGGGCGATTAGGTGGTGGGCGAGCAGGCGCATCATCGCCACGCCTCATCCCATCGTCGTTTGTCTTCGTACGGGTCTTCGACCCGCTCGCGTGGAGACTCCTCCCAAAGCCGTGCGCGTTCGGCCTCACGCTCGCGGGCTCGCCGGTCATTATCACGCTTGCGCTGCTCGTCGCGCTCGCGTGTGGTCCGCTCAGCTTGCAGGCCCGCATCCGTTCGGAACCATCGCGGACGGTCGTACACTTGCGTAATCGGCCATTTCGCATCCTCGTTCCACAGCGGCAGCCGACCGAACGCGATGATCGTCTCTACCTCCGCAAGGGGCACGCCTAACTCAGCTGCGATGGCGTCGGCGTGTTCGTGTTTGAGCACGAGTACGCCGCCCTCGTTGGCCGCCCGAGACATGACCCACCGGGTCACGGTGTCGCGGCAGCCGATGTAAAACCCAACTGGGTCGGCGATCCAGTCTTTGATGTGGCGTATTACGGTGCGCCTTTGAATCTCGTCGGCCGTCATGCCATCGAGTCTACGCGATCACGTTTCGCGTCGCTCGGCGTAGTAGACATCGGGGTTGAAGTCGGTCATGCGGGAAGCAACCGCGGTCCGCGTGGTAACTTCCCGCATGGATCGAGTCTTCGTTCGCGCCATCCTGATCGGCTTCGCCATCCTCGCCCTGGCCCAGTGCTGCGCGCAGTCGGCCTACGCTCGCCAGCCCGGCATTGTCGACGGCGACTTCTGTGATGCCCCTGACGGCCCACGCGAGCCGTGGACACGCGAGGCCAAAGCCCGCACCCGAGCTCGCGTCCAGGCCGGCTGCAAGGCACTGCGCGCCGCCCCGATCGTCTGCGCCTACTACCAGGCGATCGTGAGTCGCGAGAGCTTCGGCGGAGCCTCCTCCCGCCGACACACGCTGGGCTCGACCGAGAACGGCCTCGGCCCGATGGGACTGTCGCTGCGGATGACCGCCAACAAGTGGCCGGGCGACGACGAGGATCCGGCCTACTGCACACCCGAGGTCTCGCTGGTCGTCGCGCACGAGATCGTGTGGCGAGCGGTCACGGTCTACGGGGCCGACTCGATCGCCGACGTCCAGGCGATCTACGGCGGCCGATGGCGCTGCGTGACCGCCGATCGGTGGCGTTGGATCACCGGCGTGCCGATGCTCGGCAGGCTGGTCGCGCGCTGGCTGCCCGGGCCGGACCGCGAGTGCATGCCCGCGCCGACGGCCGCGACCGAGGCGAGGATCTGCGAGCGCATGGATGGTCGCGGCTACAACTGCCACGCGCTGATCACTATCGAGGATCTCGGCCGTCGCATCCCGCTCGAGCAGCGTCGCAGCTGGGCGCTCTCGCAGGCAGCGGCATTCGCTAGCCGTTGATTGCGGAATCAGACGTTGATCCGCCCGCTTGCTCCGAGCACAGATAGGCGCCGCTCGACGCGGCGAAGGAAGAACGATGACACGAACACGAACAGCATTAGCAATCACCGCTCTCCTGCTCGCGACGGCCGCGTGCACGAAAGAGGAGATCTGTTTTCCATGGTACCAGAAATGTCCCGGAGAGGAGACGGGCGACACCGGTGAGAGCGAGCCCGAATACTCGTGCTTCGACAACGGCGGACTCGAGCACAGCTGGTGCGTCGAGGACATCAGCGCGCTCGAACGTCAGGCCGTCTCGGCCGTGCTCGCGGTTGCGCCTGGACCTTGGGGCACCGCCGACTTCGACACGTGGGATCCCTTGCGCGAGTGCTTGACCCCGCTGGTCGAGCACGAGTGCGTGATGTCGGTGCTCAACGTGTCGAAAAAGTGCACCGTCTGCTGGACCGAGGAGGGCACGCCCGACTGGCAGGCCGCCACACTCACCGGGCCGGTTGCCGTGGTCGAGTGGGTCGAGAACGGCGAGGTCGTCCGCTTCTTTGATCACCTCGGCTGGTACGACGCGACGATGACCGACGCCGGCTTGGACGAGGAGAGCGCGGTGTGTCAGAAGGTGCGGACGCACGGCGTGCGGACCGGAGCGGAGTGCTTGTGCACAGCCGACAATCAGTGTCCGCAGCTGCTCGGCGAGGGCATCTGCGAGCAGGGCGTGTGCATCTACACCAACATCCCCGACGCGAGCCCGACTCTCGAGCCTGGTCCGCACCTGTACGGGCTGTCGCAGTGGTCCGACGGGCTCTCGTGCACGGGCAACACCTGCACGCTGACGTCGACGCTGATCGGCAACCTCCACGTGCTCGTCACCTGGTGGGATGACGAAGTCGAGTGGTCGGTCAACCCGACGACCGGGTACATCACGATCGACTCGCTGCACGGCGACTCGCTGCCGTACCAGCTTGGTCTTCGGCAAGGCGACGTAATCACGGCGATCAACGGCCAGGCACCGACCGCCTCGACGGTCAACAACGCGATCGACACGCTGCTGCGCAGCGACACAGTCGCGGTCGCGCTCACGAACCGCACGATCATCCTGACGATGTAGTCGGACAAACGGCAGCGGCGGGCCTATTTAGTCCGCCGCTGCTACTCGCCTAGTCGGTGTCGCGCTGGACACGGTCGGCCAGAAGATCGGCATGCTGATCGACAAGGGCCAGCGCCCGATCACGATCGTCGAGCGTGCCGACCGATCGCGTCGAGCTCCTGCCGGCGGTGTAGAACGCGGTGAGCACGAAGCCCTGGATCTCGCCGGCCTCGCAGCGCTCAAGGAGCTCACGCGCGAGTTTCACAGCGGCCTCGTTCGGCTTCGGTCCGAGCGGCAGCAGCGTCGGCTCGCTCACTGGCCCTCGCTCTCGAGCAGCTTGCAGCGCTCGTAGGCCTCGATCATCGCGTTGTAGTTGGCCTCGCACGGCTGCGCGACCATCCGCGCACGCGCGGTGTCCAGCTCGATCGCAGCCTCGTCGATCGGTTCCAGCGGTGCCTCGACCGGCGCGAGCTCGAGACCCTGCTCCGCGGCAGCCTTCGCGGCCGCCTCGGCCGCGCTGCGTCGATCCTCGCGCTCGGCCGCCCAGTCGGCGAGCCAACACCCAACAGCCTCGAGCGCCGCACCCCACCCTTGGTCGAGCGCGCTCGCGGCCTTGCCACCTCCGCACACGCCAACGCCGACGCCCATGAGCGCCTGGTTGCGCTGCGCCGCCGTGCAGCCGATCGCGAGCACGAGAGCGAGTGCAATGATCTTGATCCTGTTGCCGATGCGCTGAGCCTACACCGGCTCGGCCTCGAGCGTGCTTCGTTCCGCGACGTCCTCGAGCTGGTCGATGCGGGCGCGCTCGCGGTCGAGCTCTGCCAGGATCTTGTCCGCGTTCTCGATCATCCTCTGCGCGACGAGTTTGGCGTGCGCGGCTTCGCGTGCGGCTGCGTTGGCCATGCTCTCGCGTCCGCCCCGGCTGAACGTGCGCACGATCGCGGCCGCTTCGTCGAGCGCGCTCTCGTTCCACATCGAGAACCGCACGCCCGAGGCCCTCTCGAACCGGTGCATGAGCGCGAGCTCTTGCTCGACGCGGTCGAACTCGTAGGCCTTGGCCTGGAACCCGCGCAGCCGCTCGAGCTCCTCCGCCAACTCGGCCTCGAGTTCCTTGCGGATCTCGCCGCGCAGCCCCTTCGACCCGAGCTGCTCGTCAGCGCGGCGCAGGATCGCAGCCAGGAACGCGCGGCTGATCGGCTCGGGTGTCAGCGTCGGTGCTTCTTTGGCGACCTTCATGCTGGTGCCGCCACGGCCCGGCACGAGCAGACCCCACGCTGCGGGCACGTCACCCTCGCGCACGATCGAGGCGTCGCCGACCGCGAGGTAGAAGTGGTCGAAGAACTTGAAGTGCGACTCCTGCTTCGCGGGGTTGGCCAGCTCGCGAGTCAGGTCCGACCGGCTCACCTTGATCTCCACGCCCGCGAGGGTGAGCCCGCGGCTCGGCCACGTGGACATGATCACCGCGTCGATCGTGCGTCGGTGGTTTGCGCCGGTGCCGTTCGATACGCCGGGCAAGACCGCGTACTCGGGCGCGCTGAATCGTTGTCGGATCGCCGCGTACACGGCTCGCTCTGTTGTCAGCTTCGATGCCATCGTTCATCACTCCCGCTGGCCCAGCGCCAGCTCGAACGCTCGTGTGTGGCTAGCCAGCCTCGCGTGCCGGCGCCGGTTGCCGGTCACCGGCGTCTCGTCGCCATCGCAGGCCCTCGCCATCTTGGTCGCGTTCACGGCGAACATCGTGACGGCGCGACCATCGATGCTCGTTGCCCCGAGCTCGCCGCACAGCTTCGCCCGTCGCTCGCCGTTGACCCGACCGACGTGGACCCGCAGGCCCAGCTCGAGCCCGAGCGCTGTCCACCAATGCAGCGACTTCCACTTCCAGTTGGGTGTGTCCTTCCCCGCGCTGCCGCCCACGAAGATCACCGAGCAGCCGATCTCGCGCAGGACCGGCCGCACCATGTCGGGCGTCATGCCGTCCTGTACCGCCAGCGCGAGGTTGATCCCGCGCAGCTCGCCGCGGTGTCGCGCGTGGAAGTCGACCGAGAAGTCGAGGCTGCGCTGGCCCGCGCCGACGATGTCCGGCAGCACCGCCCAGCCCTCGCCAAGCCCTGGGCCCAGGCGCTCGAGCAGGCGCAGGAACGGGTCCGGCTCCCACGGCTTGCCGGCCTGGCTGCAAGGCCACGCGCCGTTGTCGAGCACGTAGGGCAGGCCCTCGACCGGCTGCGTGTGGCCGCTGAGGTCGTTGACCTTGTACCCGCAGTGGGTCTTGCGGACCGAGATCGGCGACAGCAGCGAGCCGAACCCGTGCCGCTTGCAGGCCTCGACGGTGCGCGCGTTGGTCGGCCGCACGACGTACAGGCGCAGGTCCGCCGCGCGCGGTCGCCGGGTCAGGCGACGCGGGATTGCCACGTCTGCGGCGGTCAACACGTGGTGGTCTCGACGGACCGTGAAGCCGAGCCGTACCAGGACACGCGAGGCGTGCTCCAGGCCGCCCGAGAGCTCGCGCGCGGCCATCGGCCGGCCGCCGCTCTGGTAGGCGCTGGCGACCGCCACAATCGCCTTGGGCGGCAGCTGGAGACCGCCGACCTCGAGCACGTCGCGGGTCCCGTGGCGGAAGCCGTGCGCGCGCAGGAACACCTCGGGCCCGGACCGCGCGGCCTCGGCAACCGCGTGAAGCACGGCGCGGCGATCGAGCGTGGCGATCATCGATCCTCCCAGCGCACCGAGTCGCTCGGCACCGCGCGATTGCTCAGCGGGCACGGCTCGCCGTCGGGCTTGTTGTGCGCGTAGTAGTAGTCGAGCGTGCCGTCGCCGCCCTTGGGGTTGTAGACGCCCACCTCGCGACCGCACTCGGGGTGCTCGCACACGCGCCTGGTCGGCGGTGGCTTCGGCACGCCGTGCTTCGCCATGAAGCGCTTGGCCCGTTCGTAGTCGCGCTGCCGGCCTTGCTTCCGCATCACGACCACCCCTCGGCCGGCCAGTAGCAGAACGACTGCGGCGGGTTGAAGACGCACCCGCTGTTCTTGGCGAGCGCGCGCGGGTCGATCGCGTGCTCGAAGCGGAGCGGCTCGAACACCTCGAACGCGTGCGCGAGCTGCTTGCCGTGGAAGTAGCGATCGAACTCGGCGCGCGTGATCCCGGCGAACTCGGCAGTGTCAGCCCAGAGCTCGGCCGGCTCGTCGCTCAGCACGCGCGCGACCTCGAACTCGCCGACGATCCGCAGCACCGGCGCGGTCGCGTACAGCGACACCCAACGCGGTGGCCGGGCGGGCACGACCCGGCGGAACTCGAACAGCTTGGTGCCCGCGAGGATCGCCTCGGCGTGCCGCGGATGGACGCTGAGCAAGATTCGATTACGCACGACGCACCTCGCGATGCAGCACGCCGTCGACCGCGTGCTCGCAGAGCGGCGGCCCGTTGCGGCTCCCGTCGGTCTCGGCGTCGAGCAGATTCCGAGTGCGGAACAGCTCGAGCGTCTCGTCGATCGTCAACACGCGCACGGCTCGATCCCACGACAGCTCGAGCACGCGGTCGATCCAAGCGCTCTCCCACATGTCGCCGAACATGCTCACCGCTTGGCCCCCGGCGCGGTCTTGCGCAGCCCGAGCTCGGCGAGCCGCGTCTGGATAATCTTCTCGGCTGCGACCAGCATCGCCTCCTCGGAGTCGCACTTGATCGGCGCGGCCATGGCCTTGACGCCGGTCCGACCGACGCGCGCGACCTGTTCGACCACGTACTTGAGACCCACGCGACTGAACTCGATCGAGATCCTGGCTCCCTCTTGCAGCTGCATGTCTTCTCCTACCGCGCCGAGCGTTGGCGACTTCCGTGCATCACGAACCATCGGCCGATGCAGACCACGTCGCACTCGTCTTTGCTGAGCTTCGTCGTGGGCACCAGCTGGCCCAGCGCGAGCGCGGGCGTGGGCGCATCAGCTCGAGCAAGTTCGAGCTCGAGGCGGCGCACCTTCGACCACTGCCGCTCGACGGCTCGCTTGCTTCGCTGCTTGGTGGACAGCTTCTTACCCGTCTTGTCGTCGTGCGTCTCGATCGTGCGGAACGTGGGGCCCTGCCACTCGGCCGGCTGGACCTTCTCGATCGGCACGCCCTCGTCTTCCGCGATCACGATCCATCGATGCGCCGACAGCAGCAGCGCCTCGACGCTGGGCCAGTTGATCTGCTGGTTGGGCCCGTGCAGGCGCACGTGCTGGGCTTCGATGACGAGGGTGAACTCGGGGTCGACGTTGAAGTTCACGCAGCCTGCTCCCGCTCGGCGCTCCCGTAGAAAGCCGCGTCGAGTTCGAGCACGGCGTTGATGATCGCCATGACCTCGGGCCTGTCGGCACGCCGGACGCCGGCGAGCACCGTGGTGTGGTCGCGCCTAGTCAGCCTGCCGATCTCCGGGTAGCTCGCGTTGCTCACCACCCGCATCAGCCACCACACGGCCTGACGCGCGCAGACAGTCGACGCCGTGCGCGACTTGCCGACAATGTTGAGCCGGTGCACGCCGGTGACGCGGCTGACGTCCGCGACGATGCGGTTGAACGACTCGTGAGCGTTGCAGCGGCACGTCACGACTGCGCCCTCGCGTCCGAGTCTGGCAGGGCATTGACCAGATCGACGAGATCCACAAGGTCGTGGTCGTCACGATAGATTTCGTTGCCGTAGGCGTCCTCGACAATCCACTCGTGCAGCAAGTCGTCATCCGGGTGGCCGTCATCGTCGAGTACCGACGACCATGGCCTCGGCGTGACTTTGTCGAGAGCTCGGACCGCCACGTCGCGCTGCACGACGATCTGCTTGATCGCGGCGACCGGGCTCGACCAGTCGCGATTGCCGAGCGCTTCCGCGAGCGCGTCGCCGACGTCTCGCATGGTCGGCACGTGGAGCTGCGGCTTGGATCCGCGGCGCAGGAGCAGGCCAACCTCGGCTGCGACCAGGTGCTCGGCCGTCGCCACGATCTGCTTGGTGACCGCGGCCGCGTCGTCGCACGTTGCTCGCACCGGACGCAGGATCGAGAACACCGTCGGCTCGCGCTCGTCGAGTCCAACGGTGATCTCGATCTCTGTGGTGCTCGAGTGCCTGGCGATGCAGGCCAGTCGCCCGCGGAGCGGGCCGTCCCAGTGCAGGGTGTTCACGTATTCGACGAGGTCCACATCGACGTCAACCTCGCCGGCCGGTGCACATTCCCGGTCAGACCAGCTCGTCGAGCTCGGCCTCGCTCACCGGTCCGTCGTAGACCTCGCCGGTGTCCGGGTCGTACTCCGGCTCGGCTGGCTCGGCCTGCTCGGGCTCGGGCTGCTTCTGGGGGCGCTTGCCGTTCTTGCGCTGCTGCTCGCGCTGCTCGACCTTCTCGGCGAGCTTGCTGTCGTGCGTGCGCGCGGGGCCGCGCGGCTTCTCGGCCTCGAGCGGCTTCAAGGCCTCGACGATCGTCAGGTCGCCCATGCGGATGGACGTCACCATGCCTCGAAGGTGGCGAAGATCGTCGATGGTGAGTTCCTCGATCCCCCTGCGACCGAATGCCGCCAGCACCTGTTCCTCGGTGGCTCCGAACTCCTGGACGTAGAGGCCGATTGCTGCGGCCCGCTTGGCCTCCATCGACTTCTCTTTGCCGTCTGCCGTCCGCCGACTTTCATGCCAGGCGTGCTCCCAGAGCGCGCGCGGAACGGCGGCAAAGATCGCGTTGCGACGCGCAATCGCAGATCCGCGAGCGAGGGCGATCTGCTTGTCGTCGTCGTCTGACTTGGCCGACGTCTTCTTCTTCAGCACGCGCGTCGGGACATCGCTCTCGGTCAGCGTGTTGTTCTCGAGGTCGATGCACGACCCGCGCACGATCACGCGGTCGTCTTCGGTGCTCACGATCGTGGTCGAGACGGCGAGGTTCTTGTAGGCGACCACGACGAGCTCGGCGAATCGCACCGACGGTCCGACGACCCGCTTGCCACCGCGCGGCAGCGAGTAGGTGCAGCTCGCGGCGACGCTCTCGCTCATCGTGCAGTACTCGATCAGCTTGTCGTTGAACTCGCGCATCGATCGCTTGTTCTTGCGAGCCTCCTGGATCTGCCGCCCGAGGTCGGCGTCTCGGATCTCGCCGATCGTGCTCATCTTCGCCGCGGCGAGTGCCTCCTCGAGCGAATAGTCGGTGATGTCGTCTTGCCGCTGCGGCTCATGCCGTGCAGCTCCGTTTGCTTGCTTTCCCATGTTCTCTAGCTCTCCTGGTGGTGGGCCCATCCGGGCATGTTGATACCTTTGCAGGTGCGCTGCCATTCCGCGAGCCAGTCGCCCTCGGCCTGACGACGCAGATAGTCTCGCAGCGTGGCCATGTACTGCGCCCGCCCGAGGGCCAGGTCGTTCGGGTCAATCTCGTAGCAGGCAGCTTCGTAGGGAGGTCGCGACCGGACCGCGCAGAAGAAGAAGTGCAGCCACTGGCCAGGGAACAGCGCCTGCACGCCGTCGATGTAGATGGCGCCCTGACGGTGGTAGCCGTAGCGGGCGATCGAGGCGCCAAAGCTTCCAGGGCATGGGTCCTGGGTCGTCTTGAGGTCGAGCACCGCCAGCGTGGTCTCGTCGATGCGGCGAAGCCCGTCGACGCGCAGTCGGATCACGGGCATCGACTCGGCCAAGCACGGATCGAGATCGGCCTGTTCGAGCAGCTGGGCCATCGGCTCGATCGCCGGCCGCCACAGCACGGTCTGCTCGTTGCCCCCCTCGTCGGCCAGGATCATCGACGCGAACGGGTGCTCGCGCACCGCTCGGGCCATTGCCTCGACCTTGGCGATCCCGTCCTGGTCCAGCTCGATCGCGTCGGCAGGTCGCGTCGCGTGCCAGTCCACCGGTACATCCA
>Ga0247824_10000176_pt1 | contig 27905 bp, 39 predicted proteins | sample 13C_PalmiticAcid_FD_194412 | JGI IMG/M metagenome (GOLD analysis project Ga0247824, IMG submission 194412) | Soil microbial communities from agricultural site in Penn Yan, New York, United States - 13C_PalmiticAcid_Day48 | ecosystem: Environmental > Terrestrial > Soil > Agricultural land...
GGTAGGGGTGGGCCGGGAGAAGGGGGCCAAAGGAAGTGAGGCTCAAGTCATGCATTAGCCGCTGGCTTAGCGGTCCATGGCAGCGGCAAGGTGAGACGGTCACCCCCTAAACTTGCCAGGCTCACAACAACAACCAGTGACTATGCAGACTCGAGACACCATTTCGACGTAGGAGCATGGCATCATGCGCGAGAAGGGAAACTTCAAACGCCAGCACCACCCCGTCCAACTGAAAATGACCTACCATTCGACCCAAGCAGCTGGGCCACCGGCCATGTGGGGAACCTCGCCGTGCGCTGGCTCATGGTTGACCAGGTGTGTTTGTCTCACACATACACACTCCTTAATGCGAGCGTCATGAACTTGAACCCCGCAGATAACCGTCCATCCTCATGCCCGCCCCCAACAACAGAGAACCCACTGACGTGACTGGCGCTGTGCAATGGACGACGCTGTAAGTCGCCAACCACAATCAACTGACCACCACACACCAACAAGGCTGCTTGCTATCTTTGGAGCTTCGTCGTGGTCTGCAGCCCCTGATTTGTCGCGCTAGACGCGCCTGTGCTTCCTTTTCGCGCCCGTCGTTCCTTCGCGCAGAACACAAGATCCTCCCGACGTCAAATCGGAAACCCGGGTCGGAGATAACCTGGGCGGCGGCTGTGGTGCTGTCGAATCGACGCAGTGGGCCAAGCACGCAGCCTGAAAATAAAACAAAAAGTGGCGGCTGACTGAATGACTAACTGACTGCAAAAGACCGGTGAATGGCCCTTTTCCTTATGCGAAGTCTGGTATTTTTGCGGTGCGATCAAAAAATCGGGGCCTGTGGTTGTCGTTCGTTGGCGGACAGACGGGATCCCACTGAGAATGTCCTGTGCCTTGGTGATGGAGTGAAGTGAGCGCCTTCCTGAGATCTGACAGGCCAAAAATTGAACAAGAGCGACCGTTGAGCTACAACCACCCCACTCTCTGATCCCAGACCACGCCCTCCCCCAGCAACGTTAACCCCCACCAAGAACGGAATCCTTCCAGAAGCACCATGGAACCTCACCTCATCCTCACGCCAAGAGAGACCCCCCATGCCCAATGCCACATGCAACCGCAACAAAAGCCAGGGAAGGGCAAGTGTCAAAAAGAAGCAAAAGCTGCGCCCGCGCCGCAAGGCTGCCGATAACGTTACCGACCAACACAGGGTTCGACAAGGTCCAAATCTGCACCCACGCTTGGACTTTCCCCGTTGGGCCAAGCACACCGAGGTTTAATTGTGGTTTTTGTGCGTGCTTTGTATGGACTAGGCAGCTGCCAGGAAATATTGGTCTTGTTGGCAGGAGACATTGTTGCGCGGGAGGGGCCGGGGAGGAACCAAATCCCAGGGCGGGGAGTTTGTGACATGTCCGCCGGTCTCCAAACAGGACAAAATGTGCACATGCATATTCGTTGACCGAGACGAGCATATTGCGATCACGCCATGTCATCAAGCAGAGCAAAGTCACAGAAGAAGTGTGATTTGGTTTATTCCCCGAGAGAAAAAGTAAACACAGGGTATAGATGAATACAGGCATCTGAGACAGATGGTTGGACGGTATAGACAAGAAACTGTTGAACCCCCTCTCTTCTCCCCTCCTCTCTTAACCCTCTCCCTTTTGGAGTCCGCCCCCGACAAAAGATCCAGAAAAGCAACCCAAAACGCCGTACTGGTAATGCAATGATGCTGAACCAACCAACCCAACCCGTAGCAATACAGCAGATAAATCGTAGAAAAACAAAGTTTGAAGCAAAAGGGAGGGAAAGGAAAAACAAGGGAAAACACCGCCTGTCCTGCCCACCGTCCATCCCGTAACCGTGAACATGACCCAAAACTCCCTCCCTATTATCGCCCCCACGGTTGAATCTAGGTTGTAGATGGTCGGCCGTTTCGTTCGTGCGCGTCCCGCCCGTCGCATTACCGGGAGTCTCTTCGCCGTCGTGCCCGCTGTAGGGACTTCTTCTTTTTGTGCTTGTACTGTATCACCCCGTACCGTACCCCATCCCCAGTGCCATCGATCGCCGGACCTCAACCGAGGCCGGTTTATTGTTTGTCGAGTCCATGGCCCAGAGCCGTTCGCGGCCTCTCTCGCCATCCAGACCGCCCGTTGCAAGAATGCACAGCGAAGCTTCTGACGAGGCTGTTAGACACGAGCATCAGGCCTTCTGGAACACTCCGTCAGCGCTGCTCCGGGCCCAGCCTGTGCACGTCTTCTCGGACGTACGGGTCTGGCTGCCACGCGCGCCGCAAGACATCATCGTGGATCCGAGGCAGCGATTCCGGCTGGCGCCACGAGTAAGCAGGCCGGCTCGTCTCGGGCGATGGCACCATCGGCGACTGTCTCCCCGCCGTCGGGCTGTAGTGCTCGTAGCCCACGCGGGCCTGCTTCCGCGGCCCCGAGGTTGCCGGATCGGGGCTCGCACGCCGGAGCGCCGTTCGCGGCGAGACGGATCCGCTCGAGTGGCTGCTGGGCCGGGTGTGGTCCGTCGGCGGTCGCTGGATGGCGCCCAAGCGCCGCATGTCGTCGAGCTCGGCCGGGGGCGTCGACGGGGATGTGTTATGGCCGCCTCGAGGACTATAGCATGGTGGTCAATATCAGAAACACAGACGACCGGGTACGAAACACGGGCCACTTACGCATTCTTGAACTTGCAGACCCGGCCGAACTTCTCGCATTGCACACACCGCGGGTAGTCCGGATCGCACTTGATCTTCTTCTCACGGCAGGTGACGCACGCGATGGCCAGCCTCTTCCTGGGCTTCCCGGCCTTCGTCACGCCCCAATGCGCGTTGACGGCTTCCCCATCGATCACAGTCTTGCAGTGGCTCCCATCGTCGTAGAAATAGCACAATCCCTCGCCGGGGACCTCGGCCGCCCGCACAAATCGCGGCAGGAAATGCGTTCCTGTCCAGATCTTGGGTCCCAACCCATCCTTCGCCGGCGGAGCCTCCGAGCCAACGCTGCTTGTCGGGGTCGCGGGAGGGTTGTGTGCCGAGATTTGAGGCGCCAGCTGGTCCCGGAAATCCGTTCTCCGGCCTTCGTCCCGCGCACCTGGCAAGTGAGTGTACCGATCCAGGGCTGGCGGGTAAAACTGATGATGATCGCGGCTGCCGAGTGAGTACTCCCGACTTGCTTCATGCTGTGCTGTCCACTGGGCCCCTGAGCTGTACTCGGGGCGCCCGTCATGTCGTTGCTCCTGTCGTGGCACGGGCGAGAGCGGTCCCGGGAACACGCGCGAGAGCGACGGGATCTGCGGGCGGTCCTGGAACCTCGAGTCCAACAAGCTCCGCGGCTGGGATGCCGAAGTCATCGACGAGGGAAAGTACGAGGACGAGCCCGTACTGGGCCTGAGGGGATGGTCAAGGGGCGATGATGCCGAATAAGCCCCTGGCCGATCTGAGAAGGGCGACTGAAGAGGGGGGATCTGTGAAGGAGGACCAAAGAGGCTGGTCAGGGATGGGAGCTGCTGCCGCGGTGCAGTCTGTTCGGGGGCAGACTCCCTGCGTGTGGTGGTTGAAGTCTCCTCCGACCCCTTGCGGGACGACGCCATGTCGTTTGCCTTGACGGTTGGGTCATAGTTGGACATAGGAGGTGATGGAGGAGCACGCGGGTTCCAGGACCTGTCCTCGGACTGCCGCAACGGAAACGAGGCCGAGTCTGGCGTAAGCACCTCGGGTGGTGTGTCTGGGATGGCCGAGCGGAATCGAGGTTCGAGGGCTGTTGCAAACCCCATTGAGAAAGATGTTGATTGGTGTGACCTGGGCTGATTGTAGGTTGTGTCCGTGTCATTCCCTCCCAGCAGCAGGGCAGCCAGGGAAAGGAGAAATGTCCAGGTTCAGGCTGACGGCACGCACGCACACACACTCGAGACAGTGCAGTGGTTCGCAGCAGCGAGGCGAGGGCCTCGAGGGCGACTGGCAGACTAGATATTCGCCGGGTAAACGTATGCAGTGCACAGGCGGCGCAGTCGACTCAGGACCACACCGTTCAGACAAGCCTGGCGCCAAGGCCCAGCAGGAGAAGGGTACCGATCCCCGGATAATTGAACAATAACGGCGAGATGCACAAGCGATCTGTTGGCCGTCTCAAAGTGTCTGGGGCAACAGGGGGTCGGGGTCGACAAGGCAGGGTGCAGCAGGCAACGTACGGGCACTGACCGGGTTGCTGTGCGTCGGGAGCAGTGTGCTTGGTTCGTGTGAGTGCGAGAGAGGGGAGGGGAGGGACCAGGAGGGAGGAGGAGGGAACAGAAGGGCTGAGAGGCGAGAACGCTCGGTATGTATGTGCAGAGGCAGTTGGGATTGGGTGCTGGAGCTGCGTCTGCGGGTCGATGAACGCTGCGAGCAACAGAAGAGCCGGGCCTTCTGTCGGCCAGACTCTGGATACAACCAACACACAAACTGCTGACCGGGTTGAAGGTCCTGTGGTAAGGAGCTGGAGACAGAAGGGTGACCTGGGGGAAGACCCCCCCCTCGACGGGGGTTCGAGGACGGGGTTGCTCATGCGCGGTATTGGTCTGCTAGCGTACCGATGCGTGAACGATAGTTACAGGCCAACCCGGCCCGATGGATGCTGCTTGTCAGTCTCGAGGGGCAGCCACAGCTGCCGTTTCGGTGCTGGGTTCTGCGGTCGGCTCCTCGTCCCCATGTGGGCCGCCCAGCTGGGATGACCCTTCTCCAGCAGGGAAGACTAGCGCGGCCCCGAACCCATGGCTTTCGGCAGTGCGGCATGGCGTTGCGCTCTTCAGGCGCCGCATGCAGTGGTGAGCGAAAGGGGAAGTGAAAGCGGGCTAGGCGAGCGGGTCCCAGAGATCCTGCAACCTGGGCCAGGAGAACCCTCCCGTGGTTGCCGTCCCGCGCACGATAGCCGTGGAAATGTCAAGGCAACCCAATGGCTTGCATTCACCTCACATGCCCGATCCTTCCCTCCGGCGGAGTTCTGCCCTGGTTGGCCATCCTGGCGCGTTCTGGGATGCGGTGGGATGAGCGGGCGTGTGTAAGCCGGCAAGGGTGTGGCTCCGAGGCTTGGCCCTCGAGAGACACCCCGAGTGGTCAACGGATGGAAGGCTACCACGAGGCAAAAGAGGGTTCGGGAAGATAAGAGGCTGGAAGGGGAGCGTGTGTGATGGCCCGGGACTGCCAGTCAGGGGCAGGGACAGGGGCTCTAGCGAGGAACCCGCAGGAAGGTAGCCGCCAAGAACGGTGAATGGCGTCGCCCCAGATCGGGAAGAAAGTCCTCTTGTGCGTGCTTAGGGGGTTCCCAGCGAAAGGACCGGCCACGTTGGCGAAATCGGGCCGCTTCGCGATGGTATTTCGCCGTATGGACACAGTATGCCAGGCAGCGCCTCATGAGAGACCGATGTGCGATTTGGAGCTTCAGTGGCATGACGAAGAGCCACTGTGCTCTGCATTGTCCATGTCCTGTGTAAACCCGATGCTTGACATCAGACGGGCGTGACCCGAGCAGCCTCAATTGCATCGGCCAGCCGTCCCGTGTTTTGTTCTGGAACTCGCTGCGCCCGTCAAGGGGCGGGGAGCCAGGCGGCGCGAGGCGGCCGTTTGAGTGCAACGCTGTCTTTCGCCTCGACTGAGGCAGGCGAGCGACTTGCCTGAACGAGGCAGAGCGCAACCAGTGAGCGTTGCAGCATCGTACCCGCCCGAACGAAGCCTGGGGCCGCTGATGGAACGCTGATGGACCGGTGATGGACAGCCATCGTCCGCTGGTGCGCCCTGGAGCCCGCACCGCCTGGGGGGGCCAGAAACGCCGCGCGAGCACAAACGGCAGCAGGACGAGTCCCAGGCTCGTCCGATCTCGTAACGACATCGACTGGGCCCTTGCTGGTGCCACAAACCACAGGGATCCGCGATGACGATGGCAAGTCCAGAACCCTGCCCTCGACTGGCAGGGACTTGATGCGCGGGCACGGAAGGGAAAGGGACGGAGAGAAAGACAAGGGAGCCGATCTCTGATCCGCCCTGAGATTTGGAGATGGCTCAAGGCGGGAAATTTAGGCGGGGCTCGGCATGCGGGCCACTGGCAGCATTGGCTTCCAGGTTTGACAGGCAACTCCATTCCGACATGGGGTTTCCCTTTGCGCCTTCCTCTTTTTTTGCATCCCTCCTCCCGCATCTGACGATTTCCTATCGTCATGACAAGTGGCTCTCCGCTGCTCCTTCCTGTCTCATCCATTGCTCCAGCTACTAGCGCTAGTGGCTTTAAAGTTCCTCAAGGGCGCCTTGGCGGGTCAAGTCAGCGACCCGGGCCCGAGAATTGTCCTGCCTGCCAAGCACCCAGCAGCCGACCAAACTGTTTGCTTGCAGGTGCAACTGGCTCTCACGAGCCAACAACAGCAATAGAATTGAGCCGCGGCAAGAAGAGGACAGATGACGCTGTTGGCATTACGGCGCCCAGCCAGGAATGGTCAAAACACTCGGGCTCTCACCGGTATGCTGTTAATTTCAGCCCGGCAGGCAATGTGGCCTGCACTGTGGACAGGGACGGCGGTCGCCCGAGATGTCGTTCACCAATGCCCCACGCTTGACGTGAATGCCGACCACTTCCCGAAGAAGCCACAAGCAGAGACACAGACGGACGACGGCAGGAACACAGTGCATGTGTGCTTGAGCGGCCCAGGCCAGAGACGGATAAGAAAAGGCTAATATGTGAGATGAAGGAAGAGTCGGCGTCCTGCTCCGACATAGTACAGAGTAGTCCAGAGCACACAAGCAGCCCAATCCCAACTTTCTGGGGCTCGAGTACCTACATGTGGAAACTGTCGAACGGACTGCCCGCCGTGTATCCCCGCTGGCTCGTGCACCTTGAGTCCCTTCCCGCGACAGAGAAGTTGATGATTCCCAGGTTGCCGAGAGGCCTGTGGCCCGAGCTTTGCAGGGAATCGACGAAGTGGATACCGTCGGGGGTCTCAAACCCGAAGGAGAAAGAGCATTTTGGAGACTGGCGGATTGGTGGCAGGAGGTTCTGTTCTCTCTTCAAAGACGAATCCAACTCCCGGCGCCTTCTCCATTTCTCCACCACTCGTTCATCGATACCCACACCAACCCCGTCGCGTCATGCTGCATGAAGGATCGCTGGTTGCACCGGAGCGTGCGGATAGGACGCGAAGCCTCCTTTGCCTTTTGCCAGTCGCCTCTCGCCTCCAGGAAACGCCACAAACACTCGCTACGGCCCTCTGCCGGCCACGGCTGCTTCGTACCGCCAGCCAGCATCATCCGGCTGATTTCGCCATCACCGATCATCCATTCCGGCCCCAGTCAACGGCCTGCAGCCGCCAAGGCACGAGGTGCAGGAGCTGAGCTTGCTTCTTCAGACGCGCAACAGCAACAGCCGAGTTCGAGACACGTGGAAACACCGCGGCAGTCTAGTAGCAGGGCCTGGTTGGCCCCCCGTGCTTGGCTTGTCTGGCTTGTTTTTGGACTCTCCGTCTCTCCATCTGACCCGACCCACCAGCTGCTGCTGCGTTTGTCACTTTACTGCCACTCACTGCCGGACTGTGATGAGACCGACTTTGCGACTCGCAGACCGAGGTGGATGCAGTGGAGACAGTCGGACCACAGGCCGCCGAGTGTCAGTGCTCCTGGCCTCCACCCATCAGACCATCTTTGCGAACCAACGCAAAACGACGGTGGATGCCAAACCATCGCCGCTGCTGGCTTCCTCTGCCTTGCAGCAATCATCCGAAATTCGACAAGAGGTGGCTTAATTTCGCCCTCTCGTCAAGGACCTGCATGCCCCTTCCTTGGAACCGGCTCGCCAACCGCGCATTGCTGGACCACCCAATGCCGCCCCTGGGTGTAAATTACCGTGCATACATAGCAGAACCAACGATGCCAGACACGGGTTCAACCGCGCCTGGACGCCGGCCTGCGACGCAGATCTTCCGGGGCGTTCGTGCACGTCGCCACCCGCGGTCGTCGGCCCGGCGAGGGGTAAGTCAACCGTTGGAACACCCTCGCCGTCCAATGTAAACCAGCAAATCTTTGCTCACCACCAAGCACCAACAACACTGCCTCCCTCCCCCTCGTGACCGCAACGGGCGAAGGGACTCCCGGTCTACGCCTCGCCGGAAGGGGTTGGCTGCATGGCGCTATATGGGCATCCGGAAACCCCAAAAGACCTGGCCTCGCAGAAATCGTTCGACTTTTGGCTCTCTGGGCATTGCATCTGATTTGACATGCGGGGCGCCATTTCCCGGCCTGGGGTTTGCACCAGCTCCGGTTTTCAACAGCCGGCCAAGGAACGAGCAGCAACCCACCCCAACATCCTACCCATTGCCGACACGCCCAAGCGCACCACCAGCATGGTATCCAGGCTCCTGGATCGATGGAGATGCGCTAGAAGGAGCCAAGACCAGGGATCCCAACGGAGCGCAAAACCCTGGCTGCGGAGGGAGATGTTGCGCGACCGATTCGAGGAAAAGGTAAATATTCCGTGCTCATAAGGGGCAAGGAATTGTAAGAGCCGCTCACCTTCTGGGACACATGGAAGAATAAACTTGCACAGCACTGTGTGACCGGATCGCATCCTCGACCCTGGCACATGCACACTCGCAAAAAGGCACACAAGACACAATCGACGTCTGACGAGCTGATCCACTGGCCGAGATGCACCACGTCGTCTCACAGCGTACATGCCCGATGTCTCGGAAGCTTTTCCCAGGCGGCAGCAGTGCATGCCACTCCCCTTTGTGACTGCGAACCGTGATTGGCCGCCACATCGGCAACCTTTGTGACGGCACTTGGACGTCGGGGAGCTGACTGTGTATGTATTCTTGATGTACACTTATTAGACTTGGTGGGAGAAGGGAATGTGTGACCCTCGGCGACATGTGCCTCTTTGCCATGCTTTAGCATGGCTTGTCCGTTCTCCTTGGAGAGTGCCCGTGTCAGGATGGCCCTTGGGCCGGAAATATACAGCCATCTCCAACTTCTCAACTTGCCAAACTCCAACTCTCAACGAGCTCATCCCAACTTGTCAAATCATTGCCCTCAACTCCGCGTGTTGGTCAGAGCCATGCCCCTCCCCAAAAATATTGTCTCGCTGGAGTGGCATCCTAATCTGAGCATCTGCGACTGCGCACAAAGTGCTGACTGCTGCAGGCTAGGCTTGGTAGGAGCCCAGTGCAACATCAGTCTCACCAGCCAGCTAGCCCCAACCTCCAACCTGCAGGCTGGCGGTCGTTTAGTTACTAGTATCCCGTATTCGAAAAGTTTCAGAAGAAACCGGGGAGGCATTTCTGAACTGAAAACTGACCCCTGGCAGCCCTGGCTGGACTGGGCATGCAGAGCAAGTCGAGTGAAACCTCTCAACCAGGGCTCGCTCGCCTCACCCGGTGACGCCGAAACCGAACCCGGGTTTCTCGTCAGTGTGTTTGTGGTAACGGTGGACGGATCCCAGAACCCTTGTTCTAGTCCTTTCTCGGAATTGCTTGCAGCGTGTCATTTTGGGTTTGGGCGGTGGGATCGAGACCTGGTTTCTGTTGGTTCCTGTTTGGAGATCTTCTTCTTCTCCTTCCCCCCCTGTGTCGTGTCATGTGTGTCGTATTGCATGCTGTCTCTCGGTTGTTGGTCGTCTTGTCTTGTGTGGGTGTGTGAGAGAGAGAGAGAGCCGCAGTAACCCTCCATCCCATTGTCTGTCTGTCTCCATCCTGCCTGCGTCGTAGCCGAGTCCGATGTGCATTGTTTCGACTGAACAACACAAAGACAATGTTACATCTGCCGGGGGTTGGTTGGTGTGGCTGTTGGTCGATCCACTCAGGCCTGCTGCGGCCGAGTGTAAAAAAGCTAATTTGTTGGTGCCTCGCGAATGCATGTACGTAGCATGCTGGGAGGCTTGTGAAGCAACCGAGATCTGGCCTGGCCTGGCCGGAGGAGGGTGGAGGGTGTTCACCGTTCCCTGCTTGGCAGGACAAGTATGTGGCTCCTTCAGCGTTCTCCTTCTCCAAGCTGGACGTAAAGGAGGGCTTGTTGGTTGAGGAGGATGACGACGATGACGACGATGCAACCACGCCAAGACATACAAGACTCAGCCACTGTTCCTAATCAATTTTATACTGGGCTCTTGGAGGGCGGTCCAAGCAGGTGAGGTGTGATACGTGTGCCTGTCTCTCTGCAACGTATCATACACAGCCCACATGTAACAAGTTACAGTTAGTGGTGCGGATGGATACCTGCGGTCTTGGCCAGTGCGGAATTTTGAGAAGGTTGGAGCCGCAGGATCGGGTTGGTTTTCGTCACCCCTGTTCTGGCTGACCTTGGCTTTTGACCGTCGGTGATTCTGGGGAAGGTCAAGGCTCCGAGGGCTCCAGCGTGGTGGAGAAGAGGAGGACGAACTGCCGCGAGGGGTTGCACCAGCGCGGGACCATGCAGTTGCTTCCTTGCGGAGGTCAAGTCAACCTCTCAGGGGAACATCAGGGGCAGACAACTACCTCGGCGGTCGTCTACGCACGGGAAAAGCGCGGTGTGTTTGCTGCGCAAGGAAACCCGGCTCCAGCAGCAGCTTCAAATGCGCTGATGCGGCAGAGCGCATGGATTCCTTCCAGATGCGAACAGCCGAGAAGCAGATGCCGGGGGTTGAGATGGACTCGACAGACTTTGCCAAGCACAGATCTGGGCTCCGTTCCCCAGCCCAGCGTCCAGGATTCAGGATCCACTGGGCAAACACCAACCAAAGACTGTCGGTTGCTCCGCAGTGGTAGTGTAAAAAAGCCGGGCGGAGTTGTGTTTTTGCGATTTCACAACCTCAATCCACCATCGCATGTGCCTTGTCCATGTCCCGATGGCCTACCACAGTAGGATTTTCTGGCACGGCCGGATCGACAACAGACAAGATCCGGCAAAGGGGGGTCACGGTGGGGGTACAGTTCCAGAAACCATCCACCAGATCCGGGAGTGCGGCCGGCAGTGTTGCACTCTGCAACGCCAATGGGGACGGGTTTCGCCAACGGCGCCAGGCCCTTCTGGGAGCAAGGTAGCGAAACTCCACGTGCCGTGCATCCTTCGCATTGCCGAGCTGGGCGTTGCTGCGACCCTCCGCCGCTGGCGTCGTATGGGACGCAAGTTACGCAGTAGCAGGGTCGCATCCTGCGCCTGGCGGGACGGTGTTGCTGTCAGTAGTTCCTGGGCAATCAATGTCGAACGAGCTGTCATTGCCTTGTGATAACGGGCAGGGAAGCGTGTTAAGATCGACGCTTGTATCCTGGGCCGCGTCGCTGGGTCGTTTGCCTGTGTGTTATCGGGATTGTCGGTATTGTCCATCGGTGGGTGAGCAGGAGTCCCGGCAGAATGTGAGATCGTCACCACACACAGTTCGACAATCTCCAAAACCCCAACTGGCTCCAGTTGCTGGGCGCCGAGGAACCCACTGAGTGTTCAGGCTCTTGACTCGACTGCCGAAGCCCCCGGACCCCAGAGTGGACCCGCCCGACAGCGTGAGGAGCGCAAAGCACCCCCGGCCCCTGTCCATGCCCCTGAGGAAACTGGTGGATTCGACCATCTGAGGTCCTGGGATTTTAGGGCAAGGGTTGCCCGCCTGGGCGATGGAAGAATTGCCGTTTTGGAACGTGAGGTTGGTTCCCCGAACACCACCACCAGTCGACGATGGCTCTCTGGATCGGACGGACTCTCCACATCCCGACCCCCGCTTCCGAGCTGATTTGCGCATGATACGCCCGGTGGCTCTCCGGCAACCCCTCAACAACAAGGCGGACAGCCTACCGTGTCAGCCCCGAGTACCACAAAAACGACACACGGCACGAGGGGGGCAGATGTGTCAGGCGGTAATGCAGTGGGAGATCGCCGCCGCAAGTGCCGTGGTATGGCATGTTGATCGAGGGGATGCGCGCCGGCGTGCGCATGGGTGGGCGAATGAGACAACCACGGAACCCGAAAGCGATGCAGCTTGCCGTTGTCTGGGACAGGAGTGGGGTCCGCCGGTGCCATCAGAGGCTGGCTCGCTCCGTATCCCGTTCTTGGAGGTCCCCGAGGGGCGCTACGCTGTCGAAACAGGCGGTCCTTCGACGGCGTCTCTCGCGTCCAAACCGCCAACTCTCATGGAGCAGCGTCCCCCGCCTCATGACTGCCGTGATGGGCTCCTCGGGGCTGTCGGGAACGGCGATCTCAAGCCACCTTGGCGCCATCGCGCGAGCCAAACGGCAGCTAACTCGATGTGTCCAGAGGCGCAGCCTATTTTTAGGGGCGGGCACGACACGGTAATTTGCGATGTGGCGTGCTGTCCAACGTGGGTGAGCTCGCCATGTGTCCAATCAGCGCAGGGCGGGATGATCGTCGAAGACATGTATGTCCCGTCGATTTGTGGTTCACGATGAGGAGGTTCGTGAGAGGGCACGGAGGCCGGGACGACGTGGCTCCCAGTTCCGGTATGGCGTCGAGGCAGGCTGCTTGTTCCTCCAGCTTCGAGAACCATGGATGGTGACATGTTGCTCTAACCCCTCTGGCTAGTCTCTTGCGAATCTGGTGCCGCGATCCTTCCCGGCCAGGGCTCCGACCGAGAAGGTGTGTCTTGTGGCACGGAAAATTGGCGGCTTCGCTGCCTTTTCGGTACCAAAGCCTCGTTGGGCCAATCCAGGGTCCTGCGCTTGTCGGTGCCCTAGTGCTTGTCCGGCAATATCGAAGCGCCAATTAGCCTGTTCAGATGGAACGGACCCGCACAGATGTCGACCTGGTCAGCTCTGACCTGAAAAGTCCCAGCTCTCGCCTCGGCAGGGATATCATTGGGCTGATTGCGCCGCATCATGCATTCGACTCGGCATTCCGCTCCGTCAAAGGGAAGACACGCCCCAGCCCAACGGTCCCCCCCCTTGTCATCCGCTTCCAACTCCGCAGCCTCTGGCGCCGCTGCTCCCGGTCTTTCCACGTCTTTGATTCCTTCGAGCACTGCCATTGTGCGCCTCGGCGGCACTTCCAGCCTTCATTCCGTCCCCTGTCCGCGGCATCCCCGCGTCCTCCGTTCTGCGGCCGCACTAGCGCAAGCCTGAGCACTACCGGCGGCGGCGGAAGAAGCGGGGGGCCAGAGCCAGAAAGGTTCTTGTGTTGTCGTTGTGACAGTGCATAGCCAATACCGAGCCAATATCTCTTGCATGCACCAAAGCCAAAAAGACAACCTGTGTTGCAGGATGTCCGGTTCCATCCAAAGACTAGATGAACTGAGGTTCCTGCAGGATCGGCTGTCATCCGGACCTCGTAATGGCGGTCAGTCTCCCCAGTTCAGATGAACTGGCCACCATCATGCAGTCCGTTGAGTGTGGTGTTGCAAGTGTTGCTTCCTGTAGTTATCCGCAACTCCATCTTCCAAAGGCCGCCTCATAACCAACCCTGTATCCAGGACCGGACACTATCATCCCGCCCAACTTCTAATAAAAGAACTGGGCCGCGTCCCGGATCTGGGGAGACGCCATCTTGAGGGGCCTTAAGAGCAGGCAGTTATGATCTAGCCCGGATCTCCGCTCGATTCCGTGCCAACCTTATCTGATAGTGGGTTGCCCACACCCGAGATGAAGATGACGGCTTCTCCATCCCGAACAATAACGCGAACTTTGGATCGTCATGCGGGGAAACGCAAACGGGACCTAGAGCAGCTCTCGCCCGGGTTGGCATTGTCGTCTTCGCATCATCTCTGTTGCAGTCAGGAGCGAGGTTGCAGCGCCATCATTGTGAAAGGATCCAATAGTTGCGGGACCTCGGGACGAGACCATGGCCTTCCTCCAGCGGCATGGCGACTTCGAGAGAACTCGGATGACATGTTGAAGAAAGTCCATCTCAGGTGCGCTTCTCCGCATGTTCCTGACGCGCCAACAGATGCAATCTCGGCAGCGTGCATGCATGGGGTGAGGGCCTCGGCAAACAGATGATGTGACAGCGAGGTGTTCTTCCAAGTGGGATTCCCGCAAACGCAACCTCGTCCCGACCTCCATCGTGGATTTCCGGCTGGAAACCAATAGGAACACTTGTGCAACACCGCTCCGCACCGGGTGTGTTACCGGGACTGGCAGCCGGAGTAGTACCCCGAGTGGGATACGGGCTGAAAATAGACTCCAATAGGAGACGGCCGTTGAGTTTCTTCACCGGTGTTTACAAGCCGGGGACAGTGGAGAGTGCATCGAGGAGAGCCGGACGGATGGTCAGTTGCTTGTCTCAGAACCTCATGATGCAATCCACAGCACATGGAATTACGATCCCCAAATCATATAGCTGCATTGTCTGTTGAAAGTAGATCCAGGTCTCCATGAGCGGCGCCACGCAAAGCCGTGTTTGCTCTGCCCAAAGTGAGAGCGTCAATCTCGGGGCCGGGGTCCGGTTCGGGACCGTCGAGTCGGTCGGATCCATGTTGTATCTGCAGTTAACGAGGGGATTAACGAGCGGCAATCCTGCTTGTCTCGGTGTTTGAGAGACAATGCAGAACCTCTCTTGAGTTTCGGGAGGAAGTGAAGCGTACGTCCTGGAACCTCAAGACGTGCCAGTTGGCGATGTCGGTTATGGACAAACCCCATGCCGGCGTCTCTCAGCCTGCCGGAGAGCCATATCCACCTGGGAACCAAGAATTTAGGTCGTATTGCTCCATTTTCACAGGCTGATGCAACGGCAATCAAGCGAACCTGGTCAGTGAAGCTCGCCTCTTGACGTCTCCGACACCCGGCTCGCAGGATTGCGTCCAGGCCGGTTGTTTCGGGAGGATCCAAGGCGGCGAAATACCGGTAACGCGCCTAAAGACTGGATTCGATGAGGAGCACTGTGTTGACAGGCCATCCGAGTTGTCCACGAGAAAGGCGCCGAGTACGGCCCGAGTTCTCAATTGATCGGCCATTCTCCGGGCACTTCGTCCGCAGTAACGCCGCTGAGGTACAATCCCTGGAAACGAGGGTTTCTCTCTTGTTCCTGAGCTTTCCCAACGGATCTCTCGCCGGCCAGTCGCCATGGACCAGCCGCACATGTCTCGGAAACAAGGTTGAGGAGCGCCAGACGATGGTGTTTGTGTGACGGGGGCTGTGCCAAGCTTCCCCGGGTTCTTGGTGGATCAATCTGGAATCCAACCGGAGTTAAGGCCCGTCTTTCCGAACGAACCCAAGCGCGCTCAGGACGTGCGAGGTCTCGATCGTTTATGGGCGAGATACATCGGCAGTTTGCTCGCTCCAGCTGCTGGGGCTGTCGGTGCCGTCGCCGGATACGTGGTAGAGGTGGTGGGAAGGAGGACTGAGCGAAGGGTTTGCTCCTGCATCTGCTTGCTGCCAGCGGTGATGAGGTCAGGGGTTCGCTCCTTCTGCAGGACTCTGCGGTAGGATGGCCAACTAGCCTCACCCCCTTTAAGACTTTCTCACGGACGATGGCCACATCAAGCCATTTGATGCTGGCCGCTCATTCCTGAGGTCCTGAAGCCCTGACCGACTCTGACGCAATCTCGTGGCAAAGCGGCCCTTCCCCGCCTATTCCTCGTGCCCAATTTGCTGCAGCGACGTGGTGTCCAAGAGTTCTGTACGTCTGAGTCGGTGTACTCCGTAGCCTCCAAGCCTCAATCAAGTGACCGGTCAGTGGGTGGAGGAGATCATCCCCTCCCTAACTTGAAAGATTCTGCTTGTGTCCGAGAAGAAACCTCGAGTGTCACGCCACACTGGGTGTGCACGAGAAATACTGCATCCATAATTGAAAGTGTCGAGTTTTTGCCAGGACCTGGGGCAGATGACCGGCAGTCCAGCCACAGCACCCCGAGTCTCTAGCTATTGACAGTATCCCCTTGCTAAGAGATGGGAGTCTGAACATGGACTGCATGTCGAGAACCGTACGAGGTGTGTCTGTGTTGGGGCCGCTTGTCCGCCGAGACTGAGACATCGTCGCTCTATGATGGTGAGGGTTTCGGGTTGATTGAATGCTGGACCGGGCACCGGCCAAGATGGTTCTGTATTTCCCCTCGATTGGAGACACAGCCCATGGGAGACATATGAAACGCTGTCCTTTCTCACTGGATTCCGGTCCGGTATCTGCGTGGCTCTGGTACCCGACTTTGCTCTCGGGGTTCCTGCGCCTTCCCCTCACATCGAAGATCCCAGATTTTTCCCCATGTGTCGCAAACAAAAACGGTTGCTTGTCGCGCCCTCGACTCGGTAGATAGAAAGCGGCACTGGTTGCTAAATCGAGTTCAAGTCATGGGTTTTGACTATCGAAGCCTGCCGGTTCTTGGCCCTCGAGAAGCTCGTGCTGCGGGTTGGGATGGCATCCTTGCCTCCGAGTTGCCACGGGCTTGCAAAGGAACAATGGGGAAGTTGTGGCCTTTAACCCATATGCGCTTGCTGTTGGTTGAAACCGTGTGCCCGTAGGTTCCGAGAACCCATGGTGGACGGTGTGCTGAACCCGGCAGATGCCCGACCGCATTCTGGGACCCAGGAATGAGTGGCTTCCGAGGCTGTGCTCACGACTGCGCACCACTACGGGCCTCTCTGAGCCTCAAATCCCAAGCAAATTCTCGTCGGCGTCTAGACGGCACCGAAGGAACCGGAAAGAACAGCGAGGGGCTCGGAGGCTCGGTCAAGGGGCTGTCTGAGCATATCGGCTCCGTAATCCACCGGCTGCCACTCGGCACCGGCGATCTGAATAGAATCCGGGCTCCATGCAAAATCCAGCCATTCATCAGACTTCTGCTTCAAGGATCCAGGGTCAGCACGTACGAGGACACTCTTCAACAGCTGGAAGGCAACTGACCTGGCGGGTTACAAGGCGTCCTAGAGACATGGGTTGACTAGAACGAAAGGGTGCTAAGTGGACGTGTATGCTGAGTCAAAAAAGAAGAAGAAGAAGAAAAAAACAGAAACCTTTAGGCTTGTGGTGGACAGAAGGACATGGACAGTGTTTTGTAAGTCCAGCGGGGATCGCGCACGCTGTTGATTGCAAGCCTTGTCCGCAGACCTCAAGTGGTTGAGTTAGACCTGATTGATGATGTCTCAAAAAATCGGTGTAAGTTTATAGGAAACGCAAGTCTTGTTGATTGAAAGAGAGAGAGAGAGAGAGAGAGAGAGAGAGAGAGAGAGAGAGAGAGAGAGAGAGAGCCCGAAAACACATTGTTTCTGTGCACGGAATAATGTGAACTCGGTCATTACTCCTTCCCTCTTTCCAATCTCGAAATGGTTGCGGGACCTGGGCAACCGCTGTTTCGTGACTGCCCGCCCCAAGGCCGATCCACGCAGAGTGGGTCGGCTGCGGACAGCTGTCTGCCGGCCGCTGAAAATTGGCGTTTCGAGATCCGAGCCTGCCGGCACTTGAGACGACTCCACAACCTGCATCTTCCCGTCGATCTCGCGCCTTGGTGTGGTGTGCCCACCACCGGACCGTTCCGACACGACCTCGAAATTTTGCAGGCCCATCCGGATTTGCGCAACGGTCGCTCTTTGGATATTCTGTGTCGCCGTCGCAAAGAATCACCCCGGATTGGCCTGCAGAAGACACAATCCTCTTTTCCTTCTCTCTCGATTCCTGTCCTTTGCAACCACGCGCCGGGTCGCCACCTGTCCCTCGCCTCGTGATACCCGGACCAACAACGACCTCCCGTACAGGTGTTCTCGGCAGGATGGGGTGGTTGACGACGCTGTCGGGGTTTCTTACCCCGGCGTTCCTGATCCTCTCGCCGGTCCTCTCGTACAGCGACCAGGCCTTTTCGATGCACCGGGCAAGATCCAGCGCCGGCTTCTCCCTCGATATTCCGCTCATCATGCTCGTTGCATCCCTGCTGAGGTTAGTCGCGGCCAGCTCCCATTCGCGCACTACTCTGGCATTGGCTGACAAATGCGCGTTAGGATATTCTACTACCCCGGTGCGAAATTCGACAAGGCGCTTCTCGTTCAGTCGTTCATCATGGTTGCGATGCAGGTGATCCTGCTCAAGATTGCGTTGGATCACCGGCCGGCGCCGTACTCGAAGGGCGGCGACGCTGCGGTCCCGTTCGCCCGGGCACACGAGACACAACGGCCGTTCAATTTCTGGCAGTGGAAGTCGCCGAAGCCGTGGGTTATCGATGCAACCAAGACATTTTCAGACGAAAGGGGCTGACGTTTGGAATAGATACTGGCAGTTCCTACTGTCCCTGTTCGCTGGCCTCGTGGTCTGCGAGCTCCTCCTGTCTCCTCTTCCCTCGGTGTACCAGTCGTACTCGTCGACGATCGGGATCATCGGCCTTTCCGTCGAGGCGATCCTGCCCATCCCACAGATTCTGTCCAACGCGCGCTCTCGGTCCTGCAAGGGATTCCGGGTCTCAGTCCTGGCCAGCTGGCTGCTCGGTGACAGCATGAAGATGTTTTGGTTCTTCACGTCGTCGACGACGATTCCGTGGGCGTTTAAGATTTGCGGCATGTTCCAGGCCGCATGCGACTCGTTCCTTGGTATCCAGTATATGATGTACGGCGACGGGGAGAAGCACCCGACCCCTGCTTGGCAACATGAGCTGCAGCCCAATGGTTTTTCCACTGCAAGCGGGCATGGCAATCCACCAGGGCGGAGGACATCAACGACTGAAAAGACGACATGAAGTGTATGAGTAGATGGTCAAGACATTTGGATATATGCATATAGACTAATAGTGCTTCAAGCAAGCATCGCATGAACCATGCCCTTATTGTGTGTTTGCTAAGTGGTCTGTGTGGAGATGCTCTCAACAAACGGAACCTCTCTGGAGGTGCCAAGACTGTGCACGTCTGTTAACAGGTAACTCCCAGCCACCACGCAACAGCTCGAGCATAACAACACAATGGGTCAATCAAGAAGCTTTGAACTGATCCCATGCTCTGAGATAGATTGAATGTATTATTGGGTGGTTTTGTGCATGATCAAGTCCAATTCTACGGTGAGCCCTGAGTAGTGATTCGTGGAAAGCAAAGTCCACTGTTAACTGTAACCCACTAGCGTTGGCCCTGGAGACCACACATGCTTACAGCCTCGCCAGTCGCATTTTCATCATCTTGCAATCCTCATTTACAAGGCTGGCTGCCACAATCCCATGCCCAGAAGCCACCACTCCCTTGCGCCGTTGACTTGAGTCTTCGACATATTGATAAGCACAAACTTTTCATCATCATACATGGCCCGCTGTGGATAGCTGTGGCCGTGTCCAAGGTGACCCGTTGCGCCCCGCGAGTGGGTTGGGTCCAGGACAACAACGGGCTTGTGGGTGAGTTCTCTGTCGGAGATCAGGGGCAAGCTCTGGCTGTGTTTGCAGTACAAGTCGTAAGTCCAACCCAAATACTTTCGTTTGTCATTTGCTCTGTATGGTCTCGCATTTCCTCCTGAGTCAAGTGCTTTCTTAGTTCTCATCACGTCTTCTTCATTTTACCCCTTTCCTTCAACCCCTTAACGACAACCACCCCATGTCAACCTCCATGCCCAGGTTCACTCTCCACAGTTCCAATCTATGGAGAGGATGTCTTTGTTTAAACCTCCACCCTGGTTCATTATTAACCCACCTGAAGTGGTGCTGTTTGCTTGTTTTCTCTGGCCCAATCTCTAGGGCAACATCCCCCTGGCGCAGGGGCAGGTCTGTTGCCATGATGCAACACTCCTGCTTTTCACAGCTATCACCGCTTCTCCTGTTTCTTCCGTGCTTCCATTTGCATGCTCGCCCTATCGTTGCGTCACGGCAGCTCTCTTGACCCTGCAGCCACACCTTCCCATCTCCTAGTTGGCGTCGTTGAGTACCCCTGAATCCCAACTAGGAAAGCATGCTCCAGTTCTGGTTCCTCTGACACTGAGCAACAACCTTCTGCTCATCGTGATGGTTCTTCTGGCTGACCGGGCTCGCAGTAGCTCTCTATCATCACGTTCTCTTCTCTCCTATACGCTTGGCCGGCACGCAGACCGGTCTTCGATCCCGGTCAACCACCTTCCTGGCGTCGAATCAGCCGGTCTGCCCTCGGACCCGCGCGCGGGTCTTCACCATCACGCCCACACATATTTATTCTTGCCCATTCTTTGAAATTGGACTCTTCTTCCTTTCTCTTTTGCCCAACTCACTCAGCTCGACCGATCGCGCTTCTTCTTCCACTCGCACTCTCAGCATCGCAGACAGCTCGGCAGCTCCGGCCGCTCTTGGTACCATCAAAAGCCAGGTAAGCCACTCTTTCTTTTGCTCTGCTTGATTTGCAAGATCGCAATTGCGGCGAGAGCAGTGACTTCGGTCGCCATCTTTCGTCCGTTGGTCGAACTCAACTTTGAAAACGGCCCAAGTGGGCATCGTCTTTGACGACGCCGATTCGCAGTCTTCCCTTGTCAGGTTCAACTTGAGCTGAAACTTGGACGACTCGTTTCGAAGAATTGGGAACTGCCTCATCTGAATTCTGGTCGAGGAAGCGCGCTCTTGCTTCCTCGAAAACTGCGAGCGACCTTTCAGTTGACTCGGTTAGCCTCTCTCTCTCGAGCACTGGACGGCTACTCTCGATAAAGGCAATGACAGCATGCTGCTGGGTTGAGCCTGACCTGCTGGTCCTTTTCGTTAAATGGGTTTGCTGACTTCAAGCATACAGTCTCGTCACTCATCTCTTTCCCCGTCTCTCTTGCTCGACAGAGCAGGAAATTGAGAAAGAAAAAATGCCGCCCAAGGAGAGAAAGGAGCGGTCGACGAACTTCAAGACGTGGGAGACGCAGTCCCGTCTCCTCTCGGCGCTGGTGGCGTCGATGGACAATCCTCGCCTCGACTACAAGAGTAAGTTGGTTTTGTGTTATTCCCCATTCCACGTCCCTGCGTCTCTCTCGCGTTGCTTCCGGCCACGGTTCGGAGCTCACTTGATCATTTGACGGGATTAGACCACGGCGGCCTGGCGGGAGCGGCGAGGGAAACGGCGACGAAGGGCAACCATCTCGGGCCTCCTCGACCAATTGTAGACTCTGGAAACTGACCATGGCCCTGTCTGAACTGCCCAGGGATTGCCAAGTACTACGGTGGCGCTGCCACCGAGTCTTCTGTCGAGCATCGGTTCCGGGCCATCAAGGTCCAGGCCGATCTCCTCAAGGGCCTTGTGGAGCACGGGGAGGACCCCGAGCACTACAAGGTCTACGAGATCAAGAACAAGGAGGGTAAGAAGACCTGTCGCCGTTCCCAGCCCGCCGCTTCGCCCTCCCGCCACACCCACCGCCGTTGTTATTGCCGCCAAGGCGTTTTCTTTTTCTTTTTCTTTTTATTTCATCCGTTTTCGGAAGGCAAGTCCTCTTCGCTGAAACCCAGGCGCTGACATCAACCGCAGAAATCCAAAAGTTCTTTGGCGCGAGCACCCCGGATGGGCTCGGTTTCCAGTTCCGCAGCATCAACAAGGGTGCCAATATCCTCAAGCAGGCCGTTGCTAACGACGAGGACCCCGTGGATGCCTTTGCCGGCCATCTGAAGGGAGGTCCGAGTGCTGCCGCCAGTGTTGCCGGCAGTGTGCCCGCCACCCCCAGCCACCAGCGCACCCCCGCCTCGGCCAAGAGGACCAGATCCGTCAAGTCGACCGGCGCGGGAACCAAGCGCCAGAAGGTGATCAAGCCGGATCCCGACCTCGAGTTTGATGATGACGTCGACTCCCCCGAGGCGGACTACTCGGAGTTGGACACAACTCCCACCAAGCTCAAGCCCAAGGTGCTGACCACCCCCCGGAAGAACCCGCCTCTTCTTCCTCACACGGCCTGGGCCAAGCCCGTCGACAAGGCAGCTCCTCGCCCCAGCCCTGTCTCAATCGCTCCAGCTCCCTCTCGTCCGGCGGCTCCGGCGTACACTCTGGCGCCCATTTCGGGCGTCGGCTCAGCGCATCTTCCCAACGGCTTCCCCAGCCCGGCTCCCGGAGTTGGCTACAACTGCGCCCCTCCCGTCAGCATGGCCAGTGCCAGCCCTTCTGCTGCCCACTCTGCGACCATGGGCATGACTGGTATGCGCCGCGGCTCTGCCTTCTCCACTGACAGCTGCACCGCCGGCAGCAGCCCGGCCACTCCGGTCATGGCCTTCTCTGTTCCCGTTTCCGGCAACGGTGCCAATATGGTCATGAACAACGCCGGTCTTGGTATGGCTCCCACCGCCGCTGGCATGAACAAGACCAACGCGGCCATCGGCACCGCCAACATCATGGGCATGCCTCCCAGCAACATGACCCCTTACAACATGGCCATGTTCGAGACCGCCAGCTCTCCCATCGCGTCTGCTTCGGACACCCACACCCCGCAAACCAACATCTCATCCAACACGATGGCCGAGACTTCCTTCAAGACCGAGGAGTTCACTCTCTTCGGTGGCGCCGGCGCCGGCAACAACATTGGTTACTCGGCCAATAACGGCAACTCCGACGACCAGGCGAACTACAGCTTCGACCCCAATGAGGTGGCGTTCGCGGCCGAGGTTAACTTTGGCGAGTTTGAGGACGATGGAGGATGGGAGGACAATGCGGGCGAGTGCTAAGCTAGTCCCGCCAGCACACCCAGGGGAGGGGTTCGGTTTTCCCTTGTCTACCACAACCGACAACGGATGCGACGACAACAGTCACACCTTGAGATGAATACCCTTTACCCTCATCTCACCATAACCAACCGCCTCACCCACACTGTCTTGCTTCACCCACGCGAGACTCTCGACTCTCCATATTTACCCAATCGATCCAGCCACCACAACAATGCCGGCAACAAGGACAGGGCCAGATCCGCATCCCCAGGTCCCAGGTGCGGGGGGAGCTAGCTTGGACGCTCCCTTCCCCGATCTGATCTCATGGGCCACACAACCCAAACCCGGATCGATCTTCAGATCACATGGCACCACAGAGGCTCCGGCTTTACCAGCCCAAACGGGACACTCCGCCTTTATTATTATTTCCAGTTTTCTTTTTCCCACTCCCTACTACCGCCTCACTCTATCCATAAAAAATATGGTTGGTGGCACGGCACAGCACGGCATGGAATGGCATGGGATATACCTCGCTCGGTCTTGAGTTTTCTTTTCTTTTCTTTGTCTCTATCCCCATTCCAGATCTCGGACAGACGGACGGACGGACGGACTCGATACCTTCGACTCGGAATCTGGGAGTCGTTCAAGATGGTTATCGGTGGAGGATATACATGGATGGGACTGGGACACTTCACTCATGCTGATGATTTCCATATCCGGTTTTCATTTTTGCAAGCCCAGGAAGGGCTCGATGTAGTATAATAGGTCGCCTACCGATTTGAGAGTGGCCGAGGAAATCAAGTTATATTTCTTAAGTCGGTCGAATGTCTTGTGGGTGTGGGTGTGTGTGCGTGTAAGGAATCGAACTCGTCACTCTAAGACGGAGAGACGATGATGGTCTTGCTCTTGCTGGTAAACTCTGGTAAGTGAGGCATTAGAAAGTCTGGCACAGACACAGTTACTCGGAGGTAAAACGGCCACTCTGAAGCGTTACATGTTGGATTATAGTTGCGCCCCATCCCCTATTTTTGGAGTGAAGCAAGATTCCAGACATATTTGCTTCCGTCCCGCGTCTTGTTCCGCGTTTCTCCCTGGCCTGCAATGCTGTTCTCAACTCAGCAGCAGCTCCCACAGCGCATCGCTCTCGACAAAGTCATGGTGAATGATATTCACCAACCACGCGTCCGCCCTGACGCTCTCCAGGAACTTCTCGCTATCCGACCCCTTCTCGTAGATCTTGGCCCACTCCCCCCAGATCCCAAACGCCTCCTCGCTCCACGCGCGGAAGCTCACCTCCTCGATGATGGTCGGCGTGACAATCTCCTTGCCGGGAAACACGCCCCAGGTCACGGCGTTCGTGCTCGCCTCGCGCTCCTCGGCCGCGCCCTCTGCCGCCGACAGTTCCGTGTCCGAGCTGACAAAGTCCCCCCTCGCATTCGTCGCGTAGAAACACACCACGTCCTTCATCTCGGGCTTTTTGAGCTTCGCCTCCAGCACCTTCCAGTCGGCCGACGGGATGAAGCACTCGACAAACGCCTTTTGGAAGACGAACCCGTTCTGCGGGCCCCAGCCAAACGTCGGGTCGCTCGACCGAAGCCCGTTGACGGCCGGCTGCGACGCCAGCGTCCACCACCCCTTGGAGTTGAGCCCGATAAGCTGGTCGCGGATCTTTTCCGTCTCCGGGCTGAAGCTCTCCTCGCTCCAGGGGATGGTGGGCAGCTCGCCGCGCAGGTGGCGGATGAAGATGGCGTTAACATCTTCGGTGGCCTTGGGCGTGCCCCAGAGCTGAAGCGCCTGGGTGACCGTGACGTGCAGGCTGACGCCGTAGCCGTCGATCTGGCCGTAGGCCGGGGACCGGGCGTCGCCCCAGCGGCCGTTGGGAAAGTCGTCCCAAGTGGCTTCGCGACCCAGGACGCCCTCGCCCTCGGAGATGGCGAGCGTGTTGGCGCGCGAGTTGATGGGCTCTGCGGGGACGCTGGCGTCGAGGGCGGTCGCTTCCCAGTCGGGGTAGGAGGCGGACCGGCCTTGGACGATGACGCGGTCCCGGGGGTCGGATCCAATGGAGGGGTTCCGTCTCGGGGGTTCGAGCGAGGACGGTTCCGGCGTGGAGCCATTGACGCTGAGAAGCCTGATATCCGGGATCGGGTTCTGGTCCGCCACGGTTGCTTCCTCGTCCGGGGTAGTTGGGGAGATGAGCCCCGTCCGCTCCACGATAAACGACACGGCCTTCTCCAGGTTGAGAGTGTAAAAATGAAAGCCCCTGGGCCCCTCAGTCCTGCTCTTGATCTCCCTAACCTGCTCGACAATCTCGCTGATGATGTCCACGCCCACCTCCTTCACCTTCTCGTCGTCACCCTTGACCGCATCTAACCGCGCCATCAGGGTGTCGGGAATGTTGGCGTGGCTGAGCTTCGTCGTCCGCTTTATCATCTGGTAGCTCTGGATGGGCATGAGTCCGGGAATGATGGCGATGTCATTGAACGCCCCGCTCGGATGCTCTCGCAGCGTCTTCTCGAAGTGCTTGTATGCCTCAATGTCAAAGAACAACTGCGTCATGAGGAAGTCGGCGCCGGCCTGCGCCTTCTCGACGATGTACGGCAAGTCGTGCTCCAGACTCTGGCCCAGCGGGTGGCTCTCGTCGGCGTGCCCCTCGGGATATGCGGCGACGCCGATGCAGAAGTAGTCGCCGTGGGTCTTGCGGATGTAGCGGACGAGATCGGCGGCCCACGAGAACTCCTCGTCCTCGCTCGGCTCCGGCTCGTTGATGTCGCGGTACTCGGCCCTCCGAGGCGGATCTCCCCGGAGGGCGAGAATGTTGCGGATGCCGAGGGCCTTTGCATCGTCGAGGGCCTTGTCGATCAGACGGCGGCTCATGTTGGTGCAGGTCAGATGCAGGCACGTTGTCAGGCCCAGCTCCCTCTGGCAGATCTCGGCCAGCTCCAGCGACTTGATGGCCGTCGAGCCGCCGGCTCCCCAGGTGACGTTGACGAAGAGCGGGCGCAGGGCGCGGGCCATGCGGTCGAGACGGCCGCGGAGGTTGGAGAAGCCCATGGCGGTCTTGGGAGGGAAGAACTCGAGCGAGAAGTAGTCCTGCCCCGCGGGCAGAGCCGCGATCTTGTCTGTGATTTTGTCCATTGCGTGGTTCTTGACAGCCTCGGGGGGCAATTCCAAACTGGGGAGGAGGTCGCCCATGGGTTACTGGCGCAGAAGGGTTGGACGAGGACGGGGTCGAGGAGACCGGAGATGGAAGGGTCAGCGACACCGACGACTTTAATGTGGGGTAACGTCTAGAGTCGGCACGGCAGCAGTGTGTAGTGGTGGATTGGCTCAGGTCGAGATTGGGTATGGTGGGGCTCGGAGACAGTGGCGGCTTTGGTTTGGGACGACCAGAACGGGGTGGACGATGCCTTTGAGGAGACACAATTGAGACTGGAGAGCCTTGAAGCACGCTCCAATGCCTTGAAGAGGCAACACAAAGAAAGAACACTCGGGAGCGTGCAGCACATATGCCGGCAGGAATTCTCTTTTATCGGTTACCCATACGCAGAAAATAACCCCACCTTTTACGTAGCGCCGGCGAGCGCGTGTGCGTGGGGTCTACAACCTGGAAGGGACCAATTTACGCGGGCCCGGGCATAGTGGGGCCGGCAGCTGTTCCTCTGGGACGGAACTTGCAGCGGCACAGGCGACCCAACCCTCTCCGGACCGCCTCTCGATCTCGGGGTGCCACGGCGGGATGCTGTGCAAGCCGGCACCAGCGCTTTGATTGGCGAGCCCCGATCAGGTGCTTAGGGTACCCGGACACCTGCACCCCGGATACGCAGCCCAAACCCCCACTCCTCGGCGCCCCTTCATGCGGCAGGCAAAGAACGTGCTCGGAGCTGTCCCATGCTGAATCTCTGCCCCCGAGAGATCGGGATCCGATGGGAATTTGAAAGCGTGGGGTAGCTCGGCGCATTTCACCGTGGCAGCTCAGAGCTGCAGGGCTAGTTGTGTGTGACCTGACAAAGCAGGTATGGCCGGTAGGATGGCGCACCAAGTCGGAGAGCTCGCCCTCCCCAAGCTGAGCCAAGTCAACGCTGAATTGACATGCGCTCATCTTTCCAGCGAATGCGAATTCCTAGATCAAGCGCCCTCGTCAACATGGTTGCCGTGACAGTTGATGCGCCTGCTTAATGGGGGTTAGGGCTGGAAATGGGGAGCTGCCACCCATCCCTCAGTGCACAATCCGAAGACGCAGCCACAATAGCTGTTTCGGCATAGTGTTGAATGATTTGTTGGCTTTCGAAACAACGATGAAACACCCTGTTCCCACAACCATTAGCTTTCGGCGTGGGGAGACTGCGGTGCGAATGGATGGGTTGCGAGAGGAGCTCAGTAACAGCCATGAATCCTCGTGCTCAACTCACGGCGGTGAACCTCCCCTGCCGAAGCAGCCGGAGAAGCTCTGCCGTTGCTGAGTCGGTTTACCGGAATGTTTGCGGGTCATCAGGGCAGGTGTGGGCAGCAAGATGCACAGAAGCAGACTTACAGAAAGTGAAAATCCGTGCCTTGGATGGAGAAAACAGGACTAAACGGCCACCCATTGGAGGACATTTGTCGTGCGCACAAGAGCCCTGCCAGGTCCGGCGCATGTCTAGGTTGTCTACGTGGCAGCAGGAGACAACGCCAAAACAAAAGGTGCAAGGTGAATGGTGAGATGGGATGTCCAGTTCTTGCTTCAGGTCATCACCGCATCATGGACGCCGCACAAACGGGGCACTCGTGATGATGGTTTTAAGCAAGGGCATTGATAGAGTCAATCTCGACACACGTCCGGAATTGTCAGCAAGCGCGGGAGCAGTTTGGTGGCAGGCTGGCAAGAATTTGCGTTTGTGGTCTTGGTTATTGAAGAAGGAAAAAGAGAAGGGAAATTTGGGCCTGCCGAAAATTCCCCTCTTGTAATGGCTCGCCAAGGCCTGCGGCAGGATTTGCGGCGGCCTTCACCGCCCACAACGTTGGACCCCAGCTTGCGCAACCTGGAGGCGTCCAGTGGCTCAGTGGCCTGTTCTTCCGCACAGACCAGTCACGGTGGGTTCACGGCCAGTCATGTTTTTTTGGCAGCACCGGGCTTGGTGGAGTCGGAGACCCGCCACCACTGTGTCTCTGGCTTTCAAGTTTTGTCTTTTCATGATTGAGAAATCGATTTCCCAAGATCCCGTCCTGCCATTCACGCACACATCGCCTGCACAGTTCCCGACACCCACACAGCCCAACCTCGGCCACGTACATCTTGACATTGCATCGCAGAACCCTGCTGCCCACCTGCATCACCGAACAACAACAACTCCCGACTAATACGACTTCATCGCTGCTCTGATCCCCCGATCCGCCGTCCCTCCTGACATCACCCGCCCCCCCGGCTCGCCCAAATCGTGACAGCCACTCGACAGCTTCTCCGCCCGGCCACGACAGCGATCCAACTACGCCTCCGGACAC